>Ga0209062_1004557_pt1 | contig 14327 bp, 11 predicted proteins | sample Coa_R2_2_FD_187158 | JGI IMG/M metagenome (GOLD analysis project Ga0209062, IMG submission 187158) | Surface soil microbial communities from Centralia Pennsylvania, which are recovering from an underground coalmine fire - Coalmine... | ecosystem: Environmental > Terrestrial > Soil > Unclassified... | reverse complement strand
CGGTGCGTCACGGCGTAGTTCTCGGCATATTGGGAGCAACAGGTCGGCGAAGGTTGAGGCCCAGCGATACTTGGTATCACACGCATCGGCATCGTCTTGGGATGAAACCGTAAACAGGACCGCTGGCGCGCGTGATCGGTCGAGTCGAACGCGCTCACGCTGTAATCTGCATCAGCATGCCTGGTCGGCGGGAGACGCGGACTAACAATACGGTGATAGACGAGCGGTGCGTGCGGGCGTGTACTCGCGGTAGCATGGCCAGTGAAGGCGATGAGAGTACTTACGAAGATCAGAACTGCTGTCGCTACGGAACGCATTGTGCCACACCTCCACGTCGCACCCCGCGACAAAGTTTAACACGGCCGGAGTAGCCCTGCTGACCAGACAGGGCGGGCCGCCAATAGTACTCTTTGCCCGTTCGCCGGTCAATTTGCCGAACTCGCACTATCCAAGTCAACGAGGTATACAGTGCTCTCCTGCGGACCGGGTCAGCGGTGTTTGGGGTGGAGCCGAGGCTGAATAGTCACCTTAGCCGCGGATGTTGTGGTGTGGCCGGATGTCCGCGCCGTTATTTCAAGCTGTGCCACCGTCGGCGCCTTCACGGCGTACTTCACCGTGATTTGCACCTACAGTCGGAGGAGCACCGGACCCGGCCAGAATACCACCTTGGGGACTGTCCGGGGCGTTGTCGACGACCTGAAGCGTTGCGCCGCGCTCACCCACCGCGGACGGTGTAAACGAAATGCTGAAACGACACGCTCCGTCTGGGGGAAGCACCTGCCCCGAGCAGGAATCGCCGATCATCTTGAAGTCAGTTGGCGCGGATAACAAATCGGGCAGGATACGGGTTCCGGTGATGATAATACTTTGGATATTGAGCGGCACCACACCGGTATTCGTGACTGCATAGGTTTGTGGGGATGAGCTGCTGCCCACAGGAGAAAAGAACGTGTCCCCGTATCCGTTCATCGATAGAGATGGATTCATCACTACTGCGGGCGTAGATCCGAAGACAAGGGATTGGAACTCGCCGGCGGCCATACCTAGTGTGTTGTAGAGTCCCACCACTTGCACAGGGATTGGGCTAGAGCAGTTAGTCCGATAGGGAGTACTTGTATCGCACTTGCTGCCATCACCCAACTGGCTATAGCTGTTGTCGCCCCAACTCCAGACCGTGCCGTCGGACTTGAGGGCGAGACCGAAGAACTCACCAGCTGCAATGGCCGTGATGCCGCTGAGGTTCTGGACCCGAACCGGTGACGACGAGGGGATGTACGTACCGTTCCCTAATTGGCCGACGGTGTTATCGCCCCACGCCCATACCGTCCCATCGGCCCCCAGTGCCAGACCGAACGAGGAGCCTGCAGCAATAGCCACGATATTGCTCAGGCTGCCGACTTGCCAGGAATCGAGGCCGTTCTGTACCCAGACGGTGCCATCTGACTTGAGCGCAACCGCCCCTCCCATCCCTGCGGCGATGGCGACAATATGGTCAAGGCCGCCAACTTGTATTGGGGCCGAGTACGTACCGTAGGAGTAGTTACCCCACGCCCATACGGTGCCGTCGGACCGCAGGCCGAGGGAGTAGCCAAGTCTGGCGGCAACAGAAACGAAGTCAGTCAGACCGGGCACCTGCTGGGGAACAGGATCGCATTGACAACCAGTCGTGGACAGATAGCCATTGCCTAGCTGGCCCAAATCGTTGCGGCCCCAGGTCCAGACCGTGCCGTCACCGCGCAAGGCCACGCTGCCGTCCGCACCCGCGGCGATAGCAACTACGTCGCTGACCCCGTTCACCGGAACTGGACTGGTAGGGGTCGCGTACGAGGCCGGTCCGTCACCTAGTTCCCCGAAGCTATTGTCGCCCCAGGCCCACAACTGGCCATCGGCTGTGAGCCCGAGATTATGTACATATCCGGCCGCCACCGCTACCCAGTTGGTGATAGTTGTGGCCATACTAGGCGACGGGTTGTCGTACCCCACCGCAGCGGCTCCATAACCTCCCCATGACCACAGAAGATTTGGTGCAGCCGTGGGCAAGTCCGGAATCGGCACGATGGGAGTGCCTGGAGTGCTGGTAGGCGCGTTGCCGATCCCGCCGGTTGGGATTGGTGAACTGGTGGCCGTGGATAGCACCGGGATTGGTGTGCTGGTGGGCGTATAGACAATCGCGGTTGGCGTCATCGTCGGTAGAAATGTAGGAGTAGCGGTCGGGGCTGATGTCGACGTTGCCATGGGGCTGGAGGTGGACGAGGGTGAGCTCGTCGGCGTGTTACTTGGCGGAATCGTCGGGCTGGACGTGGGTGAAGGGGTACCTGTTGGCGCCTGAGTTGATGTATCCGTCGGAACAACCGGTGTGTTAGTTGGAGTGCTGGTCGCTGTCGCTGTGCCAGTAGGGGAGGTAGTTGCACTATTGGACGGGGATGGTGTTGCTGTAGTCGTCGGGGTGGAGGCACTCGTTGGAGAGCTTGTCACCGTCGGACTAGGCGTGCCGGTCGGAGGCGGGGTTTCCCGCACCTCGACGGCCCCGATGTCACAGAATCCGTTATCGCCCGCTTCATCCGGTCGGGGCAGGCCGCGTTGGTCCGTTGTGACAGCGCAGTTGGCGGAGGCTACCGCATCAACGGCTGGACTGCCTGGCAATGGAGCCATGGTGAAGGTGGGCCCACCGTTGTCCTGCAGCGGCCCCAAGTTCGGTGAGATCCCGTGATGTTGTGCGTGGTGACTCCGCCGATAGAGCAACCGGCTGTTGTCTGGATTAGATTGTAGTCATTGGATGTGACGCTGCCGCTGCAATCCGGCACACCTCCCGTAAGATCGACGTTGTGGGAGAGGATGGTGTTCTGCAGCGTCAGACTCCCACTTGGGACAGCGATGCCTCCTCCACCGTATGTTGCTGTGTTGGTGCTGAAGGTATCGTTGACCAGGCTCGCGGTACCCAGGTTAAACATGCCTCCGCCTAGTTGCTGTGAGGTGTTTCCGCTCACGGTGCTGTTATAGATAGACAGTATGCCCGTTGTACTGTTGAACACCCCACCGCCACCATCGGTGCTGTAGCCATCCGACGTTGCCCAGTTGGTAATGATGGAGGTGTCTGTGAGCGTGATTGACCCGGACAAGTTGTAAATACCCCCGCCTCCGCCGTTAGCTCCTGACGGGTTCATGTCATTATTGCTGATCGTGCTGCTCACCGCGGTAACGGTGCCGCCGTTGTTGAAGATACCGCCACCGTATCCACCGTAGAAGGTGCCGGGTCCGCTGGTCAATTGCACGATCATCTAGGATCCAACAGGCTCATCCACAGGTGCATGGTGGCGTAGCTGCGCCAGGGGCGCCAGGACTCCGCTCGCGCCATGACGCTTTTGACGTCGGCAGCCAGCCCGAGACGTTCCAACGCGCGGCGCAGGCCGAGGTCGGCGGCCGGCAGCGCGTCCGGGTCGGCCAGGGCGCGCATGGCCACGTAGGAGGCCGTCCAGGGGCCGATGCCCGGCAGCGCCAGTAACCGCGCCCGTGTCTGCTCTCCGTCGGCGGCTGGATCGAGCAGCAGGTCGTCGCCGGCGACGGCGGCGGCCAGCCTCTGCAACGTGGCGGCGCGGCTGCGTGTCAGGCCCAGCCCAGAGAGGTCCGCCCCGGCTATCCTCTCGGCCGTGGGGAAGAGGTGGGTCAGACTGCCCCGCGGTTCGGCCAGGGGCTTGCCCAGGGCGGCGACGAGCCGCCCGGCCAGGGTGCGCGCTCCTGCCACGGAGACCTGTTGCCCCAGCACGGCGCGCACCGCCATCTCGAACGGATCGAAAGCGCGCGGTATCCGTAGCCCCGGCCGCGCTTTCACCAACGGTGCCAGCAGCGGATCGCGACCCAGCACGACCTGAATCGCCGCCGGGTCGGCGTCGAGATCGAAAACCCGGCGGCAACGCCGCTCGACCTGCTCCCAATCGCGCGCGTCGAGACCGTGCGCCCGCAGCGAGACGGCGGAGTCAGCCGGCCACACCGCCAGATCGACGATGCCGCTGCTGTGCAGCAGTCGCACCGTACGCCGGTAGCAACCGTCCGTGACCTCCTCGACCCCCGGCACGGCCCGCTGGGCCAGGAAGCCCAGCAGCAGCCCGGCGTCGAAGGGAGGCCGATAGGGCAGCATGGCCTCCATGCGCCGGGCTACACGGCGACGGCCGGGGCGCGGCGCAGGTAGGCGTCGATGAAGGGATCGAGGTCGCCGTCGAGCACCGCGCCGGTGTTGCCCGTCTCGTAGCCGGAGCGCAGGTCCTTCACCAGGTTGTAGGGATGCAGGACGTAGTTGCGGATCTGGCTGCCCCAGCCGGCGCTGACATGCTCGCCCTTGAGCTCCGCCTGCGCGCGCTCGCGCGCCTCTTCTTCGCGTTCCAGCAGCCGCGCCTGCAGGATGCGCATCGCCGTCTCCTTGTTCTGCAACTGCGAGCGCTCGTTCTGGCAGGTCACCACGATCCCTGTCGGCAGGTGCGTGATGCGCACCGCGGTGCTGACCTTGTTCACGTTCTGGCCGCCCGCCCCGCCTGAGCGATAGGTATCGATGTCCAGATCTTTGGGGTCGATGGTAATCTCGGGCGCGTCCGACTGGATCGCCGGCAGCACTTCGACCAGCGCGAAGCTGGTCTGGCGACGGTGCGCGGCGTCGAACGGCGAGAGGCGCACCAGGCGGTGCTGTCCGCGCTCGCCGCGCAGGTAGCCGTAGGCGTTGCGCCCGGTGATCTCGACCGTGACGCTCTTCAGGCCGGCCTCTTCGCCCGGGGTGCTGTCCAGGATCTCCGTCTTGAAGCCGCGGCGCTCGGCCCAGCGCAGGTACATGCGCAGCAGCATCTCCGTCCAGTCCTGGGCGTCTGTCCCGCCTTCGCGCGCGTGCAGCGCCAGCACCGCGCCGTGGTCGTCGTAGGGGCCGTCCAGCAGCGATTCCATCTCCAGCGCATCGACGCGCCGGGCCAGGTCATCCGTCTGGGCGATCACATCGGTGCGCAGCCCCTCGTCGTCCTCGGCCAGGGCCAGGTCGTAGAACTCGGTCTGATCCTTGATACGCCGGAGCAGTTCCTGGGGCGTGCTCACGGCGTCGCGCAATGCCGTCAGGCGTTGCATCAGGCCGGAGGCGTGCTGCGGGTCATCCCACAGGTCGGGCGCGTTGGCCTGCTCCTCCAGCCTCGCTATCTCGCGTTGCTTGCCGGCGACGTCAAAGTCGCACCATCAACTGTTCTACCCGCTGGCGCAGATCGTGTAAGCGTGTCTGTACGTCGTCCATGTCTCTCGTCTACCGTCCGTGACATTTCTTGTATTTCAATCCGCTGCCGCAGTAGCAGGGGTCGTTGCGTCCGGGCAATTTGCCCGGCGGCGGTGCCGCGGCGGGGCGGCGTACGCCCGCGGCCTCGCGCGAGCCGAGGGCATGCTGCTGTGTCGCCGGCGCCTGGGTGGGCGCGGGCAGTGGGGCCGGGCCCGTGGCGACCGTTGCGCCGTTCGGCGCGTGCCCGTCGGCTTGCGGCGGCAAGGGCGCGACCGGTACGGGTGGGGGTGGCGCCGGTTCCTGGATCTGCACCTGCACGCCGAAGATGAAGCGCACGATGTCGTGCTGAATGGTCGCCTGCAGGCGCTGGAACATGTCGAAAGCGCGCTGCTTGAACTCCACCAGCGGGTCGCGCTGGGCGATGCCGGAGAGCCAGGCGCTCTCCCGCAGCTCGTCGATGGCGTCGATGTGGTGGATCCAGGAGCTGTCGATCACCATCAGCATCACCTGCCGCTCCACGTCGCGCATGATCGGCGTGCCGTCCGGTGTGGTGCCGATGCTCTCCTCTTTCTCCTCGTAGGCATCGTGGGCGGCGCCACGCACGGCCTCGATGACCTCCTCGCGCGACATCAGCTTGAGCGCCTCCACGTCCACGTCCTCGGGCAGCGGGAAGATGGCGGCCAGGGCGTGCAGCAGCCCCTCCAGGTCCCAGTGCTCGGAGTAGTCGCCCGGCAGGAACTGCTCGCAGAGCACGCCCATCTCGTCGTCGATCATGGTCATGATGATGTCGTGGACGTCTTCGCCCTCCAGCACCTTGCGCCGGTCGGCGTAGATGACGGTGCGCTGCTGGTTGATCACGTCGTCGTACTCGACCACGTGCTTGCGCACGTCGAAGTTCCAGCCCTCGACCTTGGTCTGGGCGCTCTCGATGGAGCGCGAGACCATGCGGTTCTCGATCACGTCCTCGTCGGTCATGCCCAGGCGGTCGAGCATGCCGCGCACGCGATCGGAGCCTACGCGGCGCATCAGGTCGTCTTCGAGCGAGACGTAGAAGCGCGAGGACCCGGGGTCGCCCTGGCGGCCGGAGCGCCCGCGCAACTGGTTGTCGATGCGCCGCGACTCGTGGCGCTCGGTGCCGATCACGCGCAGCCCGCCCAGGTCGATCACGCCCTCGCCCAGCTTGATATCGGTGCCGCGCCCGGCCATGTTGGTGGAGATGGTGACGGCCCCCTTCTGCCCGGCCTTGGCGATGATCAGGGCCTCGCGCTCGTGGTTCTTGGCGTTGAGGACCTCGTGCGGCACGCCGGCGCGCGTCAGCATATCGCTGAGTCGCTCGCTCTTCTCGATGGAGATGGTGCCCACCAGCACCGGCTGGCCGATCTCGTGCAGCTCCTTGACCTCCTCGACCACGGCGCGGAACTTGGCATCTTCGGTCATGTAGACCAGGTCCGGCTCGTCGTCGCGGATCATCGGCATGTTGGTGGGGATCACCACGACGTCGAGGTGGTAGATCTTGTGGAACTCCTCGGCCTCTGTCTCGGCCGTGCCGGTCATGCCGGCCAGCTTCTTGTAGAGGCGGAAGTAGTTCTGGAAGGTGATGGTGGCCTGGGTGACGTTCTCGCGCTCGATCTTGACGTTCTCTTTGGCCTCCAACGCCTGGTGCAGTCCCTCGCTGTAGCGTCGGCCGACCATTTTGCGCCCGGTGAACTCGTCGATGATGATGACCTCGCCGTTCTCCACGATGTAGTCGCGGTCGCGCTTGAACAGCACTTGCGCCTTGACCGCCTGCTCCAGGTGGTGGGCGAGCTGGAAGTTGCCCTCGGCGTAGAGATTATCCACGCCCAGCAAGCGCTCCATCTTGTGGATGCCCACGTCGGTGAGCGAGACGGCGCGCATCTTGTGGTCGACCGTGTAATCCTCGTCTTCCACCAGGCCGGTCACGGCGCGGGCGAAGCGGTAATACATCTCCGGCGGTTCCTCGGCCGGCCCCGAGATGATCAGCGGCGTGCGCGCCTCGTCGATCAGGATATTGTCGACCTCGTCGACGATGGCGAAGTTGAGCTCGCGCTGCACGCACTGCTCCAGGCTGGTGGCGAGGTTGTCGCGCAGATAATCGAAGCCGAACTCGTTATTGGTGCCATAGGTGATGTCGGCGGCATAGGCGGTGTGGCGGTCGGTCGGCCGCAGGTGGCGCAGGCGCTCGTCGGCCACCCGCTCCTCGCTATAGTCGTTGTCGTAGAGAAACGATGCGCCTCCCACCACGTCGCCGCCCACGATGGCGGCCGTGGTCATGCCCAACATGTCGAAGATGCGGCCGTTCCAGCCGCAGTCGCGCTTGGCCAGGTAGTCGTTGACCGTGACCAGGTGCACGCCCCGGCCGGTCAGGGCGTTGAGGTAGGCCGGCAGCGTGGCCACCAGGGTCTTGCCCTCGCCGGTCTTCATCTCGGCGATCTTGCCCTGGTGCAGCACGATGCCGCCCATCAACTGCACGTCGAAGTGCCGCTGCTCCAGCGCGCGCTTGGACGCCTCGCGCACGGCGGCGAATGCCTCCGGCAAGAGATCGTCGAGCGACTCCCCGGCCAGGTAGCGCCCGCGGAACTCCGTCGTCTTGTCGCGCAATTCGTCGTCGCTGAGCGCCTCGTAGTCGGCCTCCAGCTCATTTATTTCGTCGATGAGTGGCTGCATGCGGCGAAGCTCTTTTTGCTGAGGGTCGCCGAACAGCTTGCTAAGCCAGGCCATGGCTATGTCTTCCTTGGTTACACTGCACGATGGATTACATGTCAATTCTATCACGAGCGGCCTCTCGGGACCGGCTCAAGTATGGCCTGCGACTTGCGGTCGCATGGCAGACCACGGGCACTGCGGTGCCGAATCCGACCGCAATCGGCTTCCGTATCTTCCCAGGGCGGCCTGCGGGCCGACGCCGCAAGTCCCCGATCCTACGCTTCCAGCTGTACCGCTTCGAGATCGATCGAGCGCTGGACCGTGCGCATGGCCTCGTCGTTGATGACGCCGCGGTCGCGCAGGCCGATGATGGCCTCACGCTCGACCTGCAGCAGCGCGCTCTGCAGGCGGCGAAAGGCGACGGCGTAGGTCTCGTCGTCCTCGTTCTCCTCGCCCCTGTAGCGCCCCATGTGCAGCCGGCTGCGCTCCTCGTAGTGGGCGCGCAGGTGGGCCACGACCTCCGGCGGCGCCTGGCTCCGCTTGGCCAGTTCGTCGAGGCGCGCCAGGGCCGCGCGTGCCGCCGTGAGCTGCGCCTTGGCCTCCTCACGCCGCGGCGTGCCGTCCTCGCTCAGCCCGAGCTGCCTGATGAGCACCGGCAGGCTCAACCCCTGCAGCAGCAGCGTGGCCAGGATCACGCAGAAGGTCAGGAAGATCACCAGGTCCCGCTGCGGAAACGGCACGTGGGCCCGGCTCACGCTGTAGGGGAGGGCCAGCGCCGCGGCGAGGGAGACGCCGCCGCGCATGCCCGCCCACGAGATGATGGTCGGGTATTGCCAGGGCAGGGACGGATAGCGCTCGCGCTCGTGGCGTGAGAGAGCTCGTGGCAGGTACATGGTCGGGAAGACCCAGGCGATGCGCACCAGGATAACGGTCAGGCTCACCAGCGCGGCGTACCAGATGAGGGTCGGCCAGGAGCGCAAGGAGAGCGCGGCCAGGATGCTGTGCAACTCCAGTCCGACCAGGATGAAGATGAGGCCGTTGAGCAGGAAGACGACGACCTGCCAGACCTCCTGCGCCTGCAGGCGGGTGCGCGATGAGACGATGCGCGTCCCCTGTCGCCCCAGATAAATGCCCATCGTGACCACCGACAGGACGCCGGAGACGCCAAGCCATTCGGCCGGCAGATAGGCGGCGTAGCCGCTCAGCAGCGAGATGGTATTCTCGACCGGCGGATCATTGAGGCGGCGGCGGATCCAGATGATGCCCCAGCCAACGGCCAGGCCCACGGCGACGCTGCCGACGACGGCCCACACGAACTTCATGGTGGCGCCGCTGAGTGAGAAGCGACCGCTGACCACGGCGGCCACGGCCACTGTGTAGGCCACCAGCGCCGAGGCGTCGTTGATCAGGCTCTCACCCTCCAGGAGCGTGACCAGGCGCCGGGGCAGGGCCAGGCGCTCGGCGATGGCGCTGGCCGCCACCTCGTCGGTCGGCGCCACGATGGCGCCCAGGACGAAGGCGACCGGCCAGGTGAGGCCGGCGATAGCCATGTGCGCCACCACGGCGACAACGCACATGGTGGCGAGCACCAGGCCCACGGCGAGCAAGATGATCGGCCGCGCTTTCAGGCGCATATCGCGCAGCGGGATGTTCAGCGCCTCCCAGTACAGCAGCGGCGGCAGGAAAAACAGCAGCACGAGGTCGGGCTGCAGCGTGATCCGCGGCAGGCCCGGCACGAAGCCCAGGGCCAGCCCACCGATCACCAGCAGAATGGGGTAGGCCACCCCGATCCGCCGCGCCAGGGTTACCAGGATAACCATGGCGACGAGCAGGCCCAACAAGATATCGATTGACGGCATGGTTCTCAGTTGCTTCTCTCGCCATTGTACACGCTCGCGGTCGCTGTTTCGTGCGCGCCTGGCCCAAACTGCTATGTCTCCGAGAACGATTGTTTGACGCGCCAGATGCTATCGGGATAGCGGGCTCGCAGCTTGCCCCAGCCGTTCATCAGGTCGGCACCGTCATGGCTGGCCTTGTAACGCGCCACGGCCAGATAGTATTGTGCCTCTGCCGCGACCGCACTGGTCGGGAAGCGTGCCAGCGCCTCCTCGTATATGGCGGCGGCCCCACCCTCGTCGTGCTGGCGCAGGCGTGCCTGTCCGAGCGCCACGAGGAGCTGCGGCACGAACTCGAATGGCGGCAGATAGCCGTTCCAGCGGTATAGCTCGAAGCCATCCGCGGCCAGCACGCGTACGTCCGGCGTCCAGACCTGGCGATAGCGTGCCACGATGTCCGCGCCCGAGCGATCCTGGGTATTGATCTGCACCGGCACGCAGTGGGCGGCGATGGTGGCGGCCACGCTTTGCTCGGGATACGTCACGGTATCCAATGCTTTGCAGCCGCCTCAGGTCGGCGAGAAGAAGTCGAGCAAGACGAACTTGCTCTCGGCCTTGGCCCGCCGCAGCGCCTCGTCCAGCGAGGCCAGCCACGGGATGGTTGATGGATGTGTGTTGATCATGGAACCCCCCTCAATCTCTATATAGCACGCGATGTGGGCCACGCGAACACACGCGGCAGGTTGCGTGCCAGGGGGAGGTGCTCAGTCCTGCAGTGTCCCATCCACCCGCCGTGACGGAGACCGAATTGGGGGCGGGCACGGTGACTTGCCGGCCGAGACGGCTGCTTGTCCGCCGCCGTCGGTTAGCCGGCAGTTGCCCCTACCACTGTGACGCGCGTCAGGTAGCGGCGCGTGACGAGGAAGAAGAGCAGGCTTGGCGCCATGTAGAGCAGCGACATGGCGGTTAACTGTCCGTAGTCGACGAGATAGTAGGCCTGAAATGACCGGTAGATGCCGAGCGAGAGCGGTAGCTTGTCTTGCGACGATAACAGGATCAACGGCAACGTGAATTCGCCCCAGGCGTTGATGAAGGTAAACAGCGCCGCCGCGGAGACGCCCGGCAAGGCCAAGGGCACGATAATCGCATAGATCGCGCGGAAACGGCCGGCGCCGTCCGTCCACGCGGCTTCCTCGATCTCCGGCGGAACGGCGTCGAAGAAGCTCTTCATGATCCACAGCGCCAGCGGAAGCTGATAGGTGGCCAGGATCAGGATCATGCCCTGATAGGTGTCGACCAGATGGAGAGCGATGAAGATACTGTAGATCGGTACGATCGTCGCCGTGACCGGGATGAGCTGCGCCAGCAGGATGCCGTACATCAGTGCCCGCTTGCCGCGGAACTGCAGCCTGGACAGGGTGTACCCAGCCAGCGAGGCGCAGATGACCACGATAACCACCGCGCCAAGGGCCATGATGAGGCTATTAACCAGGAGCGTGAGCGCGCCGGACTGGTTGAAGGCACGCTCGAAGTTGTCGAGCGTCAGCCGCGACGGCAACTGGAGATACAACGAGGCCTTGGGGTCGAACGCACCCTCAAACAGCCAGGCAAACGGGATCAGGCAGAACAGGGAGAGGGCGGCAAGGACCAGGTACGTCGCAACATCCCCAGGCCGCGTGCGCGAGACTCGCTTTGTCGATCGTTGCGTTACCGATTGTTGCGCTTGGATCATGTCGCACCCTCCGTTTGCAGCGCACGGACGTAGAAGAGCCCCAGAGCTAGGGCGATGAGCAGCGTGACCACCGCGGCGGCGCTGCCGTAGCCAAGCTGGAAGAAGCGGAACGAGGTCTGGTAGATGTAGATGCCCAGGATCTGTGTCTCCGTGCCGGGTCCGCCGGCGGTCAGGACGTAGACAAGGCCGAAGATGCCGAAGGTGAAGATGGTGGTGAGCAGCATGTACAGCAAGATCGCGTAGCGCAGCAGCGGCAGCGTCACGTAGATCAGGCGCTGCCAGGCTCCGGCCCCATCGAGGGCCGCGGCTTCCAGGATCTCGGGCGAGATGCCTTGCAGCGCGGCCAGGAAAATGATCATGGCGAAGGCAATGCCGCGCCAGATGTTCATGATGATGATCGCGGCCATGGGTTGCTGTTGCAGCCAATCGAGCGGGGCAAGGCCGATCAGCCCCAGCAACTTGTTGGCCATGCCGTACGAGCCCGGCGCCAACATGCTGCCCCAGGCATAAGCCGCGATCGTCTCGGGCACGACCAGCGGCATCAGGATGGCGGCCGAGAAGAGGGCATCGCCGCGCAGGCCCTTGCGGTTCAGCAGCAATGCCGCGAGCAGCCCAAGCACGAACTGGCCGACGATCGCCGACAGGAAGACGAAGACCAGCGTAAGCCAGAGCGACTGGTAGAACGTGGGGTCCTGGAAGAGGCTAAGATAATTGTCTAGTCCGATGAAGCTGAAATGGCGCGCCTGCTCGCCGGAGAGCGAGCGATCGGTAAAGCTCAGATAGACGGCCCAGAGGGCCGGGACGGCCAGGAAGACCACGAGCAGGAGCAGCGACGGGATCAGGAACACGAGCAGCACCAACCGCTCACGCCGATGGACATGCATCCGGCCTCCTCATACGGGGTTCACGTCCGCACGACGAAGCGCGCGGCCCACGGCACGTGGCCGGCGCGCGACGAGTAATGGGGCGGGTGGAGCCTCGTGTAGATGTCCGGCACCACCCGCGAAAAGATGCCTAACGGGCCGCACTACTCCTCGGTGACGTGGGCTGCTCCTAGGCCCTTCCTGCACTCCGAAGCGAACAGGTCCAGGGCTTGCTGCGCGTTGGCACGGCCGGTAATGATGGCTTCCGTCGCGTCCGCGATGTAGGCTTCCCACTTATCCTGCCCGTCGTAGGTAGAAAAGTACTTGCCTTTGGTGAGCAGGCTCTCCGTGCTCACGATTTTTGGCAGTTTGTTGTAGGGGGCCACGTTATGGGTGTCGTTGCGCGGTGAGACCGCCCCGATAGTGTAGAGTTCGTCGGCCGATGGATGCGGCTGCGTCAGATACTTGATGAGTTCGAAGGCCTCCGCGGGGTGCTGGCTGTTGGCCGAGATGGTATAAACGAAGCCTGCGCCGGCCCAGACAAACGGCTTGCCTTTGCCGTCCACCGTCGGGAAATTCCAAGTACCGAGCACCTCAAGCTCGTGGGGGATGGGGCCGGCGCCCTGGGGACCCCAGTCGAACTGCCACGACCAGCTACCGCCGCAACTGATGACCAGGTCGCCGGCCGGGAACATCTTGTATTTGGGGATGATCCAGGGCGAGGGATTGAGCAATGGCTGGATCGGCATGAGCTTCTCTTTGGTCAAGGTCTCATAGAACTGGAAGCATTGCAGCAAGCCTTTGCTCCGTATGACCCACTTCTTGGCGGCAAGGTCGTAGATCCGGCTGTGCGTCCCCAACATCAGATTGGCGAAGGCCTCCTCCCAGACGCCGCCGCCCCATTGCACGCCGGCGTCGTAGAGCAGCGCCCACTTGCCCGTCTTGCGCTTGATCTCCCGGGCACGGTCGAGCAAGTCGGCCCAACTCTGAGGCTGCGCCGTGGAGATGTGATACTTGTCCAGGATGTCTTTGCGGTAAAACAGCATCTCCAGGCCGGCTTCCTGTGGCACGGCGTAGGTCTTGCCGCCGACCATGCACTCCTTGGTGATGACCGGGTAATACTTGGACGTCCAGTCCGGCCATTTGCTCACGTACGGACTCAGATCGAGCAGGTAGCCGGCCGAGACGAACGGCGCCAGCCAATTCACCCCGTAGGCGATGACGTCGGCAGCGTTGTTGGCGGCGTAGCTGACGGTGATCTTGGTCCTGAAGTCGACGTCCGGCGTGGGGCCGACCTGGTGATTGACGTTGATCGGGTGGCCGGCGGCGGCCATCGCCCTCTCGAACCTGGGAAGCCAGCGATCGGCCCACTGGATGCGCAACTTCTGATAGTCCAGATAAGTAATGGTCACGGGGGAGGCGCCGGCCCGTGCCGCCTGCGCCGTCGATCCGGAACCAAGCACGCCGGCGCCGACGGCCAGGCCGGCGCCGGCCACGGCCGCATCCGAGAGAAACCGCCGTCGGGATCGGGGTGCGCAATCTACCATGGTTCTCTCCTTACCAGCTCTTCTGTAGGCTGAAGCGTCTCCCCCGGCGGGGGACGCCGCAAGTGTAACATCGGCGCGCGCCGGCCGTCAAAGCCCACCGACCCGGGAGTGGAGGACAGGCCCCATGGCTCGTCCGGGCCGCCAGGGCACGTGCCGGCGGCGCTGCCGATACCATGCCAAGCCGTTCCCGCGGCACCATCGGAATGGCCGCCGCTTCGCTCTTCAACGTGACCTTCGACATGACAGATCATGACAGATATAGTGTCTTGGCGTAGAATACCCCTGCATACACTTGTCGCCACAACGCGCAGTGCGGCACTCTTTACTGGGAGGAACGAGACGATGGATCAGCAACCGGTGGCCATTGTGACGGGGGCGTCGAGCGGGATCGGCGAGGCGACGGCGCGTCTCTTTGCCGAGAGGGGATACCGCGTGGTCCTGGCGGCG
>Ga0209062_1004553_pt1 | contig 14339 bp, 8 predicted proteins | sample Coa_R2_2_FD_187158 | JGI IMG/M metagenome (GOLD analysis project Ga0209062, IMG submission 187158) | Surface soil microbial communities from Centralia Pennsylvania, which are recovering from an underground coalmine fire - Coalmine... | ecosystem: Environmental > Terrestrial > Soil > Unclassified ... | reverse complement strand
CCGGGGCTATAGCTGCCAGGGACCGGTACTCAGCTACCCCCGGCTGGAACTGCTGGCGCGGGGCATGGATGTGCTATGCGTGGAATATACACAACACACCGGATTCTCCTCGCTTGCCGATCAAGAACTGTTGCGATGTAGCATCGCCGACGCTGAGGCCGCGTACAGGGCGCTCATGAGCCAGCGAGCCTATCAGCGTATCGCGCTGGTCGGCAAGTCGCTCGGCACGATGGTCATGGCCCGCCTGCTCACTACTCTGTCTCTGTCAGAACCAGTCCTGACTGCCTGGCTGACGCCCGTTCTCAACTTTGAGAGAGTACGTACACAGATGAAAGAGATACCGGGTCCAACGTTTATCGCCATCGGCACGGCAGACCCCTATTACAATCCTGCGCAGGTGGCGGACATTCAGGCCGCGATTGACGATAGAGGCAAAGTGCTGGTGATCGAGCAGGCCAACCATTCGCTGGAAATCGGCACTGACGCCCTGCGTTCGCTACAGGCGATGGAAGAGATGATACACGCTTTCCAGACAGTACTGGACAAATGGCTATGAATAGATATCAGTGATGCATTCACCCGTACCGGATCAGGCTGAAAGGATGCTGGTGAGCAATGCTACAACCTCCATTGCACATCCCCATGAGAGGGTGATTCCTGCCCCGCCATGCCCGTAGTTGTGGATAAGCAGTTGCCGGGGGGCAGAGCGTTCTGCCTCAAGCCGCACCGTCGAACGCACCGGTCGCAGCCCGCAGCCGATACTGGTGATATCGTCCGGCACGAGCGTGGCAAAGAGAGGGACCAGTTGCGCACAACGCTGCAGGATAGCTTGCGTTGTTGCAGCATCGATCCCGATACTCTCGTTCTGCTCTTCATAGGTCCCTCCGAGTACGATATCGTGCATGCGGGGGACGATATAGGTGAGCTGAGCAAGGTTGTGTTCATCAACGAGTACCTGACGAAAACCATTGTGCCTGACACGTACTACCTGACCGCGCGCCGCGTGCAAGTCCCGATCGCCCACCAGTTCGCGTGCGCCCAGCCCGGTGCAATTGACGACAATATCGCACTCAACAAAAGCTTCAGACAGACTGGCAACGGCGCGCTGATAGACTTGCCCCCCTCGTGCCTGGAAGCGGCGTAACAAATAATCGAGGTACACCTGTGTATCAATCACCGGGGCTTCGAAGGCGAAGCCATCGGCATAGCCGGGGGGCAGTTCGTCCTGGCTCGCGTGCCGGAAATTCTCAACCGCCGAAACCCACCAGGGATCAGGACTGGACTCTGTTTTGAGATCAAGTACGTCGGCCATGAAGACGCCGCTCTCCCGCTCGGCCTGGAGGGCCTTGAAACGCTGATATGTCGTCTTCCCCCACGCGGTCACACGCTCAACGGGAAAGGCTTTGAACGGCAGCCAGACCGCCGCAGCCGCGTTCGAGGTGGTCTGCGGCGGGAGATCCCTGGCCCAGATGGTGACGCTGTAGTTGGCCTCAAGCAGGCAGAGACCTGTCGTGAGACCAGAGGCGCCACAGCCAAGCACAAGAATATCCATCGTTCCCTGCTTTCTCGATCACTGTCCGTGCGGCTTAAGGTACGTCTCAAACCAATCCAGGGCCAGCTTCCACTGGAAATAGCGGTGGTGCGGGCTGGCGGTTTCGACGATCACGTGGCTGGCATTGGGAAAGCGAATCAGCTCTACCGTCTGCCGACGGGCGCAGAGGGCGGAGAAGAGTTGCTCACCCTGCTCGATAGGACAGCGATAGTCGTTTTCGGATTGGAGGAGAAGCAGGGGCGTTGAGATGCGATCCACGTAGGTAATCGGCGAGTGAGCGCGATACCATTGCCAGGCTTCCTCACTTTCCCAGAAATGCCCGTATTGTGTGCCAAGCCAGAGCGCCCCCAGGTCACTTGTCCCATACATGCTGATCAGGTTGGAGACACCATTCACTGAGACAGCGGCAGCAAAGCGGTCGGTATGCCCGATCGCCCAGTTGGTCATAAAGCCGCCGTAGGAGATACCAGTGATGCCGAGCCTCTGCGGATCGACCTCGCCCATTGCCAGCACGGCATCGATGCCCGCCATCAGGTCGAGAAAATCCTTCTCACCCCAGTCAGCCGCTCGCGTAAAGGCCCCGTGATAGCCCTTGCTGCCGCGCGGATTGATGTACAGCGAGGCATAGCCAGCGCCCGCCAGCGCCTGCGCCTGGAAATAGAAACTGTGGCCCCACGCGCTGTATGGCCCACCGTGAACATGGAGGATCAGCGGGTAGGGAACTCTGGCAGACAGCGGCTTGACGAGCCAGCCTTCGATCTCCCAGCCGTCTGGCCCTGTGAAGCTGATGCGCTCGGTCGGCGCAATGCGCACTTCCGCGAGCAGCGCCTGGTTGGTGGCGACGGGCGACTGAAGCTCACCACCGCTGTAGGGAAGGGTGAAAAGGTTGTAGGGCTGCTCTGGCGTTGCTGCTACACCCACGAACAGCTGCCTCGCCTCCACGCTTTTGAGTGAAATGATATCGGCCTCGGTGGACGAAACGCGCCAGCAGTCGCCCGTCTCGACCGCGAGCGCGAAGATCGCGTTTGACCCATGCTCGGCGCTCACAAAGTAGAGCCTCTGCCCATCCTGGCTCCAGACGGGAGTGGCATCGCCGCCAAAGTGATAGTCTGGCTGCAGCGCGGACAGGGTGCGATCGAGATGGTCCATGAGGTCGCGCTGGTCGCCGCCAGAACGCGACACCAGCCAGATGTGCGGGTCTTCGTAGTCACGGCGGGCGTTCAAGGGATGTTCCGCCACAAACGCGATGCGTTCCCCATCGGGCGACCAGGCCGGAAACATGGCGCTGAGATCGCCATTGGTGAGGCGCTGCAGCTCACCGCTCTCGACTGCGACCGTCCAGATATCGCTGGCCAGGCTGGCGTTGGCGTCGGCGGAGCGGTTCGCCACAAACGCGATCAGCGCGCCATCAGGCGACCAGGCCGCCTGAGCCGCGTCAAAATCGCCCTCGGTGAGCTGGCGCGGTTCGGCCTTCGTGTCGTCCAGGGTGAGTACGAAGAGCTGAGCGCGGCACCCGATGTAACCACGCCCGTCGAAGCGCGAGAGGAATTCGCGCTGGCGGCGCAGGCGCGGCGTGCTTTTATCTACCTCGCTGTGCGTCTCGAACCAGGCCGTTTCCTGCGGGACCTTCTGCCGGTCCATTTCCGGCGTTGAAGTATAGCAGATCTGTCTGCCATCAGGCGACCAGAGCGGGGCAGTCGCGCCATCGGCCACGCTGGTCAAACGCCGCGCCTCCCCACCGGCAACCGGGATAAGAAAGATCTGTGGCTTTCCCTCGTGCCGCGTCGAGACAAAGGCAAGCCGCGTGCCATCGGGCGACCAGCGCGGTTGCATATCCTGGCTCTCGCCGCCGGTCAACTGCTGGCACTGTCCATGCTCCAACGAGGCCAGCCAGATCGCCGAGTGGGCCTGATTTTTCGCCTCGTCATAGCTGCTCACAACATAGGCAACCTGCCTGCCGTCGGGCGAGGGCTGTGGATCATCTACTATCTTGAGCCGCCAGAAATCCTCCAGGGTCAGCGCGCGTTTTTCTTCAGACATCATATCCTCCTCTAAGTTATCTTTCCGCTCTACACCGCGATATAGACATCGCTCCAGGTTCTGGTGGGGCCATTCGCCGCGAGATTCTCTACTTTCGGGTTAATTAATGTGTCCAGTCCCGCCTGAACCAGCGGAATCCAACCCACATCATTGACGATTTTCTGCTCGGCGTCATTGTATTGTTGCGTGCGTTGCTGCGGGTTGGTATTCGTCGCTGCCGCCGTCAACTCTTGCTGAACCGCCTTTTGTTCAGGCGTTTGCCCGTAGTTCCCATCGTTGAGCGATCCTCCTGTGCCAAAGAAGGTATTCAGCCAGAAGAAAGGATCGGCGAGATACGAGTACCCCAGGAACCAGACCTGTAAGGGACCGGCGTGACCCTGGGTTGCAGGCAGGTCTCGCGAGACAAAGGTATCCGCAGCCTCTACCTTCAATTGTACCGTAACACCGAGTACCGTTTGCCACTGCTGCACAATCGCCGTTGCCGCATTCTGGAAATCCTGGCCGAGATTTGGGAAGGTAAAGACAATGGTCGGTAACGCGCTGGCGCTGCTATATCCCTCCTCGTGCAAGCCCTGTTGCAGCAATTGTTGCGCTTTTGTTCTGTCACCTGCCGTACTGCTCACCCCATCCGGTCCCGTTAAGTGCTGATTATAGCCTGGCATGCCCTGTGGTAAGAGATGGTTGGTCGGAGTGTAGGCTCCATGCAAGACATTGTTGGCCAGAATATCCTTATCGATAGCCAGAGCAAAAGCCTGGCGAATATGGACGTTGTCGAAAGGTTTGGCCAGGAAGTTGAGCGTCAGGAAATCGATATCCAGAATAGCGGCATGGTGGTAGTCTTTGCGGGACCTGGCGCTGGCAAGATCGGCAAGTGGAATCGTGGTATAGTCAATCTGACCGGCCAGATACGCCTTATACACGGTGTCTGGATCACCCGATGGCAAGAATTCGAGCTTCTGCAGGCGGGCTTTGGCCCCATAGTAGTCAGGATTGGGAACCAGCACCATCCCCTGCGTGTGGCTGTAGCTGGCCACTTTGAAAATCCCGGCCCCCGCACCCTCCTCCAGATGATCCGTCCAGGAGGTACCATATTTAGCGATCAGTGCTTTATTGACCACATGCGTATTGAGTCCCGCCAGTTCTTGCAGAAAATAGGGAGCAGGCGCGCTCAAAACGATTGTAATGGTCTGGGGGTCGCGCACCAGCAGGCTATCGCCGATCAGGGTGTGGATCTTGCCGGTGAGCATGGGGACAAAATCTTTGATGGCCGACAGAAACGAGGCGGTAGGAGATGCGGTTGTCGGCGTCAAGGTGCGGTTGATACTATAGGCGACATCACTCGCGGTCAGAGGCGTGCCATTGCTGAAGGTCAGGTGGGGATGAAGCGTAAAGGTATAGGACAGCCCATCTGGAGACACCTGGTAAGAAGAGGCCAGGTCAAGTACCACGGAGTTGTCGCTGGTGAGTCGCACCAGGCCGGGAAAAATCAAGCTGACTGCTGTATAATCCGTCGACGCATCGCTCAGGGCAGGATCGAGCGATGCGAAATCCGGCGCGCCAATCGGGTAGCGCAGCACCTGTTTGTCAGCAGGTGCTGCGGGCGCGTTGCTCTGAGGGGTAGGGGCTGGACTTCCACAGGCAGCCATCAACAGGACTGGCAGGCACAGCAGGATGAAAAATAACATGGGGCGAGTGCGTGTCTGTTCTCGCATAGCAGTAACTCCTTATGTACTGATACACCGACGAATCAGGTTGCGCAACGAAACACACTGGTAAGTTTTACGCCTGGTCTGGCACACGCGTGAAGATTTGCGCTTTCACTGTCGGCTCCAGTTTGACGGCCAGGCTCTCTATCCCTCCTTTCTCGGAAGTAGCAAACGATACCTTTGTCTTGAATTCAAAGAATTCGAGGTTCAACTCGAAGATGTCGTAATGGACATGGGTCAGGGATGAGGGAATATCGTTATAGACCCATTGCAAGCGGTCTTCAACCTGGCTAATGGTCACAACACCATAGCCGGGATGCTCGTAGCGCCCGCAATAGGCGTGAAGCGGATGCGAGGGGTGGGTGTCGGGAATCGGCGGTGCGGCTTCCTGCGCCTCTGCGAGTTGCTTTTCCTGCCGGGCCTTGAGATCCGCGAACTCCTTCTGCAAACGCCCATTCCAGTCTGTCTTTTCCGCGCCGAGCAAGCGATCACAGGCGGTGAAGGCGATGATATAGGGGACAAGGGTATTGCCGCGATTGGTGAAGACAGCCACTCCTATCTGCTCATCGGGCAAAAGGGCAACCTCGGCCATAAAGCCATCGATCGATCCGCCATGCTGAACCATACGATGGCCGCGATATGTGCCAACGAACCAGCCCTGCCCGTAGCACCAGTTGGCGATCTCTGGATACTTGCCAGTTGGAATAGATTCGCCCGCCGGGATGACCGTGTGGGGGGTGTGGTTTTGCGTCAGGTGTTCCGCCGCCAGCAGTTGCGTCTCCCCGTGTTTGCCCTCGTTCAAATGGAAGCGCAGCCAGTGTTCTATATCTTCCAGGTTGGTGTTGATGCCGCCTGCCGGACCCATAGCCTGGAATTTGCTATAGAAAGGCACTTCCTGAATCTCGTCCTTTTTCTCTGCATAGGGCAGCGCGTAATCGCCGGTCGCGAGCGAAGCTTCGACCGCAGTGTTGCTGGAAACCATGCCCAGCGGCTTGAAGATGCGCGCGGCCACAAATTCTTCCCAGGTCTGGCCGGTCACGCACTCAATCAAATAGCCAGCCGTTGCATACATCAGATTGTTATACTGGTAACGGGCGCGAAAATCGGCGCTGGGTTCGAGACAGGCTAAATGCTCGACCAGTTCTTTGCGCGTGAAGTTTGAGCCGTACCAGAGAAATTCGTGGCGTGGCAGCCCGCAGCGATGGCACAGCAGATCGCGCACGGTTATGCGCTCGCTCGCAAATTGATCTTGCAATTTGAAGGTGGGCAGGTAGTCTCTGACCGGCTTATCCCACTCCAGTTTGCCTTCATCCACCAGCATCGCGATCGCTGCCGCAGTAAACGCCTTGCCCGATGAGCCGATCGGGAAAAGTGTGCGTGGGGTCACGTCCAGGTTCTCAGCCACATTGCGTTTGCCAAAGCCTTGAGAGAGAAGCACCTCACCATCTTTGATGATGATGACGGCGGCGCCTGGCACCTTGCCATCTTCCAGCGCGGCGCGTACATCGTCCTCGAAACCGGCCAGTTGAGCGATACTGAATGCTGTTTCTGTTTGCATAATTCTTCCTTTTCTACTGCTTTTTCCCCGTTTTCGACGCTCTCCACGCAAGGAAAAACGTCTGGCACTCCTAAGTGTACCCGGACAAATCCCGTAAGAGCTTCTACCAAAGGGTAAATGGGTGGATAACTTTTCCAGGATCGAGGACAGATTGCTCTATGAGAGGAGACCAAGCGCACGTGCGCGGGTGATGGCCTGAACGCGGTTGGTGACACCGAGTTTCTGATAGATCATGTTGATATGCGCCTTGACGGTGCCAGTGACCACGACCAGCTCGTCGGCAATCTCGCGGTTCTTTAGTCCGGCGGCCACCAGGCGGAGAACTTCACGTTCTCGCAAGCTGAGCGGATCAAGGAGTGGTTTGGACTCAGAGAGAGGGGTCGGTAGAGAGAAGGTGCCGGGCTGTATAAAGGCTTTGAGCAGTGTGGAGAGATAGGTTATGCTAACTGTTTGTCTGCTGTTCTTCCGCGTGCGCTGCTGCTCAAGCAAAAGGCGCAAGAGCCTGGCCAGCGGGTCGCCCTCAGCCACAAACAGGCGGATATACCTGCCCGGCTCTGCCAGGGTGACAGCGCGTTGCAGAGCGCGCAGCGCACCTGCTCGATCATTCTGAAGCTGGAGCGCCAGAGCTTGCAAAATCAGAACCTCTAACAGCACTCTCACCCTGCCGGCCTGATCGGCTGTGACGTACCAGTGTTCCAGGAGTTCGAGCGCGCGCGCGCCAGCCTCTGGCTCAATGCCAGCCTGACCAGCCGCGATCAGCACGCGCGCGTGCGTCAGGTCGATAAGTTCGCTGCGCCTGTAGCCGGGATCAGTGGCGCGCTGGTTCTCTTCGCGCATCCAGAAGAGCGCGTCTTCCAGGTGGCCCTCTGTCAGGGCAAAGCGGGCGCGGATAGGCGCGATTACTTCAGTCAGCTCAATATAGCTGGCGCGCTGGCTCAGGCACTCCAGTTGTTGCAGCCAGGATTGTGTGGCCGCGCTATCCCCCTGGGCTTGCGTTACCATAGCAAGCAGCAGCGCACTATCGAACAGGACGGTATTGGTCTGCGTGTGTTGCCCCAATGTCCAGGCTTGCAGCAAATGATGTCTGGCCTCGGCGAGATTATTCCATTCCCACAGAAGATAGCCCAATCCAACGTGGGCGCAGCCTGCCAGAAAAAGCGAGGCGAGACCGGATCCGGTCTCCAGCGCGAGGACGTGACGATAGAGCTTCGCGGCCTGGAAAGGATAGCCCTGCGCCGCGTACAGTTCCGCCTGCGCCATAGTGACGTAGGGCAACAGGAGGACATGCCCTGCCGCCTGGATATTGCTGTTCGCCTCGAAGAGCGCCCGCGCAGCCGCTCCCACGTCGATACTGCGTGTGTAAGCCATACCCAGCAACATCAAAATCAGGCCGCGCAGATAGTGACTATCAGCGGGCAGTTGTTGCAGCGCCTGGTGGCAGGCGGCGATAGCTGAGGAGAAGTCAGCGAACGAAATGGTATAGACCGAGCGAAGCGCGATAATCTCACTCTGGAGCGCGGCAACTGTGGACGGGGGCAGCGTCTCCTCAAGCCGGTGTAGCGCCTGTTCAGCCGCCTCGACCCACAGCATGAACGTACTGATCTGCGTGGTGATAAACTCCTGCCAGACCCGGCTGATACAGAGGCGAGGGCTTGCCCGCACAATCTCCTCGGGCAGCGCGTCGAGCCAGTTTTGCAGTATGGTGAGCTTCCCTTCGCTGATCAGCTCCGAAGCAACTCCTTCGATCAGGGTTGCCGCACGCACATAATCCTGAGCCATCAAGGCGTGTTCGATGGCCTCTGCGGGCAAGGCATGAGTCTCGAACCATCGGCTGGCTCGCTGGTGCAACGTTGCAGCCAGCTCCGGCTGCGTGCGTGACAGGTGATGGCCCAACGCGCTGGCAAAGAGCGAGTGGTAACGATACCATCCTTCTTGCTCAGTCAGCGGACAGAGAAATAAATTCATGCGCGCCAGCTCTTCTAGCATTTGCGCGCAGTTCTCCCGACCCGTCAAAGCCTCACAGAGCGAACTATTGCAACACCCGGATAGAGCAGTATGGAGCAGGAAGGTTTGCGCGTCTTGCGGCAGACCCGCCAGCACCTCTTCAAGAAAATAGGTCTGGATATGCCGATTGTTTCCCGCACAGGCAGCGCGAAAATGAGCAAAATCCGCCTGGCCCTGCAGGACACTGCCCGCCAGATACAGGCCCGCAATCCAGCCCTCGAGACGCTCATCCAGTTCATCCAGTTCTTGCGGCTCGGCTTTCACGTGCAGCACACAGGTAAGCAACTTCTCCAGTTCCTCACGGGTCAGGCGCAGCGCGTCGGCACCCAGTTCTGTAAGTTGTCCAGAGGCCCGCAGGCGAACAAGCAGGCCAGGCGGTTCGCTACGGCTGGCGAGAACCAGATGGACGTTCGCGGGCAAATGAGCGAGAAGGAGCTTGAGCGCATGATGAATGCACTGACTCTCAATCACGTGATAGTTATCAAGAACGAGTATGATACGCGCAGGTAATGCGGCCAGTTCGTTGAGCAAGAGAACGATCCCTTCACTCAGGGCCACCTGTCTCTCCACCTGGATGCCTGCCAGGATACCCGCACCGAGGGCCGGATGGACGCATTGAAGCGCGCCAATCAAATAGGCCAGGAATAGCTGTGGATCGTTCTGCTCGCTCTCCAGGGAGAGCCACGCCACAGGCAGCCTGTGCGCGGCGAGCCATTGCGCTAAAAGCGTGGTTTTGCCATAGCCAGCCGGAGCTGAGAGCAACGTAAGCCTCTGTTCAAGGCCCACTTCCAGCAAAGCCAGCAGACGTTCGCGTCGAATGAGAGCAGTTTGCAGAGGCGGTGGACGCAGTCTGGAAGCGAGGAGTAGCCTGCCGACTACCGTTCCATGCTGCGCGGGGGACGAGCCATGCTCAGAGGCGTCTTCAACGATGTGTTCTTGTCGGCTTTGCTGCGAGAACCGGTCAATGGAATGTGCCTTGTTCGTCAGGAAGTCAGGCGTATGGGCAAGTTCCTCCAGACGAGCGATCGTCAGATCCGGGGTGCGCCCGGCATACTGCTTGATTCTGCGTTTGCCCTGACGGTGATAAGCATACCAGTAGCCCTCGTTGCCGCGTGCGCGCGTCTCTTTCAGCAAGGTAAGATGGCCATGCTTGCCCTGGAAAGAGAATGAACTGCGCTTTGCAAGCCAGGCCAACCACATTTCATCGCCTTCTGACCAGGAAGAAAACTGGAGCTGCCCCTGTTCGTAGACAGTATAAGTATTGTATTCCGACGACCAGATCAGAGCATGTGCAGCACGTTTCGGCATGGCATCTTTCCTCAGACAGAGTGTATCCCCAACAATACTCGGAGGCCTTTGGTCCCCAACAAGACATATTGATGACCCCCAACAGCAGTATACACGAAAAACGGGGCAAGAGCAAGCATACAGATCATGACCCGTGAGAAAGCTCACCGGTCATTGAACAGTAACGCTGACACATCACGCCGAGTGGAAGGTCTTGCCTCCGGCGGCTTTGAGCAGGCGGTCACGGATGGCGAGGCCGAGGCCGCGTTCATCGAAGCTGCGGCAGAGGATGACGTGGACGTCTGCTGCTTCGAGGGCGCGCATGGCGGCGAAGAGCGAGGCGGCGATCTGTTCGGGAGCCCCGGCGTTACCGAGAGAGTGGACGAGGATATCGCTCTCCTGGAAAGTTGTCACATCCTCGTCGGCAACCAGCACGCCTACTCGTTCGCCTCGCGCCTGTCTCTGTTTTGCTTCGTTCAGCATGGCCGCTCGCATGGCTTCCGGGGCGCCCTCGAAGAGGAGCAGCGGTACGGCGGGGGCATAGTGTATCAACATCTGACCGGGAGAATGCATGGGGACACGCTGCGCTTCCATTTCGGCCTGTGTGGCTTCGCCCGTTGCCTCACGTCGGTGTGGGGGCTGAACGGTGGGCAAGACGGCACGCAGGCTCTCAAGGCTGATGCCGCCGGGACGCAGGATGGTCGGCACGGGCGAGCCGAGATCAAGCACAGTCGATTCCACGCCGACTTCGCTCGGGCCACCATCCAGAATGAGCGGCACGCGGCCTGCGAGATCGCCGAAGGCATGCTGCGCAGTGGTAGGGCTGACATGCATGAAGCGGTTGGCGCTGGGCGCGGCAATGGGCGTAGCGGCGGCGCGAATCAACGCCAGGGCTACAGGATGGCGCGGCATGCGCACGGCTACCGTTTGCAGGCCAGCCGTGATCAGATCGGGTACGCGCGGGCCACGCGGCAGGATGAGCGTCAGCGGTCCAGGCCAGAACGCCTCCGCCAGCCGTTTCGCCTGCGCTGAAACGGCTGGCGTGAGCAACCGCAAACTCTCTTCATCCGCAATATGAACAATCAATGGATCGCTATATGGCCGACCTTTGGCGGCAAAGATACGTTCAAGCGCGGCAGGCTGGAAAGCATCTGCCCCCAGCCCATAGACCGTCTCGGTCGGAAACACCACAACTTCTCCCTGCCGGATCAGCTCCGCCGCTCGCTCAATAACAGTCGGTTCAGGATAAAGCGGATTGACCGGCAAAACTTCTGTTTGATAACGTTGCATATGACTGTATACTTCCTCAACACGGTGATACTATCTCGCACGAGTATAGCACGCCTGCAAGTCTGTGACCAGCGCCGAAAACACTTTTGAAAACGCGACTCGCACATCTCATAAACGCGCCCACCCATCTCATAAACGCGCCCACCCATCTCATAAACGCGCCTCACGTCTCATAAATGCGCCCGCCCGTGTGATGCTGAACTCCCGCTCAGCATCACACGGCCGGGTATGGCCGGTCACAAATATCTTGTACCTGTAGATAATCATGAGTAATCACCAGAAAGTCATCTTGCGTAAACCGGTTTCTCATGTTATGCTAGATGCGTAAACCGGTTTCTCGGTGTGTTAGGGGTACATCAATTGAAACGAGGAGATGAAGAAATGAGCTTGCACCTGTTTCCTTCACGCTGGCACCGACAGCCAGGCGCAGGGAAGACGCATCACCCTGACAACGGGCGGGTGCGCCATCGCCATCGTTCGATCTTCGCAGTGGGGGTACTCGTGACGTTTGCGTGCGTGTTTGCCACTGCCCTGGCGCTGCTGACACCCGGCGCTGTTCCCACTGCCCTGGCGGCTCCTTCAGCGCCGTCCGGCCAGCCCGATTTCGGCCCGAACGTCTATATTTTCAATCCCGCTATGCCACAGAGTCAGATCCAGGCGACGGTCGACGCGGTGGCAAACCAGCAAATTTCCAACCAGTTCGGCACGCAGCGTTACGCGCTGCTGTTCGAGCCTGGCACCTACGGCTCCAGTAGCAACCCGCTCAACTTCAAAGTCGGCTACTACACCTCGGTAGCGGGCCTCGGCCTCTCTCCCAACGATGTGGTTATCAACGGCTCCATCGACGTGTATAACCAGTGTTTCGGCAGCAACAACTGTACCGCGCTGGTGAACTTCTGGCGTTCGTTGTCGAACCTGACCATCAACGTGACCACCCCGAATGCTGGGTGCTACAACGGCGAATTCTGGGCGGTATCGCAGGCCGCGCCGATGCGCCGCGTCCACGTCAACGGCTTCGCCACCCTGATGGACTACTGCACCCCTCCGTCATATGCCAGTGGCGGCTTCATCGCCGACTCCGAGTTCGACGGTAGCACCATCGTCAACGGCTCACAGCAGCAATGGATCGTCAGAAACAGCAAGCTTGATGGCTGGACAAATGGCGTCTGGAATCAGGTCTTCTCAGGCGTTGTGGGCGCGCCCGCGCAGTGCTTCCCCGCGCAATCATCCTGCGGCGGCCCGTACACCACACTGGCGACCAGCCCGCTGACACGCGAGGAGCCTTATCTGTACGTGGACGCCAATGGAAACTACAATGTCTTCGTTCCTTCGCCGCAGCGCAACTCCTCCGGCACCACATGGAGCAGCGGCCAGACGCCCGGCGCCTCCATCCCGATCAACAAGTTCTTCATTGCTCAGCCATCGGATTCTGTAGCCACCATTAACGCAGCATTAGGTTCCGGCAAGAATCTCATCCTGACGCCGGGCATCTATAATCTGAACCAGAGCATCCAGGTCACGCGGCCCGATACGGTGGTACTCGGCCTCGGCTTCCCGACGCTGGTTCCACAGAACGGCAATGTCTCCATGAGCGTCGCCAGCGCAAAGGGCATCATGCTTTCGGGGATGATCTTCGACGCGGGTGCGACGAACTCGCCGACGCTGCTGCTCTTCGGAAACGGTCACGGCGCCAGCGATCATGACGCTTCCGATCCCTCGGCCATTCAGGATGTCTTCTTCCGCATCGGCGGCGCGGCACCGGGCAAGGCGACAACCAGTCTGGTCGTCAACAGCGACAACGTCATCCTCGATGATATCTGGGCATGGCGGGCCGATCATGGCAACGGCGTCGGCTGGACCAGCAACACGGCAGATACCGGCCTCGTCGTCACCGGGAATAACGTAACCGCGTATGGCCTCTTCGTCGAACACTATCAAAAGTATGAGGTGATCTGGTCAGGCAATGGCGGCACGGACATCTTCTTCCAGAACGAGATGCCCTACGACCCGCCCAGCCAGTCCGCGTGGATGGAAGCTCCCGGCGTCGATGGCTGGGCTGCCTTCAAAGTCACCGGCAATGTGACCAGTTTCAACGGCTATGGCATGGGCAGCTACAGTTTCTTCAACCAGGGCGTGAACATCTATGCCGCCAACGCCTTTGAGGTTCCCACCAACCTGCCAGCAGGAAGCATGCACGACCTGCTCACGATCTTCCTCTCCACCGCAGGCTCCGGCGGCATCCTCAACGTCATCAACAACACCGGCGGCTCGTCGACCATCGCCAACCCGGATACTCCGGTCACGGTGGTGAGCTACCCGTAACGGCTTCCAGTGAAGCGTACCCGGAGATGTCGCGCTGAGCGAGAGCGAAGCATCTGGCAACCATACTGACAATTGGCTGCCGAAGATGCTTCGCTCCCGCTCAGCATGACACGTCTGGTCGCTCGGCAAGAGCCTGCCGCTTTGCGTTCCTGACCAGTGTTCTCGTTAGTTACGAGAGATAGAGGAGGGAAGAGTTGAATCGCTACCTGTTCTACCCGGCAAATATCAAAAGTGTCTCTCAGCATCAAGATAACTCTGAAGGGCAAGTTCTCTCACGAACCGCTTTATATTTCTCAAAGAGGTGAGCATAGTGCGAGATAAGTTTGTCCTGCACGTCGGCCTCATCCAGCCAGACGGGCTGGCCTTCGATGCTACTACGTAGCTCTCCGCCAACGACTTCGCCGCGAAAGACGAGAATGAGCGTACTCATGCGCGTGATGCCGGTACTATCGGCAGAGTGGTAGCCGATGAGGTCGCAGATTTTCACCTGTAGCCCTGTCTCCTCATAGACTTCACGCCGCGCCGTCTGCGTTGGATGCTCGCGCCAGCGCATGAAACCTCCGGGAAGGGCATAGGTCTT
>Ga0209062_1004552_pt1 | contig 14343 bp, 14 predicted proteins | sample Coa_R2_2_FD_187158 | JGI IMG/M metagenome (GOLD analysis project Ga0209062, IMG submission 187158) | Surface soil microbial communities from Centralia Pennsylvania, which are recovering from an underground coalmine fire - Coalmine... | ecosystem: Environmental > Terrestrial > Soil > Unclassified... | reverse complement strand
GCCCATACTTGGCGCCAGGCTCCGCCCGAAGACGCGCCGCGCCGGGTCGATTTGACGACGCCGGAACCCGAAGCGGAGCCGCCGCCTTTGCGCGCCACGGGACGGACGCAGCTTCCCGCCTTGGCGCCGCCGCCGCGGACGATCTGGTCTTCTCTCGGATGGGTGCTTTATGCAGCGCTGATCATCCTGCTGATCGGCGGCGGGTTGTGGATCGCGCGCGAGCGGATCGTGGGCTATTGGCCGGCGGCGAGCCGCTTCTACGCCATGCTGGGCCTCGCTCCGGCGAGCGCCCAGAGCGATCTCGAACTGAGCGATGTCGCGACGAGTCGCGATACCGAGAACGGGCTGCCGACGCTTGTCATACAGGGCAAAGTGGTCAATGTGTCGAAGCTGGCGCGGGCGGTGCCGAAGCTCAAGGTGATCTTGCAGGACGGCAACAAGAAGGAGCTGCAATCCTGGTCGTTCACCGTCAGCGATGAGCGTCTTCCGCCGGGCGCCAGCGTTCCCTTTCGGACCAGCGTGGCGCAGCCGAGCGAAGCAGCGACGGGCGTCGTCGTCACCTTCGATGCGGGCGGTTGAGCTTCAGGGTGGCCATGGCGCGGATCCTGGTGGCGGAGGATGACGCGGCGGTAAGCGCCTTCGTCACGCGTGCGCTGCGCCATTCCGGTCACGATGTGACGCCGGTTCCGGACGGCTCCGCCGCGCTCGGCGCCTTGGCCGGCGGAAGCTTCGACTTGTTGCTGACCGACATCGTCATGCCCGAACTCGACGGCATCGCGCTCGCACTGAAGGCCAGCAAGGATTATCCGAAGATGAAGATCCTGCTGATGACCGGCTATGCCAGCGAACGGCAGCGGGCCCATAATTTGGAGGCGCTGATCCACCGCGTCATCGTAAAGCCATTTACCCTGGAAGAGATCTGCGCCGCGGTGGATGAGGAGCTGGCGCAGTAGCGGCATTCACCGGCCGGTCGGCGCTCTGATCTTGCGCAACGCTTCTCGGAGCGCATCGGCGCTCCGCTCAAGCGCTCTTTCCTCCTCGTCGGATAGCTCCGGCTCCAGAATGCGCAAAACGCCCTGTCGGCCGACGACGCTCGGAAGCGAAAGCGTGACGCCGTATTTTTCGCTGTAGCTGCCGATGGGTGCGACCGCTTGCTCGTCGCGCAGGATCATTTCGGCGATCCGCGCCGACACCATGCCGATGCCGTACTGGCTCGCCTTGTTGCCTTCGATGATGGCGATATTGGCGAAGCGGACCTCGCGCTCGACGACCGCGCGCGTCTTGTCGATCGACAACCCATGTTGTGCCAATGCCGCCAGCAGCGGCAAGCCGCCGACGCGCGCCGCCGACCAGGCGAAGACCTCGGTCGTACCGTGCTCGCCCAAGATCTGCGCGTCGACCGAGCGAGGATCGACCGCAAGGTAGGCGGCGAGATGAACACTGAATCGCAGGCTGTCGAGAAAGGTGCCGGTGCTCAGGACCTTCTGCTGCGGCGCGTGGCGGCGAACATGATCCGCCAGCGGATCGGGCGGATCGGTCACGACGAGAAGGATCGCGTCAGGCGCCGCGGCGGCGATCCGCGGCACGATCTCGTCATAGATCTGCGCGTTGGCCTCGAGCAGCCTGAGGCGTCCGGCACTGTCGCTGCGGTCGGTCGCACCGCCGCTCTTCTCGTTGATGCCCGCCGTGATCATGACGAGAGACGCGCCGGCGAGGTCGCCATAGTCGCCGTCGTGGAGGGTGGCGGCGGGCGAGAGCGGCGCGCCATAGCGGATATCCGCTGCAACCGCGCGGGCGCGCTCGCGCGTGCGGTCGACGAGCACGATTTCCCGTGCCGCTCCCCGCATGACCGTCGCCATGAGGCAAGCCGAACCGACCGCGCCCGCCCCGACGATTCCGATCTTCATGGCGCTCTCCTTGCCGGATGCAAAACTAACGGCGGAGCGCGGCGATCGTCAGAACTGCTTCAGAAGCCGGTCGATATAGTCGCGCTCGATCTCGGGACGGCTGCGCTCGCCGGCGCGGCGGCGCAGTTCCTCGAGAATTCCCTTCGCCTTCTCGACGGCATAGTTGTTGAGGGGACCATTGCCCATGCGCATGGCGCCTCCGTCGTCGACGCCGCCATTGGCGTGGTCCTGCGCATTGAGTCTGCCGAAGGGATCACGCTCGGCTTGACGCAGCCCGTCGCGATCCCCCGGATCGGTGCCGCCCGGCCGACCCGCGCCCGACTGTCCCATCATCTGCTCGGCCATGCTGCGCGCCGCCTGCTGCAACTGGTCGAGCGCCTCCGTTTGCGGGCTGATTGCATTGCCGGGCTGGCCGCGCGACAGCGCGTCTGCCGCGCCGCGCATGGCGCGTTCGGCGCGGCCGAGGGATTGCGGGATGTCGCCTGACTGCTCGCCGAGCTTGCGCATCATCTCGCCCAGCATGCGCCGCAGCGCCTCTTGGTCGCCGGCCATATCGCCGTCCCCCTGCCCATCGCCCATCTGCGGCTGGCCGTTCTGTTGTCCGTTCTGCTGCCCATTCTTGCCGCGCTGGCCGCGCTGTCCCTGCTGACCCTGGCGCGACTGGCGGAAGCTCCTGTCCAGCAATTGCTGCTGCCGGCGCATCATCTCCTGCATCTGGCGCATCGCTTGGCCCTGACCGTTCTGCATCTGCCCGGGCTTGGCCATGCGCAGATTTTCGAGCATCTCCTGAAGCTGCGACAGGAGATCGCGCGCCGCGTCGCGCGAGCCGGTTCGGGCGAGCTCGCGCGCGCGGTCGAGCATCTTTTGCAGATCCTGCGAATTCAGGACTTTGGACGGATCGAGCGGCGGCAGATTCTGGTCCTGGTCGCCCTGGCGCTGCATGTTCTGGGCGAGCTCCTGGAGATAGCGGTCCATCGCCTCGCGAAGCTCGCGGGTCAGCCGGTCGATCTCGCTGTCCGGCGCGTTGCGCGCGAGCGCGTCCTGCAACGCCTTCATCGCGTCGCGGACGTCGCGCTGCGCGAGCGAGCTGCGGCCGTCTTCGATGCGCAGCGCGGTTTCCCACAAGAGCTGCTGCACGGCCGGGATCGCGGCGGCGTCCTTGTCGAGGACGAGGCGCGCCTGCGCCGTGCGGAGCGCCAGGAAAACGACGGTGTCGTCGTCGAAGAGGCGCGGCCGCAGCGACAGGTCCGAAAGCGTCTCGGCGACGACCTCGCGCTGCGAGGGGTCGAGCGTCAATTGCTTGCGCTGGTCGATGATGGCGCGCGCCACCGGGTGATGGAAGACGCGCTCCGGCAGCGTCGTCCGGATCGTCTCGCTCTCGCCCGTCTGACCGAGCGCGTCGGCCGCTTGGAGACGCATATCGACCGGCAAGCCGGCCCAGGGATGGGCGGAGAGATCATGGAAGCTCGCATCATGTGCCTCCTTGAGATGCGGGCCCGGCAGCGGCAGGTCGAGCACCAGCGGCGCGCTGGGATCACCGGGCCGGGAGATGATCGCCTTGACGCTCTCGACGCCGTAATCGTCCTTGGCCTGATATTCCAGCCGCAAGGCGGCGCGTTGCGTGCGCTGCGGCGGTTTGGCGAAGGCGATGGTTGGCGGCTGGTCGGGCAGGATGGCGATCGGCCAGCTTCCGAGCGGGCGGCCGTCTTGCTCGACCGCGAGCCGCGAGCCGCCGGTGAGCGTGGCGCTGCCCTTGAAATTGCGCTCGTCGACGCGCTCAAAATCCGATCTTCTCTTGTCGACGACAAGGCGGGGCGCGTTGGTGCCGCCCTGCACTTGCGCCAGGACGGTGCTTCCCGAAGGCACCGAGATCGGTGCGGCCGGCGGGCTCGCCGGTAGAAACTGCGGCGGCAATCCGGTGTAGTCCGGCGGCGTGAGCCAGATGTCGAGGCTCGATGCGGCCGTTGCTCCCAGCGGCACGAAGCCCGGCGTCACGGCGCGCCAAAGCCGTTGCGGCCAGTCGCCGCCGGCGTCGATGAGCGCGATCAGCAGCACGAGCCCGAGCGCCGCGCGCAAGGCGAACGGGTCGCGTCGCACCAAGCCGGCGTTGGGCCAGCCGACGCGCAAGCTGCGAAGCTGCGCCGCCATGCGTTCGCGATGGATCTGCCATAAGCCGGCCGTGGCCGCGTCGCCGCCGCTCAGCCGGTCCTCGATCGCGGTGAGCGGGCGATGCTCGAGCCCGCTCGCCCGCTCGACGCGCCGTCTCTCCGTGTGGCGATCCGGCAGCCGGAAGTGACGGAATGCCGGCACCAAGGCGCCGACCAGCAGCAGCAGCACGATGGCGAGGAGGGCGAGGTGAACGGTGCCCGGCAGACGCGCCGGAACATCGAAAAAGGCGAGCGCGAGGAAGGCGCCCGCAATGCCTATCGCGGGCCACAGCGCCGGCCAAAGCTGCTCCCAGAGCAGCGCGGCGCCGGCAAGGCGCATGCGTCGCGCCAGACGGTTGCGGTCGGTCAGGGTCTCCGGCGACTTGTCATCATCCATCGACGTCACCTCTCGCCTTCAGGGGTCAACGTTCGGCGAGCCAATCCGGCATCCTGTCCTTGGACAAGAGCTCCTCGTAGTCCGGCCGCGGGCGGATCACGGCAAACTCCTCGCCGCGCACCATCACTTCGGGCACGGGCAGACGGGTATTGTAGCTCGAACTCATGACCGCGCCGTAAGCGCCGGCAGAAAGAATGGCCAATAATTCTCCTGGCTCCACCGGTGGTAGCGGGCGCTGCGCCGCAAAGCTATCGCCGGTCTCACAAACCGGCCCCACCACGTCGATCGGCAGAACAGCAGCCGCTTTCTTGGGCGCGCGCACCGGCACGATCTCATGCCATGAATCATAGAGCGCCGGCCGGGCGAGATCGTTCATCGCGGCATCCTGCACCAGGAAATTCCGCGTCGCGCCCTCCTTCACATAAAGCACGCGCGAGACCAGGACACCGGCATTTCCGACGATCCAGCGCCCCTGCTCGAAGGCAAGCTGAAGATCGAGATCGTCGGTCACGCGTTTGACCATCGCGGCATAATCCTCGACCTCGGGCGGCGTCTCGTTGCGGTAACGGATGCCGAGGCCGCCACCGAGATCGATCCGCTCGAGCGCGATGCCCTCCGCGCGCACGCCGCGCGCGAGCTCCGCGACACGGGCAAAGGCAAGCTCGAAGGGGCCGAGCGAGGTGATCTGCGAGCCGATATGAACGGCGATGCCCACCGGACGCAGGCCCGGAAGCTGCGCGGCGCGGCGGAATGCGCTCATGGCATGAGCGAGATCGATGCCGAACTTGTTCTCGCTCTTGCCGGTGGAGATCTTCGCATGGGTCCGCGCATCGACATCGGGATTGACGCGGATGGCGATGTCGGCGGTGATGCCGAGACGATGCGCGACGCCGCTCAGCAGGGTGAGCTCGGGCGCCGATTCGACATTGATCTGATGAACGCCGGCGCGGAGCGCGAAGGCCATCTCCGCTTCCGTCTTGCCGACACCGGAGAAGATGATGCGCTGAGGCGGCACGCCGGCCGCGAGCGCGCCGCGCAGCTCGCCTTCCGACACCACATCGGCGCCCGCGCCCAAGCGCGCGAGCGTCGCGATGACGGCGCGGTTCGAGTTCGCCTTGGTCGCATAGCAGATAAGCGCGCGGCGATCGGCAAATGCCGCGGCGAACCGCCGGTAGCGGCGCTCGATGGCGGTGCTGGAGTAGCAGTAGAAGGGCGTTCCGACCGCCGCGGCGATGCGTGCGAGCGGCACGCCCTCGGCGCAGAGCTCGCCGCCGCGATAGGCGAATTCCGGCGTTCCCGGCGCCGTCTCGCCCTCACTCATGAGGATAGATCCTGGGGTAGGTGACGGGCTCGCCCGGCGGCGGCACCGGATCGCCGCGCTTGCCGCAACCCACCAAGGGCCAGGACAGGGTCAGCAGAAGGAGGGCGAGGGCGAAGCGGGCGCGCGACCGGGCGGGGAAGGCGGACTTGGTGATCATCAATCCTCTCTCAAATAGCGCGTCCGCGCATGGGCGACAGCGTCGGCGACATGGGTGGGCGCCGTTCCGCCGAAACTCGTGCGGCTCGCCACCGACTTCTCCACCGTCAAGACGTCATAGACCTCCGCCGTGATGCGCGGCTCGACCCTTTGCATCTCCTCGAGCGGCAGGGCCGCCAGATCCATGTGCAGCGCCTCGGCGCGCTTCACCAACGCTCCCACGACATGGTGGGCTTGGCGGAAGGGCAGATCGAGCACGCGCACCAGCCAATCCGCAAGATCGGTCGCCGTGCTGAAGCCGCTTGCGGCAACGCGCCGCATCGCTTCGGCATCGACGGCGAGGTCGAGCACCATGCCCGCCGTGGCGGCGAGGCACAGTTCGAGCGTGTCGGCGGCCTCGAAGACCGGCGCCTTGTCCTCTTGCATGTCCTTGCTGTAGGCGAGCGGCAGGCCTTTCATGACAGTCAGGAGCGCCGTGAGCGCGCCGAGCAGCCGGCCCGCCTTGGCGCGCACCAGCTCGGCGGCGTCGGGGTTGCGCTTCTGCGGCATGATCGAGCTGCCCGTCGTGAAGGCATCGCTCAGCCGGATGAAACGGTAGGGCTCGCTCGTCCAGATCACGATCTCCTCGGCGAAGCGCGAGAGATGCGTTCCCGCGATCGCCGCTGTGGCAAGAAACTCGAGCGCGAAATCCCGGTCCGATACGGCGTCGAGCGAATTCGCCGCGGGTCGATCGAAGCCGAGCAACCGGGCGGTCATGCCGCGGTCGATCGGAAAGGAAGTCCCGGCAAGCGCCGCCGCGCCGAGCGGGCAGTCATTGAGGCGCGTGCGGCAATCCTTGAGCCTGCCGCGATCGCGGCCCAGCATCTCCACATAGGCGAGGAGGTGATGCCCGAAGGTCACGGGTTGCGCCACCTGAAGGTGAGTGAAGCCCGGCATCACCGTCGCGGCGTGCCGCTCGGCCTGTCCGATCAGCGCCGCTTGCAGCCCTTGAATCTGGCGGTCAAGACGGTCGATGGCGTCGCGTACCCAAAGGCGGAAATCCGTCGCCACCTGATCGTTGCGCGAGCGCGCGGTGTGCAGCCGGCCGGCAGCGGGGCCGATCAGCTCCGCGAGCCTTGCCTCGATATTGAGGTGGATGTCTTCGTGCTCGGTGCGGAACGGAAAGGTGCCGGCCTCGATCTCGGCCTTGATTTGCGCTAGACCCCGCGCGATGGCATCGCCGTCTTCGCGGGACAGGATCCGCTGTTGCACCAACATGGCGCAATGCGCGGTCGAGCCGGCGATGTCCTGGGCGTAGAGGCGCTTGTCGAAGTCGATCGAGACGTTGATGCGCTGCATGATTTCGGCGGGGCCGCCGGCGAAACGTCCACCCCAGGCGGCGTTGGCCGGCGGATCGGCGCCGGCGGACGTCGAGGAACTCATGGCCGCAGATGGCAGAAAAGGCCGAGGAGGGTGGTCGTGAACGGGCGTGGCCGTGCTCTCATGGGGTTCGTCGTCCTCGCTCTCATCGCAATCGGCGCCCTTGCCGGCGGCGGCCTGTGGCTTTGGGCGTCCCGTCCGAACGCCCGATCGATTGCCCAGCTCTCCGGCGCCGGTCCGGCCACGTCACCATCGGGTGGCGTTCTCGGCCAGTTTAGCCCGGTCGATCCGCCGCGGCCAGCGCCGCCCCTGAGCTTCGAGGCGCGCGACGGATCGCCGCGCAGCCTCGCCGATTTCCGCGGCCGCTGGGTGCTCGTCAATCTGTGGGCGACCTGGTGCGAGCCCTGCGTGCGCGAGATGCCGTCCCTCGACCGGCTTCAGGAGAAAATGGGCCGGCAACTCGCCGTGCTGGCCATTTCCGAGGATCGCGGCGCGACGCATGTCGTCGATCCCTTCCTGGAGAAGCTCGCCCTCAAGAACCTCGCCATCTATCTCGACCCCAAGGGCGCCGTCGGCCAGGCGCTCGGCGTTCGCGGCCTGCCCACGACCGTGCTGATCGACGGCGAAGGGCGCATTCTCGCTCAGCTCGAGGGCGAGGCGAAATGGGACACGGAGGCGCTCCAAACCAAGCTCGAACACCTCATGCGCCGCGGGACCTCGGCGGCCGAGGCGAACACGACGCCGTCGCATTGAGCGCAGCCCGCCTCGTCGCCGTGCGGCGATCAAGAAAGCGAGATCCCGACCTGCAGCAGATTGGATAGGCCGTACGTTTGTCCGACCCGCCGCCGCTCGACGCTACGCCTTCATCGCCGCCTTGACCCGCTCCGGCAGCAGCGGCAGCTGACGCAGCTTGGCGCCGGTGAGCGCTCTCACCGCATTGGCGATCGCCGCCGCCGCGGGCGGCAATCCCGCCTCGCCGACGCCGCCGACCCGCGCCTTCTCATCGGCCATGATCTTGACCTCGACCTCCGGGGCCTCGTTGAGGCGCAAGAGCGGATAATCATGGAAATTCGACTCCTGCACCTTGCCGCCCTTGATCGTGATGCGCTCGTGGAGCGCGGCGCTCGTGCCGAAGACGATGCCGCCTTCGATCTGATAGGCGACATTGGCCGGGCTGATCGTGACGCCGGGATCGGCGGCGGCCCAGATCTTGTGCACGCGGATGGCGCCGCTTTCCTTGTCAACAGAGACCTCGGCGATCTCCGCGACGTGGCAGAACCACAGGCCGGGGTAATAAGCATAAGCGACGCCGAGCGCGCGTCCTTCGCTCTTGCGTCCCCAATGCGCCATGTCGGCCGCCGCGTTCAGCACCTTATGCGCGCGCGGATCCTTGAGATGGGCAAGACGGAAGGCGAGCGGATCCTTGCCCGCGGCATGCGCGAGCTCGTCCATGAAGGTCTCGACAGCATAGACGGTATAGCCCGGACCCACGGCACGCCAGAAGCCGACATCGATGCCGCGGTCATCCTCGATCCAATCATGATGCTGATTGGGGATCGTGTAGATGGTCTCGTGTCCCTCGATCACCGGCCCGTCCACGCCCTTGGCGGCTTCGAGCCGGTCGGGCTGGGCACGGCGCAAGATCGATTCGCCGACGAGGCGCCAGCGCCAGCCCGTGATCATGCCGTGGTGATCGAGCGCGCCTTCGAGCCGCTGCGCGGTCGCCGGACGGAACTTGTCGTTCTGGACATCGTCTTCGCGGCTCCACACCACCTTGATCGGCTTCTGCATGATCTTGGAGATGAGCGTCGCGTCCGCGGTGATGTCCTGCTCGATGCGCCGCCCGAAGCCGCCGCCGAGGAAGGTGCTGTGTACCTTCACCTTGTCGGGCGTCGTGCCGCCGATCTTGGCGGCGACGAGCTGGACGAGCGTCGGCGACTGGGTCGGCGTCCACACTTCGACCGCGCCGTCGCCCTTCACCCAGGCGGCGGTATTCATCGGCTCCATCGGCGCATGATAGACGTGCTCGTTCTGGTAATCGGCGGTCACCACCTTGGCTGCGCCCTTGAACGCCGCCTCGACATCGCCTTCGGAAACCACCGTGATACCCTTGCGGCTCCAATCCCGGGCGGCGCTCGTGTAATCATCGAGCACCTTCTGGCCGTCATAGCTCTCCGCCTTGGTGCCGGTCTTCCACGTCACTTTCAGCGCCCGCTTGCCTTGCTGCGCGGTCCAATAATCGGGTGCGACGACGGCGACGCCGAAGGGCAAGGTGATCACCTTGATGACGCCCGTGACCTTCATTGCCGCGGCATCGTCAACGCTCTCCGGCGCCTCGCCTTGGATGGGCGGGCGGAGGATCGCGGCGTAGAGCATGTCGGGAAGGTAGATGTCGATGCCAAATTGCGCAGTGCCATTGACCTTGGACGGCACATCGAGACGCGGCAGGTTGGTGCCGATGAGCCGCCATTGGCTCTGCGGCTTGAGATCGGCTTCCGTCACTTGCGGCATCGTCGCCGGCATCTTGGCGAAGCCCGCGATCTCGCCATAGCTCATGGAGCGGCCCGAGGCGGCATGCACGACGAGGTTGGGCTTGGTGGTGAGCTCGCCGACCGGCACGCCCCATTTCTCCGCGGCATTCATCAGCAGCACGCGGCGCGCTTGCGCGCCGACGAGGCGCAGCGGCGTGAAGTAGCCGCGCGCGCCGCGGCTGCCGCCGGTCACTTGCGCGCCGCCGAAGAGCGGGTTGCCGTAGTCCTTGTCGGCCGGCGCCTGGACCACCTTGATCTTGCTCCAATCGGCGTCGAGCTCTTCGGCGATCAGCATCGGCAGCGAGGTGAAGGCACCCTGGCCCATTTCGGCGGCCGGTGCGATGAGCGTGACGGTATCGTCGGTGCCGATCTGGATCCAGGCGTTCGGCTGAAAGGACGTGCCTTCAGCGTCGGCATCGAACAGCGTGAGCGTCGTGCCCGCAGCGAAAGCGATACCGAAAGTGAGGCCGGCCGAACCCTTGAGGAAGCGGCGGCGGTCGATCGACGCCTCACGAGAACGCTGATGAAGTGTCCCGTCCATGGCTCAGGCTCCCCCGTTCGCTGCGCGCTCGACGGCGGCGATGATGCGGTTATAGGTGCCGCAGCGGCAGAGATTGGTTTTCATATGCTCGACGATCTGCTCGCGCGTCGGCTTCGGATTATTCTTGAGCAGTGCCGCCGCGCGCATGATCTGTCCGGACTGGCAATAACCGCATTGCGGCACCTGCTCGGCGATCCAGGCCTTTTGCAGCGGATGGCTCGAATCGGGTGAGAGGCCCTCGATGGTGGTGACCGTCTTACCTTGAACTTCGCCCGCCTCGGTCTGGCAGGCGAACCGGGCCGCGCCATCGACATGCACCGTGCAGGCACCGCACAGCCCGGCGCCGCAGCCGAATTTGGTGCCGGTCAGGCGGATATAATCGCGAATGACCCAGAGCAGCGGCGTATCCGGCGGCGCTGGAACTTCGACCCATTTGCCGTTGAGCGAAAACCCCACCATCGCTTCCTCCTGATGCCCGATCGAGCCCGAGGGCATATATCCATCATAGCGCGTGTTCCGACGATTACACGCCACGCGCGTCCGTTCAACCGACTCGGGCGTATATAGCGCTAAAGGGGGGCGAGTACGCGCTGGAGAAAGGCGCCGCCGCGCCTCAGTCCCGCCTCGTCAATGCCGTGGCCGAGTCCGGGGCAGGTGAGTTCCTCGACTGTTACGCCCGCGGCGGCGAGCCCTTGAACCGCTCTGGCGAGCGCTTGATGGGGCACGATCTCGTCGGCATCTCCGTGGACGAGGAGTACCGGCGGTCGCGAGCGGATTTCCGTCGGCAACCCCTCGGCTCCGATGAGCGCGCCGGAATATCCGAGGATGCCGGCGACGGGCTTGGCGCGCCGCAATCCGACATGGAGCGCCATCATCGTTCCCTGCGAGAAGCCGACCAGCGCGAGCTGTCCCTCGTCGAGGCCGCGCGTCGCAAGCGCATTGTCGATGAAGGCATCGAGAAACGGTGCTGCGGCACGGACGCCCGCGAGGATGGCGTCCGGCGAGCGATCCTGAAGACTGAACCACTGCCGGCCGAAAGGCGCCATGTCGCACGGGAAAGGCGCGTTGGGCGAGAGGAACTCGGCATCGGGCAGCAAAGGCGCCCAGACAGGGGCGAGCGCGATGAGATCGTTGCCGTCGGCGCCAAGGCCGTGAAGCAGCACGACGAGCCGACGAGGCGCGCCGCCCGATGCGGCTTTGTGAATGGGGCCGCTGAGAAGGATCGACATGATGTCCTCGCCTTTCGATGCTGAGATAGAGGACGCGGCGGCCGATGTCACGCGGCAGGCTTGATTGCTATGGTCGCCTCTCCATGAGCGACATCGTCACCCGCTTCGCGCCCAGCCCCACCGGTTATCTCCATCTCGGCCACGCCCATTCTGCGCTGATGGGCTGGCAGGCGGCACGCGCGGCGGGCGGGCGCTTCTTGTTGCGTATCGAGGATATCGATGGGGGACGATGCCGGCCGGAATTCGCCGACGCCATCGAGGAGGATCTCGCCTGGCTCGGCATCGACTGGGATGGCCCGGTGCGCCGGCAATCGCAGCACCTCGAGGATTACGGCGCCGCGCTGCACCGTCTCGAGACGCAGGGCTTGCTCTATCCCTGTTTCTGCACGCGGGCGGAGATCAAGGCCGAGATCGCACGCATGAACGCGGCGCCGCACGGTCCCGAAGGGCCGCTCTATCCCGGCACCTGCCGCCTCCTCGCGAGGGAAGAACGCGCCGCGCGGATGGCGAAAGGCGAGCCCTTCGCCTTGCGGCTCGACATGGCGGGCGCGGTCGCGCGAACCGGGCCGCTGTGGTGGAAAGACCGGCGAGCCGGGCGGGTGCCCGCCGATCCCGCCGGCCATGGCGACGTCGTCCTGGCGCGCAAGGATGCGCCCACGAGCTATCACCTGGCGGTCACCGTGGATGATGCGATTCAGGGCGTCACGCTGGTGACGCGGGGCGAGGATCTCTTCGCCGCCACTCATATACACCGATTGTTGCAGGCACTTCTCGATTTGCCGACGCCACGCTATTGGCATCACAAGCTCCTCACCGATGCCGCGGGTCGGCGCTATGCCAAGCGCGATCGCGCCTTGACGCTGCGCGCGTTGCGCGAAGCGGGTCGCAGCTCCGCCGAGGTCCGGGCGATGGCCCTGGGCGGTTGATCGGCGCTCAATCCAGGCCGCGCCGCAATCCCGTCACGAGTTGGAGATATTCGGGGTCGTCCGGCGTCACCAGGCCGTGGCGAAGCGCGAAGTCGATCAGCACAAGATTCACATTGAATTTGAAATCGTCGCTGGTTCGCACCCGGGCGATCACCGACGCCGCACTCATCGTCTCGAAGGCGACGATCTCGCCATCGCTGTTGCGCGGCTGGAAATCTGCCGGCGTTTCGAGGTCGTAGACGAAGAGGACATCGTCGCGCACGCCCTGCGCGCTCTCCATCCGATAGGAGACGGCCCCGACCGGCACGGCCTTGCGGATGAGAGGCGCCGGGATCGAGGCTTCCTCCTGCGCCTCCTTTTCGAGGGTCGCGACGAGCCCATGGTCGTAGCCGATCCCGCCAGCCACGAGATTGTCGAGCTTGTCGGGCGCGACCTTCTTGTCCGGCGCGCGGCGGCCGATCCAGAGCGTGAGCTCGCCCCTATCCCGGCGATAGCCGTTGAGATGCACGCCATAGGCGCGCACGCCGAAGAACGACACGGCGCCGCGGTCGAGCTTGAAGAGCGGCGGTGCTCCCCAATAAGGCGCCACTGCGAAGAATTCATTGCGCCATTTGGGTATGAGCCCCTGCTCGACCAGCCGTTCGACGATCTCGTCGACGGCGCCGCTGATCGAAGTGAAATCGCCGCCAGCGACGAGCCGAACGGCGTCGTCCGATACCTCGAAGATGCGCGGAAAGCGGCGCAGCGCCTCGGCATTGTCGCGTCGGACCAGGCCGATCCTCGCCTCGCCGCGCCACAGGGGCAGAAAGCGATCGGGGCGGAATTCGTTGCAACGGCGGATGTGGCGCAGGAGACTCATGAGGTCCGGTCGAGCGATCGTTTCTCCGATGTCAACACCACCGCGACCGAAGGGATCTGCCGAAGACAGGCGGCGATGTAGGCCATGCCATCGACATCGAGGCCGCTCATCTGGATGTCGATGGTGAGATCGCGCGCGCTGGCGCGGCTGTGCCAGCTCGTCGGCACCAACCCGCGTTTGGCGAACAGCTCAAGGACGCGCGGCATGACGCCGGGCTCGGCCTCGGCATGGACGGAGAAGCAGGCGGTGGGTTCGGTCTTAGCGCGGGTGGCGCTCGCAGCGATGGACGACATGGTGGAATTCCTCGATCTCGGTCGGCAGGCGAATGGCGAAAGCCCGACCCCCGGCAAAGGGGATCGGGGTGCTAATTCGCCGGAAGGACCCGGTATCGAGGCACCCGTCGTTCATCGATGCGACGCTAACCGCCGCCGGCATGCTCGTCAATAGCGCGAAGGCCGGTTGGCGCCGCGGCGCATTCGCGGTATGAGACGCCAAGCACGGCGCAAAAGCAGGAGAGGCGGCTTCATGAGGCGCGGAATTGCTGTCATCCTCGCCATTGCCCCGCTATTGGCGGGATGTTTCTCCTGGCTCCCCGACTTGCCGAGCATCGGCTCCGGCGCGTCCCGCCTGACCAACGCCGCGGTCGAGGCTTGCGAGAAGGCGGCAAGGGAAAAGGGGTTCCACTCGCCGAGCGAGCGGCAATCCAACCCCGCCGGCGAAGGGCGCTACACCGTCGTGCTCGATGTCCGGGACCGCGATGGCTATACCCAGGCGACTTGCGCCTATGATCCCGCGAGCGGCGCCAAGATCGATAAATCGCCGCAGACCTGACATGACATGGATCGGCGGGACCATCGCTCGCGCCGCGCGTTTCCTCCGAGGAGGACTAGGAGGCCGTCCAGATAGGGTTTGGGTGGGTGCTTGTGGCAAGCGATGGCCTGCTCATGCGGCGGTTGCAAGCTTGGCGAGG
>Ga0209062_1004546_pt1 | contig 14365 bp, 10 predicted proteins | sample Coa_R2_2_FD_187158 | JGI IMG/M metagenome (GOLD analysis project Ga0209062, IMG submission 187158) | Surface soil microbial communities from Centralia Pennsylvania, which are recovering from an underground coalmine fire - Coalmine... | ecosystem: Environmental > Terrestrial > Soil > Unclassified... | reverse complement strand
GAGATCGACTATCTGTGGGGCGGCGTGTTCGTGGAGTTGATGCACGCCGATCCCCATACTGGGCTGACGATCTACTTTTCCCTGTCAGGCGGGGAGGCGCGTCGCGCGGCCCTGAAAGCAGCGGCAACGGCGCGTCTGCCCGCGAAAGATCTGAAACTTTTCGAGGCGGTCGAGCGCGTAACCAGGGCGCAGCGCCGGCGCCGCAATAGCTTCGCTCATGGTCTTTGGGGGACATCAAGCAGACTCCCTGACGCCTATCTTCTGACTGACCCAGAGGTTCTGAGTGAGAGCGTGGTCAAAGACGCGCTTGTTAAACGCGCCGGCAAGAGGCCAAGCTACAATCCCACTACTAGCCTCGATACTTCGCGGATGATGGTTTATTCGCGCGCTGCGCTTCTGGAGGCTTGGCAAGATGCCTATGACGCCTGTGCGACGGTCTTTACGCTCGTGCAATGTCTTGAGGCGAATCGCGGCGGCTCGCTAGGCGTGAGACCACGTCGGCGCCTATTGAATCGGCCTCAAGTCGCAGCAGCCCTTCGACAATTGAACCGCAAGCCCAATCCAAAAGCGCAGCCTTCACCGCCCCTGCGATCTCGCAAGAAGAAGCGGTGAGGACCGCCGACCTGTCACGCGGAGTCTTTCTAGTCATTGGGGGCCGCTACGTAAAGTATACAATCACCAATGATTTACTTCGCGTGCGACCCGCGTTAAGAAGGTCGCATGTTGCGTCGCGACACCCGAATCAACTCGGCCCTCAAAGGTACCACCTTTGGGGCGGGGGATTTCGTGCGCGATCGTCTGAGCTAGCAGCCGACCGACAACCCCGACCCCGCCGCAGGACGGGGTCACGCAACAGGTCCCGCCCTCCGGTGAACGGAAGCGAGACCGAAAATGTCTTCCTCGTCCAGGATGCCTTCGACCCCGGTGCTCCACACGCCGCGCCTGGTGCTGCGCCCGCTGCGCACCAAGGACGCGCCCGTCATCCAGAAGCGCTTCGCGAACTGGGAGGTCGTGCGCTGGCTGGACGCCAAAGTGCCGTGGCCCTATCCGGCCGACGGCGCCGCCAATTTCGTCAATGCCTGCCTGGCCGAGATGGCCAAGGGCGAGGCGTCCCATTGGGCGCTCGTGCCGAAGAAGGGCCCGGCCGACCTGATCGGGATCATCAACCTGCGGCCGGACGACGGTGAAACCCACGACCAGCGTGGCTTCTGGCTGGATCCGGCCTTCCACGGCAAGGGGCTGATGAGCGAGGCGGCCGACCGGGTGACCGACTACGCCTTCGACAAGCTCGGCTGGCCCTGGCTGTGGCTCAGCAACGCCCAGGACAACCATGCCTCGCGCCGGATCAAGGAGAAGCAGGGCGCCAAGCTGGTCGACATGAAGATCGGCCGGTTCGTCAGCGGCGAGGCCACGCGCATGGTCTGGCTGCTCGAGCGCGAGAACTGGCTGGCCCGTCAGTCGCTGCCGGCCGTTCAGGTCGTGCCGCAGAAAGTCGGGACGCTCCATGTCTGACCGCCTGCCGCCCACGCCGACCCTGGCAAGCGACCGGCTCGCCCTGCGTCCCTTGCGGATGGAGGACGCGCCGGTCATCCAGTGGCGCTTCCCGAAATGGGAGATCGTGCGTTTCCTGAATGGCGACAGCGTGCCATGGCCCTACCCGGCCGATGGCGCCGCCGGCCATATCGCGACATGCCTCGAAGCGATGGCGCGCCGCGAGAAGCTCCATTGGTCGATCACCCTCAGGGGCGCGCTGGACGAACCGATCGGGCGCATCGATCTGTGGCCCGACGACGGCAAGAGCCGCGACATGCGCGGCTTCTGGCTCGACCCGGAACATCACGGCAAAGGCTTCATGACCGAGGCAGCCGAACGCGCGACGGAGTTCGCCTTCGTCGAGCTCGGCTGGCCGTATCTCTGGCTCAGCAACGACGAACGCAACGTCGCTTCGAGGCGGATCAAGGAGAAGCAGGGCGCCATTCTGATGGACCGCGAGCCCTGCCGCTCGGTAGAGGGCCCCGGCATGCGCGAGGTGTGGCGGCTCGACCGCGAGGCGTGGCTCGCGCGGCGGCTTCTTTAGCTGGGCGCGCGCTAACGCAGTGACACGCCCCCAGCGAAAGAAAAAGGCCGTCGCCTTGCCGCGACGGCCTTTTTGGATGTCTGAGCGTCCGACCGTTAGTCGTCCGCGGCGTGCTCCTGCTCCAGGGTCGGGACCGGCTGGTCCTCGCCGTCGCTGCCGGCGGCCAGGATGGCGCGGTCGCGCTGGGCGGCGATCGCCTTGAGGCGGTTCACGACTCCGCCGGTGCCCGCCGGAATCAGGCGGCCGACGATGACGTTCTCCTTGAGGCCCTGCAGGTTGTCGACGCGGCCGCTGACGGCCGCCTCGGTCAGCACGCGGGTGGTCTCCTGGAACGAGGCCGCCGAGATGAACGACTTCGTCTGCAGCGACGCCTTGGTGATGCCGAGCAGCACCGGGTCCGCCTTGGCGGGCTTCAGCTTCTCGGAGATCAGCTTGGCGTTCTCGGCATCGAACTCGCCCTTGTCGACCTGCTCGCCGATCAGGAACGTCGACTCGCCGGCGTCGGTGATCTCGACCTTCTGCAGCATCTGACGCGCGATCGTCTCGATGTGCTTGTCGTTGATCTTCACGCCCTGCAGTCGATAGACCTCCTGGATCTCGTTGACGAGATACTCGGCCAGCTTCTCGATGCCCAGCACGCGCAGGATGTCGTGCGGCACCGGATTGCCGTCGATCAGCAGGTCGCCGCGCTCGACATAGTCGCCTTCCTGGACGGCAATGCGCTTGCCCTTCGGGATCAGGTACTCGACAGGCTCCGCATTCTCGCCTTCCGGCACGATCAGGATGCGGCGCTTGTTCTTGTAGTCTTTGCCGAACTCGATGCGGCCGGCGATGTCGCAAATGATCGCGAAGTCCTTCGGCTTGCGCGCCTCGAACAGCTCGGCCACGCGCGGCAGGCCGCCCGTGATGTCGCGGTTCTTGCCGCCCTCGCGCGGGATACGCGCGAGGATGTCGCCGGCATGGACCTCCTGGCCGTTCTCGACCGAAAGGACCGAGTCGAGCGACAGCAGGTAGCGGGCCTCCTGGCCGTTGGCCAGCATGATCGGCTGGCCGGCCTCGTCATGGATGACGATGCGCGGACGGAGATCGCCGCCGCGCGGCTGCCCCTTCCAGTCGACCACGACGCGGTTGGAGATGCCGGTCGATTCGTCGATCACCTCGCGCATCGACACACCCTCGACCAGGTCGACATAGACCGCCTTGCCCGCCTTCTCCGTGATGATCGGCAGCGTGTACGGATCCCACTCGGCCAGCTTCTGGCCCTTGGTTACCGCGGCGTCGTTGTCGACCAGCAGGCGCGCGCCGTACGGCACGCGGTGCTTGGCGCGCTCGCGCTGGGCGCCGTCGATCAGCACGATCTCGGTGTTGCGGCCCATCACGACCGGAACGCCCTGGCTGTTCATGACGACGTTGCGGTTGCGCACCTGGACGGTGCCGTCATGGCTCGCCTCGATGTTCGACTGCTCCGCCCCGCGCTGGGCGGCGCCGCCGATGTGGAAGGTACGCATCGTCAGCTGCGTGCCCGGCTCGCCGATCGACTGGGCGGCGATGACGCCCACCGCCTCGCCGATGTTGACCTTCGTGCCGCGCGCCAGGTCGCGGCCGTAGCACTTGCCGCAGACGCCGATCTTGCTGTCACAGGTCAGCACCGAGCGGATGCGCAGCTCCTCGATGCCGGCCTTGTCGATCTGCTCGACACCGACCTCGTCGATCAGCTCGCCCGCCTTGACGATCAGGTTGCCGTTCAGCGGATCGACGATGTCGTCGAGCGCCGAGCGGCCGAGCACGCGCTCGGACAAGGGCTCGATGACGTCGCCGCCGTCGACGACCGCGCGCATCGTCAGGCCGCGTTCGGTGCCGCAATCCTCCTCGACGATGATGCAGTCCTGGGCCACGTCGACCAGGCGGCGGGTCAGGTAACCCGAGTTCGCCGTCTTGAGCGCTGTGTCGGCCAAGCCCTTGCGGGCGCCGTGGGTCGAGTTGAAGTACTCGAGCACCGACAGGCCTTCCTTGAAGTTCGAGATGATCGGCGTCTCGATGATCTCGCCCGACGGCTTGGTCATCAGGCCGCGCATGCCGGCGAGCTGCTTCATCTGGGTGGCCGAGCCGCGCGCACCGGAGTGCGCCATCATCCACACTGCGTTGACGGGCTTGCCCGGCTGCGGCGTGGAAATGCCCTTCATCATCTCCTCGGCGACGCGATCGGAGCAGCGCGACCAGGCGTCGACGACCTTGTTGTACTTCTCACCCGAGGTGATCAGGCCGTCCTGGTACTGCTGCTCGTACTCCTTCACTTCCTTGGTCGTCGCGGCGACCAGCTTGACCTTGGCGGCCGGGATGACGAGGTCGTCCTTGCCGAAGGAAATGCCGGCGCGGCAGGCGTGATAGAAGCCGAGACCCATCAGGCGATCGGCGAAGATCACCGTCTCCTTCTGGCCGCAGTGGCGATAGACCGTGTCGATGACGTTCTGCAGGTCCTTCTTCGTGAGAAGACGGTTGATCAGCGAGAACGGCAGGTTCGGATGCCGGGGCAGGATCTGCGCCAGCAGGATGCGGCCCGGCGTGGTCTCGACAACGCGGTTGGCCAGGACGCCCTTGTCGTCATAGGCCTCGAGGCGCGCCTTGATCTTGGCGTGCATCGAGAGCGAGCGATTGTGCAGCGCATGCTCGAGCTCGCCGATCTCGGAGAACAGCGAGCCTTCGCCCGGCTCGCCCTCGCGCTCGAGCGTGATGTAGTAGATGCCGAGCACGATGTCCTGCGACGGCACAATGATCGGCTTGCCCGATGCCGGCGACAGGATGTTGTTGGTCGACATCATCAGCACGCGCGCCTCGAGCTGAGCTTCCAGCGACAGCGGCACGTGGACCGCCATCTGGTCGCCGTCGAAGTCGGCGTTGAAGGCGGTGCAGACCAGCGGATGGAGCTGGATCGCCTTGCCCTCGATCAGCACCGGCTCGAACGCCTGGATGCCGAGGCGGTGCAGGGTCGGCGCGCGGTTCAGCAGCACCGGATGCTCGCGGATCACCTCCTCGAGGATGTCCCAAACCTCCGGCCGCTCCTTCTCGACCATGCGCTTGGCGGCCTTGATGGTGTTGGCCATGCCGTAGTTCTGCAGGCGCGAATAGATGAACGGCTTGAACAGCTCGAGCGCCATCTTCTTCGGCAGGCCGCACTGGTGCAGCTTGAGCTCCGGGCCGACCACGATGACCGAGCGGCCCGAATAGTCGACGCGCTTGCCGAGCAGGTTTTGCCGGAAGCGGCCCTGCTTGCCCTTCAGCATGTCGCTGAGCGACTTCAGCGGCCGCTTGTTGGCGCCGGTGATGACGCGGCCGCGGCGGCCGTTGTCGAACAGCGCGTCGACCGACTCCTGCAGCATGCGCTTCTCGTTGCGCACGATGATGTCGGGGGCGCGCAGCTCCATCAGGCGCTTCAACCGGTTGTTGCGGTTGATTACGCGGCGGTAGAGGTCGTTGAGGTCCGAGGTCGCGAAGCGACCGCCGTCGAGCGGGACCAGAGGCCGCAGCTCGGGCGGGATCACCGGCACCAGCTCGAGGATCATCCACTCGGGACGGGCGCCCGATTCGATGAAGTTCTCGACCAGCTTCAAGCGCTTCACCAGCTTCTTGCGCTTGGCCTCCGAGGTGGTCTCGCGCAGCTCCTCGCGCAGGCGCGGGCGCTCCTCGTTGAGGTCGATCGCCTGCAGCATGGCGCGGATCGCCTCGGCGCCGATGTCGGCGCGGAAGGCGTCGTCCCCGTACTCGTCGAGCGCGTTGAGGTACTGGTCCTCGTTCAGGAGCTCGCGGTACTTGAGCGGCGTCAGGCCCGGCTCGGTGACCACGTAGTTCTCGAAGTAGAGGATCTTCTCGAGGTCGCGGAGCGTCATGTCGAGCAGCAGGCCGATGCGGCTCGGCAGCGACTTCAGGAACCAGATGTGCGCCACCGGCGAGGCGAGCTCGATGTGGCCCATCCGCTCGCGGCGCACCTTGGTGAGCGTCACCTCGACGCCGCACTTCTCGCAGGTGATGCCGCGGAACTTCATGCGCTTGTACTTGCCGCACAGGCACTCGTAGTCCTTGATCGGTCCGAAGATGCGGGCGCAGAACAGGCCGTCACGCTCCGGCTTGAAGGTGCGGTAGTTGATGGTCTCCGGCTTCTTGATCTCGCCGTGGCTCCAGGCGCGGATGCGCTCGGGGCTGGCGATCGAGATGCGGATCTCGTCGAAGGTGGGAGTGCCCTGGGGCTGGCCCAGTACGTTGATCAGGTCGGTCATTTGTACGTCCTACGTGTTCGTTGGACTTAAATCGCGAATAGAGAGGGGAGAAGGCCCTTACTGGGCCCCCTGATTGAGTTCGACGTTGAGGCCGAGCGAGCGCAGCTCCTTGACCAGCACGTTGAAGGACTCGGGGATGCCCGCCTCGAACGTGTCGTCGCCGCGCACGATGGCCTCGTAGACCTTGGTGCGGCCCGCGACGTCGTCCGACTTCACGGTCAGGATCTCCTGCAGCGTGTAGGCGGCGCCGTAAGCCTCGAGCGCCCACACCTCCATCTCGCCGAAGCGCTGGCCGCCGAACTGCGCCTTGCCGCCCAGCGGCTGCTGCGTGACGAGCGAGTACGGGCCGATCGACCGGGCGTGGATCTTGTCGTCCACCAGGTGATGCAGCTTCAGCATGTAGATGTAGCCGACCGTCACCTTGCGATCGAACGGCTCGCCGGTGCGGCCGTCGATCAGGGTGACCTGCCCCGACTTGTCGAGGCCCGCCATCTCCAGCATGCCGACGATGTCGGGCTCGCGGGCGCCGTCGAACACCGGCGTGGCGAACGGCACGCCCTTCGACAGGTTGCGGGCGAGCTCGATCGTGGCGTCGTCGTCGAGGTCGGCGATCTCGGCCTTGAAGGCCTTCTCGCTGTAGACCTCGCGCAGGTGCTTCTTGATCTGCGCCGCCGTCGCCTCGCGGGCGCCGTCCAGCATCTCGCCGATCTTCTTGCCGAGATTGGCCGCGGCCCAGCCGAGGTGGGTCTCGAGGATCTGGCCGACGTTCATGCGCGACGGCACGCCGAGCGGATTGAGCACGATGTCGACCGGCCCGCCATCCTCGAGGTACGGCATGTCCTCGAGCGGCATGATGCGCGAGATTACGCCCTTGTTGCCGTGGCGGCCCGCCATCTTGTCGCCCGGCTGCAGCTTGCGCTTGGTCGCGACGAAGACCTTGACCATCTTCATCACGCCCGGCGGCAGCTCGTCGCCGCGCTGCAGCTTGTCGACCTTGCTGTCGAAGCGGTCCTGCAGGCGCTTCATCGACTCGTCGAACTGCTTGTTCGCCGCCTCGATCTCGCCCTGCCTCTTGTCGCCCTTGACGGTGATCTGCCGCCACTGGCCCGGGGTGAACTCGCCCAGCACCTTGTCGGTGATCTTGGTGCCCGGCTTGAGGCCCTTGAGGCCGCCCGCCACCACCTGGTTCATCAGCATTTCCTGGATCTGGCTGTAGAAGCTGCGTTCCAGGATGGCCTTCTCGTCGTCGCGGTCCTTGGCGAGGCGCTCGATCTCGTCGCGCTCGATCGCGAGCGCGCGCTCGTCCTTGTCCACGCCCCGGCGGTTGAACACGCGGACCTCGACGACCGTGCCCTCGACGCCCGGCGGCACCTTCAGCGAGGTGTCGCGCACGTCGGCGGCCTTCTCGCCGAAGATAGCGCGCAGGAGCTTCTCTTCCGGCGTCATCGGGCTTTCGCCCTTCGGCGTCACCTTGCCGACCAGGATGTCGCCCGCCTTCACCTCGGCGCCGATATAGACGATGCCCGCCTCGTCGAGGTTCTTGAGGGCCTCCTCGCCGACGTTCGGGATGTCGCGGCTGATCTCCTCCTGGCCGAGCTTGGTGTCGCGGGCCATGACCTCGAACTCCTCGATGTGGATCGAGGTGAACACGTCATCGCGCACGATGCGCTCGGAGAGCAGGATCGAGTCCTCGAAGTTGTAGCCGTTCCACGGCATGAACGCGACGAGCACGTTCCGGCCGAGAGCGAGCTCGCCGTCGCGGGTCGACGGACCGTCGGCCACGATGTCGCCCTTCTTCACCGTGTCGCCGACCTTCACGAGCGGCTTCTGGGTGATGCAGGTGCTCTGGTTTGAGCGCTGGAACTTCAGCAGGTTGTAGATGTCGACCGCCGGCCGGTTCGGGCCGACATCGTCGGTCGCGCGGACGACGATGCGCATGGCGTCGACCTGGTCGACGATGCCGGTGCGGCGCGCGGCGATCGCCACGCCCGAGTCGCGGGCCACCACCTCTTCCATGCCGGTGCCGACCAGCGGCGCCTCGGCCTGGATCAGCGGCACCGCCTGGCGCTGCATGTTCGAGCCCATCAGCGCGCGGTTGGCGTCGTCGTTCTCGAGGAACGGGATCAGCGCCGCGGCGACCGACACGATCTGCTTGGGCGAGACGTCGACGAAGTCGATCGTCTCGGGCCGGGCGAGGATGTACTCGCCGCCCTTGCGGCACTGCACCAGCTCCGACACGAACTTGCCCTTCGCGTCGATCTCGGCATTGGCCTGGGCGACCGTGTAGCGGCCCTCCTCCATCGCCGACAGATAGATCACCTCATCGGAGACCCGGCCGTTGTGGACCTTGCGGTACGGGCTCTCGATGAAGCCGTACTGGTTCACGCGCGCGTAGGTCGCGAGCGAGTTGATCAGGCCGATGTTCGGGCCTTCCGGCGTCTCGATCGGGCAGATGCGGCCGTAGTGCGTCGGGTGCACGTCGCGCACCTCGAAGCCGGCGCGCTCGCGGGTCAGGCCGCCCGGTCCCAGCGCCGAGAGGCGACGCTTGTGCGTCACTTCCGACAGCGGGTTGGTCTGGTCCATGAACTGCGACAGCTGGCTCGAGCCGAAGAACTCGCGCACCGCCGCCGCCGCCGGCTTGGCGTTGATCAGGTCATGCGGCATCACGGTGTCGATGTCGATCGAGCTCATGCGCTCGCGGATCGCCCGCTCCATGCGCAGCAGGCCGACGCGATACTGGTTCTCCATCAGCTCGCCGACCGAGCGGACGCGCCGGTTGCCGAGATGGTCGATGTCGTCGATCTCGCCGCGGCCGTCCTTGAGGTCGTGCAGCACCTTGACGACGGCGAGGATGTCCTCGCGGCGCAGCGTGCGCTGGGTGTCGGGCACGCCCTCGAAGCCCAGCCGCATGTTCATCTTCACGCGGCCGACCGGCGAGAGGTCATAGCGCTCGATGTCGAACAGCAGGCCGCCGAACAGGGTCTCGGCCTGCTCCAGCGTCGGCGGCTCACCCGGGCGCATCACGCGGTAGATGTCGAGCAGGGCCTCTTCGCGGTTGGAGTTCTTGTCGGCCGCGAGGGTGTTGCGAATGTACGGCCCCACATTGGTGTGGTCGATCGCCAGCGTCGGCAGCAGGTCGATCTCGTTCTCGTCGAACAGGTCGAGCACGGCCTGGGTGATCTCCTGGCCGGCCTCGACATAGATCTCGCCGGTCTTCTCGTTGATCACGTCGACCGCGGCGTAGCGGCCGATCAGCTCCTCCGCCGAGACGCGGATCTCCTTGAGGCCCGCCTCCTTGAGGCGGTTCAGCAGACGCGGCGTCATCTTGGCGCCGGCCTCGGCCACCGACTTGCCGGTCTTGGCGTTGACCAGGTCGTGGGTGAGCTTGACGCCCTTCATCGTCTCGGCGTCGAAGACGGTGTTCCAGCCTTCCTTGTCGCGCTTGTAGACGACCTGGCCGTAGAACGCGGCGAGGATCTCCTCGGGTGACAGGCCCTGCGCCTCGGCCGGATCGAGCTGCTGGCCCTTGGCCTGCGCCGACGCCCGCTTCTTGTGGGTCGCGTCGTTGTCGAGCGCGAGCAGCAGCGTCGTCACCGGGATCTTGCGGCGGCGGTCGATGCGGACGTGGATCAGGTCCTTGGCGTCGAATTCGAAATCGAGCCACGAGCCGCGATACGGGATGATGCGGGCCGCGAACAGGTACTTGCCCGAGCTGTGCGTCTTGCCCTTGTCGTGGTCGAAGAAGACGCCCGGCGAGCGGTGCATCTGGCTGACGATCACGCGCTCGGTGCCGTTGACGATGAAGGTGCCGTTGTCCGTCATGAGCGGCATGTCGCCCATGTAGACGTCCTGCTCCTTGATGTCGCGGATCGAGCGCGAGCCCGCTTCCTCGTCGATGTCCCATACGACGAGCTGCAGCGTGACCTTGAGCGGGGCGGCGAAGGTGATGCCGCGCTGCTGGCACTCCTCGACGTCGTACTTCGGCTCTTCGAACTCGTACTTGACGAACTCGAGGCTGGCGCGCTCGGCAAAGTCCTTGATCGGGAACACCGAGCGGAAAACCTCCTGCAGGCCGGTCGGCGTGCGCTTGGCCGCCGGGACGGTGCGCTGGAGGAAGTTTTCGTAGGAGCTCTTCTGGACCTCGATCAGGTTGGGCATGGGGGCCACGGATTCGATGTGGCCGAAGAAACGACGAATTCTTTTGCGCGTATTGAAGGCCGTGGCCATCCTGCGTCCTCGATAAGGTTCAAGGCAGGCGAACTACCCGCTGCTGTCTCGGAACTCACGGCCCGCCAAAGCCGCTCGTCCCATCCATTGCAGAGGGCCACTTATCGAAGCGGACCCGAAAGTCCGCTTGGAAAAGGGGCCCGTCCAGGCCGGCCGAGGCCGGCCTGGACGGAATTCCTTTACTTCAGCTCGACCTTGGCGCCCTCGGCCTCGAGCTTGGCCTTGAGCTTGTCGGCGTCGGCCTTCGGCACGCCTTCCTTGACCGGCTTCGGCGCGCCCTCGACCAGGTCCTTGGCCTCCTTGAGGCCGAGGCCGGTGATCTCGCGCACCGCCTTGATGACGTTGATCTTCTTGTCGCCGGCCGCGGCCAGCACGACAGTGAACTCGTCCTTGGCTTCCGCCGCCGGCGCGCCGGCAGCCGCGCCCGGAGCCGCGGCAACCGCGACCGGAGCGGCGGCGCTGACGCCCCACTTCTCCTCAAGCAGCTTGCTGAGCTGCGCGGCCTCGAGGACCGTCAGGGCCGAGAGCTCCTCGACCAGCTTTTCCAGATTCGCCATTTCTATCTCCTGATATCCCGAACTTCGTAAACTGTGACTTCGCTAGACCTTGCGACTTACGCCGCCTTCGCGCCGTCTTCCTTGGCTCCGTATGCGCCGAACACGCGAGCGACCTGACCCGCCGGTGCCGCCAGAACGCCTGCGATCTTCGTCGCCGGGGCCTGGATGAGACCGATAATCTTGCCGCGCAGAGCATCGAGCGACGGCAGCGTGGCGAGAGCCTGGACGCCTGCGACGTCCAGCGTGTTCTCACCGAGCGCCCCACCGACGATGGTCAGCTTCTCGTTGTCCTTGGCGAAAGCCGAAACGACCTTCGCCGCAGCGACCGGATCCTTGGAGTAGGCAATGGCGGTCGGACCCTTGAACAGGGGACCGAGCGCCGTGAAGGCCGTGCCCTCGAGGGCACGCAGCGTGAGACGGTTCTTCGCGACCTTGTAGCTCGCACCGGCTGCCCGCACCTTGCGGCGCAGGTCCGTCACTTCCTGGACGGTGAGACCGGACTGGCGGGTGATCACCACCAGGGTCGCGTCCTTGAAGGTCTGGTTCAGCTCGGCGATCGCTTCGGCCTTTTCCGAACGATTCACGGCTTTCTCCAATTAAGGCCCGATCTGGGATCCCAGACCGGACCGGCTGCGTTAAGACCACAGCCTCCGTTGGCGGTTCACGCGAACGAAGACCGATGGCCTTGCTCGCCTGCCCCGGAAGTTCGGGACTGCCTGCCCCACACCTGCGTGTGGAGAGAAATTCCCTTGCCCCCGTCTGCGCTGGCGGGTTTCCCCATTACGCTTGCCCCGAAAGAGCGAAGCACCGGCGGTCTCGGACAGGTTTTCCGCCGCCCCACCCCAATCGCTTTGGGACGAAGACGGCGAAACTCTCGGACTTGCCCCGCGCGCCTTTAGGCGTTGATCGCGGTGGCGGGATCGAGCTTCACGCCCGGTCCCATGGTCGAACTGATCGACACCTTCTTGATGAAGGTGCCCTTGGCGCCCGACGGCTTCGCGCGGTTGATGGCGGTCACCAGCGCACGCACGTTGGCGGCGATCGCATCCTCGCTGAACGACGCCTTGCCGACGCCGGCATGGACGATGCCCGCCTTCTCGGCGCGAAACTCGATCGAGCCGGCCTTGGCGGCCTTCACGGCGGCGGTGACGTCCTGCGTCACGGTGCCGAGCTTCGGATTCGGCATCAGGCCGCGCGGACCCAGCACCTTACCGAGGCGGCCCACGATGCCCATCATGTCGGGCGTGGCCACGCAGCGGTCGAAGTTCATCTCGCCGCCATTGATCTTCTCCGCGAGGTCCTCCGCACCGACCAGGTCGGCGCCGGCGGCCTTGGCCTCGTCGGCCTTCGGGCCGCGGGCGAACACCGCCACGCGCACCGTCTTGCCGGTGCCGCTCGGCAGCTCGACCATGCCGCGCACCGCCTGGTCGGCGTGGCGCGGATCGATGCCGAGGTTCATCGCGACCTCGATGGTCTCGTCGAACTTGGCCTTGGCATTGGCCTTCACGAGCTTGACCGCCTCGTCGAGCGAGTAGGTCTTCTCACGGTCGACCGTCTTGATGGCGGTCGCGTAGCGCTTTCCGCCCCTTTGGATATTTGCGGCCATGATTTAGTCCACCACCTGCAGGCCCATCGACCGGGCCGAACCAATGACCTGAGCCATCGCCGACTCTATCGAATCGCAGTTGAGATCGGGCATCTTCTGCTTCGCGATCTCCTCGATCTGCTTCTTGGTCACCTTGCCGACGATCTGGGTGCCGACGGTCTTGGCGCCCGATTCAATCCCTGCAGCCTTCTTCAGGAAGTAGGTGTTGGGTGGCGTCTTGGTGATGAAGGTGAAGCTCCGATCCTGGAACACGGTGATGACCACCGGGATCGGCATGCCCGCTTCCATCTTCTGCGTGCGCGCGTTGAACTGCTTGCAGAATTCCATGATGTTGACGCCCTGCTGACCGAGCGCAGGCCCGATCGGCGGGGACGGATTGGCCTTGCCTGCAGGCACCTGCAGCTTGACGTAGGCCTGGATTTTCTTGGCCATTAATGCCCCTCTAATACACAGTTGGGCGGCGTGGTTCGGCCATGGCCGGCCTCCCACACCTCACACAAGACAAAAAGGCCGGCGCGACAAGCCAGCCCTTCCAAGGGCGGGGGATGTAGCAACTCCCGCCGCGCGGCACAACCCCTGAATTACGGCGATAGTGGGGCGGTTCCCACTGTCCCATGGGGTTTTTCGATCTAAAGCTACAGCTTCTCGACTTGGGCGTAGTCCAGCTCGACCGGGGTCGAGCGGCCGAAGATCGAGACCGCGACCTTGAGGCGGGCGCGCTCCTCGTCGACATCCTCGACGGTGCCGTTGAACGAGGCGAAGGGGCCGTCGGCCACCTTGACCTGCTCGCCGACCTCGAAGGAGACCGCGGGCTTGGGCCGTTCGACGCCCTCCTGGACCTGCTTCAGGATCCGGCTGGCCTCGGCGTCGGAGATCGGCACGGGCTTGCCGCGGCCACCGCCACCCAGGAAGCCGGTCACCTTGGCGGTGTTCTTCACCAGGTGCCAAGTCTCGTCATTGAGGTCCATTTTCACCAGGACATAGCCCGGGAAGAACTTGCGCTCAGTCTGCACTTTCGACCCGCGGCGGACCTCGACGACCTCCTCGGTCGGTACGATGACCTCGGAGATCTCCTCCGCCAGGCCCTTCTTGGCGGCCTGCTCGCGGATCGACGCGGCGACCTTGTTCTCGAAGCCTGAATAGGCGTGAACGACGTACCAACGATGAGGCATCTCAGGCAATCCCAAGCAACGTCCGTACGACGAAGCCGATGATCTTATCGGCCACCAGGAAGAAAACCGCCGCGATCACGACGAAGATGAAGACCATGCTGGTGGTGATCATGGTCTCGCGCCGGGTCGGCCAGGTGACCTTGGCCACCTCGGAGCGGACTTCGCGCACGAACTCGACTGGATTCTTCGTCATGCTCACACTTTAGACGGAAGTGGCAGGAGTGGAGGGACTCGAACCCCCGGCCCTCGGTTTTGGAGACCGATGCTCTACCAACTGAGCTACACTCCTGCAGTCTCGCCTTTCCTTATAGCCTACTTAACGATCTTGGTGACAACACCCGCGCCGACGGTTCGGCCGCCCTCGCGGATGGCGAAGCGCAGGCCCTCGTCCATCGCGATCGGCTGGATCAGCTCGATCGTCATGCGGGCATTGTCGCCCGGCATCACCATCTCCG
>Ga0209062_1004544_pt1 | contig 14368 bp, 11 predicted proteins | sample Coa_R2_2_FD_187158 | JGI IMG/M metagenome (GOLD analysis project Ga0209062, IMG submission 187158) | Surface soil microbial communities from Centralia Pennsylvania, which are recovering from an underground coalmine fire - Coalmine... | ecosystem: Environmental > Terrestrial > Soil > Unclassified... | reverse complement strand
CACGCGGTTTCCGGCAAGCGCTTGAGCCGCGAAGGACGGCGCACAGGCGGCTCGGTAGTGCACTATGTGTTCGGAACCGCCATGGGCGGCGCCTACGGTGCCGCCGCGGAAGTTATACCCAGAGTGAAATCCTTTGCCGGCCTGCCGTATGGCGCGCTGCTATTCGCGGGCGCAGACGAAGCGGCCCTGCCGCTTCTCAAACTCTCGCGCAAGCCGCACGAGTATCCCGTTTCCACGCATCTCTACGCCCTCAGCTCGCATGCGGTTTACGGACTTACCGCCGAAATGACGCGCCGGTTGGTACGCCGCCTCATTCGCTGAATCTCAGTTCAGTTCCCGCCCGCGTCCTGCAACACTGCGGTCACCTCGGCTGGAATGATGCCCAAACTCTCATAAATTGGCCGTATCACTCTGCGAAGCGCGCCCATCCTGGACCAAAACCAAGCGGCGCCCGCCACGCAGAAGACTCCGCTGAGCATCACCGTTTCCGGTGCGCCGATCGCGTGCGCCAGGGCACCCGCCAGCAAACTCCCGAAGGGAGCCATGCCGACGAACGCCGCCGTGTAGTAGCTCATCACGCGTCCTCGCTTGTCTTCTTCCACAATGGTCTGAATGATGGTGTTGCTCGCGGCCATTTGCTCCATCATCCCAAACCCGCACACCAGCAGAACGGCCAGCGAGAGCCACGCGAAATGCGAAAATCCAAAGAAAATCAGTCCCGCTCCAAAAATGCCCGAGGATAAAGGAATCATTTTGAGCAATCCGCGAACGCTAGGCCGCGCGGCAAGCGAATAGGCGGAAACGAGCGCGCCCACTCCCACCGCGCCCATCAGGAATCCGAGCGTATGCGCTCCTCCGTGCAGGACGTCCGCGGCGAAGACCGGCATCAGCACCGTGAACGGCCAGCCCATCAGGCTCACCAGCGCGAAAAGCAGCAGAATCGTGCGTATCGGCGCGGACCTCGATACGTAGTGCCAGCCTTCGCGCAATTGCTCAAATAACGGCGCGGCCGCGCGTATCCCCGCTTCCCGCGGCAGACGCATCATGAGCAATGACGCGATTACGGCAACATAGCTGAGGCCGTCGATCAGAAAGCAGTAGCCGGTGCCGAGCGCCGCGATCACAACGCCCGCGAGCGAGGGTCCGACAAGCCTCGCAAGATTGACCATGGACGAATTCAGTGCGATGGCGTTTCCCAGGTCCTGGCGGTCCCCGACCATTTGCACGAGAAACGCTTGGCGGCCGGGCATATCGAAGGCGTTGATGGCGCCCTGGAACGCGCTGAGCCAGAGAATTTGATGAATGGTGATCCGCCCGGAAAGCGTCAGCACGGCCAGCGCGAGGGATTGCAGCATCGCCAGCACCTGCGTGACCACCAGAACGCGCTGCCGGTCGAGCCGGTCCACCCAGACTCCGGCGAAAGGCGCGAGGAGGAACGTGGGAATCTGTCCGGCAAAACCAACCAAACCGAGAAGCAGGGAAGATTTCGTCAGCTCGTAGACCAGCCAGGCCGTGGCGATTCGCGTCATCCATGTGCCGATCAGCGAAATGCTCTGGCCGGTAAAAAAGAGCCGGAAGTTGCGATGGCGGAGCGCTCGCCAGGTGCGAGCGAACGAAGTTGCTGATGAGCTTTTGCCGGTAGCCGCGCGCACGAATTGGTTTTTGACGGAATCCAGTGACATCATTCGTTCGATGCGCGAACCCGGCACAGGTCTCCAGGAAGAGGGGTCATGTCCTTGCGCCAGCATGCGAGGATCACTGCCTCTCGCTGAAGAACGGCGCATGCCGGAGCGTTTGACCAATTTCGCTGGTGGCCTCGTAGCCGCCAGCTGGCCAGCCACGCGCGGATAAGCGAGGGCCTGAGCGCATGCCTCCTCAGAACCATTCGCTTTGCTCCGTCCGCAGTCTAGCCGGAGAACGGAAAATTCCCATCCAGAAGGCCTTTCCTCCAGGCAGTCCTAGTCTGGTTTGCCGTGTGAGGCGAAATCCGCGCGCTTTTAGCATCTCCTCCAACTCTACAGGATCCACAAACGAAAAATGCGACTTCAAATTCTGCATCGAAGCGACTCCGCTCCCAACAGCCGGCTGGCCCGCCTCACTCCGCAGCTGTAAGACAACCGACAAATTTCCTCCCGGCGCGGTCATGCGTGTCGCATTCTCCAGGCACGCATCCGTTCGCGCGTGCTCGAAAATCAGCGCCGCATGGACCAGTTCCGCCGGCGCGATCTCAACTCGCTCTTGCGAGAGGTCCACACGGTGCAGCTCGAGCCCGCGCAAGCCGGAGAACATTCCCCGGACCGCATCCAGATACGACGCGTTCACGTCAAGCCCAATGATCCTTCGCGTAACGCTGTCGTCGATGCGCTCAAGCCCGTTTCCCCCTGCAATTCCCAGTATCGCCGCCGATTCCGGACGGCACCGCCGCAGCGCTTCCGCAAAAAGTTCCGAGAGCGCGCCGAGCTGACGCACTTCCGCTGAACCCATGCGCGCTTCGTAGTCACAAAGAGGGATACTCAGCCACGGATTGGCCATGCGCCTATCTCAGAAGCTCCGTCGCGGTCGCCGCATAAATCCCCGCGCTTTCGGCCACTTTTCGCAATCACTGAAGAGCCGCGCTTTTTCCGCAGCCAAATCTTCCCCGGGATTCATGCGGCGGTCCACCGTGAACCAGCTTTCCGCCGGTACCACGTTAAAATTCGATCCGCCGCTCTGGCCCCGTGTTTAACAGAATCGCGCCGGTTCGGATACACTGTTGAATTTCGTAGTCCGCCGTTCCCCTTCGCCCTTCAGCTCGCGCCGTCGATTTTGTCTTCGTGGTTTCGCAGCCACGAACGAATGGCGGCCCGTTCTGCTGCTTCCGAACTGCCGCGTTCGTTCACACTTGAATGCTAGGGATTTTCCAGGGGCTTGCGCTAGCTCCATTTTGGCGGACGCCTCGCCGAATCGCGACAGGCGCAATTTCTGAACTCGCGAACAGCGGACAAGTCGAGGCTAGCGGCCGCTGGGGGTGCCGGGAGCTTCGTCGTATACGTAGCGGATCACGACGGGAGTCTGCGAGCGGCCCGCCGTGAGGTGAATTGTCTCGAACAGTTGGCGCCCATCCGAGGAGAGTTCATATCTGCGGCTCATCTTGTTTCCGCGCGGATCTTTTTCGTCGGTCACCAGGGATTTGCCTTCCCAGTGCGCGGCGATTTCCTGGTAATTCGGATCTTTCGACTTTTGCAATTTGCTTCCGTCGGTTTTCAAAGCGCGCTTGCGATTCGCGTCGTCGATCACATCGACCTCGGCGCCTGTCATGCTCAGCGCGAGGGCATTCGCCGGACGCATCAGTTCCTGCATCTTTTCGCGTTCCTCGTCGCTTTCGCCGCGGCCTCCGTAACCGCCGCGGCCCATCCCCACGCCGGGATAGCCGCCGATGCGAGGCCCGCCACCGTACCCTCCCCGGCCGCCGTTTCCGCGAGCTTGCTGCATCTTCTTGCGGGGATCGTCGCTGTCCTCGAGATTCAGTTTCCAGGCGCCAAGAATCGTCTCGCGCGGCGCCGGCAGCGGCTTCGCAGGCTTCGCGTCAGGTTGCGGCGGTGCGTCCCTGGGTGTGACTTGCGGAAGCGGCCCTGGCGGCGCTTGCGCCCTCATGTTGCGCGGCGCAACGCCGCAAACAGCGGCTGCGTTCAACAACAAAATCCAACTCCTCAGCTTCATCGCGTCCTCCGCTTCTCTCCCGAAGACGTGACGCGCTCGCCCTCCCTTTCGTTCATCTCAAAGTAGGATGCTTACTGTCCCCCCAAGGTCGCCGGTCGTCGTTAGCCGCCTGCGGAAAGCGCCAGCCGTACGCGGGCGTTTTTTCGCTGCAGACGACCGCTGGTTTAGTGGCGATAACCCATTGCCTCCAGGCGCGCCGGCAAGAGTGCCCGTGCTGCCCGCTTTTTCCGCGGCCTGCTCTCGCTGCGCCGCGGCGGCCAGCCGATTCCGAACTGGCCGGCGCTGCGTGTCGTATGCGCGCGCATGTTAGTCGGCGTTTCTTTCCATGTCCACGGCTTTTGCCATCACGCGCTAACCGGCTTTTTGGCCGCGCCCCTGACGGGAGCGAGCCAACGGTCGAGTTCCGTGGCGCGTTTGAGCAGGCCGAGAGCGCCGAGTTCGCGGAAACGCGCGGCGCGTTCCCGATAACCATGTTCGCCTGGCGCAAGTATCGCGAGAAACGGCACGCCGGCGGCTTGCGCGGCGAGGGCATCGTCGACATTGTCGCCGAGGTAGAGCGCCGTGGCGGGATCGCGTCCCTGCAAAATCTTGTGGAGGCCATCGGGCAGCGGCTTTTTCGGCGCGTCATCCATGGTGATGACGGTGCGGAAATGCCGCGTGGCGGGCCAGGCGGCAAACGTGTTCGCGAATTCCTGGCGGGTGCGTCCCGTGAACAAATTCAATTCGTAGCGGGCGGCCCAGCGTTCGATTTGGCGCTGCGTGATGATCATTCTCTCGTTCGCGACATTGCCCGGCCTTCCGTTGGTTCCCCAATAAAATTTCTCGAACTCGGCGCGCGCTTCGGTGTAGGAAGTGGGGCGGCCGAGAGCAGTGAGCCAGCGTGAAACCATTTGCCAGTCATCGTTATTGCCGGGCTTGCTCTTCCATCGGTGAAGCTCGGCGTAAGTGACGCGCTTGCCGGTGAGGGCGCGCACGGTGTCCAGCGCCGACTTCCAATATGTGCGCTGCACATCGACAAGAACGCCATCGACATCGAAGATGAGAATCCGGGGATTCAGCGCGCCTTTATCTCTTCGAGCCAACTCTCCCCCCGGATCGCGCGGCCCGGTGCGAGCTCTTTGCTGTCTTATTGTCCAAGGCTGCGCTGGTCGATGGGAATGTAATGACGCGTGTCGTGGCCGAGATAAATCTGGCGTGGCCGCGCGATTTTCTGCTCCGGATCGAGAAGCATTTCTTCCCACTGGGCGATCCATCCCGAAGTGCGCGGAATGGCGAAGAGCACCGGGAACATGGTCATCGGAAAGCCCATGGATTGATAGATGAGGCCGGTGTAGAAGTCCACGTTGGGGTAGAGCTTGCGCTTGACAAAGTATTCGTCCTCGAGGGCGATGCGCTCGCACTCGAGGGCGATTTCAAGGAGCGGGTTCTTGCCCATCAGGTCGAAGACTTCGTAGGCCACGCGTTTGATGATGCGGGCGCGTGGATCATAATTCTTGTAAACACGATGCCCGAAGCCCATCAGCTTGGTTTCGCCGGCTTTCACGCGCTTGATGAAATCGGGAACCCTCTGTACCGAGCCGATTTCCATCAGCATGCGCAGCACTTCTTCATTGGCGCCGCCATGCAGCGGTCCATACAGCGCGGCGATAGCGGCGGCGGTGGCGGAATACGGATCCACATGCGAGCTGCCGACGCCCCGAATGGTGTTGGCGGAGCAATTTTGCTCGTGGTCGGCGTGCAGGATAAACAACACGTCGAGCGCGTGCTCGAGAGTCGGGTTCGGCTTGTAGCGCGTTTCCGTGGTGCGGAAAAGCATGTTCAGGAAGTTTCCGGCATAACTCAAATCGTTATCGGGATAGACAAAGGGCATGCCGAGCGAATGGCGATACGAAAACGCGGCTATCGTCGGCATTTTCCCGATCAGGCGGTAGGTCTGCTTCTTGCGCGACTCGGCGTTAAGAATATCCTTGGCGTCATGATAGAACGTCGAAAGCGCGGCAATGGTCGAAATCATCATGCCCATGGGATGGGCGTCATAGTGAAAGCCGTCGAGAAATTTCTTGATGCTCTCGTGGATGAAAGTGTGATGCGTGACGTGATAGGTCCAGTCCTTAAGCTCGGAAGCGGTGGGCAATTCGCCGTGGAGCAGGAGATACGCCGTTTCGAGGTACGTGCTTTTTTCCGCGAGATCTTCGATGGGATAGCCGCGGTAACGGAGAATGCCCTGATCGCCGTCGATGAAAGTGATGCGGCTAATGCACGAGGCGGTGTTGTTGAATGCCGGGTCGTAGCTCATCATGCCAAATTCCGCGGGATCGACTTTGATCTGGCGAAGATCGGCGGCGCGAATCGCGCCATGGGTGATCGGCACTTCATAGCTTTTGCCGGTGCGGTTGTCCGTGATGGTGAGGGTTTCGCGGGCTTTCGGAGAACCCTCGGGTTTTCTGGCTTGAGTTGCTGTCGGTGCGGAATCCATTGAGCAAAATCCTCGAAAGCGCGGGAGCGAACGCGCGCTTCCTTACCACTACCACTGTACACCAAAGGGCGTGACGCCGGAAAACGTTCTGAAGGGCTCGATGCACTTGCAAGTACAAGCGAGCGCGGCAGTTAAGTTTGGGGAACGCTGGTGCGAGATCGGCGCGGCAGGCGGAAGTCTGCGGCAAATCCGGGGGCCGCGCGCGATCTGTTTGCAAAGAGCTTCGGCTACCCATGAGCGTGCCGAGCCGCTACACCGCTAGGCAAAGGTGAATGGCGGAGCGCTCGCGGACGGGCCTAGCCGCTGGAGCGCTGGAAATCGCGCATAAAGGTGACCAGGGCTTCGACGGCGGCCAGCTCGACGGCGTTATAGAGCGAAACGCGCATGCCACCAACGGAGCGATGACCGGGGGTACCGACAAGGGCGTGCTTGGCGGCTTCGGCGGCAAACTGGTTTTCGACGGCTTGGTCGCCGCCGGCAACGCGAAACACGACGTTCATGACGGAGCGGTTGGGCTTGGCGACGGGGCAACTGTAGAAGCCACCGCTCGATTCGATGGTTTCGTACAGGAGCTTGGATTTGGCGGCGTTGCGGCGCTCGATGCCCAGGAGGCCGCCTTCGGATTCAATCCATTCGAGAACGAGGCCGACGACGTAGATGGCGAAGGTCGGCGGGGTGTGGTAGAGCGACTTGTCCTTGATGTGGGTGCGGTATTGGAGCACGGTGGGAAGATTCTTGTCGGCGCGCTCGGCGAGGTCCTTGCGGATGATGACGATGGTGACGCCGGAAGGACCGAGATTCTTCTGCGCGCCGGCGAAGATGAGGCCGAACTTTTTGACGTCGAGGGGGCGGGAGGCGATATCGGAAGACATGTCGGCAACGATGGGGACGGAGGTTTCCGGCAGGTCGTGCCATTGCGTGCCTTCGATCGTGTTGTTGGTACAGAGGTGGACATAGGAGGCATCTCGAGAGAATCTGATTTCGTCCTTGCGCGGGAGGCGAGCGAAACGCTCGGATTCGGTGGAAGCGGCGATGTTGTGGAGGACGCCTTTTTTCAGTTCGCCGATGGCTTTTGCGGTCCACGTGCCGGTGTGCAGCACGTCTACGGGCTTGCCGGGCAGGGCGAGGTTCATCGGAGCCATGCTGAACTGGAGACTGCCGCCGCCCTGGACGAAGATGACAGCGTAGTCCTCGGGAATGGCGAGGAGGCGGCGAAGGCGCGCTTCCGCTTCGGCGTTGATACCTTCAAATTCGGGCGAACGATGACTCATTTCCATGACGGACATACCGGAGCCGCGCCAATCGAGGAGCTCAGCCTGGATGCGCTCGAGGACGGAGAGCGGAAGAGCGGCGGGACCAGCATTGAAATTAAAAACACGCTTGGAAGAGATGGAGAGACTCGAGGAAGTCACGATGCAACGAATCCTTTCGGAGAGGTTACGGACAGAATTTTGCCGTGAGAGCGGCCTTCCAGAATAGCAGAACGGAGGGGCGGGCAGAGCGCCGCCAAAAGGTGAGTCCGGCACCGCGTCCCGATATGGCGGCAAAGCCTGTGCTCGGCGGATATGTCTGGGCTGTGGCGCAGTGGCACAGGCAGGAATGCCTGTGCTACCGGGAGACCAGGGCAAATTCGACGCGTTTGCGCATGGGGTCGATGCGTTCGGCGCGAACGCGGATGCGGTCGCCAAGATGCCAGGCGAGTCCGGCAAGTTTGCCGCCGCGGCGGCTGCCGCGCGCGCCGCGCTGTCCGGGGCCGCCGAGCAGAGCGACCATGGCGTGATCGCTTTCGCGATAGACGACACGAGCGCCGGAGGCTTCCTCGAGCGCTCCGACCGGCAACAGGCCTTCCACGAAGACGTCCAGAAGTTCGACGAAGCAGCCGAATTTCTGAACCGAGATGATGAGCGCATCGTATTCCTCGCCGAGATGCTGCTCCATGAATTGCGCGCGCTTCCAGTCCATCAATTCGCGTTCGGCCAGAGCGGCGCGGCGTTCGTCCTCGGAGCTTTCCGCGGCGATTTCCTCGAGCTGGAGATGCGAATAGAGAGCCGCTTCGGAATCGGGAGGAGCAAGCGATGATGACGGGCTAGCGGCGGGCTGCGGCTTCCCGCGCGCGGGCGGCGGGACAGACTTTGGAGCAGTGGAGTGGGGATGCGCCAAAGCCCATTTCAGGATGCGATGAACAATGAGATCGGGATAGCGGCGAATGGGCGAAGTGAAGTGAGTGTATTCATCGAAACCGAGAGCGAAATGGCCGAGGGGTTCGGCGGCGTAGCGGGCTTGCTTGAGGGAGCGGAGCATCAGGTAGGAGAGTATGCGCTCCTCGGGCTTGCCGGCGACTTTGCGGATGAGGCGCTGATAGTGTTGCGGCGTAATGCGAATATCCTCGGCGGGCAGCGCGACCCGCATGGGACGTTCCCGGCCGTGACCGAAGGAATCGGGGCGACCGGCTCTGGCGGGAGCGGGAACACGGCCGTGGCGCACGGCGATCTCACGATGATGGAGATTTTCGACGCCCAGGGAATAGCCGAAAGCGCGAGCCAGCTCTTCGAACTCGAGGACCTTGCGGGGATCGGGCTTTTCGTGCACGCGATGGAGCGATTCCAAACCGCGGCGAAGGAGATAGCCGTCCACGGCGCGGTTGGCGGCGAGCATGAATTCCTCGATGAGGCGATGGGCGATATTGCGCTCGCTGCGGGAGATGCTGACCATGCGAAGCTGTTCATCAAATTCGATCACCGGCTCGGGAAGGTCAAAGTCGATCGAGCCGCGCTCGCTGCGGCGGGCGTTGAGGAGCAGTGCGAGTTCCTTCATCTCGTGGAAATGGGGAGCGAGGTAAGCGTATTGGGCGGTGACGGCCGGGTCGCCTTCGAGGACGCGGTTGACGCTGGTATAGGTCATGCGCTCGGCGGAACGAATGACGCCGGCGGTGAAACGCGAGGAGCACATTTCGCCTCGGGCGTCGAAGTCCATCAGAACGGACATGACGAGGCGGTCCTCGCGAGGCTTCAGTGAACAGATGCCATTGGAGAGCGCTTCGGGAAGCATGGGGACGGCGCGGCTCGGAAAATAGACGCTGGTGCCGCGGAGGCGCGCCTCCTGATCGAGCTTGGAAGCGACGCGAACATAGTGAGCGACGTCGGCGATGTGCACTTGGAGATGCCAGCCGTTCGAGCGGCGCTCGACATAAACGGCATCGTCGAAGTCACGCGCGGTTTCGCCGTCAATGGTGACGACCGGCAGGTGGCGGAAGTCCTCGCGGCCGCCACGTTCCGTAACGGTGACTTCCCGGGCGCGGTCCTCGGCCTCAGCCAGGATTTCGGGCGCAAATTCGTGGGGCAGATGGTGCTTGCGGATGATGATCTCGGTATCGACGCCGAGATCGCCGGGACGGCCGAGAATTTCGAGAACACGGGCGGTGGGGGGCGCGCCCTGCCGTGGAAAGCGAATCAATTCTGCGTTGACGACAGCGCCATCGAGTTCGGGCATGCGCGGAAGGCGCTTATGGGCGGATGCGCCCGGCTCGGGCAGGCCGTATTTCCGGCGCAGCGCGGGCGTGGCTTCTTCGCCCGGCGGAATTTCGATCTCATGCTGGACGCGGGTGTCATAAGGGAGGACGACGGCGCCGCGAACTCCATAGCGAAAAAGGCCGACAACGGTGGGATTGGCGCGGCCGAGAATCCGCAGGATGCGGCCTTCGACACGGCGGCCTGCAGCGGAGGCTCTCGAGCGCACCAGTTTGATCAGGACGTGGTCGCCGTGCATCGCGTCGCCAATGGAGTCGCGAGGGATAAAGACATCCCCATCGAGACCGGGGACGGGCCGGTCGGGGACGGCAAAGCCGTAGCCGTCATGGTGGAGGACAAGGCGGCCGGAGATTTCGTCGCTGCGGGAGGAGATTGGCTCGCGAGAAACTCCAACGGGAGCGGGTTGAGCATCGCGCTGTCTTTCCAGAAGAGTCCGCTGGCCAGGAAGGCGATAGCTTCCGCCCGGAAGCTCCTCGATGGCACCTCGCTTTTTGAGGCGGGAGAGCAGTTTGAAAAGGGCGCGCTGGCCGGATTTCTTGAGCTTGAGGCCGGCTGCGATGTCGCGCGCCGAGGCTGAATTGCCCTTAAGTTGCAGGAAACGCAGGACATTATCAACGCTTAGTTGGGCAGATGGCGGCATGAAGGCCTGGACGGATAGCGCGAGATGGGCCCGCGTCGCATTGTATTTCAAATTCTCCGCAGCGCTTGAAACTTTTTGAGGATTTTGGTGTTCTTACACGCAGGCCAACACACGACCGGCGGGCCGCCCTCCGTCAGGCTTGCCGGGTCCCCTAACAAGGGGATGATGGGGAGGCAGGAAGACCTGGCCTGCCTCCCTTTTTCTTTTTTTGTTCCTGGAAGCTTGACGCTAGACTGGTGCGCGCTGGGGGCGCGATGGGAACGCTATACGCAGGGACATCCGGGTGGTCCTACCCGAGCTGGAAACCAAAGTTTTACCCGGAGAAGCTCAGTCCAAAGAAATTCCTCAACTACTATTCTTCGCGGCTCAATTCGGTGGAGGTGAATTACACCTTCCGGCGTTTTCCAACCGAAAAGCTGCTGCGCGGCTGGCTCGAGGAAACGCCAAGGCATTTCAAATTCGCCGTAAAAGCCAACCAGAAGATTACGCATGTGAGCCGGTTGCGCAACGTGGCGGACTTCACGATGGATTTCATGAAAGCGCTGCAGCCGCTCGACGAAGGCGGGCGGCTCGCGTGCGTGCTGTTTCAATTGCCGCCGTTTCTGAAGCGCGACGTTCCGCTGCTGGAGGAGTTTCTGGCCGCGCTGCCGCGGGCCATTCGCGCAGCGTTCGAGTTCCGGCATGAGTCGTGGTTCAGCGACGACGTGTATCAGACGTTGCGAGCCGCGAACGCGGCGCTTTGTGAAGCAGAAAGCGAGAAGATGGAAACGCCCGACGTGACGACAGCGGATTTTGCCTACATGCGGTTGCGGAAAGAGAGCTATTCTGCGAAGGAACTGCAGAAGATCCGGGCGCGGGTGCGCGGGCTGAGGCGGTCGGGCGACGCCTTCGTCTACTTCAAGCACGAGGAAACGCCGGAAGGCGCGCTCTGCGCCGAGCGACTGCTTGAGGCCAGTGCAGAGTCCGCTTGAGAAATCGAAGGGAGAACCGGCGAAGCAGAAATGGTGCCCAAGAGAGGACTCGAACCTCCACGACCTTGCGGCCACTAGCTCCTGAAGCTAGCGCGTCTGCCAGTTCCGCCACTTGGGCACAAGCGCGAAAACGTGGCCAGCGAAGGCCACGAACAGCGAGGCAAAGTCATTGTGCCTAGGGGCAGGGCGCTTTGTCAACGCGCGCGGATGGCTCCGGGTTTCCGGCGAGACCTCAGCGGTGGCGCAAACGCAGGGATTCCCAAGAGGCGTCAGCGGTCCAGCCGCCGTCGACAGTAAGCGTGTGGCCGTTGATGAAGCCGCTCTGTTGCGGGTCGGCGAGAAAGGCGATGGCTGCGGCGATATCGTCCGGGGAAGCGAAGCGAGCCATGGGAACGCGGCCCGTAATATCAGCGTCCGTGTAGCTTCCACCCGCTTGATCGGCTGTATCCATTTCGGTTTTCACCCAACCGGGACAGACGGCGTTGACGCGAAGGCCGCGCCCGCCCCATTCAGCAGCAAGAGTGCGCGTCAGGCCGATGAGGCCGTGTTTTGAGGCATTGTAGGCGGCCCGGTCGGCGACTCCAAGGAGTCCAGCGATAGAAGCCACATTGATGATGGTGCCGGACCCTTGCTTTAGCATGAGCGCCCCAAAGGCTTTGGCCAGCAGAAATGGCGCGACCAGATTCACCTCGAGAACGCGGCGAAAGTCTTCGACAGCTATTCGTTCCGCGGGCGCGATAAAGCTAATCCCCGCATTGTTGACCAGGACGTCGCAGCGGCCCCAGCGCTGGAGAACCGCATCACACAGGCGCAGGACGACCTGCTCTTCGGTGATGTCACCGGCGAATTCGAGAACGTGGCCACCCGCCTGGGCGACGCTCCTGACCGCTTCCGCGGGCGGGCGCAAATCGTTCAATGCTACCGTAAAGCCTTTTCTGGCAAGTACTTCCGCGGTGCGGCGGCCAATTCCCTGGGCCGCCCCGGTAATCACCGCCACTTTGAGGTTGTCTACCCTGTCGCTCACGCCGCCCTCCTCAGGCTCGCTAACCTTTACGTTGCTCGATTCTCCGCAGCTCGATTCCCGCCGCTGTCGAGTCTCCATTCTTGACACTGGAATTTTCCATTCCGCTTGCCTATACTCCGCCTGAAAACCCAGTCCTATCCTTGCCTCCAGCCGTTCCCTCCGAAGGCAAGGGAAAGACACAGCGGACCGTTCCACACGGGAGGTCGCCATGGAAGAAACGCTGACTCAGGGTCCCATACTCTATCTGCTGATCGCCTGGGGAATTGTTACCGCCATATTTCTGGTGTTGCTGATTTGGCGGAGCGTCCTCGAGAGCCACGAAGACGATCAGATCTTTCTGGACTCCGCGCAGGATCATATCGCCAAGGAACAGAAAGAGCTGGTCAGCCGAATCACCTCGCTCAGCCGGCCGATTGTGACGACGGGCGTGGCAGCCGGAGGACTGCTCCTGGTGATTGCCGGGATGTGGGTGTATCACGGCTTGAAGAACTTCTGAAGAGAGACGTTTGCCCGGGCCGGAACGGGCTAGGGCTTTTGCGCCGCGGACGGCTGAGCGAGTTGTGTGCTCTGCGACGCGGGGGGCGCGGAGCTGCCTTCGACAAGTGACGTGTGGTTGTGGACGATGATCCAGCGGCTGTCCTTTTTTTCCATGATGAGGGTGGTCTGACCCTTTGCCGCAGCCGGCCGCCCATCGACCATGCCGCCGAAATCCCATTGATAGCAGGCCCAGGCAAAATTACCGGCCACTTTGATGAAGGTGTTGGAGCGATCAAGGCGGACTTCCTTCATGCGGGCGCGCTGCTGCTGATAAGAGGCCAGGTAGTTGTTCCAGCCGATGACGGGAGGACTCCAGATTCCGGAGACGACCGAGACGTTTTCGTCGTAGTCCTTGTGCATGCGCTCGATGTCGCCGATCTGCCAGGCGCCGAGCATTTCCGAGATCATGTAATCGATCTGCTGCTGGTCCGTCATCGGCACGACCGGGTTGCCGCTGCTGTTATCGGTCATCGGGACGTTCTTTTTCTTCTTGTCCTTTTGCTGCGCGGGCGAAGCGAGCGCGCAAATCAGAGCCGGCGCAAGTAGCACCAGGAAAAGGCGCCGCGAGGCAGCGGAAAAACACCAAGTGCTTAGGCGCGTGTACATGCGGAAATTTCTCCCTTCGCTGGGAGAATAGCACGGCGGAAGCAGCGAATCCGGGCTGTGTCCAGTTGGTTTACGGCGTCTACAACTTGTCGGCGGCGCAGCCTTGCGGAGCGAATTTGCGCTAGCGCAGGCTGCTGGACGCGGCGAGCAGGTTCACGAACAGGCGGAAGGCTCCGGGCACGCCTTCCGGGAGTTGCCGGAAAAAGGCGATGCCGGTGTAGATGTAGGTTCCCTTGCCAAATTTCGTGTACACAAGCGCACCATTCAGATCCTTTTCGCCGGGATCGTGCATGGCCAAAAGCGCGGTGTAGCGCGGATCGAAATCCTTCCAGTAGTAGAGGCCACGCTCCTGCACCCAGCCGTTGAAATCGGACTCGGTGATTTTGTTGGGCGTATTCAGCAGCGGATCTTCCGGTTTCAAGAAGGTCACGGCCGCGGTCTCATCCGTCGTGCGCGGCGTTGGCGTCCCGATGTGCGCGGGATACGGCGCGTAGGACTTGGCGTCCCAAACGAAATCGCGATTATATTGCACGATGAGTGTGCCGCCGCGCGACACGTAGTCCAGCAGCCGCTGATTCGCGCCGGGAAGATCGGAGCGCAGCTCATAGGCGCGCACTCCGACCACGATCGCGTCAAATTTCGAGAGATCGCTGAAAGCCAGCGCCTGTGGGTCCAGGTTTTCCACGCGAATGCCGAGCATTCGCAGCGCTTCGGGAATCGGTTCACCCTCGGCGGGAATATAGCCGACGCGCAGGCCAGCAGGCACGTTGATGTCAAACGCCTCGACGATGCATGTGGCGGGCGATTCCCAGAAGCGCGTGGGCAGAGACGGCAGCGGCGCAATCGAAGTGCTGAATTTTTCCTCTCCGCGTTTCGCATATGCAGTGA
>Ga0209062_1004543_pt1 | contig 14371 bp, 13 predicted proteins | sample Coa_R2_2_FD_187158 | JGI IMG/M metagenome (GOLD analysis project Ga0209062, IMG submission 187158) | Surface soil microbial communities from Centralia Pennsylvania, which are recovering from an underground coalmine fire - Coalmine... | ecosystem: Environmental > Terrestrial > Soil > Unclassified... | reverse complement strand
GGTGTGATAGCTGGTAATTCAAAGTTGTTAGATTTCATAGTGCCAAACGTCTTCTTCTTTAAGTACTATCCGATGTAGAGGGAGACGTTGAATCAAGCCTTGCTCTTCTAGGTCAATTAGGACACGAGTGATGGTCACACGAGTGGAGTTCAACATTTCAGCAATGTCTTGATGAGTTAGGCGTAAATCAATGAGATGTCCTGTTTCTACTTCACGACCAAATTTTTTGACTAACCAGCATAAGAGCTTCATTAACATCATTTCCACTGTCTTATAGCTGCGAATTACCATTAATTCTTCAGCTTGCTCAATATGAGCAATCAGGACCTCTGTGAGTGGGTACAAATCTTCTAATGGAATAATTGTTGCTTCTACTGTAGTCAGGCATTCTATTTGATAAGGTTCAACCCTAGACAAAGCTCTGCCAACAATATCTCCAGTTCCCCACACTCCTAGCATGACAAGTGTACCATCTTCATGCCATGTCATATTCCGCACAACCCCAGTCTCAATTCTCCAAAGACTATTCTTTTTTAAGGGTAATAGTGAGCGGGACTTAAAGTACTTTCTGGTATTTTCACTAGAGGAAGTTGGAAAAGGGGATGAGGAAAGCATTGTCTTTTAAGTCCTATTTTCCTATAGATACACCGTAGTTTACATCAAAACATTCATTAAGTATATCATTGAGATGACTTTTTTAGTAGCTCTTAGCCTTTAGATTGTGGGATATAATCAAGCGTGCTAACAGTATGCACCCTTCGAGCTATGCGTCAAAAGTCTACAGACTAGTTGTACCGAATACTCAGGATACAGGGTAGAGCATTGTTATTGATGCCTACTAATTTGGTAGTATACTAAAAATTTTGGTAAATAGTTAAGATTATTTTATTAACTTATTAAGCTAAGATTATACAAGACATTAAAAGTGTATGTAGAATTGCGTAGTTCAACAAATTTCCAAGTAGGAGACAGGGTTTTGATTTTACGTCCCTTTTACGTGACTGGTAAAATAGGGATCATTTGTGATGTGGAAAATAGTCAACCGACACGATGGATTATCAAAGTAGACAGTCGTGAAAGTGATGAAAATATTGTTGTGTCGCTGAGCGCAAAAGAGTTTCAAGCGCTCAGCAAGGATGAAAAGGTTGATTAAGTCTTCTCATTACGAGAACAAATCTACCGCCCATATCTCTATAGGTGGCTTCACACATACTGTGCTAGAGTTCTCTCTAAGATTGCCTTTGGTACTGCACCCACAACGGTATCAACTTGCCGACCATCTTTAAAAATAATGAGTGTGGGAATGCTACGGATGCCATAATGGCTGGCAGTAGTGGGGTTTTCATCAGTGTTGAGTTTTACCACTTTTACTTGTCCTGCATATTCAATTGCAATTTCGTCTATGACAGGAGCTACCATTCGGCAAGGACCACACCAAGGTGCCCAAAAATCTACTAACACGGGAACTTCACTGTCAAGAACTTCTTGCTTAAAAGTTGCTTCTGTTACAGCTTGAGTAGATGACATACACACCGTCCTCTATTTAATTCATTATTTCGGTATAATCGAATAAATAAAATATAGTCGATTTTATGAGATAATGCAACTATGAAATTCCTTTATCACCCAGACCAAAAAGACATATCTTTGGCAGGAGTCCTATATGCTTTGGGCGATCCCGTACGACTCGAGATTGTGCGGCTATTGGCAACACAGGGGGAACGCTGTTGTGGTGAGTTCAATTTTGCGATCGCCAAATCAACCATGTCAAATCATTTCAAGATTTTACGAGAGTCGGGAGTCCTCTTGATCCGAAAAGAAGGAACGCAGCACATCAATACACTGCGACAAGATGATTTAGAGGCTCTGTTTCCAGGATTATTGGATGCTGTATTGCGATCAGCTAAACCCTTGATGAGTCAACAACAGTCAACAGCCAATTACAAGTAGGGTACGTTGGATTAGACAAAGTTAACTAGTGAGGATTGTTCTTTCTTTGTAATTAGTCATTGGTCCCTTGACCTTTGTCAATCAAGGACCAGTAACTAATAGTAGTGTCAACTTTGACGGCATTTGCCTGATGGACACCAACGGTAGAGCAAGTATTTATTCAGCGCATCATCTTCTACAACTACGATATACTCGCCGTTTGAGCGTTTAAACGCACTGTTGGCATTGGTGATATCAAGCCAACTTTGAAAAAACACACCTTTAGGTTGAAGAGCACCAACTCTCCGTCCAGTCTCAAGATTGTAGATACTTGTTACTCCTTTTTCTCCTGTGGGAGTACGAGTACCAAAGCTAGCAAAGGCATAGTCACCAGCCCAAGAGATTGACTGATAACCGACGGATTTTTCAATATCTTCTTCTGGTTCCTTCCCATCTGCTGGATTGCCCCCACTCTTTGGAACTTTTATATGAGGAAACATGATTGGATAGCCACGATGCACACTACGTGAGCCCTTAAGCCATCCATCCCAGCGATACATGGTAGAGCCAACCTGTCCCCAACCATATAGCTTTGGTTTGGCATTGCTAAAACCGGTAATATAAAGGACATCCTTAGCTACATCGTAGTGAATGCGTTCTAAAGCGTTGAATATAGCAAAGGGTGGATGGAAACGCTGGGTGGCATTACTGCTATACTGCAGGTTTCCTTGACTATCGACTCCTTGAAGTTTGTACATGACGATGTCACGTCTGCTATCTTCATCTATACTCCAGATGTTACAATTATCGTCAACATGTGTGCCCCAAGAATTATGCATGTCAACAGAGGACAACGACATTGGTGCAAAGATACCGTCCTTATCCATCTTGAAGCCTGTCATTCCTGGTCCGTTCTGTCCAGTGCCAAACAGATATTTGTGACCAAGGCATTTCTTGACGTAAAGTATGCCATTAGGTCCTACTGCATAATGCGCGCCTTTCTTTGACTTGACTTTTGCTGGTAAGTCAAATTTTGGACTGTTGTTGTCTATGTAATAGACAGTAGCACGTCCATCATTGGGATATTTAAAGATATTAATTGTAAACTTGTAGGGAAAGCTTCCTGCTTCCTGACCAGGCTCTGTTTTAGAATAATTCATTTTGAACATAGCGCTGGAACTGTAAAAGTCCTTGCCATCATTGGTGACGTCTGCAGCCGGATTGGATAACCAACCCATACTGTAAACCTGCCAGAGTAAATGACCATTAGGACTAAGACAACGTATCCAACCACCACCCCCTACAATCTGTCCACCAACACAGATATTGCCTTTTGCATCCATGCCAACGCCATTCAATCCATAAAAGCGTAATGGCGCAACCACTCCTTGGGGTTTGCCAGGAGAAAAGACACCACCTTCTTCACCAAACGTTCTTACCAATCGGGGATGACAGGAACTGACGTCATAAATGCGAATATATTGTCTTGGTCCATTATCCGCTACCATCAACTGACCATTATTTGTGACTGCTAACGCATTTGGCGTTCCAGCATCAGTGATTTTACAGCCAGTTTCTTCTTGAACAACGCTCTTTCCTCCAAGAAAAGTGAGGTCTTCAATTTTCCAATGTTTGCCATGTATTTCTACTCTGTATGGATCAATAGTCTCCTTGTGGGTGCCTATGCGTTTACCATTTTTGTAAATCGACTTTTCTCGTCCCTCATGCCATTCGTCCCAGCTTGCCTCAGTCAGAACACTACCATCAGGTTTGACAATCAGTTTCTCAATCCAGCTTTGAACTGCAGTGTTAACATCACTGCCTGTATTGCCAAACCAGCTTGTACGATAATTTGACACAGTCGCATCTGCCTGTATTGTTTTAGAAGGTTGAAGCATCAGGACTAAGAATGCAACAAGAATTACGAGCATCCAAAAGGGGATGAGATATTGCCGTCGAAAAAAATAAAAAGACATTTTTATTTTTCCTGGTTTGTCAAAACAATATTAATTCCTCTCACAGAGATCTTTTGTAACAATACAATTTATATTCCGAAGCTTTGGACGTTTGTCGAGTATCGATAGTTCCTCTCAAACACCGACTCAATAATTCCAGAAACTGATGGTCCTGGAGTTGGAACAACAAAATTACCAAATTTTCTGGCATAAAAATCTTAACTTACTAAATTAACTTTCTAGCCAATGACCTCCTGAGTCATTCCAATCTTACTTATAAAAGATTGGTTTTCCTGATTCAATCCAATAATGGTGATATGCTTATCTAATTTTTTATAGCGATCAATTACCTGAGAAATTGCAGTGATAGCAGCATGATCCCAAATATGAGCTTGCTGAAAGTCAACCACAACTCTTTCTGGATCGTCAACATAGTTAAATGATTCTACAAATTTGGCAATTGAACCAAAGAAAATTTGACCTGATATTGTATATATTTTTGCGCCACTAGTATCAAAGGATTTGACAACTTTGATTTGGGCTACTTTCCAGCTAAATATCAAGGTGCTCAAAATCACACCCACTAACACACCTTTAGCCAAGTCGTGAGTCCATAAAGCGATCGCCATTGTAAAAGGCATGATAACAGCATCACTTAAAGGCATATTACGTAACGGCTTTAATGATTTCCAATTAAATGTTTCAAAAGCTACCATAATCATGACGCCATTCAATGCTGCCATTGGTATCTGCTTAACTATATCTCTCAAAACAAAGATGAGAACGAGCAGAAAAGCACCAGAGACAAAAGTTGATAAACGTCCTCTTCCACCAGATCTAATATTGATAATTGATTGACCGACCATACCACAACCAGCCATGCCACCAAAAAAGCCAACTACGATGTTGGCAATACCTTGGCCTTTAGCTTCCTGATTTTTAGAACTCTTGGTATTTGTTAGCTCATTAAGTAACTCTGCTGTTAACAAGGATTCTAACAGACCAACAATGGCTAAGGTTAATGAATAAGGAAGAATAATTAGGAAAGTCTCTAGCGAAATACCAACGTGGGGTAAATGAAAAGATGGAAGTGTACCTGTAATATTTCCAATGTCTCCTACTCTTCGTAGCTGAATATGTGTAGTGATAGATGTAATAGTCATAACAATAATAGCAACTAAAGGTGATGGTACACTCTTAGTAATACGTGGAAAAAGATAGACAATAACTAAGGTTCCTGCCACCATGAGATATGCTGCTAAAGGTTGCCCAGTAATTTGTTTTATCTGAGCTACGAAAATTAATATACCTAAGGCATTAACAAAACCAGAAACAACTGATTGAGGAATAAAACTAAAAAATCTACCTAATTTAAATACTCCCATCAAGTATTGAATAATTCCTGTTAGGATTGTAGCAGCGAACAAGTACTCAACTCCATATTTTTCTACTAATGAAGTCATGAGTAATGACATAGAACCAGTCGCAGCAGAAATCATTCCTCGTCGTCCGCCAACAAGGGAAATCATGACTGCCATACAAAAAGAAGTATACAGGGCAATCATTGGCTCTACTTTAGCTATGGCTGCAAAAGCTAAAGATTCAGGAATTAGTGCCAACGCCACGGTGATTCCTGCTAAAACATCACCTCTAATATTAGAAAAAGCTATGCTTTTAAAATTATTAATATTTAGCTTTTTTCTAATTTTAATGTTTAGCTCTTTAGCTCTAGCCTTAATAGAAATCACTTTTGTCTCCATTTCAAACGTTATGACTTTTTATGGAATATAGCAATCCTATTTAATTAACAAATTGGTTAGTTCCACCAAACCTGCTTTCCTAAAGAAACCGGGTTTTTCTATGTTTGCTATTGATTTAGGATTGCTATATAACATTCACAATATTTAAATGTAAAAAAAATACATAAATAAATCTATAGGGTTTACAATTACTTTATAAAAATCTTTTAATCTCGTGATTAATTATTTTTTTTATGAAGCTTACATTCAAGATTCACAGAAATCTACAAACTTACTACGTTTAACAGGACATATGGAATCTCTAGAATAGAGCCATTGCACTGTAACGTCTCTATAGGCGTATTTTTTTACTCTGATGACTTAATAAAAATAATGTTCCCCTCTGCTCCTTTCCTCTGCCTCTTCCTTAAGGGTCGTGTTTACACGCTGCAATAACACACAATTCCACTTACAGCAATTTTCGATGCTATTGATTATAGGTATAAGAACGCAAGGTATTGCATACTAGCAAAGCTCGCTCGGAATGAGCCTAGGTATTTGAGTTATCCGTAATATTGTAATTCATGTATCATATTCCGACTCTAGCACGATCTACAATTGGCGAAGTTGATTTTTTTATATTTGATTTGAAAATTAATTTTCAAAAGGGAGAAAATGAAATGAATTCTAAAAAGTCTAGTGAGAAAAACTTACGGGACTTAGAAGAAATTATACAGCAGTCAATAAATGATATTCTCCAAAAGTTTATTGATGAAAAACTAAAAGATTCTATAGAGGTCTCTATTAGAGAAGTCTTAACTGATTATATAGTTAATTCTATTGATATAGACGACCCTAAACAAATTATACGTGTATATTATAAGAATACAGCTGCTATACAAGAAAATAGCAATGCTGTGCAAAAACTCCACGATATAATTAAACAATATTTAGATAAGATTCTGATAGAGCAGCGTCAGAAAGATGGAGAACTTACAAGAAAAATCAGTGCTTGGGAACAAGCTGCTGTGGATTTTTTTATTTTATTAGAAAGAGCAATAGATTGTGAATCGGATGACAATCGAAGGTCCATAGAAAGAATTGTATCTGAGTTTGAGCGTACAGTAATTAACCTTGGTTTAGAACGTATAATTCCACACAATGATGAACCGTTGAATGAAAAATTTCATGAAGCAGTAGAGGAAGAAGAATCAGATACACTACTAGGAAATATCCTTAGATGCAGTAATTGGGGTTACAGAATTGGTGACAATGTTATTCAAAAAGCAAAGGTAGTTATCGCAAAAGCACCTACAGAGAAGGCAATAGAAGCAGAAGAAAAGCAAGTTTCTCTTAAGGATCAGCCAACAATAGGTACAGAAAACTAAAATGACAATGGAGTAAGCGATATAATGGCCAAAGATTATGCTATCGGGATTGATCTAGGTACATCTACTTCTGAGATTTGTGTATATCGTAATAATAAATCATTCCCAATTCCTGATCCCAAGACAAAGCAGACAATTATTCCATCAATTGTTGCTATTAATAGAAAAGGTGAATTGTTAGTAGGGGAAGATGCTCGTAGTTGGGTAGATGTGTCGGGTCGGGGTATTCGGGAAGTCAAGCGCAAGATGGGGACTGGGGAGATAGTCAGGCTTTTAGATAAAGAGTATAGACCTGAAGAAATTTCTGCACTGATTTTACGCAAACTTAAAGAAAATGCTGAAGAAGCATTAGGAACATCAATTCGTGAGGTTGTTCTTTCTGTACCTGCTAATTTTCCCGATGCTGCACGACAAGCAACACTTAACGCTGGTGAATTAGCAGGACTAAAAATCATTCGCCTCATTAATGAACCAACAGCAGCAGCTTTAGCTTTTGGTATTCAAAATATTGATGTAGAAGAACAACTTGTAGTTTTTGACTTTGGTGGCGGTACGTTAGATATTACCGTGTTAGAAATGATCGCAGGTGTACTGGATGTTAAATGTAGTTTTGGTAATTCACAATTAGGCGGTAAAGATTTTGATGAGATAATGATGGCACTGTTAAAGGGGAAATTTCAAGCAGGAAATCCAGATGCAGAAATTTCTCTTAAGGCTTATGGAGCACTTAAAGAAGCAGCAGAGAAAACAAAAAAAATACTTTCTGACTCGTTTTCCCATTGTGTTAGGATTCCTTATTTTGCTATTAGTCATGGTGAATCTGTTGACTTAGAAGTGGAAGTGACGCGCCTTGAATTTGAGGAGGCGATCGCTCCTTTATTAGATCGAGCGCGGTTATGTGTGCGTCAAGCACTCAATGCTAAGAAACTACGTCCTAGTGCAATCAACCGGATACTCTTAGTGGGAGGGACAACTTACATTCCTGCGGTACGCCAATTGGTTCAGGAGATGTTTGCTAAAGACGGAAAAACTCCAGATGTAGGTTGCGACTTAGCTGTTGGTGTTGGTGCATCTATTCAGTCTGCCATTATTCAGGGTTTAATATCGAATGACTCAGGCATTATTCTCACTGATGTTGCTCCTTTTGGATTGGGCATTGAGGTTGTCAGTGAAATTGGCAGAAAATATATGTTGACCTATGAACCTTTGATTCAGCCTAATACAACAATCCCTTATTCCACTAATAAAACTTACTCTCTGTTAAGAGCAGATCAAAAGCGGGTTGAAGTTCGTCTTTATCAAGACAATACAGGTAAAGCAAAGCTTGCTAATGATGCCATTGATACCGGCATAACAGCAGAAATTACTGGCATTCCTCCAGCTCCTAACGGCAGTCCCTATCCGGTAAAAGTCGAGTTTTCTTATGACGTCAATGGCATAGCCAAACTTAAGGCTACGATTCCTAACATCAATAGAAGCGTAGAGTTAGAATACGCTCAATCTAGCATACGCATGGATAGTCAAGACATAGCTGATGCAAGTTTTCGCCTCAAAGAATTATGGAAGCAGAATGCTAAGGCAAAGGAATATGAAGGGTTAATTAATAAAGCAGAACGGTTTATGGCAAATATCCCTCCTCAGGAAAGGTCACCACTATCAGATATTGTTATGGATCTTAAAAAAGCGTTGATGAATGACAACATTCAACAAGTACAAATAGCAGGCGATCACTTAGTAGATTTCTTGTTCGACCTAGAAAACAATATGGAAAACTAATTTCAGTTCATAGTGAGCAGTTCTCCAAAATTAATAGAAAAATGACATATGAACTTTATCAGATGCTGGAAGTATCACCTCAAGCATCAGCAGATGAAATCAAACGAGCTTACTTTCGGTTAGTTCGCAAATATTCCCCAGAAAAAGATCCAGAAAAGTTTAAGCAAATTCGAGGAGCATACAACACGCTTTATGATGCTCAGACAAGGCAAAATTATGACTCTCAGCAAAAGTATGGAAACCAGATTCCTGATTTGATTAACCAAGCTGAAGAGAAAATGAATCAAGAAGAATGGTCTAGTGCTATTTCTTTACTTAAGGTTGTGTTAGGTCTAGCACCAGCAGCAGATACGGCTCGTAACTTACTTGGTCTTTGTTACATTCATCTAGAAAATTGGGATTTTGCGGTTAAAGTTTATCGGGCATTAACTAAAACTAACCCAGAAGTAGCAATTTATTGGAGTAACTTTGGTCATGTTTACAAACAGCATGCAGAGTCTTTAAATAAAGAAAATAATTTTTACTTGATACAAGAAAATCTTCAAAAAGCACGTGAATGCTTTCAGCAAGCGATCAGGCTGGAATCATTTAATTCTGAATATTATTTAGAGATAGCTCGTACTTATTTTGAAGAAAAGAATTATATTGAAGCGATCGCTTGGGCTGAACTAGCTATTAGTGCCGACAGTAAAGCTGATGTTTATGATTTTGATGCTCTCTTCTTTATCTGCCGTGCTTACCTTTTTAATGGAGAGTCATACAAGATAAAAGAGATAGAACAAAGAATGATATCTTTGTTGCCTGATACTGAAGAAATAAAGTTATATGCAGCAAATCGATTTGCTAGTACAGGTTTAGAAGTAGCAAAAGTTGGTGCAAAATATGCTGATATCAATTTATTGACAGCAGCAATTCATTTTTTGGAAGTCGCTAAAAATTTTGCTCCTAACGATCTAGATATTAAAGAAATCTGTGAACGAGTTGAGGAAATGCTCACACCTCTAAAGGAGTACGAACTTATCAAACAAGATAATCGGCTTCTTGAAGGATTTCAAAGACTTGTAGCATTTTGTTTAGCTGATTACTTTGGTCTTCATAATTCTGACCAAGAGAGAAAAAGCGATCTTGATGACATCATTGCTACAATTTTTACTGCTACTCCTACAAATATTCTAGATTCAGTGATAAGAATTCAGTCTCAATACCCTGTCATACACGGGTTGAATCAAGATTTATTTCATCAAATTAAACAGACATCTGAAATTTATCTTGAGTGAGAAGTTATGCAAAAGTTAACCTTTATCCTCGAAGTTGTGGCTGTACTCACCACACTTGCTAGTTGTAGCACCCTGACGACTAACCAGTATGAAGCTACAGCATTGACCACTTATACTTGGCAGGTTGAATATGCCGAAGACCTAGCTAATAACAAGTTGCCACGCTTTGAAACTTTCGCCACCACTTCCTTGCTGAATACTAATGGAACAAAGCCAGAAGCGGCAGTCACTGGACCTGATGACCAGGGTCTATGGTGGCCTGCTTTACCTCCAAGACCTTCTGTGGATGAAGTGGAACAACGAAAACAACCCCAAGAAGAAGCAAGTAAGCCCGAATTGTTGAAGAGTGTACAGTATCGAATGAAGTATGCTGTAGGCGACCAGCAGAGAACGCTACCAACAAACTACCAGGTTTATCGACAGGTTGTAAAGGCAATAAAGTCTCACACTCCTTTACAACTGACTTTGGGGGTCAGTGATAATTCGGTAGAGAAGGCTGAACCAAGTGGCAACTAGTATGATACTTGCTATGCTTAACTAACTATATTAGAGTTGATGAAGACAAAGAACCCCATTCTTCAAGTAATAGGGTTCTGGCTGGTGCTGATAAAGAAAAAAGACTGAGGAGTTTACAAAAGAAGTGCTCGCACAACTCATGAGCTGTGCGGTCATTGTTTGTGATTGGTAGTGCTTTAAGTGCTTTAGGTTGCAGGCAATCCTCTAATTAAATCCCGAATAACATCTGTTGCGAGTCTACCTGTTTGCTTACACATATCTTCTAGTGTTTGTGCTTCCTGTTTGGTCAAGTTGACGGTTATTCTCTTAGCTGCCCACTTTTTCTTCATGATCCTCACCTTTATGTGATCACAGTCACTGCTATTGTTTTTATTTTACGCATAAAACGTGACAGCAAAGTGCCTCCTGTTTCAAGAAGAAGTAAATTTTATTGAGATGAACTTAAAATATAGAGGGAAAACTTTGTTAGATTGCTCCGTTGGAAGGGCTTTCACACCTGTTCATAGGAATCCCAAAAAATAGCGAAATCTGTACGACCCATGACCAAAGCTTGAAATCTTTCATCCTCAATGATTTTTTCAAAGTCGGAGTCAGTTTTTGCCAATTGTTGACATTGAGGATTTAGCTTGATGGCTTTGTGCAAGTTCTCAATTGCTAGATCCGCATTTGCTTGTAAGCCATAGCAGCAAGCCTTGTTGTACCAGATATAATCATCGTTGGGTTTGATTGAAAGTGCGTGTTCGTAAGATGTAATCGCCTCCTCATATCTTTCCAAACAGGCCAATGCTAATCCCCGATTGTTCCAAGCCTCATGTTTGTCTGGCTTAATGGCAAGTGCTTTGTCGAAGGATGCGATCGCCAGAGCATATTTTCCTAAATTCCTGAAAGCATTGCCTCGATTGAACCAAGCTTCGTGTAAGTCGGGTTTGAATAACACAGCTTTCTCAAAGCACGTAATGGCATCATGATATCTCCCTAAAGAGAATAGCGAGTTACCTTGTTTGTACCAGGCTTCGTGCAAGTCAGGTTTAAGCAACAGCGCTTTGTCAAAAGATATGATTGCCTCCTCCAAGCGCCCTAATTTCTGTAACGCAACGCCTCGGTTAAACCAGGCTTCGTGTAAGTCAGGTTTAAGTAACAGTGCTGTATCGAAGGATGTGATCGCCTCTGCAAATTTTTCTAATTTCCGCATGACAATACCCCGATTATTCCAAGCAGGGTAGTACTCAGGTGTCAGTGAAAGAACTTGCTCATAGGATGCGATCGCTTCTTCATGTTGTCCGTCTTCATCCAATGCATTCCCTCGGTAGTACCAAGCCAAGTGATCATCAGGTCTGACCTCTAAAACTTTATTGTAAGCAGCAATGCTCTGTTGATTTTTCCCTAATTTGCCCAATGCAATGCCCCGATTTCCCCATGCTTGAAAATAATCTGGTTTTTTCTCAAGAACTTTATCCCAACAGGCAATTGCTTGGAGAGTATAACCAGCTTGCGCTACCTTAACACCAAAATTGAGCAGTACACACAGCATTTGTTGTGGACGGTGATCCGTCAATTTCAACATTAAGTCAGTGAGGTGCAAAATGTATTCCTTGGCTTCCACATGCTTACCCTTGGCCTCTATTTGCCCATCTCGAGGCTGAAGAATGCGTTCAGCACAAATTAAAAAGTTCGTAGCAACACCAATCTGCCAACGATACCAAAGCCGCTGCCATAAATTCCCTCCTACTAACATCTGTGCTGTTGCCTCTACCGTAAAGCGATAGAGTGGGATGTTAAATTGCCGTAGTAAATCGATAGCATCATAAACATAGCAACTCATCGGGTATCTTGCTACTGACTCTTGATAGCGCCCCTCCCATGTTTTCCCTAGACTTTCTCGATAGGTTTTGGAATTTAAAGGCAAACCATCATTCAACAGACGCTGGAGATTCTCAACAACATTTCTAAAAGTGGCATCATTGCGCTTAGCTAGTTCGGGAAACTGTTCAGGCTTTGCCAAAATTTTGATTTTAGGAACAGTTGCTTTCAACACCTCAACAATTGCTTGATCTTCTGGTTCGGGCAATTCATAAGTCTTAAATTTTTGCCACAGCTTGGGGTATTTGTCCCACTGCAGCTTTTCCCAAGAACTAGCTTCCTCTGGGTATTCTGAGTGCGTTTCATTCCGCGCTGTAGCAATCACACGTATTTCTGCTTTACCACAAAAAGATTCATACCTTGTCAAAGTATCAAGCAGTCTTTCTTGTAAAGGTATCGTAAAGCGTTCCACAGCATTTTTCTCTGCCTCTGGGGAGATCTCCTCACGGCTACGATACATTTTTTGGTTAAGGTCATCTAAGAAGAACAGTAACTTGCGGTCACTTCCAATCAGCTTTGGCATTCGTGCTGGAGTATCTAACCATTCATTCGGCTTCAGATAAAGAACTGTCCAGCCTATTTGGTTGAGATACTGTGCCAGTTCTGTTGCTTCTCGTGTTTTTCCCAGTCCAGTACGTCCTAAAATTAACACCCACCGGTATTCTTCAAGCTGCTGTTGTAGTTCCTGGCGGATGTTGCGATATTTCACCCGGTTTTGGTATGCTATGTTGCGATCTGCCAACGGGTCATTATCATCACCACCAAGAATTCGCCGCATCAATTCCTGGCTTTGAGGTTTAATCACTTCAAAAGGGAAAGTTGAGGGCGCAATTCGCAGTTGACGATGTCTCCAGCGCAGCCACCAAAAGCAGCCAATGATAGCAGATAAAATAGCGGGCAATCCGCCAGAAAGTAAGTTATCTATGAACTCTTGGTGATGCGTATAAAATTTCAGAAATAGCTGAAGAATGTTGAACACAGAGTTGATTCTTCAAAAGCAGACTATTAAGAGAATTTTAGATTTACGCAAAGAGTTTGTGTGTTAACAGTTAACTATTGACAGTTAACTGTTAGTATCCTAATCACCAATCAACTCAACTGCATCTCGCCCATCTACTTCTTGTAAGTAAACCTTGACAATCTCTTCTTTTGCAGTTGGTAGTTTCTTGCCAATAAAATCTGGGTGAATTGGTAACTCACGATGACCCCTATCTACAAGCACAGCTAAACGAATCACCTCAGGTCTACCATATTCGTTTACAGCATTTAAAGCAGCACGAATTGTCCTTCCTTTGAAAATGACGTCATCTACAAGGACAACAGTTTTTCCTGTAAGGTCAAAAGGTATATCAGTTTTAGCAGGGGTCCGCAACCCAATTTGGTCGAGGTCATCTCGATAGAAAGTGATGTCCAATGATCCTACCTCTATTGGAACACCTTCAAGGATCTCAATTTGACGCGCTAAAAGCTGAGCTAACGGCACACCTCTTGTATGAATGCCAATGAGCACCAAGCTAGATAGATCACGAGTTTTTTCTACAATCTGAGAGGCAAGACGAGTCAAGGTACGACGAAGTTCTTCAGGCGAGAGAATCTCAACTACTTTGACAGACAGTTTCATGGCGCAAAACCCCTGAATATCAGATTCTACCATATTTAACAGGGAATGGAGAGCAAGTCGGCAAAAAGATAGCTTCTCTCTTTTCTTTCATTTTCCTCTTTCTTCATCCCCTATACTCATCATTACAAAAAATTATTGGAACCCTGGGGTGTGTTTAAATAGCATGTGGAAATCAAGGACGGGAGTAGGGTGAGCAGAGGAGCAGAGGGGACAAGGTGGACAAGGGGGACAAGGTGGACAAGGTGGACAAGGGAAGGGGGACAATTAACTCCTAACTCTATTCCCCACTCCTTACTTCCTCAACTATTTA
>Ga0209062_1004542_pt1 | contig 14372 bp, 9 predicted proteins | sample Coa_R2_2_FD_187158 | JGI IMG/M metagenome (GOLD analysis project Ga0209062, IMG submission 187158) | Surface soil microbial communities from Centralia Pennsylvania, which are recovering from an underground coalmine fire - Coalmine... | ecosystem: Environmental > Terrestrial > Soil > Unclassified ... | reverse complement strand
GAACGAACAATCCGGATGGCAGCCGGTAATTCGGCGTAGTTTTCCAGCCACCTCTCGATTAGGAGACCGTCTGCGGCGGCTGAATACAGCGCCCGTTTGGCTGGAGGAGCCGGTGGCCGACGCAATTACAGGTTGGGCGCGTAGGCTATGAGCTGGCGGTACTGGACGAGAATACTTCTTAAAGCAGCGACAAGGGCCGCTTCCTTGAAGAAATTCGGAGGAGCCGCCGGTGTTTCAAGGATGATCTCGAACGGGCGCGGCCGCACCTTCGGCGGCGCGCTGAGAATGCCTTGGTAGCCCTGTCGGATGACTCCGTTCCGGGCAGGAAAGCCATCGATGATCCCGCCAGGGTTACGCGGCAGAAACTCCGCGGCCGCTTCCAGTGCCGGCTCAACCAGATGCCGGGTCAGGGTTGCGCCATGCGCGAACCCATAGAACCCATTGCTCGTGTCATCGCTGTGGAGGCTGATGATCCCGTCAAAGGCATGCGCAATCAGCTCCGATTGCAGCAATCGAACTGCAGGCTCGGACGAATTACGCCAGAATTCCCGGTTCAGATCCTTGCCGCTGCGGGCGTTTCTTGTTCGATCCTCAAATCCGCTCGGGTTGCATATCGGGTACAGGAAAAGGCAATAGCCCTTGGCAATCTGGGGCTCGGCATCGAGCAATTGGCCAAACCGAATCAGCGCATGAACCCCTTCCGGCTCGTCGCCGTGAATGCCGGCAAACAGTCCAAGCCGGACAGTGTCTCCGCCGCCCTTTGGCCCAATGAACAGATACCTCGGCAACTCGCAGGTTTCCTGTTCTGTTTCCAACCTCCCACTCTCGGCGGCGATAAGGCTGCTGGATCGCCGAGCTAATTCGTTCAACGGTTCCAGGACCTCAGCGACGCTGCGCCGCGGCGCGCGTCTGGGGACCTCAACGTTTCGGGCTGACATATATAAATCAGTGTTCAATCAAGGCCGATTATAACCGTAAAGTACAGTATGTCAATCGTGATAATTATATTAAATCTTTTTAGATTTAGCACCAGGGTGTCATTAATTTCTTAAATTCCTAATTATCAAATACTAATCTGTCGTGAACGCAGAGCTCCTAATACGCGGCGGGAAGGGTTCGAACATACCTGGATGGCTCGAACTTTGAGGGCAGTCCAACCCTCGAAACACTCGATACGGTTAGGCTTGGCAACCGGGGGAAGAGCACTATGATGGCGTCGGAACGGCGAAATTTAACCCGTCGTATGTTTCCTCATCCTATGAAAAAGGTCTCCCCGATCTCCTCTCTTTCCAGGCGTAACTTTATCGCAATGTCGGGCGTGGTTCCCGCCGCCCTGGCAACAAGTCTACAAGTCGGCTGCGCAAGTGCTGAGGAATCCTCAGGCACGACGCTAAAGCGCCACCGAATCGGTCTTGAGCTGTACTCAGTTCGTGATGAGTTGCAGCGGGACTTGAATAATACCCTGTCGACGGTCGCCAGAATGGGATACGAAGTGGTGGAATTCTATTCTCCTTACTTCAAGTGGACGCCCCCCTACGCCAAAGAAGTCCGCGCGCAACTGGACGATGTTGGGCTGCGCTGCTATTCCACTCATAACGGGTTTGAATCGTTTAGCTCTCCTGAAAACCTCGCGCACGCGATCGAGCTGAACCAGATTTTGGGCGCTCGTTATATCGTGTTGGCCAGCGCGCCTTCCACCAATGGCGTGGATGGCTGGAAGAAACTCTGCGAACGTTTGAGTTCCGCCGTCGAAGAGCTCAAACCACACGGATTGAGCGCAGGGTACCACAATCACCAGGCGGAGTGGGCGCGGCTGGAAAACGGCCGGCGCATTATCGAGGTTATCGCGGCCAACACGCCCAAGGAGTTTGTTTTGCAACTGGACGTCGGCACCTGCGAGGAAGCCGGCGCTGACCCGGTCGCGTGGGTCAAAGCCAACCCGGGTCGGATCAAATGCATGCACTTGAAGGACTGGGCCCCCGCCGGCAATGGTGAAAAGCAGGGTTACCGCGTCCTGTTCAATGAAGGCGTCACACCCTGGAAGGAATTGCTTGCTGCCGCCGAGTCGGTGGGCGGCCTGGAGTATTTCCTGATCGAACAGGAAGGCAGTCGGTACTCGGAATTTGAAACCGCCAAGCGTTGCCTGGACAACTGGAAGGCGATGTTCGGAAATGCGTAGGCCGGAAAAGGTTTATCAAGCTATAAAGTTGCCCTGCCCTTCAGCCAAAAATATTCGCTGACCGAAACCTGCTTGAATCAAACCTGATGACCTGAAACCGAACCCACTTGCGCGGCTATGCGACTGTTGATCCTGACCTTGTTGGTTGCTTGTTCATTTCACGGGTCGACGGCTCTATCTGCGGAGACCGCCCAGGGACGTGTTTGGTGCCTTTCGCTGAAATTTCAGCAGGGTTCGGATTCCTTTGGAGACACATTGGACCTGAGCACGATCAGCGGGACACCCAATGGAGAACTCGAGCCGTATAACAACCTGACCTACATTTCCGGGTTTACCCTCGACATCTCGGGCATGCCGATCTTCGGGACGATGCAACTCAACCTCCCCCCGTTTCAGGATACCGACGGTGATGGGTTCAACGACTTCTTTGAAAGCGCAGTTGGTGTGTCCGCCACGACCTCGGGTTCTTACACGGCGGGACCGGAAACCGGGTCCGTAACCGCCACATGGCAGAGAGGCGCGGGAACTTCGGACGGCAGTTGCGCCCTGCACCTGGTCGACAGCACGTTTGGCGACCTGGGCACATTCAATCACATCTTTTCGATCCTGGAATACACAGGGGCGGTGCTCTACGTGAGCGGGTCCAACTCTGTTTCGGGAACGGTTAACCTCTTCAAAACCGGAGATACAAACAGCCAGCTGGCCGGGCCGTATCAATTCGTCAAAGTTTCAACGAACCATTTCAACCGGCTGATTCTGCAGCCGGGCTTTTGGACAAACGAGTCGGCCCTGCCCCTGAGTTTTACCAACGACCTGTACCGGCGCGACTTGCCCTGGACCACAAATTATTGGGGTTTATTGGAATTCAGCGACGGCGACCCTTCGACAGCCGCCCCCGATTACCTGGCCTGGCTGTGGTCCATTGATGACACCAACGATTCAAACCACAACGGCATTCCAGATTTCAGCGACGACCCGCAGACGGTTTTGCCGCCGAGCACTCCTCAATTGAGTTTCACCTGGACCTCCAGCAACGTGGTGATTTCAGTCAGCGGCAGCATCGGCCATGTGCACGACTTCCAGCAGGCATTGTCACTGCCGTCGACCAATTGGCAGACGATCTTGTCGGTAACGCTAACGAACAACCAGCAGCGAATCACCCTCACAAATACTCAGTCGCCAGTGTCGTTCTGGCGGGCTGTGGCGCATTAGCAGGAAAACTCGGTCTAGAATACGGCTCGACGGCCGTACGCTGTGAGTGTTTCCCATCTCGGCCGGAGCAGCTATGGGGCCTTCGTTGCCCTGAAGAATAAATCTCGATCGCCTGGTTGCGGCAGAGTCCAGAACAGTGTTCCGGAAGAATTGGTTAGCGTCGCCGCAGCAGACCAATTGGTTAGGTCAGTCGTTTGTTCAATGACGTATCGGCCTCCAGGTTCCGAATCGAGTCGCAATTGCAACGAATTGGACGGCATAGTCGCCAGAGCAAGGGTCGGAGGGGGATAAACCAGCCCCGCAATATCCTCGGTGAAGTCTGGAGGGTTCAGCACCAGGACGCCATTCGAACTGACCGCGCCGCTAAATCCGAGGGGAGAGGAGGTCGCGGGATCGTACCATTCCGACACAAAACGCCCCGCGGGCCAGTTGGTCAGGACCAAAGTTTGGAGATGCTGAAGCGGCAAAGGCGAATTCGTCGCGCCCGCTGGAAATGAGACGCCCGGGGCAACGCTATAAACCAGGGCTTCACGAGAGCCGCGCACGCCGATCGACTGACAGGAAGGTTGCCAATTGCTCGAATATAACGCAGGCAGCGCCTGCTCAAGCCGCACCCAATCGAGGTAAAACCAATCCACACCCGCGTTGGTGATTTCGATGATTCTCTTTCCTGCAGGCAGGTTCACAGGAATGTCCATATTGTACTCGTTGTTGACCGCGTATCCCCCATCCAGGTTGGGCAGGTTCGTGCGGAACAATTCCGCTCCGTCAGCGCGAACAACCATGGTGCTGCCGCTCGAGACGGAGTTGAGGTGCATGACCAGCCTCGCGGCATTGGTAAACCACGCGCTCAAAAAAAATGGGGTCTTGAAATTGGCGTGCGCCACTCCATGGACAAAGCAGTTGAAGGTGCTGGCTGAGTAGTCCGCGGCGGATACGTTGGGAACGGCGAGACGGCCGGGCGCCATTGAACCCCAGGTTCCGTCCAGCGGGAGAGAGACGGAGAACGGCACGGTCCCGGTGAGGACGTTGCCGACCGTTGTCGGCGGCGGCCCGGATGTTACAAATCCAATATTGGTCCAGGCGCCGGTAGCCCAACCGGTCCGGTTGAGAATCTTCCCCATAGAAGTGTAAACGGGATAAACATTTTCGGAGTCGATATTTTGCCACCACCAGGACATCGAAGTGCCCACTGAACCGCTGAGCGCTCCACCCCAGAGGCCCTGCCGAAAGCCACGCAGGTACGGGTCATTTGTCCGGTTCCAGCCCCGCCAATCGGTGCCGAATTCATCCACCAATGCCGGCTTTTGGTACCGCTGCAGAAACGATTGAACAACGTACGAGAGTCTCGATGCCGGAGAAACCTCGCCATAGGAATGGTAAGCTGCGAAATCCAAGGCTGAGATGCTCCAGATTTCGGGCCGGTCGCTTCCACCCGTCAGACTGGTCGTAACCAAGTGAGAGAATGGATCATTGGCGTGCAGCCATGTCCCCATTACCCCATGCCACGCGGCCACGTCTGAAGGAACCAGGTAAGCGTACTCGTTATCAATCTCATTCAGGAACTGCCACGCCAAAAGGTTTTGGCTGCATCCGTAGCGGGCGGTGAGATAGCGCAGTCTCTTTTGATAAATCGTCCTGGCGATACTGTTCGTGAAAAACCCGTTCTGGTTCAGGCAAGGGCCGCCGTTGGTGGCATTGTAAGGATTGGCCGGCCAGTAATTGCCTCCTCCCCAGTAATCCGGCGTGACCTCGAACATCCCATGGTAATCCAGGCACAGCAGCAGGTAGATGCCGCGTTGTTCGGCCAAATGAAGCACGTAATCCAGCTGCCACGCCCGATCGAGCCGGTAATGTGTCAGCGAATTGCTGTCGGTTTCAATTCCAAGCCACCACGGGCACATCCACATTCGAGCGTAATTCTCCCCGGCGTTCTGCATGGCGCCAAACCACGAATCATAATCAAAGGTCCCCCGGTTTCCGGGCCAACAAACGTTCTCGCCAATCAGTTTCAGGGGTTGCCCGTCGCCGGTCTGAAAATACTGCCGCCCCGGAGCGATCTGCACATAGCCGAACCGGCCGGCAGGACCCTGGGTTCCCACCGTGAAATTGGTTCCAAACGCCGGACCGGCACTCTGGCTGTTGGTGAGCACGGTCACACTTACCGAATAGGCGCCAGGTTCCGGCGGAACAAAGCGCAAACGCCACTCAGGCCCGCCGACTGCGTTCAAGGATTCGGAGCCGCCCGAAAGGGCTCTCTGGTAATTCTGGTACCAAAACGCGGGAACAATCACGGTCCGCCCGGATGGCAGCACAAAACCCGCGTCGACTTTTATGACAGCGGGATCGAACGGATTTGAAACCGCAGGCAGATTGTCGATTCGAAACTCAAGCGTCTGCCAAAGACCAGCCGGCGAGAGTTGATGAAGGACGGGAGTCGTTTGCGACGACGCGGAGATTGAAAAAAGGCATGCAAGCAACGCCAACACGGCACGGCAGCTGCAAAGCAAACGCATTCCAAACCTTATCAGCGCAGGAAGCGACGTCAATCGGGCTAACCGAAGTCTTTCTTGCTGTTTTGATTGTAAACGCCCGGAACGTTTGGAATTATCCGCTCAACACTACCTTATGAAAGGCAATTGGCAGCTCTTCTCGTCCGTACTCATGCTCCTGGCCGTGGCCAGCTCTGCCCAGCAGGAACCACAAACGGAGGCGAGTGCTCAATCGCCGTCCGGCCAGTTCAAACACGACTATTGGGCGGTTGAGGATCCCAAAGAACGCGAAAAATTGCCATTGTACAAAATCATTCCCGCGGCCAAACCTGAAGAATTGACGCCGGCAAACGGGTCCCCAAAACCCGAGACGTTTTTAACCTGGCACCGCTCTCATGGCGACAACGGCGGCATGCGCTACTCGGCGCTGGACCAAATCAACCGGACGAACGTAGCGCAACTGCAGCAGGCATGGATCTACCATTCGGGCGACGGGAGCAATAACCTTCAATGCAATCCGATCATTGTCGGCAAAACAATGATCGCGCCCACGCCAGGCAAATTCATGGTGGGCATCGACGCGGAGAATGGAAAAGAACAGTGGCGTTTTAAACCCGAGGGCCGCCCGGCGTTCCGCGGCCTGATTTATTGGCCGGGGTCAGCGGCAGCTGGAGGGCGTGTGATGTTTTGCGCCGGCAAATACCTGTATGCGCTGGACCCCGCGACCGGCGAACCCATCGCGAGCTTCGGCCAGGCCGGTCACACGCTGCTGCCGGGCCGCCCCCAGGGGGGTTTTGGAGCAGCAACCGCCGGTCCCGCTATTTTTGAACAAATCATCGTCGTGCCCGGGTTTGAAAAGGACGTTTGGGGATTCGACGTTGTCAGCGGCAAGCACCTGTGGACTTTTCACACGGTGCCGCACGCCGGCGAATTCGGCTATGACACGTGGGATCAAACCGAGGAATACGGTGCGAACTGTTGGACCGGCATGGCGATGGACGAGGTCCGCGGCATCGCTTACATCGCAACCGGCGGGGCCAAGCCCAACTTTATCGGGGTAACTCACCTGGGCGACAACCTCTTTGCAAATTGTCTGATAGCCCTGGATGCCCGCACCGGAAAACGTCTCTGGCATTTCCAGGAAATTCCCCACGACCTCTGGGACCGCGACATATCCGCGCCGCCCAACCTGGCGACAATCACACGGGACGGAAAAAAGATCGATGTGGTTGCGGTTACGACCAAGAACGCCGACACCCTGCTTTTGGACCGCGTCAGCGGGAAACCGATTTTCCCGTATCGCATGCGTCGCGCGCCGACCAGTGATTTGCCGGGCGAAGTAACCGCTCCATACCAGCCGGATCTGGAGTTGCCCGAGCGCTTTGGCAAAATGGAATTCACGGCCGAGGATCTCACGGATAGAACACCGGAAGCGGCTGAGTTCGCCAAGGCCCAATTCAAGAGTGTCACTACGGGTTTCTTTCGCCCCGCAAGCCTTGGTCGTCCGAATCTGTATTGGGGAATGGACGGCGGCGCGGAGTGGTCCGGAGCCTGCGTGGATCCAAATACCGGCCGGCTTTATGTCAGCGCCAATCGCCTCGGCTGGATGATTTCGGTGTTTCGCGATGACGATCCGCCGGATGATCCTAAAGCGCCCAAAACACACGGCCGGCTCGTATACGAAACTGCCTGCGCCCAATGCCATGGACCTACCAAGATGGGGATTGGCGTAGCCCCTCCCTTGCGCGGGTTGCGCTTCCGTTTGACCGAAGCCGACATTATCCGACAGGTGCGCACGGGGACCAATGGCATGACTGCTTTTCCAACCATGAGCGAAAGCGATGTCAAAGCCGTAACCGATTACCTGCTGTTGAAGGAAAACGGGGCGGCCCCGCCGATTACAAAATCGGCGCGCCCGAGATACAGTTTCACCGGGTACCCGAGGTTCCTGGACAACGAAGGTTACCCGGCGAGCAAACCGCCGTGGGGGACCCTCAATTGCCTCGACCTGAATACCGGCAAACTGGTGTGGACCGTTCCATTGGGAGAGTACTCGGCCCTGACCGCGCAAGGAGTCCCAAAAACCGGAACTGAAAATTATGGCGGCGCGATTGTGACCGCTGGCGGCTTGCTTTTTTGTTCGGGAACGCGTGACTCCAAAATTCGCGCGTTCGACAAGGAAACCGGAGCCGAGCTGTGGTCCGGAAGCCTGCCATGGGTGGGAAGCGCGCCTCCGTCGACCTACTCAATTAACGGCCGCCAGTATGTGGTTATCGCCTCGACTGGAAACAAACTGGGCAAACAAAGCGAATACGGCGACGCCTATGTAGCCTTTGCATTGCCGCAGTAGCGAAACAAGGCATTTGGATCCAACCGACGAGATTGCCGGTCAACCGGGCTGTCGCCCGTGGTCTCTCGTCAGGCGATTAAGTAACCGGGAAATCTCAGCGTTCCGTCACGATTTCAGCACGCGTGCTTTCGATGACGGCCAGGAGTTCCTTCTGCTCTGTGTCAGGAATTTGAAGCTTGTCGAGACTGGCCTTTAAGTCTCCCACCGCCGCGTCGAACTCGGGATTGGAAATGTGCATGCCCGCATGGACCGGTTTCATTTCACGGCCCTCATACCGGGAGGGTCCTCCCGTGGCGAGGGAAAGGAACTGAATAATATGTTTTTTGAGCGTCGCCACATTCGTCGGATTTGGATCCCAGGTTGTCGGCTTGCTCGGATGCAAAAGGCTGGTGTGCGTGGTGCCCTTGCGATCCCAATTAACACGCGGGTCCTGGAGCGCGCGCGGCAGAAAATCATCCACAATGGCGACCAGGCCCGTTTGGCCACCGAGGCGGTCAAAAAGCGTCCGCTTGGTGGGCACTTTGGGCTGTCCCCCGGAATCGTCCTCCTTATCTTTGGATTTTCCCTTCCCGGTCGAGCTTTCACCGGTGCCGGACAATTGTTGCTGCTGGGCCATGCGCTGCGACGCGCGCTGGTCGGCCTCGCTGCTGCCAGAGGTAAAGAAGGACTGGCTTTTGTTCGGGGCGCTTTTCGTCCCGCAACCGCTCAAGGCAACGCCGGCGCAAAGCCACAGCGCCACCGCCGTTAGCGGGCCGCGCAAGTGCAGGCGCTTTGTTAATAGTATCAAACCGAACGCGTTCATAATTTCCCTTTCTTTCCCAGGTGTTAACCGTCGCCGGCCGATACCGGTGACGCAATATCAGGCGGATCAAACTTGAGGCCATCGACAGATTCAGTGCCGTTTTCTAGGCGGGGGAGGTACGCTCGAACGAAAGCGTTTCGAAGCAGATTGCCAATCGTGGCCAGGATATCGGCACTGGTGGCGCCCGACAGAGACCCTGAAAACGGGATAAGCGTGCCAAACTGGTCCCGCGGCTGGTTCTTGAAAATGGCGGTGGCGGCGCCGATCAGCGCTTGCCAGAAGAACTGCAGAACGTTGTCCTCTTTGATGTCTTTAGCGAGGCTGAATACTCGGAGATTTCGGAACAGCGGTTTTACATACCCGGAGATCTGACCCTCCTTGGAATCGGCTTCCACCACTAGGTCGAACCAGCCCCTTTTAAAATCAAATTTCCCGTACGCCAAAGCCATCGAATTGATTTTCGTCACATCCAGCCCAATCAACCTCATGGCCATGTGAAACGTGGGCTCATACGAAAACGGGTCGAGCGTCATTTTGAACTCAAATTTCGCCTCGTCCATAGCCAGTCCGCGGGCCTGGACCGTGGCCACCAATGGCTTGGTTTCGTCCCGGATGTTACCCAGGTTATCTATCGTCGCGGACAGCCGTGACAGGTAAACATCCACCGGAGTCTGTGCCTGGTACAGCCGGAAATGGACTGAGCCGTCTCGTATGACCGCGCTGTTGAGCTTGAACGGAAACAGGTCCGTAAGCATCTGCAGCCATGGTGTATTGGCCCCGGTCTGCTTCTCGTCGTCGTTGGGAGCGTCGACGAAATTGATCTGGGGAGCATCCATCGAGACTCGTCCGACCACGCGATGGTGAAGAAGGGCGTCCCACTGAATTGAAAAATCGACGCGTTTCGCCAGGAAAAAGGGAACCGGGACATTTGCAGTCACCTTGCTGATGCGCACGTCATCGATCGAGTAGGCCCCGCGCCAAAGATGAACTGTTACCGGTCCGATGTTGCCGGCGTACAGAGGATTGCGATCGAGAGTCCGGTTGACGTAATCGCGCAACGCCCATGGCATCAAAGCACGTCCGACTCCCAGCAATACTGCGAGAATCAATAAAAAGACGCCTAGCCTGCGCCAACCGGGATGATCTCGAAACCAGGAACGTTTCATATTGTGTGAAACGTCGTTTCAACCGGGGCGGACTTGCTTGAACTGCCCCAAGCCGCGCGCGGCAGCGACCGTCGAACCCAGTCCATCGAGTTTATCCTGCAGGCACACTGCCTCCATGGCCAAACATAAGGACCGGCCCCGGCATGTCAAAGCAGGCAAATACCCCTATTAGAGCCAAGAACTCTGTGCAGAACAACTTGGGACGTGCGACCCGAGCGACCCGGCGTAGCCGCCGAAGTCATGAGGCGGAGTTCGGCGCTCGGGTTGCGTTCCGTCCGCCTCATGACTTCGGCGGCTACTACTTCAACCGGTTGCTACCCCGGGATTCGTTCAAGGCACCGCAACGAACTACGGTTTCCACTTCCAGTTACAACGATAGTTGAAACGCCGGTTCGGAGCGCTGTCCCCGCTGGTGCACAACGAAATGGGGTCGTCCAAATTGACGGGATTATCGCACCAATGAAAATCGAAGCTGAAATGGTCGCCTTTGAGTCCTAGCAATTTCAGCGGCACGGCCATTTCCAACGTGTTGCCGGCATACTGGTACTTGAGGCGCGCCAACTCCAACCATCGCCCCGCAGGGGAGCCCGGCACAAAACGGCTGAGCGTCGTTTGGGTTTCGTCGATGACGCGCCAGTTGATGAGATAATCGTAACCGTACCAGCCGGTGCTGGGGTTCAAGTCAGCATCAATCAGCAGCAGCATCCAATTGCTGCCGGTGTGGGGTGTCAGGGGTTCCCGGGTCTCCACATAAAAATAGGCGTTCCGGCGATCGACAGCGACTTTGCTGCTCACGATATCATTCCTGCCCGTGTTGTTGGTGTAATGCAGCCCGCCATAGCCGTCATAATCCCGGTGGAACGTATCACCGATGGTGTCACGGTATTCCAGATCGATGCCCGACCAATCATTGAACCGGCCGTCGATCTTGACCGAGTGCAAACCAACCAGCTCGGGGATGGGCCGAACGCCCTTGTAGCGGCGAATGTTCTCCACCATTTGCATGTAGTAATTATCAGTGTACCCGCCTTTCATCGGCTGGATCGTGCGGTTAAATTCCGCATTGTACTGGTCCACAAAAAAGTAGTGGCTGTCCCGATTCATAAAGCGCGTAGTGCCGCCGCCGGGTGGGGAATATTTGCCCGCCGTCCATTCGTTCCAATCATTCAGGTAAAGAAACTCCGGGTCGCCTGCGATCGCCTCGTCCCAGCGTTGCTGAAAATAAATGCCGTAGCCTTCCGGATGATCGACCTTGCTGCCCATCCATGGCACGAACGCCGATTCCGGCAAATCGAACCTGTTCAAAGGCGGCTCGCCCTTCTCACGCGTCCATGACTTTCCAATCAAGCTGGAAGGGTGCTGTGCGGGCGTTACCGCTGCCTCTTCCTTACGGCCGTTGTGCCGCGAAACCAACTCGCCTGGACTGAGCCCCGCGACCCGTTTGTCCCCCAAGTCCAGGCCGAAACTCCAGTTGTCCTCGGTGCCCACAAATCGTTTGCCGGCCCATTCCCAATACCCCCACCACATGCTGCGCAGGGTGAAAAAGCCTTTCACCTCGGGAGTGTAATCGTCGTAGAACTCCTGAGTGTAGGCGGGGTCACCGAAATGCGGGTTCTTGGGATCCGTCCTGGCTAAGGCTTCATAATGCGGATTAGGGTTTGGCGGCCCTTTTCCATTCGCATCGACGGCGGGTGTGGCGTTGTACAGCAGCAGTGGCTTGCCGTCCCACATGAACCAAAGTTCTTTATGCTTTTGTGCCTTGTATATTTTTTCGTAAAGATCCTGCACCACCGTGATCACTGGACCATTGAAGGCCCAAAAACAAAATTGCGGCACTTTGTTCCCCTCCGCTCGCATCCGGTCCATGACTGAAAATATGGTTTCCCACTCGTCCCAGTACCGCACCGCATTGGTGACGTCCATGATGACCACATCGACAGACGCATCCGCTAGCATCGACATGTCCTTGCGTATCACGTACTCGTCCCTGCTCAGAAAATACCCGGCTTCAGGCTCGCCCCAGTGATAAGAACCCTCCGTCCAAAGCGGGTCATTGGAGTCAAGGCGCGCAGCGGGGTTGGCTGATAAAACCCGGCTTACGTCAGCGGCATAAGGACTCTTGAGTTTGTGCAGTGAATCGCTGTGCCAGGTAATATAGAAGATCCCAACCACCCGGCGATGGTCGTTCTTGACCGGCCCAACCACGGACAAGGGCGGAACATTTCGGCCCAGGGCGTCGTGCCCCACCCACGTGTCAGAATACAAATCGCGGACATCGGCTGACCACACGGTCGCGGCGCTGAACACAAACGCAGCCAGACATAGGCCCAGGCCCCTTGCGTTCGCCCATTGAAAGGAGGCTCGCATCAGGAGTAAAACCCACCCCTTAGGTTCCAGGCGGCTGCTCGGGTTGGTCCAAAATCTCGACTTCCTCACCCGTAATGAGCACTCGCCAGCGGTAAGGTGGCAAAGTCGGCAACTGAACGGCGTCGAGTTCGTCAACTCCTTGGATAAACGCTTTGCAGATCCGGTGCCAGCCGTCCAGCACCTCACCCGTCGGCGACATGATGATGGGATACGCCAGGTCCGCATTGAAGATATCCCTGGCGTGCTCGGCAATGGCGCGGCACGTCGGCTGAATTTTCCTGGGTCCGCCAAACCAGTGAACCTCATCGAAACCGTCCAACTCACAAACCTTTACTCTCTTGATCGGGAGCCCTTCGGCCATTTCCCACAACTGATGCATCCGCCAGAAGCGCATCGACCCGTCCGGCCCAGGGGGTTCGCAGGACCGGCGCTTGGCCGCGCGCTCATTTGTTGAAGAGCGCGCATGTTTCGAAAACGCAAACACGCGCGATCCTTGTTCTCGAAGCGGCAGGTTGTCCGCATTATTTGCCATAGGATTTCGAAAAAACCTACCTGAAGCTGTGTTAAAGTCACGCGCCAGCTTCATCGGCGTCACGGTTCATCGGGCACGTGCTGTGCAGGGTGCCCATTGGGCGATTCACAGGCCACTTCGCTAACGGATTCGACAAGCTTTGACTGATCGCGTCAATTACCTACACCGTCATCCACAGGGCGCTTCCGTGGAACAGGCTGAGTGGCGAAAGTCCGTCGCCGGCAAAGTAACGCCACAACCGTCCCGACGAGATCCAATGCGAATATAGAAGGTTCGGGAACAAGCCAGTTGAGGAAGACCGTGGGACGTTCCCAATCCGATTAAAGGAGCGGCATTGGCCGAAGGTGAGTAGCCGGCGCCTTTCTTCGGCACTATTGGGTCTTGGGTGTTTCTCGCCAGACAACGAGGCCGTCGCTCCTCAACCCAATCTCCGCCTGATGAATAATCGTCGGAGATGGACTTGGCGTCATACGGTCGAAGGCGTCGGTCTGTCCGGTTACTAAATGTCCCACCCAATTCGTTGTCACCGTGGATGACCTCGAATTGCCGGTCGGTTGTTGAGCACGGACTCCAATGAAACATACCGACCCGAAGGCTAAGAGCGCCACGGCCGGTCCGACGATCTTGGCAAATTTGATTCTCATACCTCCAGTTGGACGGGTTTTTCACTGCTTTACTCCCTTCGCCCAACGCTGCGCACCATTGGCACGGCAGAATTGACGGACAGCCATAACAAGTGCCAGCAAATGTGAACGGAGCATGGCTTTGTAAAACATTTCAATGGAACCCGCGGTCGACGCCCTTTTTACTTCGGGTCCGTCGCGTCCCGAAAGGGACGGATGACCATAGCCCAAGGTTTTAACCTTGGGTTCAGTGGCTGACGAGATTGAGTCCCGAAGGGACGGCTGGAATCGCGGGTCGGTTGTGCGATCTCACCAATGAAGAACCACAATTATCGCGGAGTTCTCTTCCAGTGGGAATTCCTCACGTTGCATATCAGATCCCTCCGAGGAGCTTCTCGTGTGGGACTAACCCCAGCCGTCCCTTCGGGACTTATCGACCTCGCACAGTGGACCCAAGGTTGAAACCTTGGGCTATTTGCAATTGTCCCTTTGGGACAGAACCCTGGCGGCGTAAAACGGACCAGGCAAAACCCAATGCCGGTCCTGTTGTAAAACGGATGCTCCGCAGACGCCCGGTAATGGCCATAAGACAATCAGGCCACATCGGAGCAAGCAAATGTGAACGGAGCATGGCTTCGTAAATCGTTTC
>Ga0209062_1004540_pt1 | contig 14383 bp, 14 predicted proteins | sample Coa_R2_2_FD_187158 | JGI IMG/M metagenome (GOLD analysis project Ga0209062, IMG submission 187158) | Surface soil microbial communities from Centralia Pennsylvania, which are recovering from an underground coalmine fire - Coalmine... | ecosystem: Environmental > Terrestrial > Soil > Unclassified... | reverse complement strand
ACTTTGGCGGCGAATGTTCGCCGCCGCTCAACTGCTATGCCCGTCACGCTCTCGATGGAGTGTGCGACCTGCGCAAGGACTTCGCGGAGGGCGTGTTCATGGACCGCGACGCTCGCTGACATTGGTCGCTCTTCGTCATTGTCTTCGTAATGCGCTTAGCTGAGTTCTTGGGCGAGTCCGATGAGAAGCCCTTCAGGGCCGCGGATGTAGCAGAGCCGATACGCATCTTTATACTGAACTACTTCGCCTACGAGCTGCGCGCCGCGCTTGCGGAGCCTTTCAAGCGTCTCGTCGATGTCATCCACGGCGAACATGACGCGGAGGTAGCCCAGAGCGTTCACCGGGGCGTTGCGGTGATCCGCGACGGCAGGCGGCGTGAGGAAGTGGGAGAGCTCGAGCCGGCCGTGGCCGTCCGGCGCGCGCGTCATGGCAATCTCGACGCGCTGATCGCCCAGTCCAGTGACACGCCCGGCCCATTCTCCTTCGATCATGGCCCGCCCTTCGAGCTCAAGACCGAGCTCGCGAAAGAAATCAATCGTCCCTCCAAGGTCATCGACGACGATTCCCACATTGTCCATCCGTTTGACCGCCATGCGTCCATCCAATTGATCGGTGCTGCCAGAGCTGACGGTTCTTGATGAAGGCGATACGAGCGTTCTGCCTGAGGTCCCCCAGCCAATCGAGCGATTGATGCCGATCGTCGCTGAACCGCGGAAATCGCAAATCGCCGAAATTCGCGTTTGAAATCAAGAGCCCGGAATTTCTGACAGATCGGGGAGTCGGTTCCTTGCGATGGGTGGAAAAGAATTGTAACGATAAATCAGCGTGTTATCATAAGTCGGAGCATCGAGTGGGCGTGACGGGGAGTACTGTAGAGTAGTTTGGGATAGCGCAGCGTACCAAGTTCGATGTTGTCTCAGCGGTCATCGTCGATAGATATCGCATCTCGTTGTCAGCTTCTCTTCATTTGCTGGTCGGAGGAATGCGTCTCACCGCTGGCGTGCCGACCAACCAGCTGCTGATAGAGTTCTCCGCGCGTTTTGATCTGGCGCAATGCCTGAGCGACTTCGCGGTCGCGTAGCCGGCGCGAGACGGACGCCAATGCGGCCAAGTGCTCATTGCCGGTGTTCGCCGGGATCAGGAGGAGAACCACAAGGTCTGTCGGCTGGGCATCGACTGCTGCAAAATCGATTGGACGCTCCAGGCGAACGAACAGACCGAAGATGCGTTGAATGCCTTCGATCCGCGCATGAGGAATGGCGATTCCTTGTCCGATACCGGTCGAACCAAGACCTTCACGCGCATTAAGCGCATCCAGAATGACATTGGTGGCAATTCTGAGGGTCTTGCTTGCGCGTCGGGATAGCTCGCCGAGTAGCTGCGCTTTATTCGCCACACGCAGGTCCGCGATAACACGATCGGGCCCGATCAAGTCGCCCAGTTCCATTATTTGCCTCATAGACCAACCAGGTCCAACGTCTCTTGCTCGATCGCGGCGAGGCGAATGGACCTCTCCAGATCGAATTTCGTCCGCCGCCCCAAGATCACCTTGCCGGTTCATGACGGGGAAGGATCAATCGATCACGCGGAGGCGGTATCCAACGCCAGTCTCCGTGATCAGGTGTTGCGGTCGCTCGGGATCGGCTTCGATCTTCTGTCGGAGCGATCGGACGTAGATGCGCAGATACTGCACGTCGGTATCGGATCCCCAAACCTCTCGTAATATGAACTTATGGGTCAAAACCTTCCCCGCGTGACCGACAAACAGCCTCAACAGGTCGTATTCCCGCGGCGACAGCTTCACCTCTTCGCCTCGTACGGTCACTATCCGGCGTACGAGGTCGACCGATAGGTCGCCACTTCGAAACACAGGGCGTTCGCCGTGCTGCTGTAGTCGGTGACGCAACGCCGCTCGCAGCCGCGCGAGCAGTTCATCCGTGCCGAACGGTTTCGTGACATAGTCGTCTGCGCCAAGGTCGAGCGCCTGTACCTTCCCTCGTTCGTCCGCTCGGCTTGAGAGGACGATGACAGGAACCGTTGAGTCATCGTCGCGAAGGCGTCGGATTATCTCCACGCCGTCAATATCTGGAAGTCCCAAGTCGAGGACGATTACGTCTGGGGGATTGCGAGCGATCAGGGCGAGCGCGGTGCTACCGTTTTCAGCTTCAAGGACGTGATAGCCCTGCGCGCTCAGGCTGGTCCGAAGAAACCGCCTAATCGGCGGCTCGTCGTCAACGACAAGCACTCGCACCGGTGCCGTCGTCATGCCACAGCCTCCTGATGGGGAGCATCCGTGACCGGGACTGGCAGCGTTATGGTGAAGATCGCTCCGTTTCGATCAAGGCGGTTGGTGGCAGCAATCCTGCCGCCCATCGCCTCAATGAAGCCGCGGCAGATGGCAAGTCCGAGGCCTGTCCCGGCACGCTGTCGGTCAGCCGCCTGGATCCGATAAAACTTATCAAAGATGCGTTCCAGATCGGCAGGTGGAATGCCTGAGCCTTCGTCCATAACCTGCAAGCGCACGACATTGTCTTCGTGCTCTGCCTGCACCCGGACAGTAGATCTCGGCGGCGCATATTTGGACGCGTTGTCGAGAAGATTGAACAGAACCTGCTCGAACAGCACCGGATCGAGCCGCAGTAGCGGCAGAGGTCTGACGATATCGAGTTCTACCTTGTGGTCGCTCAGAAATTTCTTTGCTCTCTCAAGAGCGCTTCCAACAACGTCGCCGACATCAACCGGCTCCAGACGGGGCGCGATTGCACCCGATTCGAGGCGGGTCATGTCGAGCAAGTTGGCAATGAATCGGTTAAGGCGATCGGATTCCTCCTGGATCGTTCCGATCAGCTCGTCGATTGCCGCATCGTCAAGCTCTTTCCGATAATTTCTCAGGCTTGTAGCGGACCCAAAAATAGACGCCAGCGGTGTTCGCAGGTCGTGCGAGAGTGAAGTTAGAAGGGCGGCGCGGAGGCGTTCAGTTTCCGCCAAAACCCGAGCCCGATCCACGTCCTGCGCCAAGCCAACGCGTTCGATCGCGAGCGCCGCCTGATCGGCCAGAGCATCGAGCAGCCGCCGCTGGTCCGGAGTTAACAAGGGGCCCGGCTGATCGGCGTCGAGACCGACGACGGCCACTGTTCCGCTGCCCGTGCGCATCGGGAGAAAGAGCCGTTTGGCTCCTGGAAGTGTGTCCGCGCCGCGCCCGGCCGGCCGGTCGTTCTCCCAGCACCATTTCGCTGCAGCCAGATCGGCATCGTCCAGTCTATCCTCCGGCGGATAGCCCGCCCGAACGGCGATGGTCTCACCCTCGGGCAAAAGCAAGACGACTCTTACCCCCAGCATAGACGCAATCTGATACGCGGTTGCCCATAGGAGGTCGTCGAGCGCGATCGCCCCTGCGAGTTTGCGGCTGAAGAGGTAGAGCTCCTCTGTCGTCTTGGCGCGCTGCCGGGCAACGATGGCCTGTGCACGGACGCGAGAGGTCAAATTGCTCGCGATCGTTGCCACAAGGGCAAAGAAGAACAGCGCTACGACATTTTCCGGATCGGCAATCGTGAATGTGTAGAGCGGCGGTAAGAAGAAGAAATTGTAAGCGAGTACGCTCATCACGCAGGCGAATAGCGATGGCCACAAGCCATAGGTAACGGCGCTGGCCAAGACCGCCGTCAGGAATACGAGCGCGATATTGGAGATTGCGAGGAACTGCTGCAGGAAGAGCCCGATGAAAAGCGCAATGGCAACCATCCCGAAGGTGCCCGCGTATGCTCGGGTGTCGAAGGCGGCGGCTTTGTGCGCGCGCTCGAGCCTCTCGGATCGCGGCTCGGTCTGCTCTTTTGGATCGGCGATCACATCGACGCTGATGTCACCAGCTCCACGTATGAGCTCATGAGTGACCGAACCGCGTAGCCATTCTGACCAGCGTGAGCGTCGCGACTTCGCGATGATGATGTGGGTGAAGTTGTTGCTTTGAGCGTATTCGACAACGCTGGCGGCAATATCCGGGCCCGGCACCGTGACTGCGTCGCCGCCGAGCCGTTGCGCAAGCCGCAGGGCGTCGGCAATGCGATCCCGTTCGGCTTCACTCAGGCGATGCGCGCGCGAGGTCTCCACGTGGATGGCCGTCCAGGGCGCGCGCAGTCGGTCGGCAAGGCGCCGGGCATGACGGACCACGGCCGCACAGCTTGGGTCCTCATTGATGCACACCAGCACGCGCTCCGCAGCTGCCCACGGGCCTGAAATGGCGTGCGCGCGCATGTAGGTGACCATCTGCTCATCAACGCGCTGCGCCGTGCGGCGCAAGGCGAGCTCGCGAAGGGCAGTAAGATTGCCAGGCTGGAAGTAGTTGCGGACGGCGCGCTCGGCTTGCTGCGGTATGTAGACCTTGCCCTCCTGGAGCCGCTGGATCAGGTCCTCCGGGGTCAGATCGACGAGCTCGATATCGTCCGCTTGATCAATGATCGAGTCAGGCACGGTCTCACGTACGCGAATGCGGGTGATCTTCGCGACAACATCGTTAAGACTTTCGACGTGCTGAATATTGAGCGTCGTATAGACGTCGATGCCCACCGACAGCAGCTCTTGCACGTCCACGTAGCGCTTAGGGTGTCGACTGCCCGGAGCATTGGTGTGGGCGAGCTCATCCACGATGACGAGTTTTGGCCGACGCCTCAAGATCGCGTCGAGGTCCATCTCGTCGAGCCAGCGTCCTTTGTACTCGGTGCGCCAGCGTGGGATGATTTCGAGGCCTTCGAGGAGCGCCTCTGTGTCCTTGCGGCCGTGGGTCTCGACCACCCCGACCACGACATCAGCGCCCTCCCGCCGCCTAGCCTGCGCGGTCTGGAGCATCGCATAGGTCTTTCCGACCCCCGGTGCTGCACCTAGGAATACCTTCAGGCGACCGCGTGCTTCCCGCCCCATTTGCTGCAGAAGGGCATCAGGCGAAGGGCGGTGGTCACGATCCGGTCGCTCAGCCATTAGCAATATCCCCTGGCTCTGAGGCCGAGGGTTATCTGGGTCTCCTGCGCTAGGACGGGGTCGGCCATGAGGATAGCACCGTCGGGACTTTTGAGGCTATCTGGCGGCCAGGGCGTCAAGCGCCAAGTTCAGCTCCAGAACATTGACATGGGGCTCGCCGATGACGCCGAGAACCCGATCGGTCACATGGGCCTCGACCAACTGGCGAACCTCTCCTTCGGGCAGCCCGCGCGCTTTGGCGACCCGAGGCACCTGAAACACCGCTGCCGCAGGAGAGATGTCGGGATCGAGACCGCTTGCCGAAGTGGTAACCAAGTCAACAGGGATAGGGGCGGCCATGTTCTCGGCGGCTAGTTCGGCTGCTCCGGAAGCCACCCGATCGACGAGCGCCTTGGAGGTCGGCCCCAGGTTGGAGCCGGCAGAGTTATCCGCCGCATACGGCGATGGAACCGTCTTGGAAGGGTCCTTGGGGTCTGGTTCAACGGTCGCAGAGGGACGACCATGGAAGTACTTCGCGCTGGTGAAGTTCTGACCAATCAGAGCAGACCCGATGACTTGTCTGTCTTTCTCGACCAGGCTGCCATTCGCCTGACGCGGAAAGAACAGCTGGGCCAATCCCGTCATACCTAGCGGGTAGAGAAGTCCGGTGATGACGGTCATGACGACGATCATCACGACGGCGGGGCGGATTTCCTTCGTCATTGGTTTCTGTCCTCAGGCAAAGCCCATCGCGGTAACCGCCACGTCGATCAGCTTGATGCCGATAAACGGGACAACGATGCCGCCGAGGCCATAGACAAGGAGATTGCGCCGCAAAGCGCTTGCGGCGCCAACCGGGCGATAAGTTACGCCTCGTAGCGCCAGTGGGATGAGTGCGATAATGATCAGCGCGTTGAAAATTATCGCCGAGAGGATCGCACTCTCCGGCGTTGCCAGCCGCATGATGTTGAGCGCCTGGAGTTGCGGGTAGAAGGCGATAAACATCGCCGGGATGATCGCGAAATACTTAGCCACGTCATTGGCGATCGAGAAGGTCGTTAGAGCGCCGCGCGTCATCAGCAACTGTTTGCCGATCTCGACGATCTCAATGAGCTTGGTCGGATCACTATCGAGGTCGACCATATTACCGGCCTCACGCGCGGCCATGGTGCCGGTGTTCATGGCGACGCCGACATCTGCCTGTGCGAGCGCCGGTGCGTCGTTCGTGCCATCACCGCACATGGCGACGAGCTTGCCCTTAGCCTGCTCGTCGCGGATCAGCTTCAGTTTGGTCTCCGGTGTTGCCTGAGCGAGAAAATCATCGACGCCAGACTCGGCCGCAATCGCCGCCGCTGTGAGTGGATTGTCGCCGGTGATCATGACCGTCCGGATTCCCATTTGCCGCAGTGCGGCGAACCGATCCCGAATGCCTCCCTTGACGATGTCCTTCAAATGGATGACGCCGAGTAGCCTCTTCTCCTTCGCAACCGCGAGCGGCGTGCCGCCTGATTTTGCGATGCGCTCCGCGATCGCGTTTAACTCTTGAGCCGCCGCGCTTTGGGTAAGAGTGCGTGGCGCCGCGGTAGGTGTGTTCGTGCCGCCGGCAACAACGATTGCGTCTTGCCCTGCTTCGACAAACGCGAGTACGGCATCGACTGCCCCCTTGCGAATCGAGGAGCCCTCGACATCTATTCCGCTGATACGGGTCTGCGCGGAAAACGGCACGAAATGAGCGTTGAGCGGCGCCATGTCCCGTCCCCGCATGCCGTACTTCTCTTTGGCCAAGACGACGATGGAGCGGCCTTCCGGGGTCTCGTCCGAAAGTGACGCAAGCTGCGACGCGTCCGCAAGCTCGCGCTCGCTGATCCCCGGCAGGGGGATGAACTCGGATGCCTGACGGTTGCCGAGCGTGATCGTGCCGGTCTTGTCGAGGAGCAGGGTGTCAACGTCTCCGGCGGCTTCGACGGCGCGGCCCGACATCGCCAAGACGTTGAAACGGACCAGGCGATCCATCCCGGCAATGCCGATCGCCGACAGTAGCGCTCCGATCGTGGTGGGGATCAGAGTGACGAACAGGGCCACAAGCACCAGGATCGATAGGTGCCCTCCAGCGTAGGCTGCGAAGCTCGGGATGGTTGCCACTGCGAAAACGAAAATGATCGTCATCCCGGCGAGCAGAATGTTGAGCGCGATCTCATTCGGCGTTTTTTGCCGCTGCGCGCCTTCGACGAGCGCGATCATGCGATCGAGGAAGGTCGATCCGGGCGCCGCGGTGATCCGCACCTTGATCCAGTCGGAGATCACCTGCGTGCCGCCGGTGACAGCCGAGCGATCACCGCCGCTCTCGCGGATCACAGGTGCGGATTCACCGGTGATAGCGGCCTCATTCACAGAAGCCACGCCTTCAACGACTTCACCATCGCTTGGAATGATGTCGCCGGCCTCGACCAGCACGAGATCCCCGGGCTTCAGCGCCGTGCCCGCAACTTCGCGCCATTCCGAACCGGCTCCGGTCAGCAGCTTGGCGGTTGTCTCAGTCTTGGTCCGGCGCAAGGTTTCGGCCTGAGCCTTCCCGCGACCCTCCGCGACCGCCTCCGCAAAGTTGGCGAAGACCACGGTGAACCAGAGCCAGAGGTTGATTTGGAACGAAAAGCCAAGGTCCGCGGCACCAATGAGCAGGTCCCGAACAAAGAGAGCTGAGGTCAATGCCGCAACAATCTCGACGACAAACATCACCGGATTGCGCACCATGAGGCGCGGATCGAGTTTCCGAAAGGCGCCGCCGACGGCTGGCGCCAGGATCTTCGGATCAAGGATAGTCCCGACGTGCGTGCGGCGGCGTGTATGCGAGAGGTCCATCGTTGGCGCCCCGAGGTTCAGTAGAGTTTGCCGGCGTTCATCGCGAGTTGCTCGACGATCGGGCCGAGGGCGACCGCCGGGAAATATGTGAGACCGCCGACAATGAGGATGACGCCCGTGAGGAGGCCAACAAAGAGCGGACCGTTCGTCGGGAAAGTGCCGGCTGAGGCGGGCACAATCTTCTTGACCCCGAGGGAACCAGCAACGGCCATCATCGGCACGATCATGATGAACCGACCGATCAGCATCGCGAGACCGATCGTGACATTGTAGAAAAGGCTATTGGCGCTGAGGCCGGCGAAGGCGCTGCCGTTGTTCCCGGTGGCCGAGGTGTATGCGTAGAGCACTTCACTGAATCCGTGCGGACCGGCGTTCGAGATGCCTGCGAGACCAGGCCCCACCACGACGGCAATGGCCGTGAATCCCAGGATCGACAGCGGCAGGATCAGAATGGCAAGCATCGCCATCTTGACCTCCTTCGCCTCGATCTTCTTGCCGAGATATTCGGGCGTGCGTCCAACCATGAGCCCTGCGATGAACACCGCCAGGATGGCGAAGAGCAGCATGCCATAGAGACCCGAGCCGACACCGCCGAAGATGATTTCGCCGAGCAGGATGTTGATTAGAGGCACGGAGCCACCAAGCGGCGTCAGACTGTCATGCATGTTGTTGACGGCGCCGCATGAGGCGTCGGTGGTGACAGTGGTGAAAAGCGCCGAGTTGGCGATGCCGAAGCGTACTTCCTTTCCTTCCATGTTGCCGCCAGACTGCAAGCCCGAGTGCGACTGGTCGACATGGGACGCCGCAAAGGCCGGATTGCCCGCGGATTCGGCCGAATAAGCAATTGCGACGCCGGCGAGAAACAGGACGCCCATGACGGCGAATATGGCCCAGCCCTGGCGCACGTCGCGCACCATTCGGCCGAATACATTCGTGAGGGCGGCGCCGATCGAGAAGATCAGAACCATCTGCACAAGGTTTGTGATAGCGTTGGGATTCTCGTAAGGATGGGCCGAATTGGCGTTGAAGAAGCCACCGCCATTTGTGCCCAGCATTTTGATGGCTTCTTGGGACGCCACCGGACCTTGCGCGATTACCTGTTTGGCACCTTCAAGGGTTGTCGCTTCGACATAAGGGTTCAGGTTCTGGGGCATTCCCTGCCAGACGAAAAACAAGCAGGCGATCATCGAAAGCGGCAACAGGACGTGAAGTGTGCACCGCGTGAGATCGACCCAGAAATTTCCGACTGTGTGTGTGGAGCGTCGCGCGAAACCGCGAATAAGCGCGATGGCGAGAGCGATACCAGTAGCCGCAGAGACAAAATTGTGCACGGTGAGACCAGCCATCTGCACCAGATAGCTCATCGTGGTTTCGGGCGTGTAGGACTGCCAATTGGTGTTCGTGACAAAGCTCACCGCGGTGTTGAAGGCGGAGCTCGGATCGACAGCGGTTTGGCCGGCTGGGTTAAAAGGAAGCGCGGCCTGGAACCGCTGCAGCGCGTACAAACTGACAAAACCCGCGACGCTGAAGAACAGCATTGCGACGGCATAGATCACCCAGTGCTGTTCGGTTGCTTCGTCAACGCCACAGATACGATAGATGCCGCGCTCGACCGGGCGCAGGATCGGGGACAGCAACGTGCGCTCGCCGCTGAAGACGCGGGTTAGATAGCCGCCGAAAGGCTTTGTTAGAAGCGTGATGATCGCGCCATAGATCGCGATCTGCACCCAGCCGTTGAGCGTCATGAAGGCGGCTCCTCAAAAGCGTTCGGGACGGATGAGCGCGTAGACGAGATAGCCGAGCAGTCCGACCGTAACGACTGCGCCCAGAGTATAGTCGACGAGCATGCGGCGCCTCCTAAAGGTGGTCGCAGGCGGTGACGTAGAGGGTGGCGATGGCGAAAAAACCAATGCCCACCGCCAGCAGAATCGCATCAAGCATATTGATCTCCTACGCGTGCCAGGGCGGGTGTCGACGCCGCCTGGCAGCCCCATCCAACAGCAAAGAGAGTTGCTATCGCTCGCAGCACGTGCGGGTCAGCGATCAAGTGATCGCTCAAAGAAGATCACGCGAGACGCATATAAAATCGAGCGCGGGCAGCAGGGCGCCGAATATAAGGGCCGTATACGCGCCGGTTCGAGTCGGGCTTGCGCTGGTGCTGCCGAGCTCCCCATCGCCTCGATCGGCGAGATCGTCAAGGTGACGGTCTTTTGTGGTAGAAACTCACAGCGCCCGACCTTCTCCAGGAGATTCGAAGATCATCCGATCGTCCTCGATTGTTGCCGGATACGAGGTGACGGTGTTTTTCGTGCCTGCGCGCGCGAAGCGTTGCAGCGCTGTGTGGTCCGGCGGCGGAAGAATTGATCGATCGATGTCGATAGTCGCTGCAGCTGGGCCGATTTCGGATCGTCGATATTCGCCTTCGAAATCAAGAGCGCGAATTTCTGACGGATCGAGGATACGGTTCTTCTGCGTGTGCAGAAAAAATTTGCGCTGTCAGATCAACTGGTTATGATTGCTCAAAATGATAGAGTTGGCGTGAGAGGGCGTACATTCGGATAGTCAGGGATAGGTAGCGTCTAATGGACGATTGAGGCTCGTCGATAGATATCGATTGTAGCGAGTCTACAACGAGCGACCGACCGGACGACGAGGAAAATATCGGCTTCTCGGACTACCTATTGATTGAAATGGTCACGTCGTAAACGACGGCATGAAAGGCTCTGAGGAAAGGCGGGCGGCTATCAAATGCGACGAGCACCTATTGGGCTGCATCAAATTCAGATTACGTCGATGACGCTCATCAACCCGCCACCGCCTTTCTCCTCAACGTTGTTATTGGTTGCATGGGCAGGGGCTCCGCGGCGGCTGGCGCTGGGCGCAAGTATCGCCCGAGACGAACTCTAGGTCAGAACGTGACCATAGCCACAATGATCCGCGGGCCTCGACCTGATTTGTTTCATCAACGATTTTTCCGGTCTGAGGCTGGCGGATGCATCGACCGCCTTGCCAGCTTCTCGCGGACTTTGTTCAGCTCTTCGAGGCTAGCGAGCGTTTCGCGCGGCCTCTTCGTCGCTACGCCGACAAGGAGCGCTTCGATCAGGCCCAGCGTGGCCGTATGCATGCTCAGCATATCGGCGCGCCCTCGCGCCACGGAAAGCACCAGATCGACGCGGTGGCGCAGTTTGGCCGCGAGCGTATCGGTCAGCAGCAGTGAGGTCACCTTGTCGCGCCGGACTTCGTCGAGAAGTGCATCCAGTTCAGCGTAGACCCGCCCGTAGGCCAGGATGATCAGGAGGTCGCCCTTGCGGACCTTCCGGAGATCGTCAGCGAAGAGAAGGCCTGTGTTGGTCAGGCTTATGGCGTCGAGGCCGAAACGAGCAAGCTGGATGACGAGATAGGCTGCCATGGCGCTGGACGGTCCAAGACCAAACACCAGGACTCGCCGGGCTCCAATGATACTCCCCACCGCCTTTTCAAACTGTTCCGTAGGGACGCTGCGGCGGAGGCTTTCAAGGGATTGGAGATGGATCTCGATCGTCGTCTGGAAGGCTGCGGACAGGCTATTGCCAACTTCGCCGAGGGTTCGTGTTAGCCGCTCTGCCGGCGACAGCGAAGTGCGAAGTTCATCAGCGAGCGTGCGTCGCAGTTCGTCAAGCCCGGAGAAGCCCAGCGCCTTGGTTGTGCGCACGATGGTTGCATCGCTGGTTTCCGCCTTCCCCGCCAGTGCGGCGGCGGAGGCGATGAGGACCTGCTCGCGGTTCTCTTGAAAGTACCGCACGACTCGCTGCTCGGCGGGGCTCATTCGGTCGAAACGCTCTGCAACTCTCTCATCGAAGCTCGGCATCGTCTCTACCGCTCCGCCTTGACTCGTGTAGTGTTTACGACGACAATAATGGCATAAAGTCGTGTGTGCTACAACTTCGTCTCGGGAGCCAGGCCAGCAATGGTTACAGTCGCGTGGAGCGTGGCAGGCCCAGCAATTGGCGCCGCGTTCCTTGCCTCCCTCGTCGAGGTGGTGGAGGCATTCACGATCGTCTTGGCGGTCGGCACCCTGCGCGGATGGCGGCCGGCAGCACTCGGCACGGTCACGGCTCTCGCAGTGCTCGCCCTGATGATCGTTGTGCTCGGCCCGCTCCTCGACAGCGTCCCCCTTCATCTTCTCCAGTTCATCATCGGCGTGCTCCTCCTCCTGTTCGGCATGGGGTGGCTTCGCAAGGCAATCCTTCGGGCGGCCGGCGTCATCCCCTTGCATGACGAGGCCGCCATCTTTGCGTCCGAGTCGGAGCAATTGGCGGAAGCTGCCAGTCAACAACGCACGTCGCTCGATTGGATCGCCGGCCTGACTGCCTTTAAGGCGGTGCTGCTCGAAGGGCTCGAGGTCGTGTTCATCGTCATTGCGGTCGGCGCCGGTCGTGGCCTGCTGTGGCCCGCCGCGGCTGGTGCCCTGGCTGCTTGTTTGGCCATCCTCGCCATCGGCATCATCGTGCATAAGCCGCTCGCCAAGGTCCCGGAGAATACCCTCAAGTTCGGTGTTGGCGTGATGCTGTCCGCCTTCGGTGTGTTCTGGACGGGAGAGGGATTGGGCATCGATTGGCCGGGGCAGGATATCGCCTTGGTGATCTTCGCCGCCCTCTTTCTCGGCATCGGGCTTGTAACCGCATCCGCACTTCGGCGTCCTACGGCGGATATTGCGCGATGAGCATCATTGCCGAAGTGGCCAAGGAACTGCTCGGCATGTTTCTCGCCGATGCCCGACTGACCACGACGACCCTAGCGCTTGTTGCGATCGTGGCCGGCCTCGTTGTTGCGCTGCGCGTCGAGCCATTGCTGGGTGGGGGTGTGCTTCTTCTCGGATGTCTCGCGATACTGGTCGAGACGGTTGTTCGCGAGGCGAGGCGCCGGAACGCTACATGAGCGCACGCATCCGGAAAGCCAGTCGCGCCAGGAAGCTGGGCCGGACGATCGGCGGTGTCGTCCTGGCCCTGGCTCTCTGCGGCGGGGCATATCTCGGGGCGCTTCAGCTCACCGGCAACTTTCATGTTGTGGCTCCGGGTTCGCTTTACCGGTCGGCTCAGCCGACGGCGGCCGACATTGCCCATTACCGGAAGACCTACGGCATCAAGACGATCATCAATCTGCGCGGAGAGAGCGCAGGCTCGTCCTGGTACGACGCCGAGATCGCCGAAGCGAAGCAACTCGGTATCGCCCATGTCGATTTCGGCATGTCGGCCGGACGCGAGCTCACGCATACAGAGGCAGCAGACCTCGTCGCTACTCTCGAACGTGCCGAGAAGCCCGTGCTGATCCATTGCAAGGCCGGCGCCGATCGAAGCGGCTTGGCATCCGCCCTCTATGTGGCTGCTGTGGCTAAGCTCGGTGAGGCGGCCGCCGAACAGCAGATATCTATCCGCTACGGCCATATCTCACTGCCAGTGAACGCCGCCTACGCGATGGACCGGACTTTTGAAACCGTCGAGCCATGGCTCGGGTTTCCGGATTCATGAATGCCAGACCCATGGCTGACGCCTGGCCCGTGGTGAAGTGAAAGCACTATCTGCTTGCAAGAGGCACGAGCGTAGGCTGCCGTAGAAATCGGCGGGTTTGCTCGCTCGGCCGCGACTATAGCGCGTTTCTTCGATGTGGCTGACAAATCGGTTATGGCGTCGAGTGCCCACGGCGGTTGTCCCGCCTATAGGAGATCCGTGATGAATCGGTCCATTCGGGTGCCTTCCCAATAAAGCGCGCGGACGGTGGCGGCCACCATGAGCCCCGTTACGGCGCCGCCGAGCACATCGGTGACATAATGGGTCCCGACAAAGACCCTAGAGACGCAGACAAGCACGGCGGCGGACAAGAAGCTGAATCCCCGCTTACGCAATCCGTGGAATAAGAAGCTTGCTGCAATCGCGATCGTCGCGGTGGCATGGTCCGAGGGAAACGACCAATCGGTACTGCGGCTGATAATTAAGTGGCTTACACCGGCATCGTAGGGACGCGTTCGATGTATGAATAAGAGGATGATCTGATTGAGCCCGAGTCCGATGAAGAAGGAGAGCCCGGCAGCCACGCAAGTGTGCCTGACGCACGGGCGATCGTTCCGGCTCCACCATTGCGCGGCAACCAGTAATACCAGGAGCGGAACGCCAAATTTGGTTGTTGCGATCATAATAGTGTCGAGCAACACGTTGATGCCAGCCAGCGAGTTGATCCATCGCGTGAGCGTTTCGTCTATCGTGAGCATGCGCTTCTCGTTACTGCTTCGGACACGTTGGCTTTAAACTTCTCGGTAGGCGCCGCCGCATGAGCCTATACTCGTGCGAGATCAACTCCACCACGAAGACGTCAAAGACCGTGAGCACGATAAGACCGGCTCCATGCGTGTAGGCGAAACGGTAGAACTGATAGACGATGAAGAGTCCCAAGACGACCAGCGATGTCCTCGCCATTTAAGGCCATGAACTCATAAAGGGGATTCCCTCGAGGGCGGCGATGTGATTCAAGCTTCCAAACTGCAGGAGTTTGATCATGCGCCGGTACGAGCTGACGGAATTCGAATGGCGGGTGATCGCGC
>Ga0209062_1004538_pt1 | contig 14386 bp, 11 predicted proteins | sample Coa_R2_2_FD_187158 | JGI IMG/M metagenome (GOLD analysis project Ga0209062, IMG submission 187158) | Surface soil microbial communities from Centralia Pennsylvania, which are recovering from an underground coalmine fire - Coalmine... | ecosystem: Environmental > Terrestrial > Soil > Unclassified... | reverse complement strand
CCGTACGTCACGAAGGTCAGAAAACCCTGAGCTGTCACCCTTAAATTGCCGGGAGCTTCCTGATCGGCATAGAGCTGGCCCGTCATAAAGAAGAAGTCGAAGCAGACTCCGTGCAGCAGGATCGCCACGTAGAACATCCACATCGCAGGGCCGGCGTTCCCGTACGCCAGCAGCCCGTACCGCAGCGACCACGAAAACAGGCCCAGCAGCAGAATTGCCCGCACACTCAGCCGCCGGAATACCAGCGGCATCAGCAGCATGGCAACCACCTCGGAGGCCTGCCCCAGCGTCATCTTTCCGGCCGCGTTCTGCACGTGGACATCGTTCAGGTACGCATTGCCGAACGAGAAATAGAACGTCAGCGGAATGCACGCCAGAATCGACGCCAAAATGAACACCAGGTACGCCGGCCGCTTCAGCATCACCAGCGCATCGAGCCCGAGCACGCTCCGCAGCGTAACTGGGGCGCCCTTGCCCGCCGGCGGTGTGTGCGGCAGCGTCAGGCTGTACACGCACATCGCGAGCGACGCCCCCGCCGCCAGGTAGAACATTCCCGCCGATTGCTCCAGGCCCAACTGCCCGATCGTCCAGCCGACCGCGATCCACCCCAGCGTCCCGCACAACCGGATCGCCGGAAACTGCCGCCCCGCATCCTCGACCTGCCGGAACGCCAGCGAGTTCGTGAGCGCGATGGTCGGGAAATAGCACAGGCAGTAGGCGAGCATCAGCCCGTAGACGGCGCCGAAGCCCGAGGCCCGCGTCACCCCGTAGAGCAGCGCCGCGCCGACGAGGTGCAGCACCGCCAGAACCCGTTCGGCCGCGAAGAAGCGGTCCGCAATCATCCCGATGAAAAACGGCGAGATCATGCTCGCCAGCGCCGTCGTGCCGAATACCGCTCCCGCCTGCGTACCCGAAAAATGCAGCGTGTTCTTGAGGTACGTGTCGAGCGTGACGTACCACGCGCCCCACACGACGTAATTCAGGAACATCATCAGGCCAAGCCGCGCGCCACGGGAATTCAGCATAGCAGCAAGTGTACCGCGCGCGATTGCCGCGGATGCTCGCCACTGAGCGGCCGGCTGATGTCAGTTTTGTCCTGGCTTCTCGGCGAGGTCAATCGTGATGATCTCGATTTCGATCTTTCCTTTGTCCAACTTCAGGCCCAGCTGCTCTTGGAGGGCTGCCACCAGGTCAGGGGCGGCTTCATCCGAATCCGCACTGCTAAGAGGTGCCCAGTTCAATGAAAAATCGTAGAAGCCATGAAGGCCAGTGGCATCTCGAACGGGGCGGCCCAGGTGCGTCGAAAGTACGCGCGCCAGCGTCGCCAAGTCCGCGCCGCGGCCGTTCGTTCGTCCGGTTCGTATCGAAACACCAATCCCAGGCGAGGCGACCTCATGCAGCTTGGGTCCACTTTTCCCTACGGTCAGTATGTATCCCGGGACCTCGCGTTTTTCGCGGTGAAACTGCAGATGAAAACGATCAGCGAGCAATTGCTGCATCACTAGCTGGCGCCGGGAAGGGTCCGTGATGCCGGGCACCGCAACTGCATCGATGTCATAGCCCTGAGACTCCATCCACCCATCCGCGGCACGGATTTGGTAATCCTGAACGCCGTAGGCTGCACGAATCAAGCACTTCAGCGTGGCGTTGATCGCACGGAATCGTCCTGGGTCGGGCCAGAAGTACTGACAGCCGACATTGCTGGGGTCCGTGAGACGAATGGCTGCGGCGTCGAAAGTCGGCGCTTGCGCCAGAATTTGGGTGGGCGACAGGCACGCGGCAATATTTGCCATAACAAGCACTGCTGCCTTCGGTAGCCGAGTGCCAAAAGTGTTGTGATGAATCTGTGCCTTTAACATAGCAATGGTCACGACGCTTAGCGATCATACCTCGCCCCGGGCCGGCTAAACTGCTATCTACCCCAGGTAGACCCGGTTGCACCACACGACGCACTGCTCCCGTTTTCGCCAACTCGAACAGTCCTTCTGCGCGCCCGGAAAGCAACGATCCGTTCAAGTTCGCAGAGCGGCACAGCTTTCACCGCCCGATCCTAAGCGGCAAGGAAGGACGGGAACCGCACCGCACCGATCGCCGTCCCAGCACCTTGCCCCTCTTGACCCGGCCGTCGTGTCCATCGAGAATCGAGCCATGACGGAAAAGTCCCTCGGACCGGCCGAGAAGGGTAAGGAAATCGAGATCCCGCTCGGCACGGAAATTGTAGTCAATCTGCCTGAAAACCCGACGACAGGATACCGCTGGCACGTCGAGGCCGGCGATCACCTGCTCCTGCGGGGCGACGAGTATCAACCGGCGGGCAATCTCCCGGGGGCCGGGGGCACGCGCCATTTTCGCTTCCGAAGCGTGAAGACTGGAATGAGCGAGATTCACGCGTTCCTGCGGCGGTCTTGGGAGACGGGGAAGCCGCCGCAGGATTCATGGAACGTGCGGATTCGGATTGTGGAACGGTAGGCCCTCCGGCTACCGGCCGGCGGCGGCCCCCAAGGCCGTAAGGGTTCCGCCCAACACGTTACGGAAGTGCCAGGCGCCGCTGATAAACGCCAGCTCGCAGGTGTCGCCGTTGTTGTCGAGGAAGTAGACTCGCGGGTCGGCGCTGTTACTCACGACGGTAGCGGTAAGCGGGCTGTTCGCGTTTATCGCGCTGGCGCCGCTTTCTTGCGAGATATCCCGGTGGTGCCAGCCGCCGTTGGCCCAGGCCAGTTCGTGAATATGCCCATTGCCGGCCGCGTAATAGACCCGCGGATCGTGCGCGGAACCGACGCCTACCGCGGCCAGGGCTGCTCCGCCTGCCGCCGGCGCGCCGGAGTCTTTCGTCACATCGCGGTCATGCCAGGAGCCGCCGGACCAGCCGAGTTCGTGGATGTGGCTGCCATTCGAAATGTAATAGACCAGCGGGTCCAGGCTCGTCCCGACTCCCATAGCGCGGATGCTCGTCCCCGCATTGGGAGCAGCGCCGGCATCGCTCGTAATGTCCCGGTGATGCCAGCCACCGCTGACCCAGGCCAACTCGTGAATATGCTGGTCGGGGGTGGTGTAGTAGACCCGCGGGTCGCGGCTGGAACCGGTGGCGAATCCGGTCACCACACTCGGCGCGGCGCCAGGGGCGGATGCCGAGGCCGTGACGTCGCGCACGTGCCAGCCGCCGCCAGACCAGGCCAGCTCCTGCACGTGCTTGTCGGCAGAGAGATAGTAGACGCGGGGGTCGAGCGATCCTCCGCTGCCCAGCGCGGCCACCTGCGACAGCGCAGTGGGCGCCGGACCGCTGGTCTCCTGTGTCAGGTCGCGATCGTGCCACGCGCCGCTCACCCAGGCCAGTTCATGTACGTGATTGTTGGCGAGCGCCAGGTAATAGACGCGCGGATCGAGCGACCCGCCCGTACCCATCGCCGCCAGGACATCCTTGGCCAGAGCGGGCGGGGCACCTTGCGCCTCGGTGGTCAGGTCGCGATGACTCCATCGGCCTCCGGACCACGCGAGCTCCTGCACGTGGCCTTGGCCGCCCATGTAGTAGTAGCGGGGGTCGCCGCTACCCACAAGCATCGAGGCCAGGGGAGAGCCCGCGACGGCCGTGCGCATCCAGATGCGCGATAAGGCCTGAACCGAGTACATATAAGCATCGATGCCGCATTGCCCATACGCAATCCAGAAGTATCCCTGCTCTCCCCATCCGGTGCCCCAACTGTTCTTGCAGAGCCAGGCGCCCAGTTCGTCGCTATAACCGATACAGCAGACGCAGTGTCCGCCTTCGAGGGAGCCGGAATGATGGCGGTAGACGCCGCTCGAGTAGGAGTAAAAGTCCTGATAAACACTAAAACAGGTAATCAGGGGTCCGGTCGTGGCGAGCGCCTGCTTCATCTGGGTAGGTGAGGAGTAGCCTGCTGAGCTGCCCACTGCCGTAGTGATCGCGTGCCAGTCGTTCGGCGGAGCGCAGGCCTGGTTGCCAGCGGTGTAGGGATACTCCGATTCGGGCACCAGGCCCGGACTGGTCGCAAAGGCGAGGGCGGCGGAAACGTACCAGCCGAGGCCGCAGGCGTTGCTGGTGCCGCAGTAGAACAACTGGGCCTCGGAAACATCATCGAGAACGCCGCTGCGATTGCTGCCCACGGGGATCTGCTTCGCGATGCGCATGGCGGCATCGATCGCCGCCGCGGTTCCGAATGCCACGCAGGAACCGCAGTTTCCCTGATCTTTGATACCCGAGATGTAGTTGGACCCGCCGACGTCGCGCCAGTCGAAGGCGGCCGGATAGGCAGCCGCCGCGGCCGCTGCGGCCGCCGCGTTATCGCTGCGTTCGAGCGTGGCACTGGAGACCTGTTCCCGTTCTTCCAGCGCGAACTCGCCGGGTCCTGGACGATATCCGAGACGGATTCGCCGGGCATCGTCCTCGAGAGCGGTGATGAAATTTTCGGCAGCAGTCCAGCTGGCATTAACCCGCCGGTTGGCCTCAATAAACGTTCCCACATTAAGCGGCATGTGTTTGCCTCCAGGAAATTTGGTTTGGCGGTGAAGACAAGGCTTACCTCCGGCTCAGCGGCAGATAGTCTCCACCGGCCGGTAGGATTGCCTAAAACGGAGAGTAGAGGATTAGCCCGAACAGAATTATGTCGGCGAGCCGATTTGAAGTCAAATGAATTAGTTTAAGAATAACTCGACCGTTGTAATGGCTGACACTGTTTCACGCCCGCAAACGGAACATTCCTCGGGTCCCCGCGGCGTGCTACCCTCAAATTTCTATCCCACATGCCCTACTCATCCATTCGCGATCTCGACCTACGCGGCAAGCGCGTGTTCCTCCGCGTCGACTTCAATGTGCCGCTCGAAAAGACAGCGCAAGGCGCCATGGAAATCACCAGCGATAAACGCATCCGCGCCTCGCTGCCGACCATCCAGTACGCGCTCGATCACGGCGCCGGTGTCATCCTGGCTTCTCACCTCGGCCGCCCCAAGGGCAAGCCGAATCCGGAGATGAGCCTCCAGCCCGTGGCCGCGCGCCTGCAGGAACTGCTCGGCCGCAACGTCAAAATGGCGACGGATTGCGTCGGCCCGGCCGTCGAGGCCCTGCTGCCCGCGCCCGGTGAGGTGCTCCTGCTCGAAAACCTCCGCTTCCACGCCGAAGAGGAGAAGAACGACCCCGCCTTCGCCAAACAACTCGCCGCCCTCTGCGACATCTATGTCAACGACGCCTTCGGCTCCGCCCACCGCGCCCACGCCTCGACCGAAGGCATGATCGCCTTCGTCCCGCAGGCCGCCGCCGGCCTGCTCATGGAGCAGGAGCTGAAGTATCTCGGCATGGCCACCACCAACCCCGAGCGGCCCTGCATCGCCATTCTTGGCGGCGCCAAAGTCTCGGATAAAATCGAAGTCATCGAAAACCTCGGCAAAGTCGTCGACAAACTCCTGATCGGCGGCGCGATGGCCTACACCTTCCTGAAAGCGCAGGGCCATCCCACCGGCAAATCGCTCGTCGAAGACGATAAGGTGGACCTGGCGAAGAAACTCCTCCAGGATCTCGGCGGCAAGCTCATGCTCCCCGCCGACCACATCGTCGTCTCCGAAATCGCCCCCGGCGCGCCCAACGAAGCCGTCGAGACGATCCCCGCGGATAAGATCGGCGTCGATATAGGCCCCAAGACTGTCGCCGCCTATTCGCAGGCGATCTCCGGAGCGAAAACGGTCATCTGGAACGGCCCTATGGGAATCTTCGAGAAGCCGCCCTTCGATAAGGGCACCGTCGCCCTCGCGAAAGCCGTCGCCGAGTCCGGCGCCACTTCCGTGGTTGGCGGCGGCGATTCCGAAAAGGCCATCAAGGCCGCCGGCGTCACCAGCAAAATCACCCACGTCTCGACCGGCGGCGGCGCGTCTCTCGAATTCCTGGCCGGCATCAAGCTCCCCGGCGTCGCAGCACTGGACCGCTGATCGTCGCGCCCCGCGCGACGCAAAGGGTGGCAGGACCTCCCGGTCGCCCGCGTGTGGCTGAGCGTTCCTGAACCGGGGGGCAGGCCGTTGCGCAGGGCCTGCCCGCGTCCTTCACAAGCTGATCACCACATCCGGCGGGTTCGTCCCCAGCGCCGAATATACATCCGGAAAGCATCCCACGTGCAGCCCGTCGATCGCATCCTTCAGCCGGATCTTCTCCGGCGCTCCCGAGGGCCGCCCTTCCTTGCCGCCCGGATAACACCACACCGGCTCGCCCTCTGCCAGCCCGCGGTCGAGCGCGCACATGTCGCACACTCCCAGCCAGATGTTCTGCGCCTTCGCCACCTTCGCCAGGCGCTCGCCGATCGGATCTCCCTTGCGCAGCACGTAGGCGTTGTCATCGAAAAAGAACATCCCGACGACCTGGGCCCCATGCGTCCCCGCCTCCAGTTGCGGCAGGATCATCTTCCCCAGCTTGTACTCCACGTTATGGCCGGAGGTGATAAACAGATAAGCCACTTTCATTGGATCTCTTCGGATTCTCCCTTTTTCTGATTGCCGCGCTCCCCGGCGCAGCCGTCCGCCCTTCACACCGGCAGGCCCAGCCGCGGAAGCACCCACTTCACCACCGCGAAATAGCCGGCCAACACCAGCGCCCAAACCAGCCTGTGGTCCATGTCCCTATTGGATGCAGTTTCAGCGCTCCGGCGTCAAAACAACGCCAGTTCCCGCTGCACCGCGCCGGTCACGCGCGCATCGCCCTCGCCGACGAACATGTTCACCTCCGACCGCACGCCGAATTCCGGCAGATAGATTCCCGGCTCGATCGAAAAGCACGTCCATGGCGAAATCCGCCGTTCGTCGTGCGTCTCCAGGTTGTCCATGTTCGCCCCGTTGCCGTGCACCTCGACCCCGATCGAATGCCCCGTCCGGTGCGTGAAGTACTCGCCGTACCCGCGGCTCGCGATCACCCCGCGCGCGGCATCGTCCACCTGGTACCCGCACAGCGCCTCGCCCTGCGCCATCGCCGTCTCGACGCGCCGCACCGCCGCGTCCCGCGCGCCCGTCACCACCTCGAACACGCTGCGCATCTTCTCCGGCGGATTTTCGCCCAGGAAGTGCGTCCACGTGATGTCGTAATAGACCGCGTCCGGCCGGTCCAGCTTCGCCCACATATCGAGCAGCACCAGGTCGCCCTTGCGGATCGGCGCGCTCGCGCCCTCCATCGGCTCATAATGCGGATTGGACGCGTTCGCGTTCGCCCCCACGATCGGCCCGTGGTCCGTTACCAGCCCCGACGCCGCGAACCTTTCTCTCACGAACATCTTGACGTCGTATTCCCCGAGCGGCGACCCGTTCTGCACATGCTCGCGGATGAACTCGAACGCCGCCGCCCGCGCTGCATCCACGCGCCGCCCCGCCTCCAGGTGCGATTCCAGTTGTTCCCGCGACCACTTCGCCTCGAACGCCTGGATCAGCTCCGCCGAGCTCGCCACCTCCAGCCCCACGCTCCGCACCAGCTCCACCGTTCCCGCGTCCACCATCGAGACATAGGGAATCGCGCAGTTCGGCGAATACTGCATCGCCACGCGCCGCGAGCCCGCGGTGATCTTCCGCAGCCCCGCCACCTGTTCGCTCCAGCTCGAATATTTCGTCTTATCGCCGGCCAGCGCATCGAGCATCCCGCTCTCGATGCGATGCACCAGCCCGCGCGGCTCGCCACTCGCCGGAATCAGGTAATACCATCGCCGCGTGGGCGTCCGCGGCGGCGTGAAGCCGAGGACGCGGTAGGCGAGCGGATCGCGCAAATGGTGATCGAAAAATAGCCAGCCGTCCAGCTTCTGATTCCGAATCTCCTGCTGAATTTTTTCGAGTTGCATAGGCGCACCACCAGTCTAACCCGTAACCAGCGCAACAGAGCCGCGAGGCTAAGGCAGTGCTGCCGCGCCTGCGCGCCTATCTCCAATTTTTCATCAGCACCAGATCGCTGCCCGACCGGTCCTGCTGCGCATACACCATCCAGCGTCCATCCGGCGATACCGCCACGCTGCCGTCGAATGCCACCGGATGGTCCACGCGGAACAGCCTCCGCACCGTGCCGGCCTCATCGCGGAACTGCGCCCACGCCGAGTTCCCATCCGGCCAGGCGAGATAGTCCACGAAATACACGCCGCCGGGGCCAAATGCCCAGCTCCCCCAAAGTCCCGCGTGCAACTCGGGCAGGACGGCCTCCTCCGGACCGCCGGCGAGCGGAACGCGGAACAGCCCCGGTTCGGTCGGGCTGTGGACATAATAGAGATATCTACCGTCCGGCGATTCCCACCCCGCGCAAGCGTGCTCGCGGACAAGCTGCGCCGCGCCGGGCCCGCCCTCCGGCGTCCATGCCCGCCGCCAGATGCTGCGCAGGCCGGTGGCGTCGCTGTTGTAATAAATGAAGCGCCCATCGCGCGACCAGCTCGGCAGCGATTCGTTCGAAGCCTCGAACGTCACCCTCTGCGGCCGCCCGCCGCCCGCCGCCACCACCCAGATATCCGCGCTGCCGCTCGCCCGCGAATCGAAAGCGATCCAACGGCCGTCCGGCGACCACCGCGGCGCGCCCGTTAGCGGGCCGTCGAACCACGTCAGCCGGCGCGCCCCGCGGCCGTCGCTATCGGCGAGCCAGATCTCGCTGTGGCCGCTGCGCGTGCTACGGAACGCCACCCGCCGTCCGTCCGGTGAAAACTGCGGGCTCGAGGTCAGCGCCCGCGAAACCAACCACGGAACGCCGGGACTTCCGGAATCGGTGTCGCCCAGCGCGCGCCGCCACACGTTGATGTTCTCCACCCGGTGCGAGAAAACCAGGTTGGAGCCGTCGCGCGAGACGGCCGGCTGCGCGGCATCTTCCAGCCCCTTCATGAGCCGCACCGGACCTTGCCCGGGACGCACACGCCAGAGCGTCGGCGATGCGCCGCCGCGCGCCGATGAATAAACCAGTTCGCCGTCATTCACCCACGCCATGCCTTCGATTCGCGCCCGGTCGAACGTGATCTGCCGGTCCGGGCCTTCCGGAAATCCGGCGACGAAAATCTCGCTCACCGCGGCATCCGAACTGCGCACGTACGCCAGCCTCCTGCCGTCTGGCGAAAACGCCGGGTGGTGATACGAAAGCCGCGTCGCCGATTCGCGGAACACTCGCTTCTCTCCCGTGCGCGGCGAAATCAGCACCAGCTGCAGGTCACCCGCCGTGCCGGAAGGCTCGGCCGTCGCCAGCCAGGCGCCGTCCGGCGACCACGCCAGGCCCGGATTCACTTCGGCCCGCGCGGCAATCGCGGCAATCGGCGCGTCCGATCCCGGCGCCGCCAGCCGCACGCGCCGCAGTTCGATCCGCTCGCGATTCACCCGCCGCAGGAACGCGATCTCCGTTCCGTCCGGACTCCACGCCGGCGTGTATTCCCACTCCTCCGACCGAGTCAATCGCAGCGGCTGCTCGGCATTCAGCGCCTGGACGTACACCCCCGGTATGTGCGCCTCGCTTCCGCCGTCCCAGGTATAGGCGACCCGATTTCCGTCCGGGGAAAACGCAGGCTGCCACGCAATTCCCGGAAAATACGTCAGCGGTGCGACCGCCGGGGTCCGCGCCCGATGCCCCCACACCAGCCACAACGCAGCCGTCAGTATCAGGACACCGGCGGCAATCGCCGGAACCCACTGCCGCCGGTCCCGCGCCCGCACAGGTCGAGCCGCCCCCTCCGGAGCAGCGGCCGTAATCGGGCGCTGCGCGTCGTCAGCCGCCGCTTCCGCCGGTACAATCTCCAGCTCGTAGCGTCCCGCCGGCACTTGCAGCCGGTAAGGACTGTTCCGGCCCTCCCCGGCATAATACTCCGCCAGCTTACGGCGCAACCGGGTCGCTTCCGTCCGGACGATGGAATCGACCTTGGGGTCGTACCCCACCTCGCGGTCGAAAACCAGCACACCGATCTCGGTCTCCTTCAGCGACTCGCCGTCCGGCCGGTTCGCCCGCTCCGCCAGCAGGGTCAGGAACCGGCACATCCGCCGCGACCGTACAAACTGCGGACTCGAAAGGATCTGCTGAATCGCCTCGGGGTCGATACGGTGGTTGGGAGCGGCCGGGGAGCGGATATCCATACGTACTGGAACAGGGATAGCTATCCCATTCTAGCCCCTTCTAACTCCTTCCGCTACACCGCCTTCCATAGAATCGGTACTACGGAGGAACACTATGAAGCGGCTCATGGCCGTGTGCTGCTTTCTCGGCGCCGCGGTACTGCAGGCCCAGACGCCGGTCATCGATTGCGTCGTCCAAAACTCGCAGACCGGCATGTACACGGCTTATTTCGGGTACACTGGCAACGGTTCGGGCGTTACCATCCCTCCCGGGCCCGCCAACTCCGTCGACGCCACCGCCATCCTTCACGGCACCCTGCCTACTTCCTTTATCGGCTCGGCGCAGCATATGCTCTTCTCCCTGACGTTCGCTCCCGGTGTGACCCCGGCCTGGCATCTCAACGGATCCGACGCGGTCGCCACCCCGGGGGCCGTGTCCGGATGCCAGATTGCAGTGGGCAGCGGCATCTCCGCCTACGCCCAATTGCGCTGCTGGGATCGCAACCAGAATCAGACCTGCGACGCCTCCGAAGACGTGGATGGCGACGGTTTCTGCACCATCCTCGATTGCGCCGGCGCACCCGGCGCGCAGGGCCCGCCGGGGCTGCCGGGCACGAACAGCACTGTCCCGGGCCCGATCGGTCCCACCGGACCCGCCGGACCCCAAGGGATCGCGGGCCCGGCTGGTCCCACGGGATCGGTTGGACCGGTCGGCCCCACCGGACCTGCCGGACCCGCCGGAACCGCTCCGGTCCTCCAGACCGTCACCGCCGCTCCCGGCGCCGCCAACGCCGCGGCCAACTGCGCCGCCAATCAATTCCTGGTCACCGGCGGCGGTACCTGCACCGTCCCCAACCTGCCCGGCGCGGGACGTATCGCTGCCAGCGCCCCCTCCGGCAACGGCTGGTCCGTTTCCTGTAACGCCGGCCAGGCGACGGCCATCGCGGTCTGCGCCCCTCGGCAGTAAAGCAGGAGAACCCCATGAAACGCTGCCTCTCGCTCCTGATCCTTTGCACCGCCGCTTCGTTCGGCCAGGTCACCACAGGCGTCTACCCCCTCCTCGATTGCGTCACCTTCAACCCCGTGCACAACCAGTCGCTCGGCACGTTCTCGCAGGTTGCCGGGAAACTCGACAACACCACCGTAACCGGCGCCAATACCCCCTCGCTCTACTGCCCGCTTGCCCAGACAGCCTGCTGGAACACCATCGCCAATGCCCTCTGCGACTCCTCCGAGGACATCAACGGCGACGGCAGGTGCGACGCGCGCGACTGCCTCGGCTCGACGGGCGCGACAGGGCCCCAGGGCCCGCAAGGTCCCGCCGGCGCGCAAAGCCTGGCCGGCCCGACCGGACCGCAAGAGCCGCAGGGCCCCGCCGGAGCGGCCGGCCCGCAAGGGCCGCAAGGTCCGCAAGGCCCGGCCGGTCCCGCCGGCCCTGCTGGCGCGCCCGGAATCCCGCCTTCCGTCGCGACCGGCACCATCGCCGGCAACACGAACACTGCAACGGCCACTTGCGCCGCCGGACAAGTCTTGCTCAACGGCGGCGGCGTTTGCGCCGTGCCCAATACCAACACCATCAGCGGCCGCATCGCCTCGAATGCGCCCAACGGCGCCAATGGCTGGACCGTCGCCTGCAGCAGCGGCAACGCTACCGCCGAGGCCGTGTGCGCCGCCGCGGGAGGTAACTGATTCCCGCCGGCGCCGCGGCCTATCGCAGCGGCCTTAGAAACGAGGACTCATGAAACGCTCTCTCATTCTCCTGTTGCTTTCCACCGCCGGATTGTACGGCCAAACCGGCGTCTATCCCATCCTCGACTGCGTCACCTATAACCCGGGGACCAACGAGCTGACCGGCTATTTTGGCTACCTCAACATCAACTCGAGCGCGACCGCCATATTGCCCGGCGGTTCCAACTTTTTCATCCCCGGTCCGGTCAACCGCGGCCAGCCATCGACTTACAATACCGGCATCTTTCACAAAGCGTTCGCCGTCACAATTTCCCTGAAGGTCTTCACGCAGTTGTCCTGGACGCTCCTCGGAACCACGGTTGTCGCCACCAACGACCCATCGCAATACTGCCCCTTCGCCCAGACAGCCTGCTGGGACACCAACGCCAACGCCCGCTGTGACGCTTCTGAAGACATCAATGGCGACGGCACGTGCGATGCGCGCGATTGCCTCGGCGCCCCGGGCGCGCCCGGCCCGCAGGGCCCACAGGGTCCCGCAGGCGCGCAAGGCCCGGCAGGTCCCACCGGACCGCAAGGACCGCAGGGTCCCGCGGGCGCTGCCGGACCTGCCGGACCGCAAGGACCGCAAGGCCCAGCCGGTCCTAGAGGACCGTCCGGAGCATCCGGACTTTCGCCTTCCGTCGCAACCGTCACCGTGCCCAGTACAACGGCGACCGCGACCGCCACCTGCGCCAGCGGACAAGTTCTGCTCAACGGCGGCGGCCTGTGCGCCGTCCCCAACACCAACAGCATCAGCGGCCGCATCGCGTCGAGCGCCCCCAACGGCGCCAACGGCTGGACCGTCGCCTGCAGCACCGGCAACGCCACAGCCGTCGCCCTCTGCGCGGCAGCGGGAGGCAATTGATGAACACCACAGCGGCAGTCCGTTGCGCCATGCGCCGTCCCGTCGCTCGCGGTGCCGCCAACCCAGGGGCCGCGGCCCGGCGCGCCACGCGCCAGACCGTCATCCGCTACAGGACCAAAATCACGGCCGTGGCCCCGCTGCGCCACGCGCACCCCCGTCGCCCATGGCGCCGCAAACCCCACGGCCGTGGCCAGGCTACGCTAAGCGGCCCGGCCCCGCCCACGACGCCGCAAACCCCGCGGCGGTGCTATGCCAGGCGGCCACCCGTCGCCCCAGGGCCGCAAGCCACGGCCGCCGCGCGCTACGCTACGCGCCCGACGGCGGTCCACTGCACCCACACCACAGCCGTTGCTTGCCGCTACATGGCCGGAGCCTACCCATGCGCACCTGGTTACGCTTCCTCTCCGTGTCCGCCGCGTTCGGCGATCGGGCCCGTCCAGCGTTCGGTCGCGGCCAACAGCGGAACGCTGCCGTTTGCCGGATCGGGTGTCCCATTCGACCGCGTCGAGGTCACACCCACCGGTACGGATCTCGTGCCGCCGCAAATTTCGCTATGGCTGGCCGGCGTGGGGATTGCTCGCGTTTACTTGGCGGGCGCCGTAGCGCCCAGCCGCCGCTCCATCTCCTCCTGCGCCACGCCTTCGATCTCCACCGCTTTCAGTCTCGCCGCCGCTCCCTGCACAATCCGTACCCGGGACTGCGCGACGCCCGCCAGCTCCGCCAGAAACTGCACGCACTCTTCGTTCGCCTTGCCGTCCAGCGGCGGCGCCGCCACATCGAGTTTCCAGGCATCGCCCAACCGCCCCGTCACCGCCGACCGCTTCGCCCGTGGATGCACCTTCACCGTGACACGCGCCACGTCACCTCCGCCCGCAGGTTCGCCACTCCCGCCGCCATCCGCGTGTCCACCACCTCGAAGGCCACGGCATCGTCCAGCCAGTCGTGGCTCGATCCGTCCGGTCCCTGCGTCGCCACCGTCAGGGTGTACTGCTGCGGCGTCAACCAGCAGGCGATGCGGAAATCGACCTCCAGCTCATCGCCCGGCTGCACTTCGCCCAGGTCGACATGCTCGATCCGCGTGTTCGTTCCGTACACGTCCATGCCGATCCGCGTGCGAATGAGAATCCCCACCATCGGATCCTTCTGCGCCCGGTGGAACCGCGACCGCACCCGCACCGTGACCTCCTCGCCGCTCGCCACCGACGCCACCGATTCGCCCTTCCGGTTCAGAATGTCCACTCCCAGGATCTCGCTCGTCCCGTCGCCGTGGCGGAAGCTCGACCGCAGCCGGTCCGCCCGCCGCCCCGGCGCCTCCTGCTTTTCGAGTACCAGGCCGATGTAGCGGTTGATCACGTCCTTCGGCGCACCCTCGGCTTCGACCTTCCCGTGCAGCAGCAGAATCGCGCGGTCAGAAAGCTGTTTCACCAGGCCCAAATCGTGCGACACGAACAGCACCGTGATCTTGCGCTCGCGCAGTTCCTGGAATTTCCGCACGCAGCGGTTCGCGAAAACGGCGTCGCCGACCGCCAGCGCCTCATCCACGATCAGGATCTCCGGGTCCACATGGATCGCCGTCGAAAACGCCAGCCTCACGTACATGCCGCTCGAGTATTCCTTGACCGGCCGCTCCATGAACTCGCCGATCTCCGCGAACGCCTCGATCGCCGGCATCGCCTTTTCGATCTGCGCCCGGCTCAGCCCCATGATCTCGCCGTTGAGGAATACGTTCTCCCGCCCGGTGAATTCCGGATTGAA
>Ga0209062_1004537_pt1 | contig 14387 bp, 9 predicted proteins | sample Coa_R2_2_FD_187158 | JGI IMG/M metagenome (GOLD analysis project Ga0209062, IMG submission 187158) | Surface soil microbial communities from Centralia Pennsylvania, which are recovering from an underground coalmine fire - Coalmine... | ecosystem: Environmental > Terrestrial > Soil > Unclassified ... | reverse complement strand
CCAATTCTGCCCCAGTTACGGATTTGAGCATCCCCAATGCTGTTAGCTGCTTCAGCCAAGGCATGATATTTTTCTTTAACCTTAGGATCGGCTGCAGTTTGAGCGTAGGTAGTCATGGTGCCTATTTGGAGAACACCGTTTATTTCAGGGCGGATCTCGATGCCCTGTAAACTTTGAATTTTACGAAGATCTATCAAAAAAGAGGGAGAAATTTTGCCTAGCTTCATTTGGGTCAATAAACTGTGACCACCAGCGAGAATCTGGGCTCCCTCTTTCTCTTGTAGCAGTTTTATTGCAGCTTCCAAACTCTCAGGTGCTGCATAGTCAAATTGAACTGGGATCATATGAGTTTGTCCGTTATTCAGTTGCTGAAGGTTTTATGCATGATTTGCCAGACTTTTTCTGGTGTAACAGGCATCTCAATATGACTAACCCCGAGGTCAGATAGGGCGTCACAAATAGCGTTAACAATCGCCGGGGCTACGGCTGGGTTGCTGACATCACCTGCACCTTTAGCTCCAAGAGGATTATGAGGAGTCGGCGTGACTGTACGCGCTAGTTCAAAGTGAGGCAGTTGTGAGGGTCTGGCGATCGCGTATGTTGTAAATTCGTCTGTTAGAATCTGTCCATTGCCGTCATATATACCTTCTTCAAATAAAGCAGTGCTAATTCCAAGATGAATGTTGCCATGGGTTTGCCCATCCACAATCATCGGATTTCCTACATTGCCAAAGTCGTTGACAGCTACATAACGAACCACTTCAAACTCACCTGTTTGCTCATCAATCTCGACCAACGCAATGTGTGTTCCAAAGGGAAAATTAAAAGCTGGTGGATCGAAGAAGGTGATCACTTCTAAACCAGGTTCCATACCAGGTGGTAAGTCCCAAGCATACCAAAGTGCTAGTGAAATATCCTTGATAGTTTTAAACTGCTCAGGTGCATTTTTGAGATAAAACTTACCCTTTTCGGCAACAACTTCTTCCTCTTGAACTTTAAACAGATGCGCTGCCATGCGACGTGCTTTCTCGATGATCTTTTGAGTTGCTTTGTAAACTGTCGCTCCTTCCACGCTATAAGTGCGTGAGCCATAACTTCCTTGTGCATAAATAGCACCTTTAGTATCAGAGTGAAGTACCTCAATCTTCTCTAAAGCAACACCAAGCTCCTCAGCAATGATTTGAGACAAAGTTGTCACATGACCCTGACCATGAGGTTGTGCTCCAGTTATAAGAGTGACATCACCCATTGGGTGAACACGTAGATGTGCACTGCCCCAAGTGCTCCCATTTAAACCTATATCTCTAGCCATTATGGGAGAAGGACCAACCCCCCCAATCGTTACATAAGAACCAAGTCCAACACCAAGACGTTTGCCTCGTCTTCTAGCTTCTACTTTGCGAGTTGCAATGTTGTCATAATCAATCATGGCTAGAGCTTTATCAAGGGCTAACTCATAGTTACCAGAGTCATAAGTCCACCCCAAACCGTTTTCATAAGGAAACTGATCAGGAGGAACCATATTTTTACGCCGTACCTGAGCAGGATCTATACCGACTTCGCGAGCGAACAAGTCAACCATACGCTCAATCAGGAATATAGCTTCCGAACGACCTGCACCTCGAATAGGACCAGTAGGAACAACATTAGTAAAGGCACAATAGACTTCATAATAGGGGTGTTCAATCGCATAAGCTCCGGTAATACTGCAACCTGTCAGAATTGCGGGCGCACCTGGGCCATTCGTTGCTGGATAAGCTCCTAGATTTGCGTAGTTGGTGCAGTAAAGGGCAGTAATCTTACCATTTTTTGTTCCGGCGATCGTCACATCCTGAATTTGATCACGAGCATGAACTGTGGAACGAGCTAAGCCTCGACGTGTATCAACCCATTTGACAGGGCGGCCCAGTTCCTTAGCCAAAAAAAGTACAATAGCCGTATCTGGATAAAGGTATCCTTTGGAGCCAAAGCCGCCGCCAATATGAGGAGCAATGACACGCAGCTTGTTGTAGGAAATACCCATAACTAGCTCACAGAGCAAGAAGCGATTCCCATGAGGTATTTGAGTATTTGTCCATAGGGTGTATTCCCCAGTCTCAGAATTGTAATCACCAATGGAAGCACGGGGTTCTATAGCATTGTGAATGACGCGGGGATTGTAAAGTCTTTGTTTGACAACCACCTCAGCATTGGCGATCGCCTCTAAAGTCTTCTCCTTATTTCCATGCTGGACATACTGGTTGAGATTCCCAGGTACTGTGTCGTGTAGTTGAGGTGCATCAGGTTTAAGAGCTTCCTCTGCCTTGACCACCACTGGCAGTGGCTCGTAATCTACTTTAATTGCTGGCAGAGCATCATAAGCTTGTTGACGAGTTTGAGCAACGACAACTGCTACAAATTCACCAACGTAACGAACTCTATCTGTAGCTAAGACTGTTTGTGCACCAGGGAGTCCATAGGGATGGGGAGGAAAGTGAGCTTCAGCACCACTAGGATTCATAATGCATGGTAAAGGCATTATCGATTTGACATCAGATCCAATGATGACTCGTACCACTCCAGGCATCCGTTCAGCAGCACTAGTGTCAATGCTTTTGAGGATTGCATGAGCATGTTCACTGTGCAAAATTGCCATATGCAGCATATCAGGCAGTGTGATATCGGCTGTGAACTTTGCTTCTCCTCGAAGAAAATTTGGATCTTCTCGCCGCTTAATCGATGCACCCAAAATTGTGTTAGCCATGCTGCTCCTCATTCTAGAATTATGCACAGTTGTCTTTGGTCGTTATAAATGGGGAGTGGAGCATAGCATAATATTTCCCTCTGCTCCCTTGTCCCCTCTGCCCCTCTATTTCCTAGGGCACTAAAACAATCTTTCCGCTCACTGCATGTCTATCTAGTAATTCATGAGCCTTAACTGCTTCGGATAAAGGAAGTGTCAGAGCAATAACGGGTTTTATTATCTTCTGAGCTAGAAGATACAAAATGGTTGTTAAATCTTCCAAATACCAGTTGTGGTGGTCTTCTTTGGAGTAATTAGCTGCGTAAGTCAGAACTTTTTTCGAGTCTGAAATTAAACCTAATGCCAAAGCTGCACGCCACCAAGTATGGACTTCTAGCCATTCTGGAGTTTTTCCATTTAGTGCATAAGAAACCCCAAAGGTGATGAGTCTTCCTTGTTCTCGAAGAGCTGCATAAGCGCGGAAGGAGTTTTCGCCACCGATAGGGTCGAAGATAATATCTACGCCATCACCCGTTAAACTATAAATTTTTTTGATAACATCTTCATTTTTGTAATCTATTGGAGTTGCACCCAGTTTGTAAATGAGTTCATGTTTATTGCTGGATGCAGTTCCATATATTTGTAAACCAGCCATTTTACCTAGTTCAAGCAATGCAGTTCCAAGACCACCAGCTGCTGCGTAGACTAACATGCGCTCACCGTCTTTCACTTCTGCCACACGATGAAGTGCTTGATAGGCAGTGAGATAATTTAAGATCAGAGCAACTGCTTCTACTGGATCAACATCAAGAGGTAATAAAACTAAATCCTTTTCTGAAAGACAAATAAATTCTGCATATCCACCTACTTTTGTTAAAGCTGCAACAGTTTGATCTTTCTCAAACTTTTCAACACCCTCACCGCACTGGTCAATAACGCCAACAATATCGTACCCAGGAATAAAAGGAAAGGACGGTTGACCTGGAGGATAGATTCCTTCGCGCATTAATATGTCTGCGCTAGAAACCCCAGCCGCAAGAATTTTGATCCGGACTTGACCAAATCCTGGTTCGGGAAGATCCGTTTCAATAAAATTTAATTTTTCTGAACCACCTTTAGAATTAATAACAAAGCAATGATTTTTCATGACTTACTTATCTCCTGTTCATTTAAGCTCAATTAGTTTGACTTCTAATTGAGAGAAGCCACAATTCCTGTTTCCTCTTGAGCATGATAATTACAGTTAGAATTAACGCTGTGGACTTTATCATCACAGAATTCATTTATGGCAGATTCAGACTGCATTTTTTCACTAGCATAATGCACAGCATGAATAACATTTTGGTAAGCACTACAGCGACATAAAATACCATCAAGCCAAGAGCGGATTTCTTCTTCACTAGGTTGAGGAGAACGTTGTAAGAGATCCATTAATGACATCACCATACCTGGTGTGCAATAGCCACACTGTAAACCATGTTTCTCCCAAAACCCCTCTTGCAGGTCACTCAGTTGACCATTCTGTGCAACACCCTCAATAGTCAATACATTACTACCATCAGCTTGAACTGCTAAAACAGTGCAACTTTTTACCGCGACTCCATTGAGGAGAATTGTACAGACACCACACTGACCAGTATCACAACCGTTTTTTGTTCCTGTCAGTTTTAAGGTATCGCGTAGAAAGTCTACAAGAAGCAAACGTGGCTCAACGTCTGCACTACAATACTTGCCGTTGATTTGAATGAAGATTTGCATGGGAGAATCCTTAAAATAAGCCGTATTGCATTAAAGTTAAATCAAACTTGCATTTGTTATGAGTTCAATCATTTAATATTGTTCATTTGAGGTTGCACTTCAGAAAAGATTCAGATTTTATTTGTGATCATTTGTTATAATATTTATTTATAGTTAAACTTATAAATTAATAAAGGCAGTAACAAGGGTTTATTTTTCTGACTAAGTTTGTATTCTTCAGGATTAAATATTTTCATAATAAAACCGAAAAAAAAGTAACCATAAATCAAAAGAATGACTGTTGTGCTTAAGCTAAATATCTGTTTAAAATCAAAAAAACAAAAAAGCTACTAATACTTTGCTAAATCAACTTTGCTGGGTTAAAGAAACCAAGATTCTGATTAAGAAGGGTATGGGGTGTAGGGTGTAGGGTGTAGGGTGTAGGGTGTAGGGTATCCCCATCAATGAATTGAGGGGATTTCATTTATGAATGAATTTTTTGTTTTCTCCATAAATAAATTTAGGGGCTTTAAACCAGCTTGGGTGTAGAGTAGGGTATTTATTTTATTAAAGAATTTCTTTTTACCCCTACACCCCACACCCTACCACCTACACCCGTTTTTTCGGTAATTTCCAACAAATAAATTCGCCTATAACTTGCAGTATTAATGATTAGTGTTTAATTCGACACAAACCTGGAAAGGTAAATTGAGGTATGATGAATGATCTACAAGCAATTTTAAAAGCATTTGAGGAAAGTCAAAAAAACGGTGAAACAGCTTTCCTGGCAACGGTAGTTAACACCAAGGGATCTACTTACCGCCGACCTGGTGCTCGCATGCTAATGACAAATACAGGTCGGATGGTGGGAATCGTCAGTGGTGGTTGTCTTGAAAACGATATATTCGAGCATACTCAACAGCGTATGGATTCAGGTGAACCCATTGTGGTTAAGTATGATACTACTATTGCTGAGGATATTGTCTGGGGATTTGGTCTGGGATGTAATGGAGTGGTGCAAGTCCTCATTGAACGCCTTAATGGTGATAGTTTGAAAAGCCCAATCCCATTTTTACAGCAGTGTCTTTATAACAATCAACAAGGCGTTCTCGTCACTGTTTTTGGTGTTAAAGGTTGGGTTAATGTTGGGATTGGGTCACGTGTGATGCTATATTCTAACGGTACTGTCACGAGTGACATAGAAGATTCAGATTTGATTCGAGCTATAAGTACCGATGCTCAAGCTGCTTTGTATGATCAAAGATCATCTGTCAAAACTTATCAATTGCTATCAGGTAGTGTAGAGGCTGTTATTGAATTTATTCAACCACCAACATCACTCATCATTTTTGGTGCAGGTCGTGATGCTGTACCTGTAGCACAGTTTGCCAAAGCACTAGGCTGGCATGTCACTGTCGTGGATTGCCGAGCTTCAGAGGCGACATTCCAGCGATTTTTAATGGCTGACAATGTGATTCTCACTCGTCGAGAAATGCTTCACAAGCAAATTTTGATGGATGAGCAGACTATTGCTGTTGTCATGACACATAATTACGAGGATGATCGAGAACTGCTGAAAATGTTCATGTCTTCTTCTGTAGGATACTTAGGTTTGTTGGGTTCTAAGCATCGGACTCTTGCATTACTTGAGGACTTACGCACAGAAGGAATAGTCTACACTAAGTCACAACTACAAAGGTTGCATAGTCCCATTGGAATTGACATCGGGGCGGATACACCAGAAGAAATTGCGATCGCCATTATTGCTGAGATACAAGCAGTTTTGGCAAAGCGTTCGGGTGGTTTGTTGAAAGACCGTACTGAACCTATTCACCAACAGCCTGATAAACAGAATTTATATTACTCGCTAGAAAAAATGCTCTAATTAACTCACATCATCTTCTTCATCGAAAATTGTTAATGCATTTGGTTTACAGCGTTTAATGTTGACTACAATTTCCTGAGCTGCTTCAGTTTCAAGATCTTCAACATAACCAAGGTAAGCAGTTTTTGCTTCATTTAAACTCAGAAAAGGTCCAAAGTAGTAGATACAATGGGGCTTAGCAGTCGTAATCTCCACCCACCAATTAGTATTCACATTCAAGAGGAAATCTGAAAAGTTTGTTTTGAGCTTTTGGAGTAGCGTCGTCATAAGAAGTTTTAAAAAGTTACCTGTGAGTGCCAATTTATTACGATTACCCTACTTTTACACCAGACAGGATTTCAACAATATCTTTACGCCCACTTTTTTTGGCAAGATCTAAAGGAGTATTTCCGTTTTTGCCTTTGATGTCTAACCGGGCACCTGCATCTACCAGGAGCTTAACTCCATCAACATTGTTTTGCCAAACCGCATCATGTAAAGCAGTGTATCCGTTGTAAGGACCCTGAGCGTCTATATCAATCCCATAATCAATCAAAATTTTCATGACCTCTGGATGTCTCATATAAGCAGCAGCATGAAGCGCAGTAGCCTTCATACTTGAGTCTACTTCGTGAATATCAGCACCAGATTTAAGGAGTAGCTTCACCATTTCAGATTGACCTTTAGCAGCGCTAACAATCAAGAGGCTATTGCCACTGCTATCTTTTTGATTAACATCTCCCCCAGTTTGAATTAATTTTTTGACCAATTCAAAGTTATTACTGTTTACAGCAGCCACTAAATTAGTACTCATATTTCGCATTTGCATTCCTTAGTAATTAGCAATTTCTGTCCTTGGTTCCACATTCCTTCTCCCTTCCCTTATCCTCCTTGTCCTCCCCCTTCCACGCCCCATGCCCTATGCCCCATGCCCTATGCCCGAACTTAACGAACAATCGTTTACCCCCACCGACCGACTGACTCTTTTTATCTGACATTTGGCTGTTGTGTCGCTTAAGGGGATGGGTAAAATCACTTGAAATTGGGTATTGCCTGGTTCAGAAAATAAACGGATGTCGCCTTGATGCTTCTCAACTATCTGATAGCTAATAACCAGACCTAAGCCTGTTCCTTGACCGACTCCCTTGGTAGTAAAGAAAGGTTCGAAGATGCGTCCTTGAATCTCTGGGGGAATACCTGGACCATTGTCAATAATTTCAACCAGTATGCAGTTATTCTCTCTTGCTGTGCGAATGCAAATTTGTCCCTTTCCACCCATTGCATCAATGGCATTGTCAATGAGGTTGGTCCAGACTTGATTAAGTTCGCTACCATAGGCACAAATCTTTGGTAAAGTCTGGTCATAATTACGCTTTACAGTGATGCCATGCTTAAGCTTATGAGCCAAAATAGTTAAAGTACTCTCAATTCCCTGGTGTATATTTACCTCCTGCATCGGGGCTTGGTCCATGTATGAGTACTCTTTAATGGCTTTGACCAATTCAGAAATGTGTCCTGAGCTTTTGTCAATCTCGTCCAATACATCAGCGCCTGTTAGCGTTGCATCAAACCAAGTTAGTACTTCGCTGAGTAATTCAGACTCATTGGTCAGATGCTCGACAATGGTATCTAGCGTTTGAGTGTTCAGTCCTCTAGCTAGGGTAGGGGCAATTTTCCAACTATCAGGTACATTGTGTAAGTCTAACCAGCCTGCAACCTCCTCCTCGCGATCGCTCTGTACTAATGGATCTAGATGGAATGATGTTTTGGCACGAGCCATTGCATCATACAGCAAGTTCTCCAGAAACAAAAGTTGCTCTTTTGTCATCTGCTTTTGATTGAGCAGGAATGCGAGAGACAGCAACTTGTGAAAGATCTCCTGCAAGTACGTCACACTTCGAACAACTGCTGTAGCTGGATTATTCAACTCGTGGGCAAGACCAGCTGCTAGGGTGCCAAGAGCAATTAGCTTTTCATGATGTCGTGAAACTGATTCCAGAATTTCTACCCGCTGTGCTGTGATGATCAGAAGGTCACGCGAGATCGAAGGACACGTGGTGAGCATTTCCCAAAAAGTACTGATGTCCCATGTCAACAGGTAACTTGCTTTTACTGCACACACGTTAACAAGAAGGTGAGGGATGTTTAGTAAGATCAACTCATGACCTGTATATGTCCCTGGTCCAAAAGACATCACATGCCTTTCTGCATTCCCAACCTTTTTTGTAAATTTAATCTCGCCTGTTATGAGTACATAGAAATACTTTAGCAGTTCTCCCTCAAGAGCCATGTATTCTCCTGGCTCCAGCCATAGTTCTTGACTACGGTCAGATAACCATTGCAGTTGCTGATCGCTCAATTGTGCAAAGAGTGAGACATGGCGTAAAGCGTCCAACATAATTACACCTTACTAAGATATTGATGGATGAACTGAATAGCGATCGCACCCTCTCCAACTGATGAAGCCACTCGCTTCACCGATCCGTAACGCACATCTCCTGCCACAAAGACCCCTGGTACACTAGATTCGAGTAGAAAGGGCTGGCGATCTAACGTCCATCCTTTTGGATATCGCTCATCGCGCATCAGGCTTGGCCCAGTCATAATAAACCCTTGTTCATCTCTCTCTACAAGATTATCCAGCCAATCAGTGTGTGGTCTTGCACCAATTAGGACAAATAACAATTTTGTTGGAACAGTTTGCCTCTCGCCGGTTTTCGTATTTGCGATGGTGATTGCCTCTAGTTGTGTGTCACCAAATACCTCAACAACATTGGAGTTCAACTTGACTGAAATATTGTCTGTCGTCAAGATTTTGTCTATCAAATACTTTGACATGCTTTTAGCAAGTGAGTTGCTACGTACTAGCATAGTCACATGACGAGCATACTTAGCAATATAGACTGCAGCTTGTCCGGCTGAGTTAGCTCCACCGACAATATAAACTTCTTCATTGACACAGGAAAGTGCTTCAGAGATTGCCGCACCGTAATACACACCAGCACCAGTCAATTTGTCGATGTTAGGCAAGTTAAGCTGATGATAAGAGACGCCAGTCGCAATCAGTAGAGCATGGCATCCTAATTGTGCTCCGTCTGCCAGTTTAACAATACGATACGGATCTTTCAAAAGAATATCTGTCACTGTTATGGGTGAGAGAATCTCTACTCCAAACCTTTTGGCTTGAGTGACGGCGCGGCGAGCTAAGTCTGCACCACTGAGTCCTGTTGGAAAACCTAAGTAGTTTTCTATCCGGGAACTAGTTCCTGCTTGTCCTCCAGGAGCCTCCCTTTCAATCAACATAGTGCGCAGTCCCTCGGAAGCACCATAAACGGCGGCTGCTAAACCGGCTGGACCAGCACCCACGATGATCAAGTCGTAAAACGGCATTTCGGCACGCGTCTTCAACCCGATCTTTTCAGCAAGTTGGATATATGTAGGCTGTATGAGATACGAACCGTCAGGAAATATGACTATTGGTAAATTCGAAACATCACATTGAATATAACTCATCCATTCATGAGCCTCTTGTTCTGTCTCAATATCGAACATCTGATAAGGCACATGGTTACGAGCTAAAAAGTCTTTGAGTTGATGTAGCTTAGGCAACCAACGTGAACCAATAACGCGAATCCCTTCAAAAGGTGGTCGATAAGACGAGACCCAATCATCTAGTAAATCGTTGAGAACAGGGTACAGGAGTTCTTGTGGTGGCTCCCAAGGTTTCAAAAGATAATAATCAATCTTTGCTGTATTAATAGCAGAGATCGCAGCCTCGGTATCTGCATAAGCTGTCAATAAAACCCGTTTGCTCTCTGGGAATATTTCCATAGCCTGTTCGAGGAACTGCACACCTGTCATCTGTGGCATTCGCTGATCTACTAGACATAGTGCAACCATTTCGTTGCGTAGCTTTATCTGTTGCATGACTTTCAAGGCTTTTGCACCTGAGTCAGCTCGGAGTACCCGAAAGCGATCGCCATATTCTTTCCGAACATCGCGCTCTATCACTTGTAGAACTCCAGGGTCATCATCAACTGTCAGTATTACAGGATTAGCCACAATAACTCCTTACCGCTATATTTTTTTGTAAATTTGTCTACTTGTTAAAGAGTCAAAAATTGTTCACACACAATTTGTAGCGGTGTTATCAAAGGCAGGTTGTAGTCCTAAGAAGCTTCAGATAATACCATTGTGTCTTTCATCAAGTCACGTATCAGTTATCCTAATGCTGTTAGGACTACTAAAATGTCTTGCGACAGAACTTACACGCCGACCATCTCTACAACATCATATTGATCTAGAACGGTAACACCATCACAGAAAGCACTCATCCTGAGGAATTGCTTGACATTCTCCTGAGCACCAACAATGTAGATCTCAACTTGAGAGCCAAGCTTTTGCTTAGTGAAAATCAGGGCACGCAGACCCGCAGTTGTAATACACTCTAGGTCTTCTAGAAGTAAGACAAGACGTTGGATAGGCTGTTGTGTGGCAGTGGCCAACACTTGCTGAAATGGTTCGATGGCACTGGCATCCAATAAGCCAGTTAGAGAGATTTTGGCAGTACCATCACGAACTTCTAGCAATGTCGCATCAAAAGATACCTGAGTTGGAACTAACCTGACACGCACTTTGATTTCTTCTGGTGTAGATGGCAACTTCACAGTCAAGTTTTCTGCATCAAAATCAGAATACTTTTGCCCATTGAGCCAAACCTCACCAATGCGAACACTGCCTGGGGGCAAAATATCTGGTGCCACGCGTAAAATGTTGTCAGCAAAACCACCAGGCTGGGGCTTAAAGTACAAATCCATGGGCTGCTTAGTAATCAGCAGATTTGTGTAAACACAAGCCAAGTAAGCCAACTCAAAAGAGTGGTAACCGCTCATCGAGTGGCTGCCTTTGCCCCGTTCTGTTCCTAACAAATAGGGTAAACCATCAGCCAACACATTGAAGTAGACACCGCCACCAGCATAATCTAAAAACCAAGCATTATAGAATGCAGATGCTTCCCGCGCCCAGCGCTGATACTCTGGTTTCTCCAGAGAGCCAGTCAAAATCAGATAAGCCAAAATCGCCTGTTCTTGCTGCCACCAAGCTTTGCGGTTATGCCAAACAAAGCGATGTACTTTTTGTCCGGGTTTGAGAGTGCGTTCGACAACATCGTACCAACCACCACGTTGTTGGTCACTACCAACACTAGGCATGATTTGTGCAATCTTTTCTGCCAAGGCAATGTATTTTTCCTTGGTCTTGAGGTGGTTCATCCGCATCAAGTTCCAAGCAATTTTCAGGTTGTGGCCAACAACAGCCCGGTTTTGCTGCCATCCCCAAGTGGTGTCGTGGCTCCAATCCTCATAAAAGCGTTCTTGAACAAATGGGCTATTGTCGTCATCTGGGAAGCGCCGTTCAATCGTGTCAAAGGTATACTCGAGAAAATCAGCATACTTGTCCGCGCCAGTCGCCAACCACAAATTAATCAAATAGGCTGGAGCATGGTCACCGACAGAGTTCCAGTTTTTCTTAGCGCGATTGTGGCCTAAAGTTTGGGAGTGAGGACTCAGAGTAATCGGGTCGATATGAGAGAAAAAGCCACCATACTCTGATTTATCCAGAAAATAATTGTTAAACAGATTGATCGTCAATTCAATATCATTGAGAATGCGGGGGTCGCCGGTGATGCGGTAAGTCTGAGTCGGACCTGCCAGAGCATAAATTTGCTCATAAGCAGGAATCGCATCATAATCATCCCCAAATTCCGAGGAGAAGATTTTTTGCTCACTGCCATCGGCATTGACTTCAATCGCATGATACCAATAACAAATACCTTCACCCTCATCGAGAAAGCGCATGTGAGAGCGCAGATATTCAGTTCCTTTTTGTGCCGCTTCTAGATAACGCTCATCTCCAGTCAGCATATAAGCTGTGGCAAAACCATAAACCAGGCGGGAGATGGTGTCAGTTTCTTGACGATTGCTCTCTTCTTTGGAGCCAACCAAGCCCAAACCTGTGCGATAGTTACGATAATCAATTTCGCCATCTTCAAACTGGGCTTTGAGATAGAAGTTGGCTAGACTGCGGATTTGTTTGACCCACCAATCTTGTTTTTCAAACAGGTACTCATTTTCTTTTCTGCCAACAAACACAATGTGCTTAGCTTCAAACACATGCTCAGCAACATCGGAATAGAAAATGCCATAGGCATAAAGGTAGCGATTGGGAACCAGCATTGCATGCAGCTGGCCAGTGCAATCAAAGTATGGCTCATCGAGATTGCGCAATAGCTCAGCATAAGTCATGGAGGTGAGGGCAACATCAAATTTCTTGCCATCGGCAGTTTTGAGCCCAAAAGTCCCAAAATCTCCTTTGCTGGCATCAAAATCGGTGACATATCCAGCAATCAAATCAGAAAACGAAAAGCCCAGATGAGTCATTGGATTTTCTCCAGAATTGTCAATTGACGAACTCTAAACTATTTAGAAATCAGAGCAATAACACTACGGTTCTCAACCGGATAGACATGACCAGAAATCACAGTTTCTTTCCCTTGTGCAACAATATCAAGGGGAGAGGGCTGGGCAGTGTCTATGACTTTGTACCATTGACGACCTTCAATGGCAGGAATTTCAAAATTGAGAGTTTCCCAGTGCATATTCAACATGACATGAATATCTGCGGCGTCATTGAAGCCTGCCAAAGTAAATGAGAGGACTCTGGCATGAGAGTCGTGCCAACCGGGGCTAAACAATTGACAACCATGCCAAGAAATATCTGCTAAGCCGCGCTCATTCACTTCGCCTGTGAAGAACTGACGACGGCGTAAGCCCGAGTGACAGTAGCACTTACGGAAATGAATCATCAGTTTGAAGAAGCGGAAAATCTCGGCATTTTTTTGTGCCAGATTCCAGTCCAACCAACTGATTTCGTTATCTTGACAATAGGCATTGTTGTTGCCTTGTTGAGTGCGCCTGATTTCATCTCCTGCCACAAACATCGGTACACCTTGTGAGAGCAAAAGAATGGCGGCAAAATTTTTAATCTGTCGCCGACGCAAAGCATCAATGTGTGGATTGTCTGTTTCGCCTTCTACACCACAATTCCAACTCAAGTTATCATTGATGCCATCGCGATTGTCCTCGCCATTGGCTTGATTGTGCTTGTAGTTGTAGGAGACTAAATCATTGAGCGTAAAGCCATCATGACACGTGATAAAGTTGACACTGTTGATCGGCAGATGTTGGTTTGCTTGGTAGAGATCTGCGCTTCCAGACATCCGCCAGGCAACTGAGCCAACTAGACCGGGATCTCCTTTGACAAAACGGCGAATGTCGTCGCGGAAGCGTCCATTCCATTCTGCCCAACGATATCCAGGGAAGTAACCTATTTGATAGAGTCCAGCCGCATCCCACGCCTCTGCAATTATTTTTGTGTCTCCTAAAACTTCAGATGTTTCAATTTGCCAAACAACAGGTGGATGAACCATTGGAATTCCGTCTTGACCTCGAGATAAAATTGAGGCTTCATCAAACCGGAACCCATCAACATGCATTTGTGTTACCCAAAATTCCAGACAATCCACGATCATCTTTTGGACAATGGGATGGTTACAATTGATAGTATTCCCGCATCCTGAGTAGTCCATGTAGTACTGTTTATCCCAGGGTACGAGATGGTAAAAGATACTATTGGAAAGACCTTTAAAATTGATGGTTGGACCTTCATGGTTTCCCTCGTCAGTATGGTTAAATACTACATCTAGGATGACCTCAATCCCTGCTTTGTGTAGTGCCTTGACCATATCTCGGAATTCCCTAATTTGGTTTCCTATTTCAGGAGAAGCACAATAAGAACTTTCTGGAGCAAAATAGCTATGGGGGTTGTATCCCCAATAATCTTTGAGTTGTTGACCATTGACTTCTCTGACAATATTCTTTTCGTCAAAATCAAATATTGGCAGAAGTTCTACAGCTGTAATTCCTAACTCTTTAAGATAAGGAATCTTCTCGATAATTGCAGCAAAAGTACCAGGATGTTCGCACCCTGAAGAGGGTGACTTTGTAA
>Ga0209062_1004535_pt1 | contig 14390 bp, 13 predicted proteins | sample Coa_R2_2_FD_187158 | JGI IMG/M metagenome (GOLD analysis project Ga0209062, IMG submission 187158) | Surface soil microbial communities from Centralia Pennsylvania, which are recovering from an underground coalmine fire - Coalmine... | ecosystem: Environmental > Terrestrial > Soil > Unclassified... | reverse complement strand
CCGCAACAAGCTCGACATTCGCTCGCCGCAGGTGAGCAGTTACGTCTTCCGCGTCCCGGCCACGGCGGAGGGAGTCAAATCGGTGCTGCGCCGCCTGCGTCCGCAGGAAGCGAAGCTCCTGGACGGCATCGACCGGCAGATCGAGGAACTGCAGGCGCGTCTGACGGCTCTCAAGGAGGAGCGCAGCGAGGCGCTGCACCTGGCCTGGCGCCACGGCAACGTGGTGCGGCTCAACGAGGTCGAGGCCCTGCTGCCGTCTACTGAGCCAGCAGAGGACTGAGGCCGTGGTTACGTCTCAGCCGCCCAGCGGCATCGCCCTGGACGAGCTGGTTGAGGCGGAGGTGAGCGGGCTGCAGGTATTCCTGGACACCGTTCGCTACGAGCCCGAGTCCAACCAGGTCTGGCTGCTGTCGCTGAGCGGCCAGTCCACGGCTGTTCGAGGCGCCTGGGCCAACCTGACCGGCTTCCACAGCTACCTCAAGCTGCTGCCGTCGGACCACCTGCTGGCGCTGGCCGGCGGCGGACTGGGTTGGCGGTCACGATCTGCCCGCGTGGGTGATCCGAAGCGACTTGGCCGGTCGTGGGAGCACATCCTGCTCCTGCCGCCGTGCACCGAGACCTGGAGCCACATCGGTGAGATGCTGGTGGTCGAGCGCCACGGTCGAGAACCGGCCGCTACCCTCATGAACCTGCTGGCCATCCGCTCCTCGCTGCCGCTGGACACCGACTGGCAGCATGAGGTGTGGACGTGGGTGCTGGATACGGGAGCCGCCGTCGAGCTGGCCGGGCATGGCCCCAGGGCCTGGCTCGTCCGGCTCAGCGACAAGCTGCTCACTGAGGAGTTCCTGCCCCGGTTTGCGGTCGTCGAGACGCCCGAGCCCGAGCCGGTGATGTCGGCCGCCTGACATGTCCACCCGACGCAAGGAGCGGCCGGCGTGAGGGCGGCCGGGCTGGCCACGGCCGGGTACTTCCGGACGCCCGACCAGGCGCTCGATCGGCTGGTGCATCTGCTGACCCCGGCGCCGGGAATCGCGGACATGCGCGTCCTCGATCCCTGCGCCGGCGAAGGCCACGCGCTGGACGCCGTCGCCCGGCACCTGGGCGCCACGCCCTTCGCCGTCGAGATCCAGCGCGACCGGGCGAGCCTCTGTCGCGACCGATTTCCGTACGCCATCTGGGGCGACGCCTTCCGGCTGCGGCTGACCAGCGGTGCCTTCGGCCTGTTGTGGCTCAACCCGCCCTACGACGCAGGGGCCGCCAGCGACAATTCGTACGAATTGAAGTTCTTGAAGGAGCTGGACCGCTGCCTGGCGCCGGGCGGCATCCTGGTCTACCTGGTGCCCATCGACCGGCTGGCGCCGGCGGCGGGCTACATCTCAGGCCGCTACGAGGGCGTGCGCGTCTGGAAGTTCCCGGCCGGCGAGTACGAGGCGTACGAGCAGGTGGCGCTGATCGGCCGCCGGCGCAAGGGCCACCAGCGGGACGACCAGTTGGAGGCGTATCTGCAGGCGGCCGGCAAAGGCCCGCTGCCATTGGATGCGCTGCCCGAGGGCGAAACGTCCTTCCCGGTGCCCCGCCTGCCCAGGGTGCCGCTGACCTTCGAGAGCGCCGACGTCGACCAGGACGCGCTGCTCGAGGCGCTCAACGGCAAGTACTCGGCCTGGAACCATCCCGGCCTGCAGGAGCGGCTGTGGCCCTCGTCTATCTACCGCGCCAACCCGCTGATGCCGCTGCAGCGCGGCCATCTGGCGCTGCTGCTGGCGGCGGGCTACCTCGACAACTGCCTGATCGACACGCCTGAGGGCTCGCTGCTGGTGAAAGGGCAGATCCAGAAGGCGGTCGAGGAAGTTGAGAACGACCCCGACGCCGGAAGGCGGCGCGAACGCGAGCGGCTGCTGGTCAGCGTCAATGTGCTGAACGTCAGCCGCGGCACGTTCTCGAGCTACAGCGGCGCCCGCCTGCAGGAGTTCGTCACGACCTATCGCGACGCGCTGACCAGCGCGGTCGTCGAGCGCTTCCCGGCGCAGTACGGCGTGCAGCACCGCGAGCTCATGCCGCTGCACAACACGCTGCTCCGATCACCTATCGGCGGCCAGGCCGACGCCATCCGGGCCATCGCCTGGGCCATGAAGCGCCACAAGGGCGTGCTGCTCGACGGTGAGATGGGCTGCGGCAAGACCTACGTCGCGGTGTCTGCGGTGGTCATTGGCGCGCTGCGGCTGAAGCTGCGACTGCAAAGGGTGGTCGTCACCTGCCCGCCGCATATGACCCGCAAGTGGGCGCGCGAGATCCAGACCACCACGCCGCGCGCGCAGGTGGTCGTCATCCACAGCCCGTCCAGCAAGTCGGCGCCGGGACCGCTGGCGCAGCTGCGCCGGGCCATGGAGTTGCCGGCCAGCCCGCTCTCGCCGGTGTTCATCGTGTGCTCGCGCGAGCAGCTCAAATTGAGCTACCGATCGCGGCCGGCGGCCATCGAGCGCCGCAGAACTGGCCAGAAGCTCACCAGCCTGACCGACCTGTGCTGTCCCGACTGCTGGCGGCCGCTGCTGGACAAGGACGGCAACCCGCTCACGCCGGGCGAGCTGGAGGGGCACCGGGTCAAGTGCTGGTGCCCCACCTGTCGCGAGGCGGGAGCGAGGGCGCCGAAGTGCCCCGACTGCTGCGGGACGGTCCTGTCCACGGTCGACGTGGTACCTGTCCCGCCAGCGCCTGATCAGCCGGTATTCGTACGAAAAGAAGATGTCGAGCGGCGGAAGGGTCAGCCTGATCTGCGGCGCTACGAGATCGCCCGCTACCTGGCGAGCCGCTACCCGAAAGGGGCCATCGACCTGTTCGTGTGCGACGAGTGCCACGAGATGAAGGCCGAGTCCACGGCCCAGGGCCGGGCGGCTGGCGTGCTCGCGGAGATCGCCAGGCACACGCTGGTACTGTCAGGCAGCATTTACTCCGGGCTGGCATCTGACCTGTTCTACCTGCTGTACCGCTTTGTGCCGGCCTTTCGCGACCATTTTGCGTACGACGAAGTGGCCCGCTTCGTCGAGCGCTTTGGGGTGTACGAGTACATCTACACCAAGATGGACGCCGAGCGGGCCGGCGAGGCCGACCTGTCCAGCGATGTGGGCGCGGTCAGCAAGCGCGGCAACGAACGGGTGCGGCGGCGCGAGCGTCCGGGCATGTCCCCGGCCATCCTGCTGCACGTCATCGGCTCGGCGGTGTTCCTCCGGCTGGAGGACGTGGCGGCGGCGCTGCCGCCGTACCGCGAAGAGGTCCACGTCGTGGACGAGGACCCAGAGCTGCTGGACGCCTACAAGGACCTGGACCGCCAGTTCCAGGACGCCAGCCAGAGCGCCAGCTACGGGCAGCGGATGCGCATCGCCGGCGCGGCTCTGCAGACGCTGCTGTCCTATCCCGACACCTGCACCCGACCGGTCGAGCAGACCATCAAGATCGGGCGCGGCGCCGGGGAGTCCGTGGACATCACCGCTCCGGCACTGCCTGCTGACAAGCTCTATGCCAAGGAGCGGGCGCTCCTGGAGCTGCTGGTGGGCGAGCGGGCGAAGGGCCGCCGCTGTCTGGTGTACTACACCAACACCGGGGTGCGGGACCTGGCACCGCGGCTGCTGCGACTGGCCGAGCAGGCCGGGCTGCGGACCGACGTGCTGAAGGTGTCGGTCAAGCCCGAAGCGCGTGAGCGCTGGATCGAGCAGCGGGTGGAGAAGGGGCTCGACGTCCTGTTCTCCAACCCGGCCCTGGTCGAGACGGGCCTGGACCTGCTGGCGTTTCCGACGATTCTCTGGGCCCAGGTCTGCTACCGGACGGTGACCGTCAGGCAGGCCAGCCGCCGGTCATGGCGCATTCCGCAGAGACTGCCGGTGACAGTCCACCACTTCGTGTACCGCAACACCAAGCAGTACCCGGCGCTGCTGTACATCGCCACGAAGGTCCACACCTCCAATCAGTTCGACGGCGACCTGGAAGGTGATGGCCTGGACGAGCTGGCCGGCGACGACGCCGTGGGCTCCCTGGCGCGGCTGCTGTTCGACGGCGCTCCGGCCGGCAACGGGCTGGAGCAGCTGTTCGCCAGCCTCGAGGAAACGAAGGCCGACAGCCGGACCTTCCTCGATGCGAGCTTCAACGTCAACGACGAGTCGGACCGTCCAGCTCAGGCCGAGCCGGCGGTCGTCGTCTCGCCTGCACCGTTGGAGCTGGACTTCGGTCCGGCCGGGAGCGATCACGGGGAGTCGATTCTGGCGCTGCTGGAAGAGCACGAGCGCATCACGCGCGAGCAGCGCGAGCGGAACACCGTCCGTGCCCAGCGCAAGCTGGAGGCGCGGCTGAACGCCGGCCAGATGTCGCTCTTCTAGGCGGCTCCACGCTCCCACCGGCCGGCCGTGCGCCGGCGCACTCGATTCCATTCCCCATAAGGAGGCCGCCCATGGCGTCACCTGCCTACACCTGTTCCCCGGCGTCTCGCCAAACCCTGAACCGGCGTGGGGCTTCGCTCAAGCCGAAGCCTCCACGCGAGATCGTGCACCTCGTCCGCGAGAACCTGCGGCTCCTGGCCGAGCTGTCCACCCGCTATGAGGTGGGCAACGTCGCCGTCACCCGGCGAGAGAAGACCCTCGACAGTCCCGAGTCGGTCGCGGCCTACCTCAAGGTCGAGATGGCCAACCTGGAGCAGGAACAGCTCCGGGTCGTCATGCTGGACGTCAAGAACCGGCTGCTCGGCGTGAGGCTGGTCTACCAGGGCGGCATCAACCAGGCCGTGGTCAGTCTGGCCGACGTGTTCCGCGAGCCCATCCGGGCCGGCGCCAGCGCCGTCATCCTGGCGCACAACCACCCTTCCGGCGACCCGACTCCGTCGCCCGACGACGTGCGGCTCACGGCGCAAGCCGGCGAGGTCGGGGCGCTGCTCGATATCGAGGTGCTGGACCACCTGGTCATCGGCCGGCCCGAGTACTGCAGCCTGCGGCTGCTTGGCCTGTACGCCCCACCGCGGTGTGGGGCCAGCACACGGCGGGAGCCTCTTCCCGCGGTCGTCACCGGCGGGCCATCGCGCGCCCGCGCAGCTTCAACCAAGAGGTGATCCCCATGCTCAATACCGCTGCCCGACCCATCGAGGTCGAGGAACCCACGTTTGGCATAACCGAACGGGCCGAGCGCATCGCCGGCCGGATCGACGTCGCGACGGAGGAGGTCGAGCGCCTGCCGTTCGACCTGTCGGCCATCGCCGACGAGGGCGTGTTCATCAACGTGGACGCGCGCGGCTTCTCCATGCTCGACCGCCGGCTCAGCTGGCAGTCACTGGGCGTGACGCTGCCGCGCGGGACGGCCATCGCCTTCCGGCCGCCGCGTTCGGGCCTGCTGCCGGACCGCTACCGGCTGGCGCTGCTGCGGCCGGCCGGCCGCGTGCACGCGGCGCTGCACAAGTACTCCTACCGCTTCACCATCACCGAGACGCTGTTCGAGACGCCGGCGTACAGGTGGGTGCCGTGGTGCGCCTTTGAGGCGTTCGAAGCCGAGTTCAACGCCGCGCTTAAAGCGCTCGAGGCGGCGAAGCAGGATATCGACGACCACTACGAGGAGGCGAGCGAGGAGGTCATCGCCGCCTTCCTGCAGCTGGCGAGCGATTCGGCCCGCCGGCTGGAGGCCACCGGGCAGCCCGTGCCGGACGGCTTTGAGGACGCGGTGGTGCACGGCGTGCGCAAGGCCATTCCCACTCGGGACGACCTGCAGCAGCGGCTGACCCTCCGCTATCGGGTCGGCGCGGTCCTGCTGGGCAGCGAGATGCTGGCCGAGCAGCGTCGAGCGTCGGAGGAACGCCGCCGGCTGCAGGAGGTCGAAGGCGCGGCGCGGCTGGAGCGCCAGCAGCAGGACGCCAGGGAGCGGCTGGTGCAGGAGGGCCTGTGGGCCGAGCAGCAGCGGCTGCGGCAGCAACTCGAGGCCGAGCAGGAAGAGCTGCGGCGCGAGGCGGCCATCAAAGAGCGGCTGCGCAACCTCAAGATCGAGGCGGCCAAGGAGCGCCTGAAGGAGTCTCTCAGCCCTCTTGAGGAAGGCGCGCAGCAGCTGCACGCGGCCATCTACGAGTCGGCCCAGGTCATCCGGGCCTCCCTGGAAAAGCACGGCACCCTGACCGGCGCCGCCGTCAGCCATGCCAAGAAGACGGCCCGCTGGTTCCGCTTGATGAACTGGAACGACAGCGACGGCAACCTGCGGGCGCTCATCTCTGACCTGGAGAAGCTGGCCAAGCTGCCGTCAGAGCAGCGCAAGTCGCTGGAAGGCCCGTTGAACCGCGTCGTCGGCGACATCATCCAGGCCTGCTACGCCGACGCCCGAGCGCTGGCGCAGCCGCAGCGTCTCAGCGCGCTCGAGCTGTAGCGAGTAGGAGGCAGCCAAGGCCGGGCGAGCTTGGTGGTTCGCCCGGCCTTCTGCCGCTCCCTCTTCCCTGTCACCCATCGTAGGAGGCTTGCCATGGATTGCAACCACCCCCAGTCAAGACCGGCGATAGAGACGCTCGTCGCGGAACTGGACGTCCTGATCCGCGCCAGATACCCGCTCATCGCCGTCAGTACCTTTGAGGAGCTGCGTTTCCGCCGCGTTCTGCAGGCGGTGGCGCAGCTCGAACGGCATGCGCCCAAGGGCCTGTTCCTGTGGAGCCGGACCCAGGGCCTGCGGCAGACCGGCGGTCCCGAGGACCGCGTGTTACCGGGCTTCGAGGACCCGATGTCCATCCTGGAGCACATCGCCCAGGCAGAGCGCGGGCTCTACCTGTTGGCCGACTACGGCGAGTATCTATGCCCGTTTGGTCAGGCGGATCCGCAGCTGGTGCGCACCCTGCGCGAGCTGGCCTGGACGATCAAGACACGGCCGGTCACGGTGCTGTTCGTGGGCCCGTCGTTCCCAGACATTCCTTCATTAGAAAAGGAAGTCAAGCGCATCGACCTGGACCTGCCCGACGAGGCAGAGGTCGAAGCGATGCTGAACGTGCAGCTGGGCCGGCTGGCTGACAACCCGGACATCCGGCTGCAGGTCGACGGCGAGACGCGTGAGCACCTGGTCCAGGCGCTGCTCGGCCTGACCGAGACCGAGATCGAGAACGCCTTGGCCAAGGCGGCCATCACGTTCCGGGGCGTCGGGCCGGATGCCATCCCGCTCATCCTGGAGGAAAAGCGCGCGGTCATCCGCCAGAGCGGTGCGTTGACCTACAGCCATCCCGAGCCGGCCGACCACCTGGGTGGCTACGCCAACCTGCGCAAGCTGCTGCAGGAGGCGGCAGTGACGTTCACCCCGGCCGCCCGGGCCTACGGCGTCGAGCCGATGAAGGGGCTGCTGCTGGTCGGGCTGCCCGGCACCGGCAAGGACCTGACCAAGAAGATCGCGGCCAGCCTGCTTGGCCGGCCCTTGCTCGACCTGGATTTCGGCGCCGAAATGGGCGAGGGCGGCGGCGTCATCGGTTCCGCCGCTGCGTCAATCCGGCGGGCGCTGTCAATCGCTTCGACCTTGAAGGGTCTGCTTGGCATCTCCGAATTCGAAAAAGCCGTGTCCGGCTTGCAGTCGTCTGATCGGTCGGATGGCGGCGAGACGGCGCGGACCATCGCCACGCTGTTGAACTGGATGCAGGAGCAGCAGGACGTGTTCGTGATTGCCACCGCCAACGACGTGCGCCAGCTGGCGCCGGAGCAGCTGCGCCAGGGCCGCTTCAGCCAGGTCGTGTTCGTCGACCTGCCCACGCCCGAGGACCGGGCCGAGATCTTCGCCGTCCACCTGCGCAAGCGCGACCGCGATCCCGAGGCCTTCAACCTGGAGGAGCTGGCCGCGGCCGCCGACGGCTTCAGCGGCGCCGAGATCGAGGGCGCCGTTAAGGGCGCATTGCTCGACGCCTTCATGGACGGTTCGCGCGAGATCACCACGGCCGACGTGGTGCGGCGGGTCAAGTCTATCCGGCCAACGTCGGAGGTCAAGCGCGAGGACATCGAGGAGTTGCGGCGCTGGGCCAAGGACCACCTGGCCATCGACGCCGTGCGCGGTCCAGCTGAAGGCGCCGGCCGCTTCATGGAGTTCTAAGCCCAGCGTCCTTCACGGCCAGTCTTCGGCGCGGACCAAAGCCCCAGTCCGAGCGGCCGGGCTTTGCTCAACCCCTTCCGAGGAGTTCCCTATGTCCAAGTACCTCACCTTCCCTGACGTCACCTTCAAGGACCGGCGGCTGCTGCTGGCGGCCCTCACCGACATCGGCTTTGCCATCGTCGAGGAGGGCAAGGCCCTCCCGCTCTACGGCTACCAGGGCGATCGCCGGCCGGAGACGGCCGAGATCGTTCTGCGGCGGCAGCATGTCGGCCGCGCCTCGAACGACGTGGGCTTCGCCCGCACGCCGGACGGCTACGTGCCGATCGTGTCCGAGTTCGACCGCCGCACGTTGCTGAACGGCGCCTTCCTGACCCGCCTGCGCACCGCCTACAGCGAGCAGGTCGTGCAGGAGGTGCGGCGCCGGGTTCACGGCACGGCCATCCGCCGCGTCGAGGGCCAGACCATCCAGATAACGGTCCGCTATTAGGGAAGCCGCCATGCCTGAAATTCAGTTCACCATCGACTCTGCCAGCGGCGAGCTGCAGCTGCACCTGAAAGGCATCGCCGGTCCGGCCTGCGATGACGTGGCCAAGCTCGCGAAGGAGCTGCTCGGCCAGCCGGCTGCGGAGCAAACGACGGCGGAATACCACCTCCGCACGCAGGTCCGCCCCCAGGTCCAGACCAGACGCTCATGAACGAGATCACCTGGAGCATCGACCGAGCGACGGGCAGCCTGGTCGTCGAAGGGCTGACGCTGGAGGAGGCCTCAGTGCTGGGCGATGACCTGGTCGGGCGTGTGGCCGAACTCAACTGCGGGAAGCCACTGCCGGATACGGTGCTCACGCCTGCGAACCAGACGCTGCCGCTGGTGCGCATCGCCGGCGTGTATCACGGCTCGCTGGTGGACGGCCCCGGACGCCGCAGCGTGGTCCGGTTCCAGGGCTGCCCAATCCGCTGTCCCGGCTGCTACGTGCCGGAGACCCACTCGCTAACGGGCGGCATGTCCGTTTCGATTGCGAGCGTCGCGGCCGAGCTGACCGGAGATCGGGGGGCGCCGCGGGATGGGGTGACCATCCTCGGCGGCGAGCCAATGGCCCAGCTCGAGCAGCTGCTGGCCCTGCTCCATCAGTTGAAGCGCGCCGGCGTGCACGTCGTGGTCTACACCGGCTACACGCTGGAGGCCTTGCGGACCCGGGGCAGGCCGGCCCTGACCGAGGCGTTGGGGCTGATAGACCTGCTGTTAGACGGGCCGTACGTCGAGGAGCTGGCGGATGGCGCCGGCCAATGGCGTGGCTCACGCAACCAGCGGCTGATCGAGAACCCTGGGCGGTATTTCGCCTCGGCACCGGCGGCCTAAGCCGTGGGAGGCAAACCGCACCCGCTCGGGTTCTGCAACTGCCGCAAGGTGAAACCAATCTGGAATCGCTCCAGGCACTGGACGGCCAAGGAGGTCAGCTATCTGGAGCAGTACTTCGGCCGGGTCGCGGACGAGCGCATGGCCCACCATCTTGGCCGGCCGGTGTGGGGCATCCGGCTCAAGGCGAAGCGACTCGGCATACGGAAACGTCATGTCGGCCTGAACGCCTCCGACCTGGCGGCCATCTTCGGCGTGGACCGCGGCACCGTCACGAGCTGGATCGAGAAGGGGCTGCTGCCGGCCAGACGCGCGTACAAAGTCGGACTCAAGCGAGCCTGGCTGGTCCGTGATGAGGCGGTCGAGGCGTTCATCCGAGAGCACGGGCAGTACATCGATTTCGAGAAGATGCCGGACGGCTACTACAAGGACGTCGCCCGGCAGAACCGCTGGTACTCCCTAGCCGAGCTCGAGCGCCTGACCGGGCAATCGCCGCGGCTGGTCATCCAGGGCATTAAGGCCGGCCTCTACCGCGCCGCCATGCGCGGGCCCCAGTTCTACCTGGCAGCTGAGGAGCTGCCGAAGGTACGACAGGCCACCGATCCGTGGCGGCGCGAGCACATCACGATCCTGCTTCGGGAGCGCGCGGACCGTCTGAAACGCCGACGCGACAAGCGCAAGCGGATCGGTCGCTTCAGGCAGGCTGCCTGATGGCCGATCCATTGGAGGAGCTGAAGCGACTCCTCCGCCGGCTGTTCGAGGCCTGGGAGGCCTGGATTGAGAGCGATCAATGGGCGGGGCCGGAGTACGACGCGCTGGCTGCAACCATTGAGGCACTGCGCAGGCAGCTCGAAGAAGAGTCGACCTAGCGCGCGAGAAAAGGGACCGGTGATGAATAACCGGCCCCTTTTTTTACCGCTCAGCAGGCAAGCGGTATTAGCATGCACGGTGTGTATGTATGATGTGGCAGCGACGACGACGTGGTGGTGGTGGTGTGGTGGTGGCGACGGCGGCTGTCGTCGGGCGCGGCGGGCGGCGGGGGCTCGCTGTTGCTGCTGCTGCCGTCGGCGTCGTTATGACCACCACCACCGGCGTCGCCGTGCTGGTGGTGGCGGCCGCCGCTAAATTAGAAGCTAAAATTAGAACACCCTTTCTATGAGCCACGCCAGCCTTCACCAGTCGCTGAAAACCGAAGAAGTGGCAACCGGCGCGGTGGATGGACTCAACGTAAAGTTGGTGCGTCTTCAGGACGGCAAAGAGGACATTCGCTTTAGCCTGCACGCGTACGTCAGCACGTGGATTTCAGCGGGGTTCCAGCTCGGTGACTTCCTTGAACTAGCCGGCTTCGAGAAGGGTCGTTGTGCCTTCTTTCCTGGCGGCGAGTGCTATGCGCGACAAGTGAGCGGTGACTTCAACTTGGGCGCATTCACCGATGCTGGGGGTAGGGCGTACCAGGAGCTTCGCGGAGCCGAGACGCATCTTCAACGGTGCGGCATCTTCCTCGATAGACCATCCGCTCGAACGCGGCGTGGCTATGCCGGCGCTCGCGGGGACGGGCACACTTCTCCCAAGCAGACCTCAATGAAGCAGGCCGAGGACGACAACTTCCAGTTTGCGTTCACGTGGCTTGAGGGCGGACAGGACAAGGGCTGGGCCACTCACTATCGGCCGAAGCAAGACCCGTCAGCCGAGCTGATGGCGGCCTTCAACTACTTGGACTTCAACCAGTTCGGCCAGTGCCCCGAGTTCGACTTCGACCCTTGCTATTGGCACTTCGTCTCGTTCGAGGGCGGAAGGAACCACTTCGAAAGCAACGCGGGCTTCGCACACCAATCGTTCGATGCGCACGCTGAACACTTCTCGCCTGCACTGGAACAACTCCTTGAAGTGCACCGGCTGCTGCGACCGTTCGGGATGTCATTCCTGCGAATGGCTGAGGTGCCGCTCCCTCGTCCTGCTCCTGCTTCTCCAGCACGGCCAGCGGTTGCGACAGCGCCGCGCCTCACACCAGCTGTCATCGCTGCCCTCATGGACCAGCAGTTCGACGTAGCCGTCTCCTTCGCAGGCCCACAGCGCGACCTTGCTCAGGCATTCTCCGACCGCGTGAAAGCGGTGGGCCTCGAAGTCTTCTACGACAACTACTATCCGGCCCAGCTGTGGGGCACCGACCTGCCTGTGGTGCTGGACACGATCTATCGGAAGAACTCCAAGTACTGCGCCATCTTCATCTCGGGCGAATACAACAAGCGCATGTGGACCAACCACGAGCGCAAGAGCGCCCAGGCTCGCGCCCTGGAGGAGCGAGGCAACACCTACATCCTTCCCATTAAGGTTGAAGATGTTGAGCTGCCAGGCCTGGCCCCCACAATCGGCTATGTCTCACTCAAGGACTACACCATTGAGCAGATAGCCGACCTGTTCATCGAGCGCGTAAAAGGTTAAGCAAACAGCCGTCGAGCGCGATAAACTAAGCGTGCGGCTCGTAGCTCTCCGCAGCAGTGGCTGTCCCAGTGGTGCTTTTGCGAGTGACCTCTAAGGTACACAAGCTAGTTCATTCAAAAACAAAGAAGCGAGGTGCGAATATGGCAATGACTATCGTTCAAGCGGTTCCATCCATAATCTCCACCCTTCTTCCATTCCTCCCTCAAGAGAGCCTGCTGCGGAGAGCTACCATCTGCGGCCGTGGCTGACGACGACAAGCTAGCAGTTCCCAAAGCCGACGCTAGCGATGCGGCACTGGCAATCGCCCGTGGTGCGCTGGGTGCCGTCCCGCTGGTCGGTAGCCTCGGAATTGAACTCGTCAACCAAATCGTCGCGCCCCCTCTAGAGAAGCGCCGCGACGCGTGGATGGAAGAAGTAGGCGAGGCCATCCACGAGCTCCAGGGAAAGGTCACAGGGCTCACTCCCGAAAAGCTGGCAGCCGACGAATCCTTCGTGACGGTGTTCTCTCACGCATCCTCTATGGCGATTCGCAACCACCAGCGCGAGAAGCTCGATGCCCTTCGGAACGCCGTGCTGAATGCAGCCCTCCATAGGGGTGCGGATGAGACACGGCAGATGATGTTCTTGAGCTGGGTGGATGCGCTAACTCCCATGCACCTTCAACTCTTGGCCCTCCTTGGAGACCCGACCAGGTACCTACAGGAGCACAACATCGGCTACCAGCCCACAGGCACGATGGGCGGCATCACTGACATGCTGACCCACGTGACCGGCGCAGACCGCGACATCGTTTCGCAGGCGGTGAAAGACCTGGCCGACAGAGGCTTGCTTCCTCAGATGAATCTTGGCGTCACTATGACTACGGGCGGCTTCTTCCAGCAGCGGTCAACTCCGCTCGGGAATCAGCTCCTGGAGTTCATTGCCAAGCCGCCTGAGCTGAATTAAGGCTAAGTTGCTTGCTAGTGTTCCAGTGTGCGAACCGACCGAGGGCTTCCACGGCGCTTGCACCTGTTTTCGCAAGGCTCAACGGCTCTGGCACGGACAATGCCGGACTACGAGGGACTCTACGCCTGCCCGCTTTGCCTCAAGCTTTTCGGTGTCGAGGCGGTTCACTCCGGTGAACTGACGCGCGACCACACGCCGCCAGAATCTCTTGGCGGGAAGCTGGAGGTGCTGACCTGCAAGACGTGCAATAACGAGAGCGGGCATCGGCTCGAAGACGAGATGCTCGCTGAGGAGCGATTCTTCGAAGTTCTTGGGGCAGATATGGGCAAGCGCATGACCATGAAGGTCACCAGTTGGGGCGAGACCCTCAACGCGGACGTGCAGATTGCAGGGAACAGCATCCTAATCTTTGGCGATCCGAAACGGAATCATCCAGAGGCCCATAAACGGGTCATGGACCGGATGGGTGAGGCGTTCGAGAATGGCTCAGCGAACAGCAAATTCGACTTCACCTTCAACTTCCGCGAGCCGAACCGAAGGATGGCGTCGGTGGGCTGGCTGAAGTCCGCATACCTTCTGATGTTCGCGGCCTTTGGCTACAACTACATCTTCAGTTCCGAGCTGGAACCCGTCCGAAGGCAACTCATGGATATTGAATCAGAGGTTTTGCCCGTACTGGGCCTCGTCAGCCCTGAGAAACTCGACAGGAAAATCGTGCTCATCGATGAGCCAGCCTCGTGCCGTTCGATTTTCGTGATGATGGGCTCCCGGCATGGCATCTTCTTGCCTCGCGATGGGGACGAACACTTGCATGAGAGGCTCCGCCAAGACTCCGCATTGCAGAATGGAACGCTGGGCCATTTTTCGGGGCGAGGTGAGATCCCCTGGCCGACGAGGACCACATTCTTGTTCGATAGAGAAGAGATCCCCGTCTAGTCCAGCGGCGTCACCAGCTCAGCATCAAACGCGCGGCGAAGAAATTCAGGAAACGTTTCGCGTTCAGTGCCGGCCTCAACCGCCTCACGCCACACGAACTCTGCCTCCGACATCGCAGCCGGGTCGGGTAGCTTCGACGCCGCGATCCAAGCCCAGATGGCTGGTGAGCCGCTGGACTCAACGCCCCACATGATTTTGCCCATCCCAGTAGCCAGCATCCTGAAGTGGTGATAGGGATGGCCGTCAACCAACAGCGCTGGAGACGTATGGAGAGCGTCCGCTAGACGACGGACTGTCGAAGGCCGAGCGCCGTGGCGCTCCGCTTCCAAATCGATGATGGCCTGACGACTCATGCCTGTTCGACGTGCGAGTTCTGAAACAGAGACAGACAGCCCGCTACGAACTCGATAGAGATTTGGGACGGGCTGGAAATCGCGTGCGACCAAGGTGCGCGAACGATAGCACGTATAAGTTGACAGTCAAAGTGGACAGTTTGCGCCACGTATGAGCTGAGTCGCGGTGTGCCCGTGGCCATGTAAAAGTCCCCAGTTGTGGCCAACAAAAGTCCCCACCCCTCGTCTGACCTAGAAGACCAAGAGCCGGCCTGACGTGTGGTCGTTATGGGTGGTGGTGGCCACCACCACCCATA
>Ga0209062_1004532_pt1 | contig 14397 bp, 11 predicted proteins | sample Coa_R2_2_FD_187158 | JGI IMG/M metagenome (GOLD analysis project Ga0209062, IMG submission 187158) | Surface soil microbial communities from Centralia Pennsylvania, which are recovering from an underground coalmine fire - Coalmine... | ecosystem: Environmental > Terrestrial > Soil > Unclassified... | reverse complement strand
ACTCACCGTCTCGCAGGCCGCCCAGCATGCCGGGTTCGGCCACGCCGTCCTGCCGATCGCGGTCGAGCTGGACGTCGCAAGCGGCCTGATGTTGCATCCCCCTGCCCTCCGCGACTGGTCACAGCGCATTGCCCTCGCCGTCGGGGAGCCGCGCAACGCGTGCCCCGCGGACGCCAGGGATGTCGCCTGGAGCACGCAATTCTATGCCCGCCAGAGGTCATTGAGCCGGCTGGGCGAACAGCAGGCGCTGCTGGACCTTGCTATCCGGCGGGCCGTCGGCGAGCATATCTCTACCCAGCACGCGGGGGAGGCGCGGCCGGGTATCATGATCACCTCAGAGCTCCACAAGCGCTTCCTGCCCTGCTATGCGGCCTCGTTGCCGATCCTCAATCTCGACGTGCGCGCGACCACGGCACAACTGGGCGTGCCGGCTGTCGCCTAGCCCGCGGATCTGGTGAGAACTTGCCGCCGGAGCTTCAACAGAGCCTGGGCCAGCTCGCCGGCTTCATCTCGCTGTGCGGCTTCATTCCTTATATCGCCGAGATCCTGCGCGGCACGACCCGGCCAAATCGCGCCACGTGGTGGATCTGGACGGTGGTCGGAGCCACGCTGTGCGCCAGCTACTACGCCTCGGGAGCGCGGCACACGATCTGGGTCGCCGCCAGCTACGTCGTCGGGCCGCTGGCCATCGCCCTACTGTCGTTGCGCCGTGGCGAAGGGGGCTGGTCCCGGTTCGACCGCAATTGTCTGAGCGCCAGCCTGCTTAGCCTCGTCATCTGGTGGCTGGCGCGGTCGCCGTTGGTGGCGCTGGTGGCGAATATCGGCATCGACCTGCTGGGAGCATTGCCCACCGTACGCAAGGCGTACGCCGAACCCGAGGCGGAGAGCCTGGCATCGTGGGCGATCTTCCTCATCGCCGACGCGCTCAACCTCTGTGCCCTGAGCTCCTGGTCGGTTGAGGCTTCCCTCTATCCGGCTTATCTGTTTACGCTTGCCGGCGTGCTGGTGTTGCTGCTGGCGCGGCCCGTGGTGACGCGCACGGCGGCACAGTTGGCCCGCCGCTTGGTCTAAATCAATGCCGGGGTGAAACCCGCAGGGTCGATATCGTGTCGGTCCCGCCGCAGCTTTGGTTTAGCGCGCACTCTGCTCACACGTCCTGGGGCTTTCCTCCGCCCCGGTCCGTGTCTACGCCCAGGTAGTGGGCGGTCCAGCGACGGCGGATCTCCTCTTCCGGCACCCCCGTGGCGTACACCGGCGACACCAGCGCCACGGCCCGCTCCACCCGTACCAGCACGATCTGCCGGATGGCGCTCGTGCTCCCGCGGCTCCGATACGCCGCCACGATTTCCTCGAAGAGCGAGCCCTCCGTCAGCACGGCCCCCGTGCCCTTGAACCGATAGCCCTTGCGCGTGAGCGCATCGACGACGTTGATCTCGACGGCCGGGTTGTGCCGCAGGTTCTGGACCGTCCGCGGCGAGTTGATGTCGGCGAAAACGAGGCGATCGCCGTCCCACACGTTCAGGGTCCCCTTCGGCGAGAGATTGGGGGTCCCGTCCGGGCAGATCGTGGCGACGAACCCGAGCCGTTGCTCCCGCACAACGCGCCGCATATCCTCCGTCAGGATGCCCATCGTCCCGCACCTCCCTCGGTCCACGCAGGTCCGTCACGCTTGCCCTGTGATTATAACAGGGCCGTGGGACCCGTCCCGCCCAGACGCTCGGGGAAGATGGTCGTCTACCATGACTTCCGGCATCTCGCGCTGACAACACGGCTCTATCGTCCGGCACATCACAACATGACCCCTCGGGCCGTACTGTAAGCCTGGAACTGCCGAACAAAGCACACGGCAGAGAGAAGAGAAAGCCACCGCGGAGGTATGTGATGTTTCGGAGACTCGGCGAGGTAGCAGTTCGCTTCCCCATCCCTATCATCGTGCTGTGGGTCGCTCTCGCGGCCGGCGTCACCGTCGTGGCGCCGCGGCTGAGCGACGTCATCAGCACCAGCCACGCCTCGTATTTGCCCGCCTCGGCCAACAGTCAGCAGGCCACTGCCGCCATCCAGAAGGCCTTTCCACAGGCCCCGGCCAGCAGCGCCATCGTGGTCGTCACCGGACCCAAGGCACAACGCGAGGCAGCGGTGGCGGCGATCTCGCGCTACGCCCGCCAGGGGCTGACGCCCGCGCCGTCGCGCGTGCAGTCGGTGGCCACCGATCCGCAGTTGCGCGCGGTGCTCGACAGCAAGGACGGCGCCGCCACCCTGATCAATCTGGGCTGGAAGCAGCCCGATACCAGCTCGCAGCCGGGTGAGGCGGTCAAACATCTGCGCGCATATATTGCCGCGCACCCCTATGCCAACGTCACGGCGCGCGTCACCGGCGATGTGCCGATCAACCTTGACTATCAGGATCAGATCAACCGCAGCAGCGAAGTGACCACCCTGGCTACCGTAGCACTGGTCCTGGGCATCATGCTGCTCCTCTTCCGCTCGCTGGTGCTGCCCATCGTGCCGCTGATGACCATTGGCATCTCGATCCTCATCAGCATAGGCGTGGTGGCCACTCTGGCCAGGAACGGCATGATCGTTTCGCAGAACACGCCCATCTTCATGATCGTCCTGCTGGCCGGCGCCGGCACCGACTACTGCCTCTTCCTGGCCAATCGCTACCGGGAGGAGTTGCTCAATGGGGCCGAGCCGGCCGAGGCCGTCGTCACCACCGTCACGCACGTGGGCGATTCGATTGCCTCCAGCGCCGTCGCGGTGATGGTTGGCATGGGCGGGATGGCCTTTGCCCAGTTCGGTCTGTTCAACACCACCGGACCGGCCGTGGCCGTCAGCGTGGGCATCACGCTGATCGCCGGCCTGACCCTCACTCCGGCCCTGCTGGCGTTGCTGGGTCGCCGCACCTTCTGGCCGGCCCGTGTCACCGTGGCCCGTCCGTCGCGCCTCTGGGCGCCGCTGGCCCGCAACGTCACGCGCCACCCGGTGATCGCCATGCTCGCGCTGTTGGTGGTGTTAGCGCCGCTGAACCTGTCGGTGCTCAGGACCAGCCAGACATTCGACTTCCTGAGCGACCTCGGCAACACCGTGGAGGCCCACGCCGGCTTCAATGCCATCGAGCAACACTATGGTGCCGGCAACAGCCAGCCCCAAACGCTGGTGATAGTAGCCCCGAGCAGCCTGCGCAACAGTCGGGACCTGGCTCGCCTCGACCGCCTCAACGCCCAGTTGGCCGGGCTGCACGACGCCACCCAGGTCCTCGGTCCCACCCGTCCCGCCGGCCGGCCCATCCCTTACGCCGCCTACGCCACGGTTCCCCAGGTCGCGGCGGCGCTGGATCAGAATCTGAGCGCGGACGGGCGCACCGCGACCTTTACCGTCGTCGGCGCCACGGACCCGTACAGCGCGCGTGCCCATACCTTGCTCGACGCTGCACAGGCCAGAGCCGCCGCGGCCTTCCCGGAGTCGCATGTGTACAGCGCCGGGACCACGGCCGTGGCCGCCGATATCCAGACCGTGTCGCACGACGACCTGGTGCGCATCGCCCTCTTCGTGCTCGGCGGCATCCTGGTGGTGCTGGTGCTGCTGCTGCGCAGCGTGGTGGCGCCGATCTATCTGCTGGCCACGGTGCTGTTGAGCTTCGGGGCCACGCTGGGCGGCACCACGCTAGTCTTCCAGGGGCTGGCCGGCCAGTCGGGCATCGTCTACTGGGTGCCGTTCCTGATGCTCACCTTCCTGATCGGCCTGGGCATCGACTACAACATCCTGCTGATGACCCGGGTGCGCGAGGAGGCGCGCAAGGGCGGCCGGTATCGCTCCGCCGTGGCCCACGCGGTAGAGCGCACCGGCAGCATCATCACCTCGTGCGGCCTGATCATGGCCGGTACCTTCGGCACGCTGCTGCTGGCCAGCGTGACCGGGTTGCGCGAGTTGGGCTTTGCCGTCGGCGTCGGCATTCTCTTCGACACCTTCCTGGTGCGCAGCATCCTGGTGCCCTCGCTGGTGGTCATCTTCGGGCGGTTCTCCTGGTTCCCCGGCAACCTGGTGCGCGTCCGCCCCGAGGTGCTGCCGCGCCTGAGCACGGAGGCAGAGCCGGCGGCGTAGGAGCCTTTGCCGCGGCCTGACACTAAAGTGTCATGGCAGGGTACGGGCACTGAAGTGCCTATGACGCACCTCTATCCGGCTTTAGCCGGTCCGTCCCTGCCAGGCGACTTCAGTCGCCGGCCGGTCGGCAGCCGCGGGGGACGGGCTATACGTCCCCCGCGGTCGCGCCGTACAATGGGAGCAAGTAGTCGTGCAGAGTTATAGGTCGAGGTTTGCCCCATGGCGCTGAAAGCCACATCTCGTGCCTCCGCGGCGGCGCTGGCACACGAGCGACTGGCCACCGGTCGCGTCGCGCGCGAGGCGTTGGAGCGCTATCCCTGGCCGCCCGCCAGCCGCATGGCCGGCTACGTGGCCGTGTGCGCCGCGCTAGTTGCCACGCTGCTGGGCGAGGTGCCGCTCGATGCAGCGCAGGCCGCGCTGAGCGTGGTCCTGGGCGGCTTGTTCGGCCTGGCCTTTCACTGGCTCAGCGAATGCCAGGCGCAGATGGGCGCGCGCAAGCGCGTGCTATATTTCGGTGCGCAACTTGTCTGTGCGACGATTCTAGCCGGGCTGACCAGCAATGACATGGGTCCTTGCATCTTCTTCTTCGTGCTCGCGGCGGAGCTGCAATTCCTGGTGCCGTTTCGTGTCGCGATAGTTGGTACGGCGCTACTCTGGCCGCTGCTGGTGGTGGCCATCCGTGCCGGCGGTCGGAACGCCTATGCGCAGGAGTCTCCGTTGATCCTGGCCATAACGGCACTGACCGGGTTCGTCTTTGTGGCGGCTTTCACGCGCAGCGCGGTGGTCGAAGTGATTCAGCGCTACCAGGCCACGCTCCTGCTGGATGAGCTGAATCAGACGCACGCCCAGCTCAAGACATACGTCGATCAAGTCGAGGAGCTGGCCGTGGCCCGCGAGCGCAATCGCATGGCCCGCGAGATCCACGACACGCTCGGCCATTATCTGGCGGTGATTAACGTGCAGATCGAGACGGCGCAGAAGCTGAGCGCGCACGATGCCGGGCGCGCCCAGACGGCCCTGTCCACGGCCAAGCGCCTGGCCAGCGAGTGCCTGGCGGAGGTGCGCCGCTCCGTGGCGGCGCTGCGTCCCGCCGTCCTGGACGACGTGACCCTGCCCGAGGCTATCGGCGTGTTGATCGAAGAGTGGCGCCGAGAGTCCGATGTGACCCTACACGTCGAGGGCCATGGCCTGGGCACGGCGCCGCCCGCCGTGGAGGTCGCGGTCTACAGGGCCATTCAGGAGGCGCTGACCAATGTGCGCAAGCATGCCGGCGCCCGGAACGTGTGGCTGCGCACCGAATGGGGGCCACACTATCTGGTCTCGAGCGTGCGCGACGATGGGCGTGGTGCCGATCAAGAATGTCTACGGGACGACGGGCGGGCCGGGTTCGGGCTGTGCGGTATGCGCGAACGGGTGGAAGCCGTGGGTGGCACGCTCGACGTCGAGACCGCGCCGGGCAAAGGCTTCTGCGTGACGGTGCGCGTGCCGTTCCCCGAGCTCGCAGGTGAGGCATGAGCGTCGACTCTGGCGGGCCGACCCGTGTCCTGGTGGTGGACGACCAGGCCTTGATGCGCGAGGGCCTCTGTACGCTACTTGAGCTTGACGAGTCGATCAGCGTTCTGGGCACGGCCGCCAACGGCCACGAGGCCGTGCAGCGGGCGCGCGAGCTGGAGCCGCATGTCGTGCTGATGGATATCCGCATGCCCGGCATGGACGGCATCACCGCCACGCGAGCGCTGAAGCAGACGCACGGGCACATACAGGTGCTCGTGCTCACCACCTTCGACGACGACGAGCTCATCTTCGCCGCCTTACAGGCCGGCGCCAGCGGCTACGTGCTGAAGGATACGCCATCGGAGCAGCTGGCCCGCGACCTGCACGCGGTGCGTCGCGGCGAGTCCAGCCTCTCGCCCGGCGTGGCGCGCAAGGTGATCGCCGAGTTGGTCGGGCGGGAGCACGCCGGCCCCGCTCCCGCGTCCCCCCAGCCTGCTGCGCCCAGGATCGACGCCGAGGGGCGGGAGAGCCTGAGCGAGCGCGAGCTGGACGTGCTGCGGCTGGCCGCGCAGGGCCTGAGCAATCGCGAGATCGGGCAGAGACTTTACATAACTGAAGGTACCGTGAAGAACCACATCTCCTCATTGCTCTCCAAGTTGCACCTGCGGGACCGCACCCAGGCCGTGCTCTACGCCAGAGAGCAGGGGCTGATCTGAGCGGCTAAATGCGTCCAAGATGAATCCGCGGAAAGGACCGCGCCTGAAAGTGGTTTCCATGACGCTTTATCTATCTGGAAGCATATAGGTCGCACGCAGACGAACCTGCGTTACGTTATTGGTGGCCATGTCCGGCTCAGGCCGCCCGTGGGGCCCGGACGAGGCGCCAGTGCGCCAGACCAGCGCGCCGATAGACCGGCGGGGCTAGGCGCCGGCAAGGCGATGGCCCGAGTCTGCTCACCCCTGCAAGTCCCGGTCGCATCGGCGTTGCGGGCTGCTATGATTGAATCAGGGGGAGGACAATGTGATGTCACAGCAGTGCCAATTCGGCTTGACCGGCCTCGCGGTGATGGGGCAGAACCTGGCGCGCAACATAGCTCACCATGGCTTCTCGATCGCCGTCCACAACCGCACCACGGAGCGCACCGATCGCTTCATGGCCGAGTTCGGCGGCGAGGGTGCGATCACCGGAACGCACTCGGTTGAGGACTTCGTGGCGGCGATTGCGCGGCCGCGGCCGATCATGATCATGGTCAAGGCGGGCAAGCCCGTCGACGACGTCATCGCCGAGTTGCGCCCGCATCTCGACCCCGGCGACATCCTCATCGACGGAGGGAACTCCTTCTTCGAGAGCACGCGGCGGCGCACGCGGGAACTGGAAGCCGCGGGCCTGCGTTTTATCGGCACCGGCGTCTCGGGCGGCGAAGAAGGCGCCCTCAACGGGCCGAGCATCATGCCGGGCGGCACGCGCGAGGCCTACGAGCAGGTCGCCCCGATCCTGACCAGCATCGCGGCACAGGTCGACGGCGTGCCCTGTTGCACGTATATCGGGGCTGATGGCGCGGGTCACTACGTCAAGATGGTGCACAACGGCATCGAGTACGCCGACATGCAGCTCATCGCCGAGTCGTACGATTTGCTCGGGCACGGATTGGGCCTGGGCGCCGGCGAGCTGGCGGGTATCTTCGCCGAGTGGAACCGGGGCGACCTCGACTCCTATCTCATACAGATTACCGCGGAGGTCCTGGCAAAGCAGGATGCGGCGACCGGCAAGCCGCTGGTCGACGTGATTCTGGACCAGGCCGAGCAGAAGGGCACCGGGCGGTGGACCTCACAGTCGGCGCTTGAACTCGGCGTTCCGTTGACCGCGATCACGGAGGCGGTGTTCGCGCGCAACCTGTCCGCCCTCAAGTCCGATCGCCGGGTGGCGTCCGCGCTGCTGGCCGGGCCGGCGACGCGGCGCGCGGCCGGCCACGACCAGACGCTGATCAACGCGGTGCGTGACGCGCTGTATGCCTCGAAGATCGTGGCCTACGCGCAGGGCTTCGAGCAGATGACGGCGGCGGCCCAGCAGTACGGCTGGGAGCTGGATCTGGGCGCCATCGCCACCATCTGGCGGGGCGGGTGCATCATCCGTGCGCGCTTCCTCAACCGCATCAAGGAGGCGTACGACGCCGAGCCGGAATTGAAGAACCTGCTGCTGGCGCCGTACTTCCGCGACGCGGTCGCCAGGGCACAGGACTCCTGGCGGCGCGTGATCGGGATCGCGGTCGAGCAGGGCGTGCCGGTACCGGCATTTTCCTCGGCCCTGGCCTATTACGATGGCTACCGGCGCGAGCGCGGTCCGGCCAACCTGATCCAGGGCCTGCGCGACTATTTCGGCGCCCACACCTATCGGCGCCTCGATCGGCCGGGATCGTACCACACGCGCTGGGCGCAGGATGGTGTCGAGGAACAGGTCTCCGATCATTAAGCGGCCCGATTGGAACCTCTCCGGCCATAGTTGCGCGCCATGACGAATGTCGAGTACGTCGAGGCGTCGCTCATCTAGCTTCTGGACGTGGTGTCGTCGGGATGGCGGCTGCCACCCGTCAATCGTTCAGGGTGTGCTTGTGGCGCAGGTGGGCCTGTGCTATAATCCCATTCGTCCGGTGGAACACCGGCAGTGAAGCGTGAGGTATCGTCGTGTCCGCGGCATTGCACATCGTGCAGGGAATCTTGTCTGTCTTCCTGATGGGGCTCATCCTGCTCCAATCCAAGGGAGCCGGTCTGGGCAGCATCTTTGGTGGCAATGAATCGGTCTTCACGACGAGACGCGGCATCGAGCGCCTGCTTTTCCAGTTTACGATCGGTGCATCGGCCGCCTTCCTCGTCTTCTCGCTGCTGGTAGCGAAATTTGCCTGACGGGCCGGCCTTCGCCGGCAGTACTCTCGCCGAAGTGGTGGAATTGGCAGACACGCCGTGTTCAGGGCGCGGTGGGCTTCGCCCGTGAGAGTTCGAGTCTCTCCTTCGGCACCTCTCCCCTCTCCTGACTTTTCCTCCTGTTGCCCCTAGACGACCTTCGTGGTACACCGAACGGTGTATGGCGCGCTGCATGCTGTGTTAGCTGTGGGTCATCGCGTATTCATTTGCCCGGCTATAAACTCAAACTAACCTCCTCGGGCACACGTATCGCGCATACGTCACACGGTCTCCGCAACCGGCCGTATTGCAGTGAAGGGGGGTGAGATGGGGATTGAGTGGCAACGGCCTAATGGACCTACGTACGCCGGCGTCGCTCTGCCGCGGACGGTGTGCAAGGAGCACGCGCTATCCATCAGAAGTTAGAAGGGAGATCAGCCCATGATTCACAGGAAACACACGCAGCGAGCGATCGCGGCATTGGCTCTCGCCACGGTTGCGCTGGGCGCAGCCGGCTTTGCCGGTTCGCAGCATGCCCTCGCCTCGCGCACTCTTGCTACATCGCAAGTGTTGCAATACCCCAATTTTGATCCGAGCTCGAGCTGGCCGAACACCCTCGATCCGGCCAACGTGACTGACTCGCAGTCGATCATGGTGATAAACATGATATACGGCAACCTGGTGAAGCTCGACTCCAAGAACGCCGTAGTACCCGATCTGGCCACCTGGACGGTCAGCCCGAATCGCAAGGTGTACACGTTCCACCTGCGCGACACCAAGTTCTCCGACGGCAACCCGGTGACCGCCGACGACGTCATCTACTCCATCGAGCGCGCGCTCAACCCCAAGGTCAACAAGGGTGCGCCGTCGCCGGTGGCCAGCCTCTACATGGGCCATATCCTGGGCGCGGCGACCTACAAGGGCAGCGGCCCCCTGGCCGGCCTGAAGAAGATCGACAGCAAGACCGTGCAGATTACCCTGGACAGCCCGATCTCCTTCTTCCTGCAGACGCTCAGCTATCCGACGGCCGACATCCTGGAGAAGGGCAAGACCCCGCTGAACAGCCTTACCACCAAGAACCCGCTGCAAAATCAGATCAGCAGCGGCCCGTGGAAGATCTCCAAGTTCAGCTACAAGAACTCCCTGACCTTCGTGCCCAATCCTGGCTACTACAATGCCAGCAAGATGAAGCTGACGGAAATCGACATGCCGTTCGTTGGCAGCCAGGATACGATGTATGCGGGCTATCAGAGCGGCCAGTACGCCATGACGTCGGTTCCGCCCAAGCTCCTTCCGCAGGCGCGCACCCAGCCCGACTTCCACGGCAGTCCCATACTCGCCATCGATTACATCACGCTCGATCAGGCCAAGCTGCCGTTCAGCAACAAGAATCTGCGCCTGGCCGTGTCCTACGCGGTGGATCGCACCACGATCAACAAGGACGTGCTCAAGGGCGCGCAGATCGATCTCTACAGCGTGGTGCCGCGGGGCATCCCCGGCTACGATGCCGATGGCTACAAGTACACGCCGCACTATGACCTGGCCAAGGCCAAGATGTACCTGGCCAAGGCCAAGGCCGAGTTGGGGAAGAACTTCCCGTCCTCGCTGACCATCAAGTATCAGGCCGGCAGCGCCAGTCTCGACGCCGAGTACACGGAGCTACAGGCCAACTGGAAGGCCATCGGCCTCAACGTCAAGGTGCAGAGCCTTAACTTCAATTCGTGGCTGAACCTGGTCACCAAGCCGACCACCAGCGTGACCTACAAGGGCGGCGACCCGTGGGTCGAGAACCTGTGGATCGACGACTATCCCGATGCGCAGGATTTCACCACCAACCTGCTGACCCCGTCCACAAACTACAACGTGGGCAACTACAATGACCCGCAGTTCAACAAATGGACCGATGAGGCGCTCACCGCGGCCGGCAGCGAGCGCGCACAACTCTACATCAAGGCGTCGCGCAAGGCGCTCAACGATGGCGCCTGGATCATGATCGGCCAGCAGACCACTAACTGGCGCTGGAAGCAAAACATCAAGGGCATGGACGTGTGGTCCAGCACGTCCAACCCGTACCCCTTGAACAACGACTGGACCAACGTCAGCGTCCAGTAGGACGGCGGTGGCCTGGCCCTGAACAAGAGATCATGGCGGGGACGCGGCCCTGACGGGCCACCGTGGACCATTGATGGCCGTGTGCCTGCCATGAGGCTTCAGCCTCGGGCCGTCTCCAGGGCGCAAGAACAACTCTTGCGCCCTCCACGACGTATACTGACATATAGGTTATTTGGAGCGGGTCTATGGGCCTTGGGGCATTTGTCATTAAGCGCCTGGCCAGCATGATCTTGGTCATCATTGGCGTGACCCTGATCACGTTTTTCCTAGTGCACCTCGCGCCGGGTGATCCCATTCGCATCGCGCTCGGCATCCACGCCTCGGGCCAATCGGTATCGCAACTGGAACACCAGTACGGCCTGGACCAACCGCTGCCCATCCAGTATCTCAACTATATGGCCGGCTTGGTGCAGGGCCGGCTCGGCCCGTCGTACGAGAGCCCGGATTTCACGGTCAACGATATCCTGGGCCGTGGCCTACCCATCACCCTGTGGCTGGGCCTCTGGGCTACCGTCATCGCCATCGTGGTGGGTTTGCCACTCGGTGTGCTAGCGGCCGTGCGGCACAACAAGCTGCTCAGCGATAATCTCAACATGGCCGGCAACATGATCCTGTACTCGGTGCCGCCGCTGCTGCTCATCGGGGTGGCGCGCGTGATCTTCAGCATCGACCTGCACTGGCTGCCGGTGGCCGGCTGGAACGGCTTCACCAGCGTACAGTACCTTGCCATGCCCGTGCTAATTTACGCCAGCGGCATCGTGGGCTTTTACGCCCGCTCGATGCGCTCGTTCATGCTGGAGGTGCTCAATCAGCAGTATATTCGCACCGCCAAGGCCAAGGGGCTGGCTTACTGGAAGATCGTCTTCGTGCACGCCGCCAAGAATACGCTGGTGCCGTTCGCCTCCATCCTCGGCCCGACTATCGCTTTCCTGGTTGTCGGCGCCTTCATCATCGAGAATTTGTTCAACATACCGGGCATCGCGCAGATCACCGTTCAGTCGACCCTGGCCAATGACTATAACGTGACCCTGGCCACGACCGTCCTGCTGGCGCTTGCCGTGGTCGTCGTCAACGCTCTGACCGACATATTTTATGCGCTGGTCGATCCACGAGTGAGGCTGTAATAATGGCCGATGAATCGAGACTCGGTGCCGTGTCGCGGGTGGGCACGTCGGTTGGCACGCTCGAGACCGCGGTGCCACGGCCCAGCGATGACAGCGGCGACGTGCTGGCGGTGCCGCTGTCGCCGATGCGCCAGGCGTTCATTCGCTTCCGGCGCAATAGGCTGGCCGTGGCGAGCCTGATTTTCTTGCTAGCGCTGCTGGTGCTGACCTGCATCGCCCAATGGTTGCCGCTCATCGATCCGACGGTGCCCGATCCCGCTAACACCGATGCCTGGCCCAGCGCCCAGCACCTGCTCGGCACCGACGGCAACGGCCACGATCTGTTCAGCGCCATGATCTATGGCCTGCGCCCGGCCTTTGTCGTCGGCATCGTCGGCGCCGTGGTGACGACCATTCTGGGCGTGTCCATGGGGCTGGCGGCCGGTTTCCTGGGCGGATGGGTCGATGCCCTATTGAGCCGATTCACCGACCTCATGTTCGCCTTCCCCGCCCTCGTCCTGGCGCTGCTGTGCGAGGAACTCTTCACCAATTCCAATAGCCCGGTGGGTAATGCGCTGGGCGACCAGGCGCGCGTGATCGTCATGACCGTCGTGTTTGCCCTGCTGGGGTGGCCGGCGCTGATGCGCTTCGTGCGCGGCCTGACCTTGCAGTACAAAGAGATGCAATTCGTCGAGGCGGCGCGCGCGCTCGGCCTGTCCAACTGGGGCATTGTGCTGCGCCATCTGCTGCCCAATACGTGGGGACTGGTGCTGGTGCAGGCTACTTTCACCGTCGGCGGCTTCATTTACACGGAGATCGTGCTCAGCTTGCTCGGCCTCGGCGTGCAGGTGCCGACGCCCGACCTGGGCTATCTGGCCAACCAGGCGCTGGCCGATCTGGAGATCAACTGGGTAGAGACAGTCGCGCCCAGCGCCTTGCTCACTCTGCTCATCGTCGCCTTCGCCTTCCTCGGTGATGGCCTGCGCGATGCGTTCGACCCGCAGACCAGAGAGTCTTAGCCTTATTACTCACAGAGACCGACCCGAAGCCGGGAGCGCGGGCGAGCACGCGTGCTCTGACCCGCAAATCGTGGCGGGCGAGGACGCCCGCGCTCCGGGACGCCGCGGTATGTTCGGCATTCATTAATTCGGGATAGCCGACAACGAAGCGGCCATCATTGGACAGCCGGCGTATAGACGGTGAACGTCTGTTGACCGCTTGCCGAGGGCGCGCTCCAGGTCAAGACGTAGATGGGGACCAGATAGAGTTGGCCCATGGCTCGCAGCCCGACATAGGCCAGAGATAAGCCGTCGATCTCCGCCGGACCGCTGAAAATGGCCGGATCGGGACCGTGATAGAACCCTGCTCCCTGCGTCATCCAGTTCGACGTGGCGATGGCCGGCGATTGCGCGGCCAGCAGGACCGGGGGTCCCGACGTGGCGACTACCTCGTAGCGTAGGTATTGCAGCACACCGCCGCCGTCCAGGCTGATGCTGACCGCGACCGGGTCGCGCAGGGGCGCTCCGCCGATGGTTTCGCCGTATTGCACGCGGCCGTCTATCTCACCGGTCTGGATGAGATTTTGGCTGAGCAGGCCGTGCGACCTCAGCCAGGTGTCGGCGGCATGGCCGGCCCGCGCGAGGGACAGACGGCCCACCGCCGGATAGGCGGCCTGCAATGAGAACCAGTCCGTGCCGTATCCGCTGTAGACCGTCAGGGTGTAGGGCATGGTGCCAAGCTGGAGCGTGGCGACGATCGAGCGATTGTTTTGTATACTCGGGGCCGTCAGCAGCCCGTTCGCCCCGAGGCGCTGCGCGATGGCGTAGACATCGGCCGGCGAGGGATCGGTGACGCTGATCGGATAGATGGAGAGTTGCGCCGGCATCATCGGCGGCGACCAGCTTACCGGCACGGTGGACGTAATGGACTGAGTGATGGACTGCGCATAGAGCAGTGGCGAGTCGAGGATGGCGTTGTCGGGCGCCGGCGGTGCGATGCGGGGTTGGGCCAGCGGATTGAGGATCGGCCGCGGTGTGGCCGTCGCCGATGGCGTGGGCGTCGCCGTGTCGGTCGGCGTGGCCGTCTCGGTTAGCGTCGGCGTCGCGGTCGCGCTGGCCGTTGCAGTCTCAGTCGGCGTTGGGCTATTCGTCGGCGAAGGGATGGCTGTATCCGTCGGGCGGCGGGTGGGAGTCGGGGTCGCCGTGCGCGTCGGCCGTGGCGTGGCGGTAGCGCTGGGGACCGCCGTGCTGCTGGGCGTCGCGGCGGGCGTCTGTGTCGCGGTCGCGGGCGGCGTCTCGGTGCGCGTGGGCCTCGACGTAGCCGTCGCTGTCTCACTTCGAGTTGGGCTCGGCGGGATCGCCGTTGGAGTCGGGCTCGGCGGGATCGCCGTGGCGGTTGGCCGCGCTGTCGCCGTGTCCGCGACGCGGGCCGTTGGTGTGGCCGAGGCTGCCTCGGCCGGTGCACGCTTGCCGCTCTCTCGCACCGTCGGGCTCGGCGAGGCCGTTGGTGTGTCCGGATGGGCCATGGCGGTATCGGTCGCAGTAGGCGTGGGCGGTGGCGCCTCCGTCGGCACCGCGGTCGGCGGGGGAGTTGTCGTGGGCAGGGGCGTCGGCACGCTGGTACTGGTACTCGTAGGTATAGGTGTCTGCGAAGGCGGTATCGACGTGGCGGTGGCCGTCGACGATGGCACG
>Ga0209062_1004530_pt1 | contig 14406 bp, 10 predicted proteins | sample Coa_R2_2_FD_187158 | JGI IMG/M metagenome (GOLD analysis project Ga0209062, IMG submission 187158) | Surface soil microbial communities from Centralia Pennsylvania, which are recovering from an underground coalmine fire - Coalmine... | ecosystem: Environmental > Terrestrial > Soil > Unclassified... | reverse complement strand
AGCGTCTCTTTTCCTGCTCACCGATGAGGTGCCTGGGCCATCGTTTCCAGTTCTGTCTCCTTCTATGGACAAGCACATCGCTCTTGGATCTTTGCTTGTTCGTTTACGGCTTGCCCTTACACACAACACGGCATGGTGTCTAGCAATACAAGCAGGCTCGTACCAGGAGCCGCCGAACATAGATTGGCACGACACAGTGCTGCGAGTAATCTGTTTCGCTCTGGATATCATGCGGCATCTCAATTTGCTCCAATGCCAAGGTGGTCACAGCATAGGATTCGTCAAGTTTCTCGTCGTGAGCAAGGCGTGGGCAGACCTCAGTCACGACACAGTAGCATCTAGCCTCGCTCCAATCATCCCACGGGTTGCACAACGAGCCTGGAATGTCATTTTCGTGACATTCCAGGCTCGTTTGAGTTGCTCACTATTTTCTGATTAACGGTCAGAAAGATCTGTCCTTTGCGAAAGGAGACCATCATGTCTGGGGACACCACCCAGCACCAAATGGTCATTTTGAGAGGAGAGGAGGAGAGGAGGAGAGGAGTGAAAGATGCTACCGAGGTTGTTCGCCGATGTACCACACCTCATTGCACTACCTATGGGAATTGGGAATTATATTTGAAGACATGGACTAGCATACGTCTATGATTATAAACCCATCACTAGTGAAAGGAACGATAGAGGCCACGCTTCGTGGTCTGAACGAATATGGATATAATTCTTCCTATCATTACACTTGTTGCGGGAACAATTTTAGGCTTGCTAGCAAGCGCATGCATTGCTTATCTACAGCATAAACAAGATATCACTATTACTGAGCTCGTCAGAAGCAAGTAAACGGTGATAGAATAGAGGGTATGGGAGCACCAAAGAAAGCCGATTGGCGAGAAGAACGACGCAAACAAGCATGGAGACTCAAACAACAAGGATGGGAACAACACGACATAGCACAAGCACTGGGTGTAAGTAAGGGAGCAGTGAGCCAATGGATGAAAAAAGCGCGAGAAGGAGGCGAAGAAGCGCTCAAGGCTCATCCCCCCAAAGGAGTTCCCGCTCGCTTGACGCAGGAACAGAAGGCACAGATCCCCCACTTGCTGGCCAAAGGAGCAGAAGCCTATGGCTTTCGTGGGGACGTGTGGACGGCGAGTCGGGTGGCCAAGGTGATTGATCAGACCTTTGGGATACGCTATCACCGCGATCATGTCAGGCGGCTGTTACGTGAAGCAGGCTGGAGTCGGCAACACCCGATAGAGCGAGCGACTCAGCGAGATGAGCAAGCGATCAAAGCGTGGTATGAACAGCGCTGGCCTCAGCTTAAAAAAAAGCCGAGGAGGAAGGACGGACCATCGTCTGGGTAGACGAAGCGGGCTTTTATCTGTTGCCGATGGTGGTACGGACCTGGGCACCACAAGGACAGACTCCGGTGTTGCGGGTGCCCTTGACCCGGGAGCCCCTCTCGGCCATCAGTGGCATCACGATGGATGGACGTTTGTTCCTGCAAGTGCGTCCGGTTTCCTACACGGCTGCCGCCGTGGTTGGCTTCCTGCGGGTACTTTTACGCAAGATCACGGGCAAGATCCTGCTCATCTGGGATGGCTCCCCCATCCATCGAGGGCACGAGATCAAAGAGTTCCTCAAGCGGGGGGCAGCCAAACGCTTGCATCTGGAACAACTTCCCGGCTATGCTCCCGAGCTCAACCCCGATGAGGGGATTTGGAATTATCTCAAGCGAGTTGAATTGGGGAACGTCTGTTGTACTGACTTGGAGCACCTCTCCACCGAGTTGATCCGCGCTAGAGAGCGTTTACGGCACAAGCGAGGGATTATTCAGAGTTGCGTGCAACAAGCTGGTTATTCCGTTTAGTTTTTTATCCCGAGATCAGTAATATCGCAGCCCATGCCGCCCTCAAAGCAGGAAAGCGGGTTGCCTTCTTTAGCCTGGAGATGGGGGCCAAACAGCTTGGCTTGCGCCTGATCGCCATGCAGGCCCCACAAGATCAGCGTCGCCTGCGGTTAGGGCTCATTGATGATTGGGATCAGGTGGTCAGCGCGATGGGCACGCTTTCTGAAGGGGTCATCTGGCTTGACGAAACTGCCGGGATCTCGCACACCGAGCTCCGCAGCAAGCTCCGGCGTTTGCAAAGCACAGAGGGGATCGACCTGGTGATCGTGGACTATCTCCAGTTGATGCATGCGTTACAAAGCGAGGGCAAGCGTTTTTCAGTACGCGAACAGGAGATCGCGGAGATTAGCCGGACACTCAAGGCAGTCGCCAAAGAACCTAATGTGCCGGTGCTGGCGCTGGCACAGCTCAACCGTGCGCAGGAAGCGCGCCAGAATAAACGACCGCAACTCTCAGATCTACGCGAGTCCGGGGCGCTGGAAAACGATGCAGATGTGGTGTTATTCATCTACCGGCAAGATCTCTACCAGGACATCAAAGACCGGGAGGAGAGAAATATGGCAGATCTCATCATTGCCAAACATCGCAACGGTCCGATGGGAGAGGTACGCTTGCGGTTCGATCCGAGCCGCACGAGCCTCTCTGATCTGGATTGAAGCCCGCTTGTTCGCTCGCCGCTTGACGGTGATAGGCACAGAACCCATGTTTTTGGTACATAGATCATATGAGGGTCATAAAAACATGCAAAACCGATCAACGAACGAGGAGTGTTTTCCCCTTGAATATCTGAGCATTGTCTCCAGTTTAGTCAAGCGGTTTCCTGATCTTGAGCGCGATGAGGCACTTTCCGTTGGGTATGAGGCCATGATACGTGCCCAGCGGACATTTCTCCGGCTTCATGGCAAAGGTGACTGCTACGGCTATATTTACCGATCTGTCCAAAATGCTTTCAAACGTGCTTGCTATCGAAAGGCCAAAGAGAATGCCGTGACCCTGTCGCTAGAAAAGCTCGCTGGCGATGTAGAACGAGGAGAAGGAATATACAATAGGGTGTTTTCCGATCCCTGTAACACTGATGAGCATTGGGAATTGTATGAACGCATAGAACCATTCCTAAAACATCTGGATGCAGCAGATAGAGTTATTTTTCTTTTCCGCTGGACCCATCCTGATATCAGCTTGAAGCAGACAGCGCACATGTTATCATGTGCGTATCCCCACTTGCGCATCCCCAAAAAGCAGTCAGGATTAACAAAACGGTTACAAAAGCTGAAGACTCTATATAAGGAATATATGTCTGAAGACGCATAAGAGAGGAACGTATGGCAGAAAGACGTCGGGGCCATCGTGAAGGCTCTATCTACTATATGCCAGAGCGTGATCGCTGGGTGGTTGAGATTTCCATTAGCACTGGCAAGCGCAAAAAGTTTTATTGTAAGACGAAACAGGAAGCGATAAAAAAGAAAAATGAAGTGCTACGCGAGCTGGAAGGAGGAACGCTCGCACGCGGCCCGCAACGCAAGCTCAAGGACTATCTGGAGGACTGGATAGAGAACGTCCATAAAGATAATATTCGTATCAGTATGGGAATTCACCCGAAAGTCATCCAGGAGATGCTTGGACACAGTAATATTTCTATCACGCTTGGCATTTACGGCCACTTGTTTCCCTCAATGCAGCAGGATGTGGTCGAGAAGTGGCAGGACGTATTTGGTGAGAAGCGTGAGGACAAAAAGGGAGAGAGCGGGTAGAGGACTTTTCTCCTCCCACTCACGAGAAATCCACGGTTTATTCCTGAAGAGATACTCCAGGCCATATCCCTATCAAACAGAAATGGTACCCCGGTCGGCTCATACGCCTATGCGGCGGTGCTACGAGGAAGCATACCTTCTTACTTGATTGCTTTCAGCAACGGCACTAAAGTGTATTTGCGCCCGTGAATTTTGAGCAATTCGTTGAAGTAGGATTGCCATTCTTCATCGCGATCCAGTACTCGGTATGCCTGGCGCGCTTTGGTCAGCCAGTTGGCGGCAGCCTGATAATACTGGGACTTGCCGCCATCCATAATCCATTCTGCTTGCTTTTTGCACGCCTGGATCGTCCATTCCGGGCGCTCTTTGATGGCCACGTCCACAACCTGACTGATGATGGTATGGCTTGCATATGGCTCAACGGCTTGAATCGCATCGTCGATGAGCCCTTCGTGCAGGAATACATCGACCTTGCCCTGCGTCTCATATCCCTGAACTGTGCGAGCGTATTCGAGCAGCACCGTTTTCCGTGTGTTCCATTGCTCTCCGGCGAGTTTTGCCGCATGGCGATAATGTTCCAGGCTGATTTGCGAACGAAACGCCTGTTCGGCTGCATTGAGGGCCAGTTCTTGTCGGCCCATGACCTCAGCCTGGTCACGCAGCCATATCGCTAGATCCGCCTTGCGTCCTTCCAGAGCCAACCCCTGTTCAGCGATCTGTAAACTCTCTTCTCGTTCGCCGTGTTCGCAGAGCGCTCGTGCCAGGGCCAGCGCCTCTGCCGGAGTCGCCAGATGCGTGCGTCCATATGCGACCGCCTCCTGAGCACGATCCAGGCGCACCAGCATGGTCAGGTACGCCTCCGTCTGGCCTTCCGCTCTGGCTAGCGCAAGATATTCGTGAAAACGTCCCTGCCTTTCGAGAATCCGCAACTTGATTTTCGCCAGTTCTTCCTCATCAACGAAGGAATCCTCATCCCAGACCGGTTCCCCCTCATCGGTTATACCAATTTGTCGGGAGAGTCGGTCGCCCCAACCGGAGAGCGCTGCGGCAATAGCAAGATCAAAGGCGTCATCAACTCCATACTCGCCGATCTCTCGCTGCCAGGCTGTGAGCATGTCGGCCCATCCTTCACGCTCGTCCTGCGACAGGTCGGTACTGAGCAGCACCTCGGCCCAGAGCTTGCCTAAATCTCGAAACAACTCGCCTGCGTAGCCATCGGAATCATCCAGGTTCACCCACTCATCCACGTATTCATCCGTCACTGCTTCCAGAGATGCCAGCGCGCCGCGCCCGTCTCCATTTGCCAACATCTCCAGTGCTCGCCGGGCAATGTCTTCAACCTCACCAACCACCGCGCCGACATGCCAGTATGCTTCAGATGAACGCATGCGGTCCAGGCTATGGATGGTCGAACGGACCTCGCGGCGGATGGCTTTGGCATCCACTTTCGTCTGCGGCGCCTGGGCGGGAGTTTTTGCCACGGAGGGAGACTGGAGCGCCGTGGGCTGCCGGGTTGCCGCTTCCTGGTCGATGGCCTCTGCCAGGTGGGGAATCTGCCCAGTCAGCTTAATGATAAGCGTTTGTAATTCATCCCGACTAAAATCTTCTAGCATGCGTTCTAATGCCGGGCGTTCCTTCACGTTCTTTGCGTGAGACAGCAGCACCAGGCAGGCAGCAACTCTGTGTTTGCACCATCCTCCCCAGGCATTGTGGCAGGGACAGGTGGCATCGATTGAGCCATCTGCCTGAAAGGTGCAACAGACCAATACAGACCCTGCTGTGTCTTCCCTCACTTCTGCTAGAAGCGTTGTGCCGTACAGAACCGGAGCGATGACGGCGCCCTGCTGGTAGCAGGTACGCCCGGAGCGGAACGTTTCTGCAGAAGCGTAGCGCAGGATAGCCGCTTCGCTGATTGTGGGCACTGACATAGTATTCCCCCCTTTTTACGATTTCCTGTAGGCGCCTTTTCACCCTTTGTCGTGAAGCAGCCATACAATAACAGATGACACAGGTGGAATCAAGCCCGGTGAAAACGATGATACAGCGGTCATATGTCCACACTCAGATACATAGATGGTGGATACTCTTTTCTTTTATCGAACAATGCTCGACCACACTGGTGCTAACTCATCAATCTCTGTATAACAGTATGCTAGAAGTCCCATCGTGGCAAGGGCCAAAAAAGAGAGCGTCTCCTGGATTGTTTTTCTTTCCACCATCAATGCTCGTTATACTACTTCCTCTCTGCCGCTCTGACAAGATTATTACAAGGAAATCAGCGCCCACGGCGCATAAAGAATGAGGGCAAAACTGAGGGCAAAAGCACTTGACGCAAACCAACCAGACTCAACAAAACTGGACAAAATAAAAAAGCTCCTCGCTCGACACTCTTGTATAAACAGAGCTGAAACCAGACCAAAAGAGAGGGCGAGAGGAGTTAAGTACTACCCCTGCCCCAAAGGGGGAATGCACGAAATTGCCGATGGCAAGTGAAAGTTCCACACAGCAAAGGGCAAGTGCATATGCTGTTCTCTACTACATCTCAACCAATTCATAACCATTTCAACTGAGTTTCTTCTAATCAGTTCTTTTATACTTATTTTAAGTGTATCATGTATTGCTCTATGCTGTTAGAGGAAGGATCATAAACTTCTTCGTGATTGTTGTTGTACGCGACTATCTGTAAATCATTGTTCGCTCTCATCAACTTCAATCTGTTCGTAGAGTAAATTCATGAAACTAAAATCACTATTTTCGATCAACAATATCTCAAACATTGGTACTATTTAATTGAAGAGCTAAGATCAGCACAATTAGTATTGTAGCGTATAGTAGCCCTGATCTCAACGGCTTGTTTTTCCAGGAGCGGGGCGAAGTTAGCAAGTCTTTCGGATCGAACGTGAACGGACTATGGAAGGGACATGCGACACGCATGCAAAGTACAAAACAGAAAAAGCGACCTACTCGAAAACGGCAGTGGGGGGCGGAACGCCGTTTACAGCCATTGCCAATGATGCATGAGAAACCATCAACGTTGAAAATCGCCTATAGTCGTCTTGCAATCGTATTGACCATAGTTTTTTGGGTAATGTATCTTATCTCGGCAATTGTTCGTCAATTTTTCGACGGGCCGAAGACGTTTTCATTTACCATGCAAGCCATTGGCTATCTGATCATTGTAACGTTGCTGACATTCTCCGCGCTCATGTACCTGGTGGCACGTCAGGGGGCGCTTCAGAGGTTCAGTAAGCACGTACGCGTACCACGAGCCGAGCTCGATAGGCATTTCTCAGAGCAGCAACCCTCGATCACAGTGCTTGTGCCCTCATATAGTGAGGAGCCAGAAGTGGTTCGTAAGACCCTGATCTCGGCGGCGCTACAGGAATATCCTGGTATGCATATCGTGCTACTGGTTGACGATAAACCTGCTCCCTCAAATCCAACCGTTGCCGCCCGACTCAACGCTACGCGTGAGCTCGGCAACGATATCATGAGGCTTTTTGCTGAACCATGTGCCCGCTTCAGTACTGCCCTCGACCAATTCGAACAACAGTACGCAGGCACTATGCTGGTTGCGCAGACGACGATTGTCGAGCTTGCGTATCATTATGCGTGGGCAGCAACGTGGCTTAATGCGCTTGCGGATAAAGAAGAGATTGATGACCATGTAGATATATTCTTTGTCGAACAGGTGCTCAATGGTCTTGCCGATGAATTGCGCCTTGTCGGCCACGCACTGATGACTTCTTGCCAGGAAGGTGTCCAGCTCCCTATCGAACGCGTACGGCAACTATACCGCCGGCTGGCCTGGATTTTTGATGCCGAGGTAACGGTTTTTGAACGCAAGAAGTACGCTTCACTTTCTCATGAAGCCAATAAAGCAATGAATCTAAATTCCTATATTGGCCTGATGGGCGGTACATATCTACAGCGCGAGACCCCGGATGGGCTGATCCTGATCCCGGTTGCCGCAGGCCAAAAAGGCGATGTGACCTTCCCTGACAGCGAATTCCTCCTGACTCTTGATGCAGATTCCATCTTGCTACGTGAGTATTGTCTGCGTCTTGTCTATTTCTTGCAGCAGCCAGATAATACCCGAGTAGCGGTGACGCAAACTCCATACTCGTCCTTCCGGGGAGCCGCGACCCGCATTGAACGCCTGGCCGGTGCAACCACAGACATCCAGCACATTCTCCACCAGGGAATGAGCCATTATGGTGCAACATTCTGGGTTGGCGCCAATGCGGTCATTCGTAAACGAGCACTTGATGATATTGCCGAGACCGAATGGGTCGGCGGTTTCGAGGTGCGTCGTTTCATCCAGGACCGCACGGTGATTGAAGATACCGAGTCTAGCGTTGATCTCACACTTCATGGCTGGTCACTGGTGAACTATCCCGAGCGCCTGAGTTATAGTGCCACACCGCCAGATTTCGGTTCCCTGATCGTGCAGCGCCGTCGGTGGGCCAATGGCGGCCTGCTCATCTTACCCAAATTGTGGGCACAAACGCGTGAGCGCAGACATCGCGGCGAACTTGTTTCTCGAACGGAGATCCTGCTCCGTCTTAATTACATGGCCTCCATCACATGGGCGAGCTTCAGCCTGATCTTCATGCTGGCCTATCCCTTCGACGGTCGGTTGTTGAGTCCTTTCGTGGTGCTTGCAGCGCTACCATACTTCATCTCTATGGCGAATGATCTCAAATACTGCGGCTACAAGCGAACTGATATACTACGTATCTATGGATTTAACTTAATCTTGCTACCCGTCAACCTGGCTGGCGTCTTGAAATCGCTTCAGCAAGCACTCACCAGTAAGAAGATACCATTTGCACGGACGCCAAAGGTCAAAAACCGAACCATTTCCCCGCTCGTCTATATCATCGTACCATTATTGATTGTTGCCTTCTCGGCGCTTACCTTCTGGCGGGATGCGCAAGCCCATAATTGGGTAAATGCCGCATTCGAATGTTTTAACGCACTAACAGCGTCATGGGCGATAGTTTTCTATATCGGTATAGGCAATGCACTGGCCGATATATGGCATGGCCTGACAGACTGGCTCTACGTAGAAGTGCCTCCCAAGACAGCAGCAACTGCCATTGATCCGAAACAGGCGCTTGACTGGAGGGCGGTCCTCTATCATGGCAATGCCAAAGAGAAGGTTCCACTGAGGGCATTACATGCTACAACGGGGGCGCACCGCTCTGTAATCAATCAACAACGTTTGCCGGAGGCCGAGGTAAGCTCGCTTCCTACAGTGAAGATGCGTGTAAGTCGTGGATTACCGGGTGTCAGCTCGCTTCCTGCAACGAAGATGCATATGGGTCGTGGATTACTGGAAGCAGAGAGGCATCAGACAGGAGGCGCTCAGTATCATGAGTAAGTTAAGCGCAACCAATGAACAGTACTCAAGCGAACCGCAGCGGAGGCTATCACCCTGGCGAGTGATGCTTGCAATCTTCATTCTCGCAAGCCTGTCTGCCTGTACCTTCTTCGCCCTACAAGAATGGCACGCGAGCCAGCCAACCGTCTCTAACAAGCCGTGGTTTGCAAGCTATGTCGATGTTACGGCTACGCCTGAATTTGCCTTTGACCAATTGGGCACGACCTCAAACCGCGATGCCGTACTTTCTTTCATCGTCTCATTCCCTATGGACGCATGTACCCCTGCGTGGGGGGGAGCATATACGTTGAGCCAGGCCGCTGGCTCGCTGGATCTCGAAAGACGCATCGCTCACTTGCAACAACAGGGTGGCAGCGTGGCTATATCTTTCGGCGGTCAGAAGAACCAGGAGCTTGCCGTCAATTGTACCGATCCAGACAAGCTTTTCAATGCCTACCAATCGGTAGTCAATCAGTATAACATCAACACCATCGATCTTGACCTTGAAGGAGATAGCCTGACGGATGCCGCCGCAGCCAGCAGGCGAGCTACAGCTATTGCTCAGCTCCAATCAGAGCGACGAGCAGCAGGTAAGCAGTTGGCGGTATGGGTGACACTGCCTGTTACGCCACAGGGGTTAGATGAAGATGGCACGAACGCGGTGAGTCAATTACTGGCGCATCATGTTGACCTGGCAGGGGTAAACATCATGACCATGAATTACGGCTCTAGCCTTGTCAAGGGCACAACTATGGCTAGCGCAGCGGAAAGTGCTTTGATCCAAACAGAGCGTCAACTTGGCGTTTTGTATCAGCTAGCAGGTGTGTACTTAAATGATGCTACCCTCTGGGCGAAGATGGGCGCAACGCCTATGATCGGGCAAAACGACACACCAGACGAAGTATTCACCCTTGCTGATGCGACTGAGTTAAACCAATTTGCGCTCTCCCATAAATTAGCACGAATGTCGATGTGGTCGGCGAATCGCGACCTCGCCTGTGGCACTAATTATGTGTTTACGCAAGTAGTTTCTGATGCCTGTAGCGGTGTGCAGCAGGATGCGTATGGCTTCGCGAATCGTCTGGGCGCAGGTTTTGATGGCAGCATTTTCCTGAGCGCCGGCCTGGTGACGACGGCAGATACGCTCTCAAAAATTGCCCAGCAACCAGATGATCCGGCCACCAGCCCATACCAGATCTGGTCACCCACGGGGGCCTATCTTAAAGGAACCAAAGTTGTCTGGCACCACAATGTCTACCAGGCAAAATGGTGGACGCAAGGTGATGTTCCAGATAACCCTGTTTTACAGCAGTGGCAGACACCCTGGACATTGATTGGCCCGGTCTTGCCAGGTGAAAAGCCGATTCCACAGCCGACGCTGCCCGCTGGTACCTATCCTGATTGGTCCGGCACGGCTACTTATAATACTGGCGACCGCGTCCTATTCAATGGAGTACCGTACCAGGCAAAATGGTGGAATAGGGGACAAAGCCCAGCCGCCGCAACATCAAATCCCGATAACTCCCCGTGGGTACCGTTGACCCAGGAGCAGATTAACGCTATCGTCGTACCCACAAAGTGCGCAACGAGATGTAACAAGTAGCGAACCAGTAGACACGAGGCAAGAAGTCTATTTACTATGAACTTCTTGCCTCATTTTACTTGCTCTTCTTCCACTGCTGTATTACAGACGCATCGTAACTGCCTGCTTTACCCCTGAGTGGACTATATGTTCCAGATAATAATGGTGGTATCAATGGAGCCGGTCGCGAGACCACCTGGACCCCAGGCAATGGCGGTGACGTCTCCACTATGGCCGCGGTACATCGTGCGCGAGCTGCTATCTGTCACCCAGATACGCATATAGCCATCGCTGGAAGCCGTAGCAAGGCGACCGGTATTTCCTGGCTCCCACGCCACGCCATTGACGGCTCCGTCGTGGGGCAGGGTATGAGTGATATGGTTCGAGCCAACATCCAGCACCAGCGCCACTTTATCGCTCCCTCCAGAAGCTAATCTTGTGCCGTCAAGCGACCAGGCCAGCGCCAGCGTATGCCCGTTATGCATGCGACGATACAGCAAGCGCCGCAAGCTGGGCAGTTCATAGACGCCCACATACCCCGACTCTACCCCGATAGCCAGCAGGCCCCCATTAGGGGAGAGAGCAACCGCGCGTACTACCGACTTTGCGCCCAATGGCACACTATTTTTCAGGCCGAGCGTGATCGCGCGCACGCCATTGCCTTCCGTCCCAGCAATCAACCGTGTTCCCGCAAGAGTCCAGACGAGGGTATCGACGGCGGCTCCCTGGTTACTAAAGATATATCTGGTTGTGCCATCCGTCGTCCATACCCGCACACTTTCATCACGCCCGCCGGACCCGATCAGCGTGCCATCGGGGCTCCACGCGACGGCAAGCACACCCTCTTTGTGCCCCGTAAATGTGAGCGTGGAACTCTGGTTACCAGGAAGCCAGAGCCGCGCAGTACGATCCTGCGAGCCGGATACCAGTTGGGACCCATCGGGCGACCAGGCAAGGCTCGCTACTGTCGCGCTATGACCTCTCAGCACATACTTAATCGCATTATGGCCTGTGAGCGCCTGCTTGATATCAGGAACATGCACCGAGGCGGAAGTGTTGCCGTTTAGATACAGGTAAGTTCCTGTACCAACTCCCACGCCTACTACCAGCACGCCTCCCAGTAGCCAGCCAAGCACATTGCGCCGCTTCACCGGCGTTGGCGGCAGAGGTGTTAGCGGGGAAGAGGGCAAAACGGTCGGCTGAGAGAGTGGCCCGGAAGGCATACCCCACGCTTGAGATGGAGAAGAGATCACCGGATTACTCTGTGCAGCCGGAAGATGGAGCGGAGCGGAAGGTCTCGCCATCTGCTCGGTTGGCACGTCTACGGAACCGCTTTGCATGGGCGAGAAGAACTGGGGCTGTGGAGGAGAAAAAACCGTTGGAGCAGAGGAAGCGTCAACCGTGCCGCCATTATGCTGCTCGCGTTCAAGGGCGGGCAACGAGAAACGCGGCGAAAAAGTGGCAGGGGCACCATCGCTATATTTATGTTGAGCAAAAGCTTCAGCAAAAGCCATGACCGAAGGGTAACGGTCGGCAGGCTTTTTGGAGAGCGCGCGGGCCAGCACCTGTTCTACGCCTGCGGAGAGCTGTGGAGCATGGGAGCGGATCGGCGGCGGAGCTGCGTTGAGATGCTGGTGCATCAGGCGCATCGGCTCACCCTCAAAAGGCGGATGACCGGCAAGGAAGTAGTAAATCATCACAGCCAGCGCATACTGATCGCTTTCCGGTCCCACAATGCCCTCGAATTGTTCAGGGGCCATATAGGTCGGCGTCCCAAAAACCTGCGTGGTGGCGGAGGTAGCCGAGAAAAACTTCGCCAATCCGAAATCTGATAGCAGCAAGAATGCATGATGACCAGTACGGCCTGCGCCATTCTGATCGAAGCGCAGGAGAAAATTGGCAGGCTTGATATCGCGGTGGACAATGCCCTGATCATGCGCGTATTGTAAGGCTGAGGCCGCCTGTTGCAGGTAATCTGCGGCTTCTTCGAGGCTCAAAGGCCAACCGGAGGGCAAGCCTTCGGGCAGGGCCGGGGCCATAGCCATTGAAGCTGCCGATGCAACGCCCGCACGCCGTCGCAGCCAGTCCCACAGCGATCCTTCCGGGCGATACTGCATCACCATATAGGCGCGCCTGCCGCCGGGCGTCTCCTCTTCACCATAGCGATAGAGCGGCAAAATATGCAGGTGATCCAGGCTGGCGACCGCGCGCGCCTCCTGCCTGAAGCGATCAGCTATCCCCCCTTCGCTCTGTGAATCGCTATACTCGTCGCCATCGGCGCGTATCAGCTTTATCGCCACCTGTTGCCCAATCGACGGGTCCTCAGCCAGGTAAACAGCGCCCATGCCGCCACTGCCTAATAAGCGCGTCAATCTATATCCGCCAAGCGTCGTGCCAACAAGTATATCCACGATAATCCTGCCTCACTATGGTATAGTGCAAACCAGCCTCAAACACTTCCCCTCAGCGCCACCACTATTGACTGCAACCAACGTTCTTACCCCATCATAACATGCTGCTTTACGGCTGTCTATCCGAATAAGCGGCAAAAGTATAGACTGCAACCATCTTGAGAAACTTTTGAGGATTGGCGGAAGGGAAACGCATGGCCCCTGTTGAGGGACCATGCTTTGCATCTATGGGCTAGCGTTTAGCACCAATTTAACCTACTTTGTACTTTGGATAGTACGGGCCGCAAACATAAGTCTCGGTTACCCTTCAAGGTTATTTAGTTCTCTTTCCTGCGCATTTACAAAATCAACAACTTGCCCCGCAGCATTCTCAAAGAGAGTTTCAATTTCTCCATTAAGGATATCCCCAAAATTTGGATGGTTAGTGCCAAAGGTGGGAGAGAGCGCATTTATCGCATTTACTGTTTCTTGGTACCCAAAGCCTGAGGCATATTGGGAAAACACGTAGTTCACCTCCTCTTTTTTGAAGTTTTCCAGCCCCGCGATAGTCCATCCTCCAGATCCCGTTCCTTCCAGAGTAAAATCTTTGGCGAGAGTTCGAAGGGTTGTCTGCAATATTGTGAGCTGGCCTGCGATTCCCTCCAGCACCAATCCCACTAAAGCACTTAGTGCAGCTACTACAGGCCCAAAGTGCTCAAGAAACTCTTTTAGAGCGTCTACTCCTCCAGCGACTTTACCCAAAATTCCACCAGCACCTGTCGCCAATGCACCTATCCCACCACCATTCAATGTCTTGATCGGACCATCAAGGTTATCTGCTTCGTGATTGAAACGCGTTTGAGCATCAACTGCTCTAGCTTTCGCCCGCGTAATGTTACGCGATTGACAATCCGCATTACATGTAGCTGGCTCTCTTATCCCTTTTACCGTCGATCTGATCGTCTTGCCCGTCCCAATGTTCTCCGTGAACACCGAGATGGCGCGCTGCCCATCGACTGTGGTATTGCTCAAGCGCCCGGTGTTTTGGACGATCCCATTATCATCTCGTTGCGCAAAGTACTCTCCGGTCGGGTCGGTCAACGTCTCGGGGTTGCCTCCCACATAGCCGTAAGGGTCCATGCCTTGCAGGTTGCCCTGCTTGACATCCGCCGAGAGGAACTGCCCGATCATCGGGTCGTAATACCGAGCGTTATAGTAATCTAACCCGGTGGCATCGGCATACTGCCCCGTAAAGCCCTTGTTGGTGCCCATCGTGCCCTGGCTGTAGCGATTGTTGCCGTAAGGGCCGTAGAGCTGGTTGCCCTGCACGGCGGCACTGCCTGCCACAGCGTTGAACGTGGTGATGATGCTGCCGAGCGCATCGGTGAGGAAGA
>Ga0209062_1004529_pt1 | contig 14407 bp, 11 predicted proteins | sample Coa_R2_2_FD_187158 | JGI IMG/M metagenome (GOLD analysis project Ga0209062, IMG submission 187158) | Surface soil microbial communities from Centralia Pennsylvania, which are recovering from an underground coalmine fire - Coalmine... | ecosystem: Environmental > Terrestrial > Soil > Unclassified... | reverse complement strand
TCCCACGAAAGGTCAATTTTGCCCGCGACTCCATGCCAGTGAACATCTTCACGCCAGAACGTCGAGCGCCCAATTGAGGGATGGGCTTTGCGAAACGCGATCATCTTTGAAAAGAATCGAAAGATGTCGTGGTGGGTATCGAGCCGGCCCCAGTCCACCCAGGTGAGCGGACTATCCACGTTGTAGGGATTTCCGTGCCCGTATTGAGTGCGAAGAATTTCGTCACCCGCTTGAAACATGGGGGTGCCGTTTGAAAGCATCAGCACGCAGAAAAAATTTTTTACCTGGCGCTTTCGCAGGCGCATCACGCTTTCGTCGATATTAACCTCACCGTCGCGGTCGCCACAGTTCCAGCTATCTTCTGTTGTATACGCGACCAGATCGTATAAGGTAAGGCCGTCGTGGCAATCAACGTAATTGAGGCTTTGATAGGGGCGGCAGGATTCCTGCACGGAGTCTGGGAAAAGATCCGCACTGCCGTAAAGCCTGGTGAGGAAATCCCCGAGCGTTCCAGAATCGCTTTTCACAAAATGACGCACCGTGGTTCGAAACCGGTCGTTCCACTGTCGCCATCCCGTGCCCGGGAAATGTGGCTTGCTCCGACCCTCACCCAGTTCGTAGTTCGGATATTTTGGATTCCCTTCCCAAGGCTCCGCGATGAGACGCGCATTTTCCAACTCCGGATCTGCGGCGATATCTCCAAAGATCGGCGGATCCTCAAAATCGATGGAACCGTCCGGCCTTCGAGAAAAGACAGATGCCAGGTCGAATCGGAAACCGTCCACATGCATCTCCCGTACCCAGTAACGGAGGCTGTCAACAATCAATTGCCGCACCGCACGGTTCGCACAATTCAGAGTGTTGCCTGTACCCGAAAAATCGGCATAGGGGTGGCTGGCATCTCCCGAAAACATGTAGTAGGTCCAACAATCGATCCCTTTGAAACTGAAGGTCGGGCCTAATTCATTGCCCTCGCCGGTGTGGTTGTAAACAACGTCCAGAATCACTTCGATGTCGGCGGCATGCAGTGCCTTGACCATCGACTTGAACTCATTAACGGATCCATCGGAAGAAAACTTATGATGCGGGGCAAAGAAGTTCAAGGGCATGTAGCCCCAGTAGTTCGGCTCGGTTTCGTCGAACGCAAAGACGGGCATCAGTTCAACGGCTGTGATGCCGAGCCTCTTGAGGTAAGGGATTTTCTCGATGATCCCTTGAAAGGTGCCCCGTTTCGCTGCATCGACGCCCGAGTTCGGGTTCACAGTGAAGCCACGGACATGAAGTTCATAAATGACCAAGTCGCTGTCGTGTCTGGGGGCTCGGTCTCCACTCCAATCGAAAGATGCCCCCGGCGCCGGCAGAACGCCAAGGGGTGCCTTCCCGGCGTTACTTTCTTCGCCAAATGCTGCGATGCGATCAAATGTTGGCGGAAAGAAAAGCTCTTTTGCGTAAGGGTCGAGAAGTATTTTGCGAGGTCGAAATTCGGCGGAGGGCCCATCTACCGAATACGCGTAATAGGTTGCGTGGGGAATCCGTTTTTTGCTCAGGCGTGTATGCCAAATCGGCCCTGTTTTGTTTCGCCTGGGATCGAAGTCAAAGGTGAAAGCAGGAGTCTTCCAGTCGTCTGTCGCAAAGAGGAGCAGGCGGACGCTGGATGCGGATTTCGAGTAGATTGCGAAATTGAATGCCTGTTCTTCTTCGATCCACGTAGCGCCGAGTGGATAAGACGAGCCTTCGAGAGAGGACCATCGTCTCATAGGGCAAGTTCTACTATCACAGCAAAAACTTAGGCTATAAGACTCGAATTACAATCTTTATAAGCTTCGTGGATTCGATCGAACCAGAATTTGTGGGTTAAAAGAGATCCTAGATCGATTCGATGCATTCGTACCATGTGATTTAATCGTTGCATGCGCTTCTCACTTTGAATTGCTGAGACTGGCATCGCTGAGATAATTGCACAAAAAGGGCCATTCTCTAGCACAAAAAATCGCAAGCCGTCACAATGCGGCGCAGTCAGCAAAGGCGCAACTCCCTGCGCGAAATAGCGCAGTAGCTGAGCGAAAACCCAAATTCGACACGTCTTTCTCTTTTAAGCGCAGTAATTTAAGACCCGGAAGACGAAATGCAGTGTTCTCTGTTACAGAATCTGGTACAAGCAAGAATGAATGGAAGAGCAAAATCGCGATCCAACAAAAGCTGAAGCCGCCCCATCCGCGGAACCGCATCTCCATATCCAATCCTATTGGCGCTTCCGGGATCTGCTCGAAGCGGCTCCCGACGGCATTCTCGAGGTCGAACGAGACGGCACGATTGTTCTGCTCAATGCTGCTGCGGAGCGAATGTTTGGTTACAAGCGGGAGGAATTGCTTGGCCAATTAATCGAGGTTTTGGTCCCCGAATCCCTCCGGCAGCGTCATCATGAGCACCGGGATCGCTACGCTGAACACCCAGTCACACGCCCGATGGGTATTGGGTTGGAACTGTTTGCCCGGAGAAAAGACGGCAGCGAGTTCCCGGTCGAAATCAGTCTCAGCCCCATCCGCTCCACTCAAGGTTCTCGTGTGATTGCCATCGTGCGCGATATCACAAGCCGCAAACAGGCGGAGGCGCAGATCAATGCGATGTACCGCGAGTTTGCTGCGGAACTTGAAGAGAAAAATCGGCAGCTTGAAATCCGGAATCGCGAGGTCGAACGCGCAAACCGACTTAAGAGCGAGTTCCTTGCCAGTATCAGTCATGAGTTGCGAACGCCGCTACACACAATCATTGGATTTGCCGATCTGCTCGCCGAGGAACTGAAAGGCGCTCTGAACCCCGATCAGAAGCGGTTCGTGGCTCATATCCAACACGACTCGCGGCACCTGCTGGAACTTATAAACGATATTCTCGATCTCAGCAAAATCGAATCCGGGCGACTCGAACTGCACCCCGAGGTATTCAAGGCTTCCGATGCTATTGCCGAGACGTTAGTTGGCCTTCGCCCCATGGCTACGAATAAGCAAATTGATATAACCGAGGTGCTCGACCCCGATTTGACCATCACTGCGGATCGGGTTCGCTTCAAAGAAATTTTTTACAACCTCATTAGCAACGCCATAAAGTTCACGCCGGAGAAGGGGCACATCACGGTGGAATGCAGGCAGATGTCCGCCGGCGCCTTCTTTGCCGTTTCAGACACTGGAATTGGTATTGAACCCTCCGAACACCAGGCCATCTTCGATAAGTTCTATCAACTGGGGTCGACCACGCGTGGCGTGCGCGAAGGCACTGGGCTGGGTTTAGCCATCACAAAAAATCTGGTGGAGATGCACGGTGGAAGGATTTGGGTGGAAAGCACACCGGGCCAGGGAAGTCGCTTTCAATTTGTGATTCCAAGTGAGGCTTTACAGGTGCCCGGCAAGCAGCGGCAGCCAGAAAGCGATAGCCGCCCCGGCCCCGTTTTGATTTTGGGTAAGGAGCAGACACCTGAAGAACTCGCCGCCATACTGCGCGAAGAAGGCTATACAGTGCTGCCTGTCTCCACCATTCGAGAAATAGTCGAGAAAAGTCGAATGATTCCGCCTACCGCAGTTGTTGTGGATTTGTCTGCGATTGGGACTGAGAGCTGCCGCGTGCTCCAAGATCTCCGCACGAATGAAGATATGGCGCAAATTCCAATCCTGGCTTTAGCCACGCGACGGGAGCAAAATTTGGCCACTCTGCTGGGTGCAAATGCTGCTGTGAGGAAACCGATTGAACCTGCTTCACTCCTGAGGGCGTTGCAAGAGCACGTACAACCGTGGGCTGGGGCGCCGTCTCGGATCTTAGTCGTAGATGACGAAGCCGAGGTGAGGGAGGTTCTGGATGAAACACTTCGCTCGTCTGGTCTTCTGCCGCTACTTGCTCCAAGCGGCAAACAGGCGCTCGAGATGCTTGCCCGGAGTCCGGTCTCGGCTGCCCTCATTGATGCGCTCACCCCGGAGATGAGCGGCCTTGAACTTATCCTACGTATTCGTCAAAATCCACAGTATGCCAAGCTGCCTATCATTGCTTTGACTTCCCACGGAATGGACGAGCCCGATGCTTTTATACTGAACCGCCAGGCAAACGCGACTTTCTTCAAAGCTTTTCCATGGGAGAAGCATCTTCTGGCAAAGATAGAAGAGCTAATACGCTAGCCATAAAGCCCGATTGAAGCCATGTACGAGAGATTTCCCGCAGATTAGGTGATGAAACGGATTCTGGTTGCAGAGGATCGGCCTGCCAGCCTGGAATTGATTCGGACCGTCCTCGAGAGCATAGGCTACGAAGTGATTGAAGCTGCTGATGGACAGGAGGCGCTCGAAAAAGCAGCTTATACTTCCATCGATCTCTTTCTGCTTGACCTGCAGATGCCAAAGCTGGATGGTTTCGAAGTGTTGCAGCAGTTGAGAAGGCAATCGCGTTTTCAACACACGCCAATCATTGCCATTACTGCAAGCGCAATGGAAAGCGATCGTGAGCGTGTCATTGCAGCCGGCTTTACTGGGTACATAACAAAGCCGGTTGACATTCGATTCTTGCGCTCGGAAATGGAGCGCTTGCTCAAATAAATGAATAAGAGGAGATGACGCAGAAAACCTCCGAGTTGCCCACTATTTCGCTTCTCATCGTGGATGACAACCCCGGAAGTCTCGAACTGCTGGCTACAGCACTCGAGCAACCTGGATTACAGATTCTCACCGCAAGCGATCCCGAAGAAGCTTTGGATCTCGTCTTTCAAGAGCATCCTCAAATTGTCCTCACCGATCTCGTCATGCCGAAGATGAGCGGCCTAGAATTGCTAGAACGCATCGTCCACTTCGATCCTGCAATTGAAGTCATTCTTATGACAGCGCACTATTCGACGGAATCGGCTGTAGAGGCCATCCGAAAAGGCGCCAGCGATTACCTCAACAAGCCGATTTCCATACCTGCTTTGCGGGACCGTTTCCGCGCAACCATCGAAGACATTCGCCGCCGGCAAAAAGCGTTGGAATTGCAAGATGAGCTTCGCGGGAACGCCCAATTCGAGCGCATCATCGGCAACAGCCCGGCTATGTGGGAGCTCTTTTCTCGGATCCGCCGCATTGCCCCGCACTTCCGAACGGTCCTGATTACCGGTCCAACCGGATCTGGAAAGGAAATGGTCGCGCAAGCGCTACATCGGCTCAGTCCGGCCGCATCGGGAAATCTGGTCACAGTAAACTGTTCGGCGGTTGTTGAGACACTTTTCGAAAGCGAGCTCTTCGGCCATATGAGGGGCTCGTTTACGGGCGCAACACACGACAAAGTGGGTTTAGTCGAGCATGCAAGCGGCGGCACACTCTTCTTAGATGAAATCGGCGATATGCCGCTTGCAACTCAGGCCAAGCTCTTGCGCACGATCCAGTACCAGGAAGTGCTCCGCGTAGGCTCTCTGCAACCGCGTAAAGTGAATGTGCGTGTCGTGGCCGCAACCCACCGGGACCTCCGCGCCATGATCCGCGAAGGAAAATTCCGAGAGGATCTTTATTACCGTCTGGCGATGGTGGAATTACGTGTGCCGGCTCTGGCCGAGCGCAAAGAAGACTTGCCGCTGCTCACACGGCACTTTATAGAGAAGTTTTCGCAGCAATTTGATAAGCGTATTCGCGGCATCACCCCTCGCGCTGCCATTACCCTCGGACGATATGACTGGCCAGGCAATGTGCGTGAACTTGAGAATGCGATCGGACATGCCTGCATGATGTGCTTGAGCGATACGATCGACGTCAGCGATCTGCCTGAGTATCTGCGCAGCCCTGAGCAAGCTCAGAGTGAGATTGCTCGGGCTGTGACAGACAAAGTGACGGTGCCCGATTCAGAAAGTGCAGCCCCCGCTTCACTGCTTGAAAGTACCGAGCGCCAGTTGATCGCTGACGCCTTAGCTAAGACCTCGGGGAACCAGTCTGAGGCAGCCCGGTTGCTGCGAATTGGCAGGGATGCTCTGCGCTACAAGATGAAGAAATACGGTCTGATTGGGTCACGGAGTAACTGAACATCGCAACCTCCCTGCTTTGCGCAGCCAGCATCGAACCTCGCTCCGCGGCAGCCTGCTGTGAATTTATGACTTATTCTTGCTTTTCTTGGGAAGGGAGAGGCTAGGTGTAATGGTTATGCCGGTATGTCCTGCTCCTCGTTGGGTACCGGAAACATCGACACCGCTGGTGCCTCGGAATAGCGTATGCTCCAGCACGTAGCCGGTGCTCTCGGCTCCGGTGACGGCAGGAAGAGACGTAATGTTCACATTTTCAAGTTGGTCACATTGATGGTTGGATCCTTTCCCATCGGCTCCCTTATTGCGTGACTCGTCAGTCATGATCTTGCTCCTTTCAACCATTCATATGCACGCAAGTAGCCGTTTAGGTTTCAAAACCATTGGCCTATGGCGCTTCAGCGAATGCTTGTCGCTGCTCTTCTGCCTGCCCCGGGAATTCGGCGAGCTCAATTGCAATCAAGGGCGCGTGGACCAGTGTGTTGTGAATCAGGCAGTTTTTAGAAGCGCGCAGGATCCCTTCCCGATGACGCAGCTCATTCAGGCCCGGGACACTTAACGTGACCGTAAAATCAGTGAGCCGGATCGGCCTTTGAGCCTTCTGAGCGCTCACAGTGACGATGCTTGCGACTCCTGCCAGACGACAAGAGCGGAATACTAAGAAATGAGTCATTTCGCACAGACGCCCTTCGGATTGAGCGAAAATGCGCAAGTATCGCACAAACACATGCGATCACATCGCTTGTTTCTTGTGTGTTTTGCGATCGGGCATAACACGTGCTTTAAAACTTTGAGGAGGTCTGAAGCCCCAGGTTTTTCTGCGGGCCTGCTGGCTCACGGCATATCGATCTCCGCGGTGTGCCGATGCATACCGGTTGCGTTGCCTTGGCATCGCTGTGGGGAGGCAACCTTAGACTACAGGGAGAAGGGCGATTCAAGTTGTCCTGTCGTACACGAGAATGGGGAGATCATGAGAGAAAACCGCATCGATGAGCTCGCGCGAACAACCCAAAGCTATCCTTTGCTCGCGGACCTTCCGAGAGAACACCTACGAAAGTTATGGGAGATCGCCGAGGAGCGAAACTACGAGCAAGATCAGCTGATCTTTCCCGAAGGTGTCAAATCGGAATTCCTGTATTTGATTGCGTCCGGAAATGTAGCTCTGGAAATTCTCGCTGGTGACCAAAGAATTGAATTACAAATGCTGGGTCCAGGCGACGCGATGGGCTGGTCCGCTTTGACGGCAAACGCAACAACTCACTTTCAGGCACGTGCGGTTTCGCGTGTCCAGAGTATTGCCTTCGATGGAGCAAAACTCTCGGCTGCATTTGAATATGACCATAGTCTCGCGTATCATATGATGAAACGGCTGTTAGCTATGATGACAGACCGGCTGGATCGCATGCGCATGCGGATCATCGATATACATCAGAAAGCCAGTGCGGCGCATTCATGATTACGGTATGTGCCAGTACGGCCTCGATTCCGAGTTTCTGGCAATCGCGCCGTGCTGGTTAGGTCCACCTCCCCCTGCAATCGGCCGCAGATCTAGCTATGATGCCGGATAACTAGTCGGGATTTGTTGGTCGTTTCTGGATTTAGAGAAACTCTTTATATCAGAGAATGATATGGTTCTCTCCAGTTGACTCACCGAGCAACTCAGCACCGGACAGGGCGCGTGTCGGACGATTTCATAAATATGTGTTTGAAATCTCCCAAAAGGCTTCTGTGCCTTGCCGCGCCCGGTTACGATTAGATCTGCGCCGAATTCGTTTGCTGCTTCTGCGACTGCGTTCGAGATTCCCAGGCCGCTGATGGTGACGGGGAAATCCGTTCCGGCTTCCCGCTGCATCTTGGCAATTTCCACTCGGGCCGATTCCTGCAGGTAACGATGCAAGTCGAAATCAAAGTAGCGGTTGGGCCGCGTCTCAAATTCAGGTACGCTGTGTAGTAGCCTCACCGTCGCGCCCAGCTCCTGAGCTAACTGGTCTGCGAATCGCAGCAGCCAAATCGATTCATCTCTCATTTCGATTGCACACAGAATTCTCGATATATCCGGATCACTCGGCCGCGGATGGCGTGGAGAGTCCGTCCATACCGGACAGGTCGCATTTTGCAGTACCTTAGCGGTTTTCGAACCCAAAAGGAATCCCTCGAGCGCTCCATATCCATGTGTGCCCATTACGAGAAGATCGACATCGTGTTCGTTCGCCCAATCGACGATTTGAAGTGCCGCATCACCCTCTGCGAACACGCGCGTTACACGAGTCTCGGGTACTCTTATCGCGTATTCGTTCAGACGCCGCTGCGCCGAGGCTCTCAGTTCGTTCAAACAATCCATATTGGCGTAGGAAGCCTCGGATGCCCAAACCCAGCTTGCAGGTATCTCAAAGACATGCAGCAAGGTCACTCGCGAACCAAACCGGGCCGCTAGCCACTCCACTTGCGGATTGAGCGCTCGACTACGCTCGGAAAAGTCGATCGGAAAGAGAATATGATGGAACTTCATATTGAGCCCCTCCTCGGGGAATGTGAATCCTCCAGCCTTTCACTGACTGATTCACAAGCAAATAAGCAAGTGGATAACCAAAAGAGCGCCATCGTGGGACCCGAATAATAGATCCAAAAAAGACGTCGGGCGAACTATCGCTGCGTCAAATGGCAAAACGAAGCCTAGTCTGACTGCGCGAAATGCCGCAATTACATGGTTAATGCTCGGTTCTTTTGGGACGGATAAAGCTACGGATTTGACGTTGGAATTCATGTAGAAAGATCGGCTTGGTAATATAGCCCGAAAAGCCCGCCTTCAAGGCTCGCATCCGGTCCTCCTTCATCGCGCTGGCCGTAATAGCGACGATCGGAACGGTGGACAGTCGGTGTTCCCTTCTAAGGTCTTTCAAGATGGCAAATCCGTCTGGTCCAGGCATGCGCAAATCGAGCAGGATGAGGTCGGGAAGAGTCAGTAAAGCGGCCGTAAGTGCTTCGCAGCAATTGCTGGCTTCGACCACCTCATATCCGAACGCTTCGAGCATGATGCGTTCGAGTTCACGGCTTGACGGATTGTCGTCCACCACTAGGATGCGAGCCATGTTTTTTCAACGAATCTTAGCGGTTTGTTGGCATCAGAGCAAATATCAAGAGAGTGAGTGGTAATGCTCAGGAGGTATCACCAGACTTATTCTGGCCGATTGCGTGCAACTGCTCGTATGGATGGTAGAAGCGATTGAGTTACGACAGCTTCGTTACTTTATCGCGCTCGCCGAAGAGCTCAACTTTGGGCGTGCGGCTCGGCGTCTAGGCATCTCGCAGCCTCCCCTCAGCAGACAGATTATGAACTTAGAGCGAGCATTGGGCGTGCGGCTATTGGAACGCACGAAACACGCGGTTCAATTAACGGTGGCAGGCCGCGTATTTCTCGAAGAAACCAGGCGAACGCTGGAGCAGCTTGCGCGCTCCTTTGAAATGGCTCAGAGGGCGCAGCGTGGGGAACTTGGGCAGCTCACGCTCGGTGTCGCTCCCCTGCTTGAAGCCAGTGTGTTCCCGGCTCTAAAAGCGCACATCAAGAAAGCGTTTCCGCATCTGGAGGTGAAGTGTCATGTGCTTCCGTCCGACGAACAGGCGCCGCTCATTCGTAGCGGCGCACTGGATGCAGGGCTCGTGAGACTTCCCTTGCCGGAGCACGATTTGCTAACCCTGGATTTTTTATTTCGTGAGGCCCTGATTGTGATGATGAAGGCCGATCATTCACTCGCAAATCGGAGAGCAATCCGGCTAGCGGCTTTATCTGGCCAGAATCTCGTTGTCATCCGAAAGAAATCTAACCCGGTTTTCTATCGCTACATACAGGACCTCTGTGATCGGAGGGGATTTCGCCCAGCTCGAGTGATCGAGGTTAACACCAGCGCCGAATTGCTGAACTCAATACTGAAAGGGAACAGCGTCGCGATCGTTCCAGCGAGTTTCAAGCGACAAATCACGGCTGGACTGCATTACATACGTGTTCTGGATAAGAATGCGGATACTCAGATCGGTCTTCTCTATCATAGAGACAATCACTCTCACACGATGCATTTGCTCCAGCGTGTTCTTCGCCAGATGCATTGGTCAAATGTTTCCTGAACATCTTCTTGATGTTACTCCTGCTGCACTCTTCTATGCCATGTCTATTAAACGGAAAGCCGCATGTGTTCGCAAGTATTTGTAGAATTCAGTAACCAAGGTCACTGCAACTGTGCAGTCCTCGCCGTAGTTTGACAAGCAGAAGGTAAGAAGCGACATGGGCCATAGATACTGCGCAAACCATTCCAGAGATTATGGCGCAGCCTTCTGGGGCAGTGTCCGTACGCAGTCTTTCAGAATTGCTTATTGCTGCAGCCGCGGTAGCTCCCACGAGGAGCCTAGTAATCAGCATGCGATGCCCTGTGAAAACAAATATCCCGAACTCGACCGCATTCAGCAATTGTTGAGCGAGATGGCCAGCAAAATGCTTACGCACATGCTCAAGGAAGAGCCACAGCCTGGCTCATTGCTGACGGTTTCTAAAGCTGCAACGCAGGAGGAGAAGAATAATTCCAATGCATAACAAAAAACTCTGGATCGCCCTGACAATTGTGATCGTTGGATCTTTGCTGGTTTTGGGCGGCGTTGGTTACCGCATGATCAGTCAGGCTCCGCCGATTCCGACTAAAGTCATCACAACGGATGGCAGAGTGTTGTTTGACGGGCAAACGATTCAGGATGGCCAAAACGTTTGGCAATCCATCGGCGGTCAGGAAATCGGAACTGTTTGGGGGCATGGCGCCTATGTGGCGCCCGACTGGACAGCCGATTGGCTTCATCGCGAGGCTCTCGGCATTTTAAACAGAGAAGCGCATGCTCTCGGTGCGGCTTCGTTCAATTCGCTGCCATTCGATCAACAGGCGGTTCTCAAGGCAAGGCTTATCCGTTCGGAAAGGGAGAATACCTACGATCCTCAAAGTGGCACGATCGCAATTAGTCCGGAGCGAGCAGCCGTTTTCGAAGAGCTGGAACACTACTATGCGGATGTGTTCGGCAACGGCCGCACGCAGTATGCGATCCCTCGCGGAGCGCTCACCGATCCTCAGAAACAGCGCCAAATGGCCGCATTTTTCTGGTGGACCGCCTGGGCAGCTACGACCAACCGTCCAGGTTCTGATGTCACCTACACAAACAATTGGCCGCATGAGCCGCTTGTTGGCAATGACGTCACCGGCTCGGCTGTAGTCTGGAGCGTGATCAGTTTTGTTCTGCTCCTTGCAGCTATTGGCGGGATGGTCTGGTATTTCGGCTCTCAAGAGAAGACAGAGCCCGATCTCGCCATTCCGCGGCAAGATCCACTGCTAGGCTTCCGGCCTACTCCTTCGCAACGAGCAACGATGAAGTATTTCTTTGTCGTGGCGATCCTTTGGGTCATCCAGGTGGCGATGGGCGCAATCACGGCCCATTATGGCGTGGAGGGCTCTGGATTCTACGGCATCCCGCTCGCTCGCTGGTTACCGTATGCCATTACGCGCACCTGGCACCTTCAGATGGGCATCTTTTGGATCGCCACGTCCTGGCTCGCCACTGGACTCTACGTTGCCCCCGCGGTGAGCGGCTATGAGCCCAAAGGTCAGCGCCTCGGTGTGAATATACTGTTCGCCGCACTCGTCTTGGTTGTGGGCGGATCGCTGGCCGGCGAGTGGCTTGGTATCGAACAAAAGCTCGGTAACCTTTGGTTCTGGTTGGGCAGTCAGGGCTATGAGTATTTAGACCTTGGACGCATCTGGCAGATTCTGTTGTTTACTGGTCTCGTTTTCTGGCTATGGCTGATGTGGCGTGCTTTAAAACCGGCGCTCGCCAAGGCCTCTGAGAACCGTTCTCTACTTACCCTGTTTTTGCTCGCAAGCATCGCTATTCCGGCATTCTATCTTGCCGGTCTGATGTATGGTAAGCGCAGCAATTTGGTGACGGCCGAGTATTGGCGCTGGTGGGTGGTTCACCTTTGGGTGGAAGGCTTCTTTGAAGTATTTGCTACAGTTGTCATCGCCTTCCTGTTCACCCGGTTGAGGCTCCTCGCCGTGAAGACTGCAACAACCGCCGTTTTATTTTCGACCGTGGTGTTTCTCTCGGGCGGCATAATTGGAACGTTCCATCATTTATACTTCTCTGGATCTTCTTCCATTGTGCTTGCCTTGGGCTCGGTTTTTAGCGCATTGGAAGTAGTGCCACTCGTGCTAATTGGATTTGAAGGCTGGGAAAATATCCGCATCGCGCGACGCCGCTACGAGGCCAACTGGGTTTCTGCATATAAGTGGCCGATTTATTTCTTTGTTGCAGTTGCCTTCTGGAACTTTGTAGGTGCAGGTATCTTCGGGTTTCTCATTAATCCTCCAGTAGCTCTGTACTATATGCAAGGCCTGAACACAACCCCGGTTCACGGACACACCGCACTGTTTGGTGTTTACGGCTTGCTTGGCCTGGGCCTCATGCTCTTTTGTCTGCGCGGGCTGAAACCAGGAGCCGCTTGGAAGGAAAAACCGATCGCATTCGCTTTTTGGGCCATCAATATCGGTCTGACCTTCATGGTGCTTTTGAGCCTGCTGCCAATTGGTTTACTGCAGGCCTGGGCTTCCGTTCAATACGGAACTTGGTACGCACGATCCGCCGAATTTCTACAAACCGGTGGCATGAATGTCCTGCGCTGGATGCGAGTGCCCGGAGACTCACTCTTTGCGCTCGGTGCGCTTGTGCTGGGATGGTTCGTCTTCGGATTATGGACCGGCCATTCGTACGACCCTTCGGCTGGTACCGTTCAAGAAGGCGAATCCCGGCTTGTGGTGATGCGCTCGAACTGAAGCGGGCTTTTTGTGTGCAGGGTTGCGCTAGATCCCGCAGCCCTGCGCGAAAACACCCAGCAAGCCAGCGCCGCTTCCCATTCATTCGAGATACCGAAGCGGCACGGCGCAATACCGCAAAGGTATTGGACACAATCGGATCGCCCGCTAATAATACGGAGGGTGGGCACTCACGTGCTAGATATCCCGCAGCCACTGACGCGGCTTGTGCGAGCAATCAGATGAGTCGATTGAAGACCAGTTATGCTTCTGCCGGACGGCTAGCTGCAACACGATTCGTCGTTCTTACTGTCATCGTGCTCAACCTTCCAATCGTCTCTGCGAAGACGAAAAAGTCCTCAAGTCCGATCTCTTCCCCGTCTGATTCGTCTCTGTATGTAGGCACAGACGCGTGCAAAGCGTGTCATCAGCCGGAAGCTGAGAGTTTCGATCAGAGCCCGCATTGGCGAACAGCAGTCGGCGAGCATAAGGGTCCGCAGTGGCAGGGTTGTGAAGCCTGCCATGGGCCTGGTAAAGCCCACGTCGACTCCGGTGGGGATCCCACCAAGATTCTCAGCTTTGACAGGCTAAGCGCGAAACAAGCAAGCGAACGCTGCTTAAGCTGCCACGAAAAGAGCGAAAGCCATCAAAATTTCATGCGATCGCCCCATCTCCGGAATGGCGTCGGATGCACGAGCTGCCATTCCATCCATTCTCCTCATTCTTCGCCAGAGCGACAAAGTTTGCTGATCTCAACTCAACCGGTGCTCTGTTACGGGTGCCACCGTGATGTTGAGCCGGATTTTTCCAAACCAGAACACCATCGCGTGAACGAAGGTCTGATGTCCTGCTCAGACTGCCATAATCCCCACGGTTCGTTCCTCCGCCATAATCTTCGTGCTAGCTCCTGGCAAGGCGAAATCTGCGTCAAATGTCACGTCGACACAGCCGGACCTTTTGTCTTCGAACATGCGCCATTAAAGGAGGAAGGCTGTATCTCCTGCCACAACCCACACGGCTCAACGAATCCGCACATGTTGACCCGGCCACAAGTCAACCAAGTCTGTCTCGAATGCCACTCGGAGATCTTAGCGACTTCCATCGCTCCTGGAATACCCACGTTCCATAACCAGGGGACCAAGTTCTCCCAGTGCACTCTCTGCCACGTAGCGGTACACGGATCGAATACGGACCCGAACTTTTTCAAGCGTTGATGAGGACTCTATGAGGCTAAGCCACTGGTCAATAATGTGCTTGTCCGGAATCGTCCTGTGTTTCTGCTTGCGAGCTCAAACAGCGACAAATGCCCAAAGTGCGCTACCCGAGAGTCAGGCCGCCTCCAATCCGAACGCGACTCAATTTCCACATGGTCAGGCAGCTCCCCCATCCGAGGTTGTCCCGTTTGCCGGGGAGATGCCATTGTCATGGAAGGGCTACGAAACGCATTTTGCGGTCGAATTCGGCGGGCGCTCTCTTTCTAGCAGCGGAAATTCCGACGTCTACGCAACCTTTGTGAATTTGCAGCCAGGCGTGCGTCTGTTCGACCAATCAGTCG
>Ga0209062_1004528_pt1 | contig 14417 bp, 14 predicted proteins | sample Coa_R2_2_FD_187158 | JGI IMG/M metagenome (GOLD analysis project Ga0209062, IMG submission 187158) | Surface soil microbial communities from Centralia Pennsylvania, which are recovering from an underground coalmine fire - Coalmine... | ecosystem: Environmental > Terrestrial > Soil > Unclassified... | reverse complement strand
ATCGCGGCCGCCTGGGCCCTGGCCCTGGAGGTCGGTGACGAGGCTCGGGCCCGACGCTACCGGCACTCCTGGCAGGCGGCGATGCGCTTCGTGCTGCGCCTGGTGATCCGGCCGGGGGATGCGCCCTACCTGCCCGATCCCGGCCGCGGCGTCGGCGGGGTGCGCGGCACCTTAACCACGTCGATGGTGCGCATCGATTTCGTCAGCCATACCCTGATGGCATTGTGCAAGGGTGTGGCATGTCTGTCGAGCTCGGCGCCCTGAGGCGGCATACGCCGTGGGTCACCACGAAACCGCCGTGAAACGCTGCCCGCGGCACGTCATCACGCTGCCCGCAGGCGGGCCTTGAGCACGCCGCGCAGCGCCCAAATGGCGGCCACCGCCACGAGCTGCCCACCCAGGATTACCAGGTTGACGTTGATCGCGGGTCGCCACGTCACCGCGCCGTCCGCGATCACGTATGCCCCGACGGGCCACTCAACCACGCCGACGCCGCCGCCCGTACCCGACCCCCTGCGCCCGTTCTCCGCTGCAGGATCGCCTTGACCCTCGCCGGCTCCCAGTCCGCCGATGACCATAGCTGCCGGGATCACCGTCACGCCGTCCTTCTCATAGGCCTCGCCGAAGACGCGCTTGACCGTGATGGTGTCCCGCGCCTGTTCCACCAGATCGTGCAGGCTCATCTCAACCTCCTTTACCGCTGGCGAACCAGCAGAAACCATGCCACGCGGGCCGGCCCATGTCGGCCCATGTGACGTTGAGCATCAGGCAAAGAATCGGCGCAGCTCTTGCGCCACCGGTCCCGGCTTGCCGCCTCGATCGCTATTCCACGACGCCGCGTGATCGAGTCCGGCCAATTCAACGCGTGTGGCACGTGGCAGGACCTTCTCCAGGGCATCAAGGGCACCCTTCAGGTAGGCCGGGCTCTTGCTGCCGCCGAGCAACAGCACCTCGGCGCGTATGGCCCTGAAGCTCTCCAGCCTCGCATTCATCTCAGCGACAAGCTGAAAGTCGTAGTGCAGCGTTGGAGCGAGCGCCCGCATCGATACGTAGCCGCCCGATCCTTTCTTCTCCTCACCTTTCAGCGCCATACCGGTGAGCAGCTCGAGCAAAGGGCGGGGGATGGCGTTGAAGATCGGCGGCCCCATCTGCGCCACCTTCATGGCCGTGATTAGCGACGCGGCCACCTTGCCCCGGGCAAGCTCCCTGTCAAAGCGCGCCAGGGCCGCGGCCGGCAGCGGCCTGTCCGCGAAGAACGGTGGCTCGAAGATCGCAGCTTTGCGAATGGCGGGCAGGGTGAGCGCCGCCTGGAGGCAGATGATACCTCCAGAGCTGACCCCGAAGACATGCTGGGCGCCCGTCTTGGCGAGGAGAGCGTCCAGATCGTCAACCTCCGTCTGTATGCTGTAGTCGTCGCCGAACGGACCGCTCAGGCCACGGCCACGGCGGTCGGGCACGAAGATGGTGAAAGCGTCGGCCATCCCCTCGGCGAGCTGCACATGATTGTGGGCCGACGACATGGTGCCGTGCAGCAGCACCACACCCGGGCCGTGGCCGAATTGCCGGTAGCCGATGGTGGTGCCGTCTTTCGAGGTCACGAGGCCGGTTGTAAAGGGCTGCGTGCCGGCGGTCGCGTGCTTTGCGAGACTCGTTTGCGTTGTCATGCGCTTAATCCCTTCTTATATCGTTACTGGCCTTGCTTACGAGTGGGCGGATTCGAGAAACCCCGGGATTTATCCCGGGGAGCAGGTCATGTCGCGCCTAGCTGCGAGTTTTAATCCGCTCCCGTACCACCGTAGGCGGGCTGAAGCCCACCGCTTGGCCAGATATGACCTGCTCCCCGGACTGAAGTCCGGGGTTTCCGGACCCCGGCGCCAGCTACGCCGTGCTCAAGCCACGGATACCGGCTCGCGCGACTGCTCCGGCGCGGCATTCTCTGCCGATGCAACCGCTCCGCCGCGTACGGCGAAGGTAAAGGCGGCCGCGAGCAGCACCAGCGCAACGGGCACCACCAGGGTCGGGCGCATGGCATCGACGAAGCCGTGCGTGAAGACCGCCGTTGCCAGGTGCTCTATCTGCGCCACGACCTGGGACGGCAGGCCCGCGGGCAGGTGCAGGGTGCCACCGGTCTGGCCGCGTCCCACCTCCAGGCCGGTCTTCGCCGCATCCTGGAAGGAAGCGACGAAGGGGCCGCGCGCCTGCGCCGGTAACTGCGCGGCGTAGTGCTGCGCCTGGTCGTGCAAGGCGGTGGCCAGGCGGTTCTGCAGCAGCGCGCCGATGGCCGCGCCGGCGATGACCCCGCCGAGCTCCTGGATCGTGCTGACCAGGCCCGACGCAACGCCGGCCAGCTCCGGCTTGAGGTCGCGCGTGGCCAGGCTGAAGACCGGCACCCAGGTGAAGCCCAGGCCGATCCCGGCCGCGATCAGCCCCGGCAGAAAACTCCAGCGCCCGGAGTCGGCGTGCGCCACCCAGTCAATGTAGCCCATGCCCAGCGCGAACAGGGTAAGCCCCGGGATCAGCAGGTACTTGCCGTTGACGCGCTCGGAGAGGCCGGCGGCGACCGGCGAGGCAAACATCATGGCCAGCGGCTGCGGGGCGATAGTCAGGCCGGCCGCCAGGGCCGAGAGGCCCAGCACCGATTGGTAGTAGATGGTGAGCGGCAGGAAGAGGCCCAACATGGCGAAGCCCAGCGCCGCCAGCACCAGGGTCATCAGCGTGAAGTTGCGGTCCTGGAAGATCGCGAAGGGCACCAGGGGCTCGCGTCCCTGGCGGCGCGCCTGCGTGAACAGGAAGAGCAGCAGCACCAGGGCGCCCGCCCCGATGATCTCGGGAATGGTAATGGCGCCCCAGACCGTCCCCCAGTCGTAGCGCTGCCCCTCGATCAGGCCGAAGACCACGCCGAGCAGTCCGAGCGTCAGCAGGGCAACGCCGGCCAGATCGAGCCGATGGCGGCGCCCCGGACGCAGGTCGGGGACGACAAATAGCGCACCGGCCAGGGTGAGCAGACCGATGGGCAGGTTCAGGTAGAAGATCCAGCGCCAGCCCACGTGGGTGACGATGAAGCCTCCCAGGGTCGGTCCGGCCAACACCGCCAGGCCGGAGAGCATGCCCATGGCGGCAAATGCGCCGCCGCGTCGCTCGGCGGGGAAAAGGCTGGTGATGAAAGGCAGGCCCTGGGGCGACATCAGCGCCGCTCCCAGCCCTTGCAGGGCGCGAGCGACGATCAGCCAGGTGGCGTCCTGGGCCAGTCCGCTGCCGGCTGAGCCAGCGGTGAAGACCACCAGGCCTAGGGCGAAGAGATTGCGCGGGCCGAAGATGTCGCCCAGGCGACCGGCGGTGATGAGCAACACCGCGAAGAGCAGGCTGTAGGCATTGAGCACCCACAGAATCTGGTCGAGCGAGGCATGCAAGCTATCCAGGATGCTGGGGATGGCGATGTTGACGATGGTGAGGTCGAGCAGGGCCATGAAACTGCCGAGCATCAGCACGCCCAGCACGGCCCAGGGATTGGCTTGCGCCGCCTTCTGTCGGATAGCCATGGTCGGATTCCTTTCCCAATAATGGTGCGGGGGACCGGGGTCTGGCGGCAGCGGCCCGCGGGCCACCGCCCTGGCAAGACGCGGGGCCGACTGCGGTCGGTTGAAGGCACCGCAGTGCCCGTCTCTTGCCATGCGACCGCAGTCGCAGGCCCAGTTTTCAACGGAGGGCGACCTGCTATCCTGCAAGGTGTGCAGACCTCGGGTAGCAGGTCCCGCCGCGCGGGACCAACTCGGGGAACTCACCCCCCGGCGCGATGTGCCAGCATCCGCCGGGGGTCGCCGCGTCTTGGACTATCTCATGTGTTGCCCTCCTTGCTCATGTGTTGCCCTCCTTGGGGAAAGATCCTCCCGTTTCCAGGGATGAAGCGACCTCTCGCAGCCACTCCTCACTCCACGTGAAGCAGCCGGACCGCAGATCCTCGGCGACCGAGCGGACCCACTCCAGTTCGGCGCGGAGCACGGCCAGGCGGTACTCTTCCTCGATCAGGAAGAGCCGCGGCAGGGTGCGGCCGGCGCCCGTCAGCATGGCCTCGGTGCGGGCCAGCTCGCCCTCCAGCTTGACGAGGCGCGCCTCGAGCAGTTGCAGCGTCTCGGCAGGCGTGAGCAGCGGCAGGTAAGCGAGCGCGGCCGGGAACTCGGGGAACTCGCGCGCCGGCGTGGAGAGCATCTCGCGCAACCAGACGAGCGTCGTCTCGCGCCCCTCTTCGGTCAACTGATAGACGGTGCGCTCCGGCCACCGCTCGTCCCGCGCCGTCTGCGTGACCTCGATCAAGCCGTCGCGCAGCAGGCGCTCGATGGTCTGGTAGATGCTGGCGCGGTCGCGCACGTTGACGACCTGATCCTTGCCGTACTCCTTGATGCGCTGTTGCATGCGGTACGGATGCATGGGCCCCTCGAACAGCAGCCCGAGCAGGGCCAGGGCCAGGGGCGAGCGGCGAATCGAGCGATGCTTCATAGTAATCATATTACTAGTAGTCATATCACTATGTCAAGGCGAGTTTGCCTATCCGATCGCCACGGCGGCAGTGGCCGGGTCGGCCTGGTGATCGTCGTGCCCCAGATGCGGGCAATCAGCCTCGATGGAGTCTGCTTACGGGGCAAGTGCGGGGTGGCTCATGGCCTGGGCTACAACCTTCTGGCGCGGTTCGCGCCGATCATCGCGAAGCGTATAACGGCGACGCGGCTGCAGTGAGTGTACGTTCCTCAGGGCAAGCGGCCGGTTGGAGCGCCGGGCTAGGCGCGAACTTGTGGCGCGACGGTCACCACGGCTCGTGCGCGGCCTCACCTGCATGATTCACGCGGAGCGCGGAACACCATGCCGGCAACGGGAGGCCGGCAGCGATGCCGGCGGTCCCGGGCCGGGCCGCACCGCCACGGCAGCCGCCATGAATAATCCGGGTTAGGCGAAGCTTTGCTCCAGTTCGTCTACCAGCGAGCCGAAATACGCCACGGCGCGGCGCAGGGTCTCGGCGTCGGCCAGGTCGACCCCGGCCAGGCGCATCAGATCCAGCGGCGGATGCGTGCCGCCGGCCCTGAGCGTCTGCAGCCAGCGCTCCACGGCGGGTTGGCCCTCCGTGCGAACGGCCTCGGCCACCGAGACGCCGCAGGCCAGGCCCGCGGCGTAGGTGTACGGGTAGAGGTTCATGTAGAAGTGCGGCTGCTGCGCCCAGTACAGGCGCGCTCCTTCGTCGAGGACCACCGTCCCGGCGTAGAAGCGCTCGAAGACCTCCTCTTGCACCTCCATGATGGTGGCGAGCGTGAGCGGGCGATCCGCTTCGGCCAGCTCGTACAGGCGGCGCTCGAAATGGCCCTCCAATAGATGCGTCACCATATTGTGCAGGAAGGTACCGATCAACTGGAGAATGACGCGGCGCCGCACGGACGGATCGCCGGTGGTGGCGAGGATGTGCTGCCCCAGCAGGATCTCGTTGGCGGTCGACGGCGCCTCGATCGCGAACATCTTGGGGCGTGCGTTGCTGATGACCTGGCAGCGGCCGGCCAGCATGCCGTGGCCGGCGTGGCCCAGCTCATGGGCCAGGACGAAGGCGCTGCGCCAGGTATCGCGCCAGGTGGTGAAGACATAGGAATGCCGGCCATAGACCGTCCGGCAGAACGCGCCGCTGCGCTTTCCCGCGTTCTCGGCCCGGTCGATCCAGCGCTCGCGAAAAGCCGCCGCCAGGATCTCCCCATACTCGTCGCCCAGCGGTCGCAGCCCCTCCTGAATCAGGCGGGCGCTCTCGGCGAAGGTGAGGACCGGCTCGTCGTCCGGATCAAGCGGGGCATCCAGATCGTAGCGATAGACCTGCTCCAGACCGAGCAGGCGCCCGCGCAGTCGAACGAGGCGGCGCACGTGGGGCGCGATCTCATCATGCACCACGTCGAGCACGTTGTGATAGACCGCCGCGGGCACTTGCTGCGCGTCCAGCAGCATCTCGGTCGCGGAGGCATAGTGGCGCAGACGCGCCAGCGTCACATTGCGGGTGATGTGGGTGGCCAGCGTCGTGGCCAGGGTCGCGCTGTGACCGGTCAGGCCGGCGGTCAGCGAAGAATATGCAGCCCTGCGCAGCTCACGATCCGGCGCCCGCGACAGGCCGAAGACATAGGCCGCTATGGAGACGGGGATCTCCCGACCCGCGGCGTCGCGCACCGGCGCGCACCGCAGGTCGACGGCCGTGGCCATCTGCCAGACCGTATGCGGCAGCGTGAGCGCCTCACCCAGCGCGGCGATCGCTTCCTCGGTTTCCTGCGCGAGGATGTGCTCGCGCAAGCGCAGGATATCCTCGATCTGGAGGCGGTACGTGGCCAGACCCGGCTCCGCGGCGAGGTACCCTTCGAGCACGCCCGCGGGCAGCGCTGCCAGCTCGGTGCTGAGGAAGGCCTGGGCCGATTCGGCGCTCGCACTCAGGGAGCGGGACTGAGCGGCCAGCGCCTGGTTGTGGGGCGACGTGCCGTCCGTGGCGAGGCGGAGCTGCGCGTAGGCGTCGACCCGTCCGAGGCGCTCGCGCAGGGCATCCCGCGCCAGCAGACACGCGAGCAGGGCGGCGGCGCCGGTGCTGAGCCGTCCGCGATAGGCGGTGACGTCCGCGATGTCGTCGCCGACCCGCTGATAATCGGCCGCCCACTCTTCATCCGTTTGATAGAGGTCGCCGAGATCCCAGGTCTGATCGAGCGGAACCTGGTCGCGACGCGGTAGGTCTGTCATCTCTCCTCCTGACATCCGGGTAAGCCCGTGCAGATGGACGCGGCGCAGCTGGCCGGGGAGCGAGGCCGGCAGAGACCCGCAAGCGAGTACCCCGGTGCTCCCAGGCTCAATGTCTTGCCCCTCCGGCCGCGCTAGCCGAGCGCCGCGACCGCCTTCGCAACGCTGTCTTCGGGCGAGACCTGGACCGCGGCCTCGGCGATCCTGCCCTCTTCGTCGATCACGAAGTGGCTGCGCACGATACCCCAATACGTTTTGCCGTACATCGACTTCTCCGCCCAGACGCCATAGGCCTCGGCGACGGTGTGCTGATCGTCGACCAGAAGCGTGAACGGCAGGTTGAACTTTGTCTTGAACTTCTGGTGCGACGTCTGACCGTCCGGGCTGACGCCGAGGACGACCGCGTTCTTCTCCGTGATAACGGGATAGGCATCGCGAAAGCCGCAGGCCTGGGTGGTGCAACCGCTCGTATCATCCTTGGGGTAAAAGTAGAGGATCACCTTCTTGCCGCGTAACTGCGACAGCGTGACCTGCCTGCCATCGTCGCTGGCCAGGGTAAAATCGGGGGCGAGATCGCCAACCTGGGGAGCCGTTGTAGCCATCGAATCTGTCCCTCCTTCCGCGTGCATCATAGCATCCCGTGGCTACCTCCGCCCCGGCCATAGTCGCGCATGATCGCCACCAGGCGTTCCAGGGGCAGGGCGTACAGCGTGTTGCCGTCGCGGCCGACGGTCGTGGTGGCCGCGCAGAGCGCGTTGATGATGGCCTCCTCCGCGGCCTCAACGGTCGCGGCGAACAGCGGATCCAACTGCTCGTCGGCCAGCCAGGTCGTGCTGTGCCGGCTCTGGCCGTGGACGACGCGGTGGCCGGTCGAGAAGGCGATCAGCAAATCGCCGCTGCCGTTGCCGGCGGTCGAGCCCGTGCGCGCCAGGCCGAGCATGGCCCGACGGCAGATGCGCGCCAGTTGCCGGTCGAGCAGCGGCGCGTCGGTGGCGGCCACCAGGATGATCGAACCCTCACGTCCGCCGGGAGGCGGTGCGGAGCTATCTCCCCGCGTGGGCATCAGGTCGGTAATGTGCCGTCCCACCGGCACGCCGGCCACGGTCAGTTGGCGGCGCTCGCCGAAATTGCATTGGACCAGCAGGCCTACCGTATAGGCGACGCCGTCCACCTCGACCCGGCGCGACGCGGTGCCGATACCGCCCTTGAACTGGAAGCCCATCATGCCCGTGCCCCCGCCAACGCTGCCCTCGGCCACGGGCGCGGAGGCGGCCGAATCGAGCGCGCTGTAGACGTGCTCGCGCGTGACGTGTCCGCCCGTGGAGTCGTTGAGGAAGCCGTCGTAGGTCTCCGCCACCACGGGCACGACCCAGGCGTCGGGGCCGATGCGCGGATCGTGGTCGGCCAGGTAGGCCACCGTCGCGTCGTAGACGGCGCCGACGGCATGCGTGTTGGTGAGCAAGATGGGCGAGGCCAACACGCCCCATTCGTCGATCAGGGCGCGGCCGGTCATCTCCCCGGCGCCATTGAGCACCTGCGTGGCGCAGGGCACGCGCTCGTCGAACAGGTTGCCGCCGTGCGGCCAGATAGCGGTGACGCCCGTGCGCACGGGGCCATGGCCACGCCGCAATGGCCCCTCCCCGGCGATGATGGTGCAGTGGCCCACCCGCACGCCGGCCACGTCGGTGATCGCGTTCAGCGGGCCGGGCGGCAGATCGCCGATGGTGATACCAAGGTCGCGCAAACGCCGCCGCGGTGCTTGCTCCTGAGTCATTGCGTCATCTTCCTTTCCTCTGCATATGGCGCATGTTGAACTGCCCACCCGCACACTGATTGCACTGTGTCGCTCTCTCCCCTGTCCTCTCATCGCGGGTAGCATACCGCAGATCGGCACGTCCCAGCAGTACCGTCTCACCGACAGGTAAGATATTGGCCCCTCGCTCATCTAATCAATGAACACAGGATGGCATTGGCTTTGCTAGTTGTTAGGCTGTGATCGCAAGTACGTAGCACAAAGGAGGTGCCGAATGTACAGCAAGATCAAGATTTTCGGGCATCCGATTCACCCCATGTTGGTCGCGTATCCGATCGCCCTGTATACGGCGACGCTGGTGGCCTTCGTGATCTCTCTGGTCGGAGGCGATGCGTTCTGGTTCAGGGTCGCCGTCGCCGCCAACGTAGCCGGTGTGGTGATGGCCGCCGTGGCCGCCTTGCCGGGGTTCGTGGACTGGGCGCTGGGCATACCGAGCGACACGCCGGCCAAGTCGCATGGCCTGCGGCATATGCTGCTAAACGTGGGCGCCCTGGTGCTGTTCATCGTCAACGCCGTGCTGCACGTCGGCCAGTGGAGCTCCACGCACCCCGAGAAGGTCTGGGGCCTCGTCCTGTCCGCACTCGGAGTAGCCTGTACCATCGGCGCCGGGTTCTTCGGCTGGATGATGGTTCAAGACGACCATGTAGGCGTTGATCTGGCCCCCGAGCAGGCGCGGCTTGAACGGCTGGGCCGGCGCATGGCCTGACGGACAGGTAGGCCAGCCGCATGGTGTGGCAGAGCAATAGAAACAAGGGGAAGAAGGTGTACTATGATCTCCAATCCGCTGCGCGAGCTTGAGCGTTGCGGGCAGAGCGTGTGGACCGACGTGCTGAACCGCCACATGCTGGACTCCGGCACGCTGGCCCGCTACGTCAACGAGGACGGCATCAGCGGCGTCACCGCCAACCCGACCATCTTCGAAAAGGCCATCGTGGGCACCCACGATTACGACCACACCATTCGGGACTATGCGGCGAGAGGTTGCACGCCGGCCCAGATCTACGAAGCGCTCGCCATCGCCGACGTGGGCGCCGCGGCGGACCTCTTGCGCCCGGTCTACGACGCATCCGACGGCACGGACGGCTTCGTCAGCATCGAGGTCTCGCCTGATCTCGCACATGACACGCCGGGCACGATCGCCGAGGCGCGTCGCTTCTGGTCGGAGTTGGGCCGCCCAAACATCATGATCAAGGTGCCCGCGACGCCCGCCGGCCTCCCGGCCATCGCTCAGTTGATCGCCGAGGGCATCAACGTCAATATCACGCTGATCTTCGCCGTCGCGGTCCACGAGCAGGTGATGGACGCCTACCTCAGCGGGCTGGAGCGTCGCCTGGCCCAGCAGCAGCCGATCGAGCGCGTGGCCTCGGTCGCCTCCTTCTTCGTCAGCCGGGTCGACACGCTCGTGGACGCCCTGCTGGACGAGAAGGGCAAAGATGCCGACGAGCCGATGCGACGCCATCTGCAGAGCCTGAAGGGGAAGGCGGCGATCGCCAACGCCAAGATCGCGTATGCGAACTTCGAACAGGTGTTCGCGTCGTCGCGGTTCACGGCGGTGGCGAAGCGGGGGGCGAGGGTGCAGCGCCCGCTGTGGGCCAGCACGAGCACCAAGAACCCGGCGTATGCCGACACGCTCTACGTCACGCCGCTGATCGGGCCGCACACCGTCAACACCATGACCCTGGAGACGATCGAGGCCTTCCGCGATCACGGCGTCGTGGACTGCGGAGCCCTACGACAGGGCATGACGGAGGCGCGCCAAGTGATGGCCGACCTGCAGAGCGCGGGCATCGACATGACGGCGGTGACCGACCAACTCACCCGAGAGGGTGTGGAGAAGTTCAGCAAGTCGCTACACGCGCTGCTGGACACGATTGCCGAGCGCCGGGGTGCGCTCGTCGGAGCCTGACACGGCCAAGTGGTACGCCCTTGAAAGATGGACAGGGCATGACGCGGCCGTGACACGGAAGGCGCGTGCCTGTACGCAAGGTGTGCCGGCGCCCAATGAACGGAGGGCAGGGACATGCGAGTTTTAAGGAGGGAGATCGATGGCTTCAGAATACGTCACGGTGGCAAAGGTCCGCGATGTGCCGGCCGGTGAGATGGCCGCCTTCAACGTGGGCGGCACCAAGATCGCCGTCGCCAATGTGGAGGGCACCTTCCATGCGTTCGACGATACCTGCACCCACCAACAGTGCTCGTTGGCCGAGGGCGACCTGGACGGGACAACGGTAACCTGCCCCTGCCACGGCAGTCAGTTCGATGTCACGAACGGCGCCGTGCTCGCCCCTCCCGCGATGCGTCCGGTCCGGAGCTACCGGGTGCGCGTCGAGGGTGACGCGCTACAGGTATCGCTCTGATGTCCGCCACCTTCGTTATCGTGGGAGCAGGCCAGGCCGGCGGCACGGCGGCAGCCATCTTGCGGGAGGAGGGCTTCGCCGGGAACGTGATCCTGATCGGGGCTGAGGCACAGCCGCCCTACGAGCGTCCGCCCCTCTCGAAACAGTATCTGCGTGGCGAGATGCCCTTCGAGCACACCCTGGTTCGGCCCGCGAACTTCTACGACGAGCAGAGGGTCCAGACTCTGTTCGGTTCGTACGTAACGCGCCTCGACGCAGGTGATCGCATCGTCGAGCTCGCCGATGGCAGCCGCATACCCTACGATAAAGTGCTCATCGCGACCGGAGGCCGCCCTCGCCGGCTCGCGGTCCCGGGCCGTGACCTGGAGGGCGTGTACGACCTGCGGACGGTGGGTGACGCCGCCCGCATCCGCGCCGAGATCGCCCCCGGACGCCGCGCCGTAGTCGTCGGGATGGGCTTTATCGGCGCCGAGGTCGCGGCCTCGCTCCGCTCGTGCGGTGTCGACGTCGTGATGGTGGCTCCCTCCAGGCTGCCGCTGGTCCATATCCTCGGCGAGGAGATCGGTCGCCTGCTCGAAGGCCTGCACCGCGACCATGGCGTGGAGATGATCTTTCAAGATGCCGTCGCGGCCATCGAAGGAGTAGGGCGCGTCGAGCGCGTCACGACGGCGGCGGGCCGGCACTTGGCGTGCGACTTCGTGGTGGTCGGGGTAGGGATCGAGCCGGCCATTGAGTTCCTTGCCGGTAGCGGTGTGCAGGTCGACAACGGCATCGTGGTCGATGAGTACTGCCGGACAAACGTGGCGGGGATCTACGCCGCCGGCGATAACGCCAATCACTACCATCCGCTGTTCGGGCGTCACATCCGAGTTGAGCACTGGCAAAACGCCCTCAAGCAGGGTGCCGCCGCCGCCCGGAGCATGCTCGGCCGGGGCGCGCCCTATGACGAGGTGCCGTGGTTCTGGTCCGACCAGTACGACGTAAATCTCCAGTATGGAGGGTTCCACACCGAGTGGGACGAGCTGATTGTGCGGGGACGCCTCGCGGAGCGTGATTGTGTCGCCTTCTACCTCAAGGATGGACGGATCATGGCTGCGCTGGGGGTCAACCGTGGGAAGGAGCTACGCCGGTCGATGCCACTGATCAGGGCCCGCGCTCGCGTCGATCCCGCCACGCTGCGGGACGAGGACGCCGACCTGCGACAGGTGGCGTCCAGTTCCGAGGATCATCGCCAGCATAGTGCGTTGAGGAGCGGTTAGGTTTCGACGAGGAGCCATGGGGCTGGAGTGTCGTCCTCTATCGTCCCGTCCGTAATCCGACCCGAGCCGCGGATCGGCGGAGGTATCACGGAGGTGCGAGTGGTACACTTAGCGGAGCGAGCAAGACAAGGAGACTCATCTCTCGTGGCCAAGATCGCCGCTGAACACCTCCCGACGATGCTGCGGGCCGGAGGTCCGGAGCGGGAGGCAGCGTCGGAGGAACTGCGCGATCTGCTGGTGCGCGCGGCCCTGGCCTATTTGGCGCGGCAAACCCATCCGGTGGAGGCGTTCGGCGCGGACAGCTACGCATCCGTGGCCGAGGACTTCGCCCACGACGCGCTCGCGATCATCCTGCGCGACCTCGACAGGTTTCGCGGCGAAAGCCGGTTCACGACGTGGGCGTACCGTATCGTCATCAATCTGATGGCCGACGAAGCGCGGCGCCGCACCTGGCGCCGCCATCCGCTCCCTGAGAACGGCGGCGAGACAGGGGGCCAGGCGTCCGGAGTGACCGTGGAGACGGCCGCCGAGCGTCAGGCGATGTGGGAGCTTGTCCATCAGATCATTAGCCACGACCTCACTCCTCGGCAACGGCAGGCCCTGGTCGGCCGCTTCTTTGAGAGCAAGCCGCTGGTGGTGCTTGCCGGGGAGTTAGGCACCGACAAGGATAGCATCTATAAATTGATCCACGACGCGCGCAAACATCTGAAGCGGGCGCTGCGGGAACGGGGGATCACCGAGGCCGAGATCCTCTCCACCTTCTAGGAAGGGAGGCGGCGACAATGGGCGCGGGCAGGAGCGCCATCCGACGAAGGGAGCTGTAGATCATGCAGGGAGACCCGAGGTTCCAGCGGCTGTTGCGCGCAGTTGCGGTGACGCAGGACGCGGAGATTGACTGCACGACCTGTCTCGAGGAGGTGCCTGCCTACGTCGATCGCGAGCTGGTAGGCGAGGACGTGGAGCGGGAGATGCCGGACCTACATCTGCACCTGGCTCTCTGCGGCGACTGCTTCGAGGAATACGCGGCGCTGCGCGAACTGGCCGCCCTAGATGCATCGGGCGGCCTCCCGGACAGATCCGTTTTGCTCAGACAACTGGACGCAGATGCGCGATGAGTTGGGCGCCATCATAGCTGCCGCATCAGGGCAGCGCCAGGCCACGGGTGTAGTAGGATCGTACGGATAGGGCGGGTGCCGATCCAGGGCGTGATCGTACTGCGGCTCGGTCGGGACGTAGAGCTGCTGCGCCGGCTCGGCCGTCCCACCGAGCAACTGCACCAGCCGCGGACGCCTGATGGCCATGGCGATGGCCTGCCGCAGGGCCAGGCTATTCAACGGCGCCGCGTGCACGTTCAGGTCGAGCCAATCGACGTAGACGACGGGTGTCGTCACCAGATAGTGGCTATAGGTGGGATCGGTGCGCGCCTGCTGGAGGTCGGCGGCGGCCAATTCGGGCGCATAGCCGAAGCCGTCAAGCTCGCCCTTCTCCACGCGCAGCGCGATCAGGTTTGGCGCCACGTTGATGTCGGCGATGATCTTATCCAGATACGGCCGGCCGGGATGGAAGTAGCGCGGGTTGCGCACGAAGACGACCCGCGTCCCCTTCTGCCAGGACTGCAGCATGTAGGGGCCGGTGCCGATTGGGTGGCTGGCGAAAGCGCTCGGGCTTTCCGCGGTCACCACGGCCTTGGGGACGATCATGTTGAAGGACTCGGCCAGGATATAGGGCAGGATGGCCACCGGTTGTGTGAGCACGAAACGGATGGTATAGCGATCCAGCACCTGGATGCCCGGAACGTCCTTGGTCTTACCCGACACAAAGGCATGCGACCCTTCGAAGATGTCGTCGGTCGGTTGTCCCCAGGAGACGGATGGCTTGAGATGGGGATCGAGCACGCGCAGCAGCGAGAACCTGACGTCGTCCGCTGTCAATTCGCTGCCGTTGTGGAACAACACGCCGTGGCGCAGGTGAAAGGTCCAGACCTTGCGGTCGGCGCTGATTGTGGGCGGGACCGCGGCGAGATCGAGGTGAGGCTGGCCCTGCCCGTCTAGCAGGTACAGCCCGTTGTACAGGGTGCCCTGGATGAGCAACCAATCGTCGTCGAAGGCTTGCGCCGGGTCGAAGGTGACGGCATCGCCCGAGTAGGCGATGTGCAGCGTGCCGCCGTACCGCGGGCTCGCTGCTCCGCTGCTGCGCGGCGTCGCAGCCAGACTCCCGAGCATCGACGCCAACAGGACCAGGGCAGCACCT
>Ga0209062_1004527_pt1 | contig 14417 bp, 13 predicted proteins | sample Coa_R2_2_FD_187158 | JGI IMG/M metagenome (GOLD analysis project Ga0209062, IMG submission 187158) | Surface soil microbial communities from Centralia Pennsylvania, which are recovering from an underground coalmine fire - Coalmine... | ecosystem: Environmental > Terrestrial > Soil > Unclassified... | reverse complement strand
AAAGAGCTGGCGCTTGATCTCAAATTTTTCCGTCGCCGCTTCGATGACAAAATCGCAGGATGCCAGCGACTGCCGATCCAGTGTCCCCTGAATCCGATTCAGCGAAGCAGTCGCCTCATCGGCAGTCAGCTTACCCTTGGTGGCTTCGCGGTCAAGATTTTTCCGGATGGTTTCCAGTCCGCGATCCAGGAATCGCTGCTCTACTTCACAGAGACGAACGTCGAATCCGCTGCGGGCAAAGACATGCGCGATGCCATTACCCATGGTACCGGCGCCGAGCACGCCGATGGTCCTGATCTCAATCATCCATTCACCTCAAAACACATGAGTGTATCAGGCGGAGGCTGCTAACTTGTGATTCTAAAAAATAGAATTGTCTTCCTGAGCCCTTCGCCTTCGCTCAGGGCAAACTCCGTCGAAGGATATGCTTTTTTTCTTACGCCACAAAGTTGATGGCTGGACAAGCACTTTCTCGATAGGTTTGGCCCGGCATAGAGTCGTCATTCTGGCCGCCTCCGGGGTCCCCGACACGCGGGTTTTGTGTGTTGGGGTGGCATGCGAAGAATCCCCAGCCTGGCTTGAGATTCTTTCTCCCCTTCACCACCCCATCACGTGAAACCCGCACGTGCTGGGGGCTTGGGTTCGGTCGTCAAAATGACGGCGGTTACATCTGCGGGCGAGCACGCTCGAAAACAAAGACAGATTTTTCACTTCGCTCAGGATGACAGCAGTTCTTAAACTGAATCAAGAAATTTTCACAACAATCGCTGTTACATTGTCGCTGCCGCCTGCATCGTTGGCGCTCTGGATAAGACGTTGGCAGAGCGCTTGTAAATCAGAAGGAGCTTCATGGAGAAGTTCAGCCAGCCGTGCTTCAGAAACTTCTTTCGTCAGCCCGTCGGAGCATAGAAGGAAGAGATCGCCCGGTTGAGCGGCGATTTCCTGAATCTCCGGCGTCACAGCCTCGCGCGTTCCAATTGCGCGCGTAATCACGTTACGCAAAGGAGACATTTCCGCTTCGGCAGGTGTCATCTGCCCGAGCCGCACCTGCTCGTCGACAAGAGAATGGTCTTGAGTCATGCGCTCCAGAGCGCCTGCGCGATAGCGATAGCAGCGACTGTCGCCTACATGCGCGATCCAGACGTGGTCTTCGCGCACCAGCAGAGATACCAGCGTGGTCCCCATTCCGTGGAGCGACGGCTCGCGCTCAGCCCGCGAGAAGACGCGGCGGTTTGCTTCTGCAATGGCGCTTTCGAGCGCCTGGCGTGGAATGTCAGTTGATGTGCCGCAAAGCCTTTCGGTGAGCGTGGCAACCGCGGTCTGGCTGGCGATTTCTCCAGCGGCGGCGCCCCCCATCCCGTCACAGACGACAAACAAGCCTGCCTCGGTGCAGAGGCTGTGGGAATCTTCATTGGCGGAGCGGACTCGCCCGGTATCAGTCAGCGCTGCTGCTTTTATGTGCATCGATTCGTGAAGTATTGCAAATTTGTCGTGCCTTTCCACGATACACAAGACTGGTGTTTCTTCGCATCCGTGCCATGAAAACAAAAAGGCTGACGCCAGGCCAGCCTCGGATGAGAATGCAGTTCAGTTATGTTTTTGATCCGGCGCTCTGCAGCTTCGATTCTGCCTCGGCGATAACACGGTTCGCTTCTGCATACTTTTCCGCGTTTTCACCGGCTTCGTTCCACATCTTATGGCCGCGGTCGAGCTGCTCCTGCGCGCGGCCTGTGTCGATCTCTTCCGGCTTCAGCGCATTTTCCGCAAGAATCGTTACGCGCTCGGGAAGCACTTCGACGAATCCCCAGTTGACGTTATAGCGCTGTTCTCCGGCGTGGCCGCCATGCAAACGAACTTCGCCCGCGCCCAGCTCGGCGAGCAGGGGCGTATGCCCGAAGAGCACTTCAAGGTATCCGGAGCGGGAGGGCAGCTCCACGGCATCCGCCGTCGTGTCGACGAGGATGCGCTCGGGAGTGACGAGCCGAACTTGTAATTGATCCGGCATGGCCTATGCGTTCGCCTTCATCTTCTCGGCGGCTTCGAGTACATCTTCAATTGAGCCCTTCAGATAGAAAGCCTGTTCGGGAACACTGTCATGCTTGCCTTCAAGCACTTCCTTGAAGCTGCGGACTGTGTCTTCGATCTTCACATAGCGTCCGGGGATGCCGGTGAACTGCTCCGCAACGTGGAACGGCTGCGAGAGGAAGCGCTGAATCTTGCGGGCGCGCGCCACGGTGAGCTTGTCCTCTTCTGACAACTCGTCGATGCCGAGAATGGCGATGATGTCCTGAAGGTCCTTGTAGCGCTGCAGAATACGCTTTACACCCTGCGCCACGTCGTAGTGTTCCTGCCCGACGATACGTGGCGACAGAATACGCGAGGTCGAAGCCAGCGGATCGACTGCGGGATAAATGCCCAGCTCCGACAGCGGGCGCGAAAGCACGGTGGTTGCGTCGAGGTGAGCAAAGGTTGTTGCCGGTGCAGGATCGGTAAGGTCGTCCGCCGGAACGTAGACGGCCTGCACCGAGGTGACGGAGCCCTTCTTGGTCGAAGTGATGCGCTCCTGCAACTCTCCCATCTCGGTGGAGAGGTTCGGCTGATAGCCCACGGCGGAAGGCATACGTCCCAGCAGTGTCGATACTTCAGAGCCGGCTTGCGTAAAGCGGAAAATGTTGTCGATGAAGAGCAGAGTGTCCGCGCCTTCGTTGTCGCGGAAGTATTCGGCGACGGTGAGACCGGTGAGGGCCACGCGGAGACGAGCGCCGGGCGGCTCGGTCATCTGACCGTAGATAAGGGCGGCCTTTGATTTGGAGAAGTCCTTCAGATCAATAACGCCGGCTTCCTGGAACTCCACCCAGAGATCGTTGCCTTCGCGGGTGCGCTCGCCGACTCCGGCGAAGACCGAGAAACCTCCATGTTTGAGCGCGACGTTGTTGATCAGTTCCTGAATGATGACGGTCTTGCCAACGCCGGCACCGCCGAAGAGTCCGATCTTGCCACCTTTGAGAAAGGGCTGGATGAGGTCAATGACCTTCACGCCGGTTTCGAACATCTCTTCGCGTGTTGATTGCTCGTCGAATGCCGGAGCGGGGCGGTGAATCGGCAGATGGTGTTTCGCGTTGACAGGGCCAAGCTCGTCGACGGGCTCGCCAATCACGTTGAGTACGCGGCCAAGCGTCTCACGTCCGACGGGAACAGTGATGGGGCCGCCGAGGTCGATGGCATTCATGCCGCGAACCATTCCTTCGGTTGCCTGCATGGCAACGCAGCGCACGCGGCCTTCACCGAGGTGCTGCTGCACTTCCAGAATGACGTTGACAGGCGCGGGAACGGTGAAGCCGTCGCTGGTGACGCGCAGCGCCTGATAGATTGGAGGCATCTTTGCCTCTTCAAACTGAACGTCGACCGCCGGCCCGGCGATCTTGATGACTTTGCCTATGTTTTCTGCCATATAAATTCTTTCTCTCTACAGTGCGGCTGCGCCGCTGACAATCTCGATCAATTCCTTTGTGATGGCTGCCTGACGCGCGCGGTTCATAGCCAGCGTGTACTGGTCAATCAGCTCGGATGCATTGTTCGTGGCTGAATCCATGGCAGTCATGCGCGCCGCAAATTCCGCCGCCGCTGATTCCAGCATGGCGTGATACAGCTGCGTGGTGACGTAGCGCGGCAGGATGGCGTTGAACAGCTCCTTCGGGGGCTGCTCGTAGATGTAGTCCACCTCAGCGGTTCCGAAGCGTCTGGCTTCCTCTTCCATCAGCTTTGCTGTCGCCTTTGTCTCCGCCGAATCGATGCTGACGCCGGCTGAAACTGCGGCCTCGGCAGCGCGCTCGCGCTCTTCCCGGGTCATCTCCTCTGCGTGGGCGACTTCCTGCCTGCCGATTTCTACGATGGGAAGAATGCGTTCCACAACGACGCGCTGCTGGATAACAGATTTAAATTCGTTGTAGACAACGTATGCCGCGTCAATCTTTTCGTGGGTATAGAGCGAGACGATCTCTGCCCCTAACTCGCTTACACGGTCAAAGGACAGCTTGTGCAGAATGCCGTGATAACGGTCCTCCGTCATTTCGACCGGGCTGTTGCGCTTGCGCTCGCCGCGTTCCGCGCCTTCTTCCTTGTGCGCTTCAAGATACTGGGCTGCGGGATAACGACGGCGGAGAATGTCACGGCCTTTGCGGCCAATGGCTTCGATGTCAATCTGCTGGTCGTGATGTTCGGCTATAAAGTTTGTCGCTGCCTTGATGATGTTGGCGTTGAAGGCGCCGGCGAATCCGCCTTCGCCGGAGATGACGACGATGAGCACATTCTTTTCCGGGCGCGTAAGCAGCAGCGGATGGCGCACTTCGCCGGTTACCGGATCGAAAACGTCGATGCGGCGCTGGAGCGATTGCAGAACGCTGGTCATCATGGCCGCGTAAGGACGCGACGAGAGGGCCCGCTCCTGCGCGCGACGCAGCCGGGCTGCGGCCACCATCTTCATGGCCCTGGTGATCTGGCGCGTGTTCTTAATGCTGCGAATGCGCCGTCTTAAATCGAGAACGTTTGCCATGCTTAAAGTTTGTCGTCCTGAGCCCTTCGGCTTTGCTCAGGGAAACTTGGCCGAAGGATCTGCATTTTTGCTTCGTTGATGCCACTCTTAAACAATCAACCCAGGTTTGTCATCCATACAGCTGTTGTGTTGACCGGAGGGATTGAAAACTGCAGGTTTTCTCCACTTCGCTACGCTCCGGTCGGATGACAAATCTGAGGTATTCATCAAACTCTTACTTTGCGACTACTTGCGCCGACTCATGTTCGGCGAAAAAGTTCTGTTTGTACTCGTTCACCGCGGCCTTCAGGCGGTTGCGGAGATCGTCATCCAGTGCTTTCTTTTCGCCAATGTCTTTAAGCAGCGCTGTCTGCGCCGAATCCAGATACTTGTGGAAGCCCTCTTCAAAGGCGCGAATCTGCTCTACCTTTACATCATCGAGCAGGCCCTGCGTGCCGGCGAAGAGGATGGCTACCTGATGTTCTGCGGTCAGCGGCTGGAACTGCGGCTGCTTCAGCAGTTCAGTTAAGCGCTGGCCTCGATTCAGCTGGGCTTGCGTGACTTTGTCCAGATCGCTGCCGAACTGCGCAAAGGCCGCCAGCTCACGGTACTGCGCGAGGTCTAGCTTGAGAGTTGAGCCAACCTGCTTAATGGCCTTCATGGCCGCGGAGAAGCCGACGCGCGAGACGGAGAGCCCGACGTTTACTGCGGGACGCACGCCTGAGTTGAAGAGGTCGGTTTCCAGGAAGATCTGGCCGTCGGTAATTGAAATCACGTTGGTTGGAATGTAGGCCGAGACGTCGCCGGCCTGCGTTTCAATGATCGGAAGGGCCGTGAGCGAACCGCCGCCCTTTTCCTTGCTCAGTTTTGAAGAACGCTCCAGCAGACGCGAGTGGAGATAGAACACATCTCCGGGATAAGCTTCGCGGCCCGGCGGACGGCGCAGCAGCAGCGAAATTTCGCGGTAGGCCACAGCGTGCTTGGAGAGATCGTCGTAGATCACCAGAGCATGCTTGCCCTTGTCGCGGAAGTACTCGCCCATCGCGGTTGCCGCGTATGGCGCGAGATAGAGCATCGGAGCGGGCTCAGACGCGGTGGCTGCGACGATGATGGTATAGTCCATCGCCCCGTTTTCGGTTAGCGTCTGCACAACCTGAGCAACCGAAGAGCGCTTCTGGCCGATGGCGCAGTAGATGCAGATCAGGTCATTCTTCGCGTTGTTGATGATGGTGTCGAGCGCGATGGCAGTCTTGCCTGTCTGGCGATCACCGATGATCAGCTCGCGCTGCCCGCGGCCAATCGGAATCATACTGTCAACCGCCTTGAGGCCCGTCATCATAGGCTCGCGCACGGACTGGCGGTCAACCACGCCCGGAGCAATGCGTTCTACCGGCAAAGTCTCCGATGTGTTGATCGGCCCCTTGTCGTCAATAGGTTGGCCGAGAGCGTCTACTACGCGACCGATCATGGCCTCGCCTACCGGAACACTCAGAATTTTCCCTGTACGACGGACCTGGTCGCCTTCGCGCAACTCGGTGTAGTCGCCCATCAGCACAGCGCCGACCTGCTCTTCTTCAAGGTTCAGAGCAAGACCGGCCACGTTATGGGGAAACTCGATCATTTCGCCGTACATGACCTTGTCGAGGCCGTGAATGCGGGCGATGCCGTCGCCGAGAGAAATGATGGTCCCGACCTCATCCACACGGATTTTCGAGTCGTAATTCTGAATCTGCTCTTTCAGGAGCTGTGTAATTTCGTCTGCTTTAATCTGAGCCATGCTTCACTTTCCCAACAATACCTTGAATTGTCCTCCCGACCGGAGCGCAAAGCGCGAAGCGGAGGGACCTGCATTTTCTTAACTGGCAAGCTGCGCCTTCAGGCGGTCCAGTCTTCCCTTTACCGATCCGTCATAGACGGTGCTCCCGACGCGCACAATCACGCCGCCGAGCAGTGATTTGTCTTCGTGATAGGTGGCCTGCACCTGTGTCCCGGTCAGCGATGCCACCTTCTGTTCAATGCCGTGCCGCTCATCTGCTTCGAGAGGCCGCGCAGAAGTGATATGCACCTCAGAGATGCCGAGCCGCCGGTTGATTTCCCGGCGATACTCGGTCAGAACTTCGCCCAGCACATTCATGCGGTCATGCTGGATAAGCACGGCGAGGAAGTTGCGTACCTGCGCAGACATGCCCAGCCGACCATTGAGCTTATCGAGAATAGCGATCTTCTGGTCAGCGGGGAACGAGGGATCGAGGAACACCTCGCGCAGATCGTCGCTCTCCCACCACGCCGCCAGAAAGCTGTCGAGCTGCTTCTGAACGTCGTGCGCGTTCAAATGCGCCTCGAAGACGACATCGGCAAAGGCGCGGGCGTAGGGACCGGCGATGGAAGCCATCAGTTTTGCCCTCCCTTGCTCTGCGTGCCGGCCAGATCGGCGGCAAAGTTCTGCACAAGAATGCGGTCGGCGTCCGCGCCCAGATGAATCCGCTGCAATGCGCGCTCGACCGCCAGTTCGGCGGCGAACTTCTTCAGATCGCGCTGAGCGGCGGAGCCAAATGCCTCGATTTCCTGCTCGGCAGATTCGACAATGCGCTTGCGCTCTTCCTCGATGGATGCCTTGATGCGTTTTTCATCTTCCAGGCTGTCATGCTCGGCCTGTTTGCGGATTGCGTCAATTTCGGAATCGAGCCGGGCGAGCCGCTCTTCGACCGCTGCCAGGCGTTTTTTCGCGTCTTCTGTCGCGGAACGCGCTTCAGAAAGCTCTTTCTGGAGGGTCTGGGAACGATTGCGGAATGCTTTCGGCAGCGCTTTGACCAGGAACCAGACAATCGCCAGGATCATGATGGCGGAATTGAAGTCCTCGAAGATCTTCGCCGCTGTTTCCGTATCGGTATGCATGGCTTTCGCAATCCACTTCACCGATGCTGAATGGCGATACCCCTCTTCCTGACTTTCGCTCTCCGGAGCGTCCATCTTTTCGTATCTGGAATGGACATTGCCCGGTTTGGCCTCTTCCTGGCTGAAGGAGCGCGGAGCCGCGCAGGCCAGCAAGACCATCGCCGCAAGCAGTGCTGCAAATCTGATTTTCAGGCTGCGTTTCAACGGACACTCTCCACGGGAGCCACGCCGGCCGGAAGAATGGCCTGAAGAATCTGAGAGGCCAGCTGCTCGGTCGAGCCCTCAATCTGTTTGCGGGCCTCATCGGCCTGCAATTTAAGCGCGCTTTGCGCAACACGTACCCGCTCCTGCGCAGCCAGACGAGCTGAGGCCAGGGCGTTCTCGCGCTCGGCGTTCCATTGCTGGATCATCTGCTCGCGATGCCGGAATATCTCGGCCCGGGCTGCCCGCAGACGGGCTTCATATTCCTGCGATTTGGCGTCAGCTGCGGCGATGGCGACGGCGGCTTTTTCCACAGCCCCCTGGGTGCGGTTGCGGCGCTCGGCCAAAGTCCGGGTGAGCGGGCCGTATAAAAGAAACCTGTAGGCGATGACCAGTAGTACAAAAAGAATGATGGTCGGGATCGAGCCGAGGAACAGATCGCCGAGTTGTTTGAGAATTACGTCCATGTTTTGCCACAAAACCCGCCCGAAATGCCTCCAGACGGGTCAAAATTCCTCTACAATTCCACCCCTATCCACACCTTTTCCAACGCCTTGCACCAGCTTTTGGCGCGCTTCGAGCTGCCTTTTAGCCCTGGAATTCGTTATCTGGAAGGTATTACGGAACCTATAGGTTGTAACAGAGTGAAAAATATAGTGTCAACGCAGGGAAGACACTTACCTTCTAGATGTATCACAAGATGTGAATTTATGCAGAAAAGCGCTTGACTGGCAGCAAAGCGGGCGTAGACTTGAACCATCACCTATGACCCGGTTCAGGGTCCAACGGACCGGGCGTCTGGGAATCTCCACCGCTCCCCCTCGCCCGGTCCGTACTTGCGTCCACGCGAAATTCTCTGTATCTCCCCAGCAAAGAAGCCGGCCCGGCCACCGTCATCCGAACGCTATTGTCAATAAATTGCCGGTCACGCAGGACTGCCCCCGCGCCCAGCGCCGCCAGCACGTCGCCCTTTGCCTGCGGAATGGTGAATGTCTGCTCGACCAGCGGGTCGGCGGTGAGCTCGGCATCGATGCGCGTCAGCAGGGCCTCGATCCCCAGGCCCAACTTGCCGGAAGTCGCGATTGCGCCGCTCGCGATGAGTGCCGCGCGATCAAGATCGGAGAGCAGGTCAATTTTGTTCATCACCTCGAGGCGAGGCTTATGAAGAACCCCCAGCTCGCCGAGAACCTTCTCGACCTCGGCCTTCTGCTCATCTCCGACAGGACTGGAAGCGTCACGGACATGCAGGAGGACCTCGGCCTTCTGTACTTCTTCGAGCGTCGCGCGAAATGAAGTGACCAGCGTATGCGGCAGGTTGCGGATGAATCCCACCGTGTCGGAGAGTAGAACTTTGCGCCGGGAGGGCAACTGGATGGCCTTCAGCTTTGGATCGAGCGTAGCAAACATGCGCGCTGATTCCAGCACTCCGGCATCCGTCAGCGTGTTAAACAGGGTGCTCTTGCCCGCGTTCGTATAGCCAACCAGGGCGACGGTAGGTACAGGAACAGCTTCGCGCCGTTGGCGCTGCTGTCCGCGTACGCGTCTTACTGCTTCGAGGTCTTCTTTCACCTGCACGATGCGTCGCTGAATTTTGCGCCGATCGGTTTCCAGCTGAGTTTCACCGGGACCTCTGGTGCCGATGCCGCCGCCGAGCTGGGACATGGATTTGCCGCGTCCCGCCAGACGGGGAAGCATGTATTCGAGCTGTGCCAGCTCAACCTGGAGCTGACCTTCACTCGTACGCGCATGACGGGCGAAGATGTCGAGAATAAGCTGCGTTCGGTCAAGGACGCGGCAGGGCAGGCGTTCTTCCAGATTGCGCAGTTGTGTGGGCGTCAGGTCATGGTCGAATAAGATGACGCTGGCATGCGTGGAAGCAGCGATACCGGCAAGCTCTTCGACTTTCCCGCTGCCGATGAGCGTAGCGGGATCCGGCCTGGGCCGACGCTGGGTTACTTCTCCGGCAATCGATGCGCCGGCGCTGAGAACCAGCTCGCGAAACTCGCTAAGAGAGGCGTCATGATCGAGAGGTATGGAGGGCGATTGAGGAGGCTCATCCGTACTGCCGGAAGCGGCAATCCGAGCGGCATCGCGGGCAAGCACGGCTGAAGGCGGCAGGGGAGCGCGCCGTGTGGCGAACTCCACCGCTACCAGTAATGCGCGGTCTTCTGCGCCGTTCGTTCCTGCGCGCTGAAGCTCACCCACCAAGCGCCGTTCCTGAAATCCCGTCCGTTATGCGCTCTGCGGCTCCACTGAAGAAGCGCCTGAGGCAGCCGCTCCGGATGCGCCGACATGTCCACCAGGATGCGCCGACGGCGGCCTGTGCTCGGTATGCAGCACAGAACGTGAGCTGACAACGGTTGAGATGGCGTGCTTGAAGATCAGTTGTTCCTGGCTGTTGTTTTCCAGCAGCACAGAATACTTATCGAAAGAGCGAATCTTTCCTGTCAGCTTAACGCCGCTGACCAGATAGATGGTAATGGGGGTTTTATCTTTGCGGACCGTATTAAGAAACGTGTCCTGAATGTTCTGCGCCGGCTTGTTGTCCATGTGCCGATCTCCTGTTCATTTTCGTGGATTCGATTACAGCAAAGTCAAATCGCATGCCAGTGCTCAAAGGCGATGCAAGGTTTGTAAAAAAGATACGGGGTTCGGATGGGTACGGCAAGTCAACCGGATGTTTTTCTTTGCTCCGCGCTGTTTTTGTCATTTCCATCCCAACCTCAAAAGACGAGGCAAATTAAACCTTAGTTCACGTATGATGCGATCCTTCCAAAAAGGATGCATTCACCCGGGAATTCAAATGCTTTTCCTGATAGTGATAATTCGAGGGAGTTCGTTGCACACAGCGGACTCCTCATTTAAAGCATTTCCTATAGGTGTGGACCCGGCACATGGTCTTCATTCTGAGCCGCAGCTGAGTTGCTGACACGCGATTTACGTGTTGGGTAGGCAGGCAAAAAAACAGCCAGCCTGGCTTGAGATTCTTCCTCCCTTCACCACCCCATCACGTGAAAATTGCACGTGCTGGGGGCTCGGTTTGGTCGTCAGAATGACGGGCGCTACACACTAAGCTACTGCCTTAATGACGCCTGTGATGCCTTGTCCGCGCAGCGTGGTGCCTTGCAGGAGCTTTTCCTTTTTCCGACGGTGCATTGGATGCGGCTGCCGGAGCAGGCGGTGGAACTGGAGCAGAACCGGGCGGCTCAACCTTGCGGACGATGACGCCCTCTAATCGATAAGTCAGCGTGGTGAGGTTTGCAGGCCGCGCTGCGCCGGTGGCGGGATCAATGGAAATCGTGTCGTCGGTGGCTGTCCGGATAGAAAATACCGGCACTGTACCAATCTTGTCGAAGGTCTGTGTTCCAACTTTTACCGGTAAATAGCCCTGCAGGTTACGCTGCCGGTAGGCCGTTTCATAGCGGTGCTTGCGCACATTCCATGTAAAGATTCGCACCTGATCAAAGTCATAGGGCAGGCCGTCTCTGTAGGGGCTCATCACCGTCACGTATTCCGGCGCCTGCCCGTTGGGGAAGCTGGACTCAGGATCGCTGACTGTCGTGAGCTGATACGCTCCGACGATACGTTGTCCTTCTGCATATCCGGCAATGGCGTCAGGGACATCGACATCGAGACGCCGCGAGAGCATCCAGCCTGCACGCCCCTGTGTGTCGCGTACCAGCCACCAGTCTTCGAGCGGCGGCTGCGGTGGTGGCGGCGGATTTTTGTCTTTGTCTACGGAGCTTGACGCGTCGGTTCTTACTACAGGCTTCGGAACGGCTTGCGGAGGCGTATCTTTTGGCATGGACGCGCGCACCAGCAACTGCAGCTTGTCATTCTCAGGGAGAAGATAAAAGCGGTCGGTTTTCCGTCCCGGCTTTACGTGCAGATAGAGATCATCTCTCAACGTCGCTGTGGCGATCACAGGATCATGCGCGTGTTGCTTTGCAAGATCAGTGAACTGGTCATAAGTCTCCTGGTCGATGACGCCGTGCTCTTCGATCCAGCCGATCTCGCCTTTGTCCGTTTTTACTTTGAGGAAGCGGCGACCCTTTTCGACTACTTCCAAACGCTGCCCGTTCGAGACATTTGCGACACGATTGGAAACGGCGGCGATACGGTCGCGCAGGAACGTTTCTTTTGCAATGACGTATACGTACTCAGTTGGAGGCTTTGGGCGTAGGCGATTGCACCCGCACATCGCTACAAACAGAATAAAAACCGGCAGTAAGAAAGACGGACGAAAAACCATGTGTCATGAGCGAAAGACGGCGCGGCGCTCTTTCCTGATTAGAGGATAGCATCGATAAAACCGCATAACCCGCTTACAGCAAGTGCCTTTCGAGATGCCTTTCATCTCAGCCTGTACGATTCTCACCGACAAAGTGCCATTTATTGATGTGAACGAAAAATGAGGCTTTAAAAGAATCAAATTAAATCCGATTTGACCGCCAGTCCGTACTGCTAATGCGAGGGTACGAAAAGTCAAAACGGAGAAAATTACTGTGGACAAATTCGGAGAACGATTCAGCAGCATCTCCCGCCGCTCATTTCTAGCAGGAGCAGGCGCAAGCGCCGGAGCGACAGCCGTGGTTCTGGCTACAGGATGCGGAGGCGGTCATCATTCCAACCCAACTCCAAATCCTACCCCTACCCTAACTGATGCAGATTACCTGAACTTTGCTCTCAACCTTGAATACCTGGAGGCTGAATTTTACCTGCGCGCAGCTACCGGAGCCGGGCTCTCGGACGCGGACGTGGGGTCAAACGCCGGGGCTGTTAGCGGTGGAACGCAAGTGGCTTTCAAGACACCCGCGATTCAGCAATACGCAATGGAAATCGCGAACGACGAATTGGCCCACGTGCGCTTTCTGCGGAAGGCACTTGGATCTGCGGCCGTGAGCCGCCCGGCAATTGACCTTACGAACAGCTTCAATGCCGCGGCAATGGCTGCCGGTATTGGCGCTTCCTTCAATCCATTCGCTGACGAGAACAGCTTTTTAGTCGGGGCATTCACCTTTGAAGACGTAGGCGTTACAGCCTACCACGGAGCAGCCGGACTGCTGACGGACAAGAACAATCTTGCAGCTGCAGCCGGCATTCTTGCCACAGAGGCTTATCATGCAGGAGAAATTCGCACACTGATCACGCAATTGGGCGATCCGTACGTTACGTTTGCCAACCAGATTTCTACTTTGCGGGCCACTGCTGGTGGCGGGGCAGAGACGATGCTTTCCGGCAATGGCATCGTCGCCGCTGATTCGAACTCAATCTCGTACGATCGCACTCCCAGCCAGGTGCTGCATATTGTCTATCTCAACGCTATGGCTGGTACGGTTTCAAGCGGTGGCTTCTTTCCGAGCGGTCTCAACGGCACGATCAAAGCGACAGTTTCCTAGGAGATATAGATATGGATTTCATGGATGAAAAGGATCATACCCTCGCGTTGCTGGAAGAGAAAAGCCGCAGCCGTCGTTCCGCTATCATGCTTGGCGGAGCTGCGCTGGCTGGTTTAGCCATGAGCCGGAGAAATGCTTTTGCTCAGTCTTCCACTACCGTCACCGACAATGACATTCTCAACTTTGCTTTGAACCTTGAATTTCTAGAGGGGCAGTTCTACACCCTCGCGACAACAGGGATGACTCTCGACCAGGCTGGAATTTCAACCAGGAGCGGCAGCGGGACAGCCGGAGGCTCAGTTACGGTCAAGACCAATCCCGCGGTTCCATTTCAGGATCCACTGTTAAAGCAACTGGCCATGGAGATCGCATCAGACGAACAGAATCACGTCAAGTTTCTGCAATCGGCGCTTGGTTCAAATGCGGTAGGTCAGCCGAATATAGATCTGATGAACAGCTTTAATACTCTGGCTCAGGCCGCAGGGCTGGGAGCAAGCTTTGATCCATTTGCCAGCGAAGCGAATTTTCTACTCGGAGCTTTTGTTTTTGAGGATGTCGGTGTGACCGCATACCAGGGAGCGGCAGGTCTTATTTCAAGCAAGACTGTTCTCGATAAAGCTGTTGGTATTCATAATGTAGAGGCATATCATGCGGCGGCCATCCGGACGCGCATCTTCCAGGCAGGGAGTGCCGCCCAGGCCGCTTCTCAGGCCATTGCCGCAACTCGCGCCAAACTTGACGGGACGGGCAACGATGACATTGGAGTTGGGGTGAGCAGCGGCGCAGCAACAATTGTCGACAATGATGCAAACGGCATGACTTATGCTCGCACCACCAGCCAGGTGTTAAGCATTGTTTACGGAGGAGGAGCGGCGGGAACAGGCGGCGTTTTCTTTCCGAATGCTCTGAATGGGACGATCCGCTAAGAAGAAAGCGAAGAATCTTCACGATGCCATGGCCATCACGAAGATTCTTCGCCGCGGAGTTTACGCCAGCCTGATCCGCTGTTACCAGCGGTAGACAGTGAGGTTATCCAGGTAGACAACGGGCTGGCCGCCGGAGCCGAGTCCGTCGACCTGGAAATTGGTCAGCAGTGTCGGGCCCCATCCCAGAGCAAAGGCCGAGTAGGCTTTTACATTGATCGGCATTTCGAGACCGTCAAGCCATACGGAATGGTAAGTGACATTCCCCCACTGATCGCGCGAATAGCTGATCTGGACATGGTGCCAGGTGTTCCTGCTCCATTCACGAGGATTGCAGTACGCCTTCGAATGCGCCCAGCGGTCGACCGGGCTTGTCGCCGAGCCTGCATTCCAGGTGTAGTCCCAGGTTTTTGAGTAACCGTCGCACTGAAATCCATAGATCACGGTCTGGCCATTAGGCATGGTCTG
>Ga0209062_1004525_pt1 | contig 14422 bp, 10 predicted proteins | sample Coa_R2_2_FD_187158 | JGI IMG/M metagenome (GOLD analysis project Ga0209062, IMG submission 187158) | Surface soil microbial communities from Centralia Pennsylvania, which are recovering from an underground coalmine fire - Coalmine... | ecosystem: Environmental > Terrestrial > Soil > Unclassified... | reverse complement strand
CATGCCCTGCACGTGCGCCTCGGACGAGAAGGCGGCGGACATCTGCGGCGTGCTGAACAACGCCTCAAGCGGCTCCGGCATTGGCAGATTACCCCTCAGACATTGAAGAACGCGGTCTCGTTCGCGCCCTGCAAGACGATATCGAAGCGGTAGACAGTCATTGCGCCATCGGACTCGCGACGTGCCAGCAGGGTAGCGCGCCGTTCGGCGGGAACGCATTGCAGCACGGGGTCTTCGGCATTGGACGGCTCGTCTTCAAAGTAGAGGCGCGTGACGGCGTGGTTGAGCAGGCCGCGCGAAAAGACGGTGACGCAGATGTGCGGGGCCTGCATCTGCTTCTCATCGAAGGCAACGCGCCCCGGCTTGACCGTCTCGAACCAGTAACTGCCCTCCTCGTCGGTGCCGGAGCGGCCAAAGCCTATGAAGGACGGGTCAAGCGCGGCTGGCCCTTGATCGGCGGGGTGGTTGTAGCGACCGTGCGCGTTGGCCTGCCAGATTTCGACCAGCGCGTCCGGTACCGGCTCCCCGTCGCCATCCAGCACGCGGCCCTCGATACGGATGCGCTCGCCGACGGTCTCCGGTTGCGCCAGCACGTGACGGCGCGCGTCCTCGCGCAGGAGCGCCGGGGCAAAGAAGGGGCCAACGGTTTGCGAGGCGGTCAGCAGCAATTTTGTCATGTTCCTGTCTCCATTTCCCTGAAGCTATTCAAACGGCGTGGCGTATGGCCCGCGCAGCACGATATCCCAGCGATAGCCCAGCGCCCACTCTGGCTCGGTTACGCTGTGGTCATAGGTGGAGATCAGACGCTGGCGCGCCTCCTCCGTCGGCACCGATTGCAGGATGGGATCGATGTTGTGCAGCGGGTCGTCGGGAAAGTACATCTGCGTGACCAGGCGCGAGAGCATGGATGGGCCGAAGAGCGAGAAATGGATGTGCGCCGGACGCCAGGCGTTGGGATGATTCTTCCAGGGGTATGCGCCGGGACGAATGGTCAGGAAGCGATAGACGCCTTTCTCGTCGGTCAGGCAGCGGCCCATGCCCAGAAAGTTGGGGTCGAGCGGGCCGGGCCATTGATCGCGTTTGTGCAGGTAACGCCCCGCCGCGTTGGCCTGCCAGATCTCCAGCAACGTGTTCGGCACCGGATTGCCCCGCTCGTCAAGCACGCGCCCGGTGACGATAATGCGCTGGCCGATGGCCTCGCCCCCGGTACCCGCGTTGCGCGTCAGGTCGGCATCCTCCGGCGTGACGGCGCTGATGGCCGGGCCGGGGCCGGTCAACTCCGAGATGGTCAGCGGCACGTCGATAAGGGGCAGCGAGGGCGCGCGGCGCCGCGTGGACTGATACGCCTCGTACAGATAGGGCGGGAAAACCTCCCGATCCCCACGAATAATGTCTCCAATGGTGGTATGGATGTGGTTCATGCCTCCTCCTGAACTGTCGAAGGTGAATTCGCCTCTTCCGTCTGTGGTCTTGACTCTGAATCCTGCGCAAGCTGCTCAAATACTTTTCTGGCCGTCGCAAAAGCCGTATTGGCTGCCGGGACGCCCGCGTACACGGCCACGTGCAGGAAGGCTTCCGCGATCTCCTGCGGGTCAACGCCGATATTCTGGCTGGCGCGCAGGTGCAGCGTTAGTTCCTCGCGTCCCAGCGCCGCCAGAATGGCAAGCGTAATCAGGCTGCGCGTGCGCCGATCCAGCCCCGGCCTCGCCCAGACCGACCCCCAGGCCATCTCCGTAATAAAATGCTGGAAATCGGCATCGAAGCTGGTAGCTCGCCCCATAGCCCGCTCCACATGCTCGCTGCCCAGCACCTCCCTGCGCACCTGCATGCCGCGCTCAAAACGTGATTCCGTCATCGCTATCCCTCTTCCTGATACGAAATTCCGCTAAAAAAGACCTGCCTCTAGTATAGTATCACCTGTGGTCGGCAATTGAAAAGATAAGGTTAGATCATCATACCATTGGACAATGGCATGCCGTTTACCCCCTTGACATTCCCGATTTTCTCAGGTACTATATCACCAACGGATATATCCGACTATGATATACATGGAGAAATTGGAGAAAGGCGTATGACACGAAAGGAGCGCGAGCCGGAGGCGTTTCTGCCGCTGACGCCTGCCGTGTTCCATATCCTGCTGGCGCTGGCCGATCGCGAGCGGCATGGCTACGGCATCATGCAGGATATCGCGGCGCGTACCGGCGGCACGATACGTATGGGGCCGGGGACGTTGTATGGCTCGATCAAGCGCATGCTGGCCGATGGGCTGATCGAGGAATCGGGCGAGCGACCCGACCCGGAACTGGATGACGAGCGCCGCCGCTATTACCGCCTGACCGAGCTGGGTCAGCGTGTGCTGCGAGCCGAAGCACTGCGGCTTGATCGGCTGCTGCGGATCGCGCAGGCCAAGCACGTGCTGCCGCAGCCCGGCACAGAGATGGGAGGCGCGTAATGCCATCTTCGACTTCCGGGAATCGCTGGCTCCAGCTTTCCGAGCGGCTCTATCGCCGCCTGCTGCTCGTCTATCCGCTGGCATTCCGCCGCGCATTCGGCGCAGAGATGACACAAACATTTCGCGCCTGCTGCCGCGCCGCCGCTCGCGAGAGCGGAACAGCGGGCCTGCTGCGGCTCTGGGGCAGCGTCTGCTACGACCTGATGACAAGCGCCGTTATTGAACATATACGGGTATGGATTGCGCTCTTCAAGCGTCTCTCCGGCCTGGAAAAGGAGTTGCATATGATTACTGCACCGTTTCATCTCGATGTCGCGCAACTGACCGACATCGGGCGTAAACGCGCGCGAAACGAAGATAACATGACCTCTGTTGTCCCCACGGACCGGCAGGCGCTGGCGCAAAAGGGGGCGCTGTTCGTCGTCGCCGACGGCCTCGGCGGCCATGATCGCGGGGAGGAAGCAAGCCGCCTGGCCGTCAACACCATCAGCGATGTCTACTATAACAGCCCGGTTGAAGATACCGGCGACGCGCTGGCGCAGGCGGTGCGTGCAGCCAACACGGTCGTCTGCGATCTGTCAACGCAACAGGAACATGCGGAAGAGAAGGCGACGGGGACAACCTGCGTCGCGGCGGCGCTGCTGGGTGATACAGTCTACGTTGCCAACGTGGGCGACAGTCGGGCCTACATCGTGCGCGCCGGGCAGATGCAGCAGATCACCCACGATCATTCCTGGGTGGCCGATCAGGTGCGGCTGGGCGCGCTGACGGAAGAGCAGGCGCGCACGCATGAAAAACGCAATCAGATCTATCGCTGCCTGGGCATCAAGCCCGAAGTCGAAATAGACCTCTTCACGGAGACAGTGCAGGACGGAGACGCGCTCGTCCTCTGCACCGACGGCCTCTCCAGCCTCGTGACCGATACGGAGATCGCCGAAATTGTGGAACAGTATAACCCGCAGGAGAGCGTCAAACGGCTGGTGGAGCGCGCCAACGAGCAGGGCGGCACCGACAACATCACGGCAGTCGTCGCCCGCGTCTCCCTGGCATAACTCACCGGCCCCTTTTCCATAGGCGCGCAATTTATTGTGCGCCTGTGGAACGTATGCACGGTTACTGGTAAAGGGGCAGGCAGAAGCTGAAAGTTGCGCCTTCCCCTTTGCGGCTCTCCACCCGGATTTGCCCTGATGTCGCCTGATAATTTCGCTGGCGATGTATAAGCCGATGCCGAGTCCTGGATAGGTTTTCTCTGTCGGCTCGTTGACCTGATAGAACTGCTCGAAAATCTTCTCGTGATGCGCTTCATCGATGCCGATACCGGCATCCTGCACGCTCAACAGGGCGTTGCCTTCGCTCGTCGCAAGGCGAATAGTGACGCTGTCCGCGTTGGGGGAATACTTGATAGCATTGGTCAGCAAGTTGATGAGAACCTGCCCGCTGCGCTCTCTATCGCCGTAGACCTGCTCTGCTTGCAACCCAGGCATAGCATAGGGGGTAATGGGTCAGGCGTGCTTCGTGGAGAGAGCGCGCCCGTAGACTTTTCTGGTGAAGGCCCCGAAGGCGTCTTCGAACGAGAGGGCGGGGAAGTCCATCTGAGAGATATCGGCGAGGCCGGGGCCAAGCTTGCTGGCCTGCCAGAGATGGCCTACCGCATCCAGCTCGAAGCCGAGCAGCTTCGCCGCGACGACATCCGCCGCCAGCTGGTCGGTGCTGGCAACCGCCATGCCCGTCTCGACGGTATAGCCGCCAATGGGGCCAATGCCCACCATCGCGGGATGGCCGACAGTGATGGCCAGTTGCGCGGGGAAGCGATGGTGCATGGCGGCGATAAACGATTGCATGTCCGCGTAGAAGTGGTTTCTGTGCTTCTGTGAGGCTCTGGGGTGGCCGTAGTAGTCGGCGGCGGGAAACGACATGGCGATATTCTTCAGCGCCAGCGTAACGGTGGCCGTTTCATGCACCTTCAACTGGCTGACAACGACGATGGTCTCGTAAGTCAGAACGCGAGGATTGACCATTACCGACTTCTGCGGCCCCTCGACATCCTTACCCGGCGCGTAGGTCAGTTGCACTTCCTGAAATGGGGGGCGATTGTGGTCAAAGAAGGTCGCGCCTTCTTCCTGCACTACCTGCATCAGTCCGGCGATCTCAAAGATTTCCGCCGTCTGGCCCGCGCCGGAGCCGCCGCTCACGATCAGCTCCTTCGGCTGAAACGGCTTGAGGTAGCGCAGCACGGCGCGCAGCGTGTCCGGCTGCGTAACAGCAGTCTTATCCTGCGGCGACGCCCACGTATCATTCGGCTTGACCGCAACAATCTTGCCGCGAATCAACGGTTCTACCGCCAGATACCCCAGCGCCTGCGTAATGGCCTGCCCGATATCATCATTCTGTGTCAGCGCAACCGGCGTTTTGCTCATCATCAGCGTCCTCATGTCCTTAAAAAACGTCCCCAGACATAGCATGCCGTAAAAAAGCCCCTCGGACGTGTCATGCTGAGCGACAGCGAAGCATCTGGTCTCACCAACCAGGCGGTGTGGCCCACGCAGATGCTTCGCTGCGCTCAGCATGACATGTCGGCGCTGCTTTTTCATCAATGTCTTCACGGTAGCGACGGGCAAAGCGTTTCAATCAAAACGATAACGAAGAAAAGAGCGTCTCTCTGCTTTTCATAAAAGGAATTACACAAGGATAATGGTGAGACAAAAAGTTATATCGGCTTCTTTCTGCATAAAATAGTAGTTGACTGAGGAACGAATTTAGTGTAAACTTTCAGAGAAGAACACATACCTCTGTCTGTAGAAACGTGGCGGTGTTCCCGACTTAGCTCGTTGGAGGGACAATGTTATGCAGAGATTTCAGGTGCGCGATACGGTTCTGTTAAGCGGCTGGCTTTTTGCGGACCTTTTGCTTGGTCTGGCCATCATCTTCTTTGTCTCTCTGCCCGGCAGTCAGCAGCCGCCCCCACCTATCCTGAAGTGGCAGGTGACGCCGACGAGTTTAACGCAGACCAGCCATCAGTGTGCAGGCCCATCATTAACGGCACTGCACTGCACTGTCGTCATCAGCGAGTCCGCGGACTCTCAGGCCTCGCTGCCCTGGACGGCGAGCAGTGACATGGGCGATGCCAGCAACCCGGTCACCTTCAGCCAGAGCAGCGGCACCCTCCAGCCCGGCCAATCTGTCACCATCACCATTTCTACTTTCCCCTGCCAGAACGGCTCGTTCATCTTCACCGGCCCGTCACGCATCAGCCCGCTCATTGTCTTGATGCATTGCACGCTCCCGTCGATACGGCTGGAAAGAGCATATAAACACTTCAATCTGAATGTGAAAGATATCCCCGGCTTGCTCAACAATTCACAGGCAGAGATCAATGATATAAAACAACAGGTACGAGGCCAGTCTCTTCTCAAGAACCGCAGGGTTGGACTTGCCCTCGTCTACGGAGAAGCCAGAAACGATGGAGAAATATCACAGGCAGTAAGTATTGCCAGCGCGGTCTATAACATTCTTCGTCAGTTAGGGAATGAGGGTTTTGCCTTTGAAGATGCATCGTACTTTGATCCCCTCTTTATTTTTGGTTCTGCTGAATCGCCAAACCAGGTTGTAGTTGATGTATATCTTTTCACACAATGACACGTTCTCCCACCTTTTATAGATGAAGGAGGGTACTTAGAATAGGAAAACTCAGAAAAGAGTACGTATCCGGTACTCATTCATTCTGATATGATGAAATCCTTTTCCGATCATGATACTACTTGTAATTCCATCAATTGTATCTTATAATGGAGAGGACAATTCATCAGGTTGCCGGGGAATCAGGCATCTGACACTCTGTACGGTCGTTTATCGGGTAAGGAAAAAGGAAGAGGAGTAGACACATGGCTTATTCACAGAACTGGGCGAGCTATCAGCCGGGCTGTATGATCTTTTTACTGGATCAATCAGGTTCAATGTCTGAACAGTTCGGGCAGGCGCAGGTTGGACGAGGAAGACGCAAATGTGATATGGTTGCGACCATCCTCAATGGCTTTTTGAATGAACTGGTCACGACAAATATCATCCCCAGACCCGATGGCACCTCTGATGTGCGTCCCCGCGCCGATATTTGCGTGATTGGCTACGAGGGATCGAATATCGGCAGCGTTTTGAGCGGCGCGCTGGCCGGGCGAGATTTTGTCTCCCTGCCGGAATTGCAGACATATCCTGCTGATATAGAAATGCGCAAGCAAAAAGACGTGGACGACACGGGGCGCGAGTATGAAATTGATGTACCCTTCCCCGTCTGGGTGCGCCCGAAAGCGGGCGGCGGCACCCCCATGCGCGCCGCCTTGCAGCGTGGCCGCGACCTCGCGCAGTACTGGGCTATGAACCATCCCGATAGCTATCCGCCGGTCATCATCAATGTTACGGATGGCGCCGGTACCGACGGCGATCCTACGGGGATAGCGCAGGAAATCTCTCAAATCAGCACAAATGACGGGCAGGCTTTGCTTTTTAGCGTCCACCTGACCAATCTCAATGCCCAGCCCGTCCTTTACCCGCTGTACGAGAACGAACTACCCAACGATAAATACGCCAAACAGCTGTTCTCGATCAGCAGTCCCATTCCTGAGCCTGGCCGGGTTCTGCTGAGTACCTGGCTCCAGCGAGATGTTCCTCCGGGCGCGCGTGGCATGATCTTCAATGGCGATGCCAGCTCCGTCCGGTTGATGTTCAACTTTGCCAGCAAACCGCAAACGGCAGCACTTGACCCGAATATGTAGCCGGTGTTGCCGGTGAACCCGGATCGATGCGGGTGAAACAACTGAGAAACGGGATCGTCTCAAAAAAGCGGGGCGGGAGCAGCGGCAACCAGAACGCAACATGCGGGTGACCGGTTGAGAAACACGCTCTCTTCATGGCACTCGCATGTCGGCGCTTTTTGAAAAAGAGCATTCTTGCGTGAGCGGGATAGCAATACGGGGAGAGCAAAGGGGATGCGTGTTCAAATCAAGGCCTTAAAATACTGGAAAACCGAGCATGGAGAAGAGGGATGCCAGGATGCTTACCGGCTGGATGAGTCGAAGGGACTCTTTGCCGTCGCGGACGGAGCCGGAACCTCGTTATTTCCCGCCATCTGGGCGCGCATCCTCGTCGAGCAATTTATTGCCGCCCCTCTGATGAGCGACTATCCCTTCGAGGTCGAATGGTGGTTACGCCCGGCGCTGGAAATCTACAAAACCCGCATCCCTGCTATGTCACAGTTGCGCGATTGGAGCATTCAGCAAAAGGCGCTGAGCCAGAGCAGCGATTCCACGCTGGCAGCAGTGCGCATTGTTGCCAGCGATGCGATCTCCGCCCGCGCGCAGCTCCTCGTCTTTGGCGATAGCTGCGTGATTATCGGCAACCGGCAGACACAGAACATCCATTCTTTTGTCTTACATGATCCCGATCAGTTCGCCCAGCCACCCATCTGCCTGCCCTCCCTGTTGCGAGTGTTTAACCGCGATTTCCATAGCGGCCACACGCAGGAAGAAACGCTGGGGCCGGACGATATTGTCGTTATCGCCAGTGACGCCGTTTCTAAGTGGATTATTGACGGAGGCGGCGGTCGCTTCACAGACAACGAGGAAGCGAGCAAGCAGTGGCAGTCCTTCCAGGCCGTCTGCGCATGCACCGACGAGACCTGGCCGACCTTCATCGAAGAATGCCGCGCCAGCAAAGAAATGATCAATGACGACTGTACCGCGCTTATCCTCGATTTGCAGGCGGATGAGATGGGCGCGGGTGTTCCGCTGGAGGCAACACCGGCGCAGTTCCCGGAGGTTGTCCAGCAGCGGCTGGCGGATTTCGAGAAGGCCCGGCGCGAAGACAACAAAGAACTGGTCGCTATCTATTACGGTGACGGGAAAGACCTGAAAGATTGCCTGCCTGCCGATGTGGCCGGGGCAGAGATTGAGAAAGCGCGGGAAGTCGCGCACGCGCTGAAAGAGGTCATGCGCGCATTCCGCCAGTACCAGCAAATGCCCGATGCTGGGAGAAAGATGCAGCCGGTCTGGGATCGCTACCGTTCTGACCTGCTTGACGAGAAATGTGCGGAGGGTATCCGGGAGACACTGAAGCGCAACGGCGTCTATCTCACGCCGCCCCCACCTGCGCCACAGATACCGCTTCCTCCCCGACCGGCCAATGACACCACTCCCACTGAATACGGCCAGTGGGCGGACTCCGCCGCTCCTACCGTCTACGCACGGCCAGCGTCAGGCGGCCAGGCTCTCCCTGCACAAAAACCGCAGGACATCATACCTGCATTGCGCGTTGAGGATGAGAAGCTAAAGCAAGCGAAGGTGTTTCTCGCAGCATACGATGAGAGTTACACCACAAATAATGATGACGCTTTGCTTGCTGCTGTACAGGCCCTGAGAAATGTCTGGCCTGATTACCCTCTCTTTACTAACGATCAGAAGACGAGAATAGCTGAAGTAGAAGGCCGACGTCAGGCAATGGAAGGGTTGCGAATAGCTCTGAGAAGCGGCAATATCCAGAAGATTGTAGCAGCCGCCTCCCATCTGCCTGAAGCGATGCATGCGCGACTGACTCCTGTTGAGTTGAGGTGCATTGATCTCGCCTACCGGTTGAAAGCAGCCTTTGACGGGGATGATGATGCGGCCATACTAACGATAAACGAAGAACTCTTGCGTCCTGAAAACCAGTCTCTCTTCCGCTTTACCGGGTCGGAACTTCAGCATATTGAGCTGGCGCAGCGGCGGCAGGGAGCATTGAGTAAGCTGCGGGCGGCGCTGCAGGCCGGAAGGCTGCGGCAAATCGTCAGGAATTATGATCCCATCCTGGATGGCACCTCCCAGCTTACGCAGGAGGAACACGAACTCTTGCAACTCGCGCGGGAGTTTATTCAGGCGTTTGATGATAACGACGATTTTGCGCTCGCTGAGGCTTACGAAAAAATCAAGCAGTCGTCTTACTATGCCCGCGACCAGCTTGCTTTTACGCCGGGAGAACAGAAACGCAGCGAGGAAGCTGAACAGAAAGTCAATGCCTGGCATACCTTGATGAAAGAATTTGTGGCGCAGGTGAAAGGGCGAACGATCACGCTGGGGCAGGTCAGAAGAGTTGGCATCATTCGCAAAGCCGTCAATGAATACTGGATCGCACACTACCAGCAGGGTCTGCGAAGCATAACAGATACGGAAAGCTGGCACGAGAAAAAGAGAGAGATTTTACAGTTGCAGGAATATATCGCTTTCCCTGCCCTGGCTGCCAATGCCCTGGACGATCTGGTTAGAGACCTTTTAATTCAGGAAGAACTCATAGAGAGCGGCTGGGAAACCGCCTTTCAGGATACATACCATGTGAGAGACGAGGCGCAGGCTCAAACCGCCTCGTTTCAGACGGGTATGGTAGCGGATTACGCTGCCTTTCTCAGGGATAATCGACTGGTGGATGACGATGTGCTGTATGTCTGCGAGATGTCCGTTCGCGCTCAGTCTTTCAGGCTGTTCTACGAGCAGCAGCAACAGCAAAATAAAGGGCAAATCATCAAAAGGATACCGGGATTGGGGAAACCAAAGCAGTTTGATGACTGGCAGGAAAGCCAGCGCAAAGAAGTTAAGTACAAACAGGCGAATTTTAAGCAGACAGCTTCGTGGATGGCAGAAAAACTTGGTTGGAAAGAGTAGCAGGAAACGGGATGAACCGAGAAAGGGAATGCGATGCCTGAGCGTGCTTCCTATGATGAAGCGATGCGCCTCTCCCAGGCCCGCCTGAAGGTGCAGGACCCTGACCTCAAGCAGGGCAAGGTCGACGTCATGACAACGCAAACCGCGATGGGCAAGATGGAGCGGCCCTGGGGAGCGCAGGGCGGTTTCGCCGTTGTTTACAGATTCTCCTGTCAGAGCGGGAAGAAACGCGCCCTGCGTTGTTTTCTGGTTCCCATGACGCCCGATATTGCCGACCGTTACCAGCACATCAGCGCGTACTTTGCCGCTCATGCTACCTCTATTACCGTCGAGTTCAACTACCACGATGCCGGTATCCTGCTCAAAGAGAACGTCTATGGCCAGTCGCAGAACAAAGTCTACCCCCTCATTGAGATGGAGTGGGTTGAAGGCCTGACTCTGTGCGATTATGTCGACGAGCTTTGTAAGAAACATGACACGGCAACGCTGGCAGACGTGGTCAATCAGTGGGTGGGTATCATGCAGACCATGCAGAAAGCCAGCATTTCTCACGGAGACCTGGCCGGGGGTAATATCATGGTCAAGCCGGGCGGCCAACTCGTGCTGGTCGATTACGATGGCGTCTATATTCCCGGTTTCGCCGGGCGAGACCCGGTTGTGCTGGGGCAGGTCGACTACCAGCATCCCAAAATGCAGCTGCGCCCCTTCAACGAGCGCACCGACGATTTCTCCGCCTGGGTGATCTATGTCGCCCTGCTGGCCGTCCACCTGCGCCCCGAACTCTGGAATAAATACATGCCGCACAACGCTCAGGGCAAACTGCTGGAAAACAACCTGCTCTTCAAAAGCAAAGATTTCGCCGACCCCGATCAATCCCCTCTCTTTGCCGACCTGAGCCAGCTCAGCGACCCGCGCCTGCGCAAGGCCCTGCAAATTTTGAGACAGGCGTGTGCCGGGCCGGTGCATCGCGTCCCGCCTTTCGACCCCGCCATCCATGATCCTGATGCCGATAAGAAGCAGGTGCTGGCAAGGCTGGAACAGGCGATACAGAATAACGACGATGAGGCCATTGTCCAGGCATGGACGAATAAGCTGGAGAACTACCCGCTGGCGCAGCAGTACGCCGCGCGCGTGGCGCAGGCAAAGCAGGTTCTTCAGGCCCTCAAACGTTTGCAGGATGCCCTGAAAACCGGCTCGGTGCAGCAGATCGCCGCCGCCTACGACCCGGTCATTAACAACTGCAAGCAGTTTACCGCCGATCAGGCGCTGCCGACGCTGCTGGCCCTCGAATTCGTCGTGGCCTGCAGCAATAACGACGACCAGGCCATCGTCAGCGCCTGGGAAGCTATTCAGGACTCGCCTTATAAAAGCGCGCTGCGCCTCGACGGGCAGGAGCAGCAGCGGCTTGCCCTTGCTCAGCAGCGCAAAGAAGCCCTGGTCCGGTTCCGGCTCGCGCTGATGAACAAACGTATCCAGCCCATCGTCAGTAGCTATGATCCCAACTTGCTGGACACATCTCCCTCTGTCACAGCCCGCGAACGTGAAATCCTGCGCCTCGCGCAGAACTTTGCGCAGGCCTGCCAGAATAACGACGATCAGGCCATTGTTGCCAGCAGCGAGGAAATTGAAAATTACTCCTATCGCGCCGATTTTGTATTTACGCCGCAGGAGAGGCAGCGCATCGAGACCGCGCGCCAGCGCAAACTCGCCCTCGTCAAGTTCCGCATGAGCCTGATGAGCAAGAATATCGCCCAGGTTATCGGCAGCTACGACTGGATTCTGGATGATTGCGCCAATATCACGCAGCAGGAGCGCACCATCCTCAGACTGGCAAAGACATTTATGCAGGCCATCTACAAAAACGACGAGCAGGCCATTGCCGCCGCCTGGGAGCAGATCCAGAAATCCGGCTATCAGCAATTCTTCATGCTCACGCCACAGGAGCAGCAGCGGCTCGATACAGCCAGGGCCGGTCAATCCGCCCTGCCGAAATTTCGCCAGGCGCTGGCAGGCAAGAACGTGCAACAGATCGCAGCCAGCTACGATACGGCGCTGGACAGGAGCATTACGCCACAGGAGCGGAACCTGTTAGAGGCCGCCTGCGACTTTGTACAGGCGTATCAGAGCAACGACGATCAGGCGCTGGCGGCAGTCTGGGAGCGCATGCAGGAATCGCCATACCAGCAGGCATTTGTTTTCAGCGCGCAGGAGCGCCAGCGGGCTGAGCTGGCCGCACAGCGCAAAGCCGCTTTGCTCAAATTCCGGCTTGCCATTATGAACAAGAGAGTCCAGCCCATTGTGACGGCCTATGATCCCATTCTCGACGGCTCCGCCAGCGTCACCGCTTCGGAGCGCAACCTTCTGACCCTGGCGCGTCAACTGGCGCAGGCATTCCAGAGCGACAGCGATCAGGCCATCGTCGCCGCCTGGACGGCGATCCAGCACTCTCCCTACCAGAAATCGTTTCTGCTGACCGACGCGGAAACGCAGCGTCTCAACCGGGCCATGCCGGGAAAGTGATTCAGGAGGAAGCGAAAAAAGATGCCCACTCGCCTTGCCTGCGATGAAGCGATGAACCTGTCAAAAGCTCGTTTGAGAGTGCAGGACCCCGAACTCAAAGAGGGTCAGGTGGAGAAAACAAAAGCCGGGTCAATCTACCTGCCCTGGGGGACGGCCGGCGGCTTCGCCGTCGTGTACAAATTCCGCACAAAAAGCGGCAAGCACCGGGCCTTACGCTGCTATCTGACGCCGATGGACCCGGATATCCAGTTCCGCTACGAACGCATCGACGCCTATTTCGCCAGTCATATTCATGATATCACCGCCAGCTTCAATTTTCACAGCGACGGTATTCTCATCAATGACCTGGTGAACGGTGTGGACACCAAAAAGTCCTTCCCTCTCATTGACATGGAGTGGATTGAGGGAACCACTCTGGTCGACCATGTGGAAAGCCTCTGCAAGCGTGGAGACTCAGCGGGGCTGGGCAAAATGCTTCAGCAGTGGGTGGAGATTATAAAGGCGTTGCGCGCCGCGAAGATTGCCCACTGCGACCTCGCGGGGGGCAATATCATGGTCAGAAAATCGGATAAACGCCTGATCCTGATCGATTATGATGGCGTCTACATCCCTGATTTCAATGGCCGACCGGGCCTCGTGCAGGGCCAGCCAGACTACCAGCATCCACTGGTCCATCAGAGACGTTTCAATGAAGAGGCGGACGCCTTCTCAGCAATGGTGATTTACACGGCCCTGCTCGCCCTGCACCTGCGTCCGGGCCTGTGGAATACCTACGCATCTTCGATGCAGACCGCAACGCAGACCGGCGGCGCGCAGGACAACAGTCTCCTGTTCAGAAAGAGCGACTTCATCAACCCTGATAGCTCGCCCCTTTTCGCTGAACTGGAAAAGATCAATGATACCCGTCTCAATGCCGTCGTGCGCGACCTGAAACGGGCCTGTAGCCTGCCCGTCGACCAGGTGCGGCTCCCTCTCTATATCATCGATCCTGATATTGAGAAAAAAGAGGCGCTGGCCAGACTTGAGCAGGCCATTCAGCAGGATGACGACGAGGAGATTACGAAAACCTGGGTCGCGCCTCTCCTCGATAGCTACGCCCCGGCCCAGAAGCACCGCACCCGCCTGCAACAGGCACAGTCGGTGGTGCAAAAGCTCAAAACGTTCCGCGCTGCCCTGCAAAGCGGCACGCCACAACAGATTATCGATGCCTACGATCCCGAACTGGACAACGCGAAAAACGTCACGCGAGAGGAGCGAGAGATACTGCAACTCGCGCGGCAATTGCAGGAGGCGTTCAACAGCGACAACGATGAGGATATTGCCGCTACCTGGGGCGAGATTGGCAGGCGGAAGTACCTTTCCTACTTCCGCCTGGATTGGTCGCAAGAGCAGCGTCGCAATCTGGCGCAGCGCCGCGTCACCGCTCTGGCCGCCTTCAAACAGGCCCTGACAAACAAAAGCATACAGGATATTGTGCGCACCTATGATCCAATCCTGGAGACCAGCGCGCAAATCACTGCCGGGGAGCGCGAGGTGTTGCAACTGGCGCGCCAGTTTGCCCGGGCCTGGCAGGATGACGACGACGCGGCCATCATCGCCGCCTCTGAAGCCATCCAGCGTTCCAATCACTCCTCGCGCCTGCTGCTGGACGCGCAGGAGCAGCAGCGTCTCGCGCTTGCGCGCCAGCGTCTCGCCGCGCTTGAAGCGTTGCGCGCTGTATTGACGCAAAGAAATATACAGCGCATCGTCGCCGCCTACGATCCCGTGCTGG
>Ga0209062_1004524_pt1 | contig 14424 bp, 14 predicted proteins | sample Coa_R2_2_FD_187158 | JGI IMG/M metagenome (GOLD analysis project Ga0209062, IMG submission 187158) | Surface soil microbial communities from Centralia Pennsylvania, which are recovering from an underground coalmine fire - Coalmine... | ecosystem: Environmental > Terrestrial > Soil > Unclassified... | reverse complement strand
CGGCACGCCGATCACCTCCGCCAACACCACCGTTTTGAACCTGCTCCGCCCCTACCAGGGCTACGGCGCCTTTGCCCAGGCGATTGAGACATGGTTCAATTCGAATTACAATTCGCTGCAAATCTCTGGGCAGAAGCGCTTCCGCGCCAACACGCAGATCAATTTCGCGTACACCTGGTCGCGAAACCTGACCGACAATCAGTCCGACCGCTCCAACGCCGCGCAGAACACCTATAATTTCAATCGCGGCGAATACGGCCCGGCGCTGTACGATCGCACTCAGGTGTTTAACGTAAATTTCGTTTACACGCTTCCGTTTTTCCGCGAACAAAAAGGATTTGCCGGCAAGGCGCTGGGCGGCTGGGAGGTCGCCGGCATCGGGCAGTACTACACCGGCCTGCCTTACACGGCGACTACCGCGAACCTCGATCCGGCGGGCCTCGGCATCATCGGCCCTAGCGCCGCGACCCTTCGCCCGGACCTGGTCTGCAATCCCAACAACGGCCCGAAGACGCGGGCGGAGTGGTTCAACACAGCGTGTTTCCAGGATCCGCCGGCCGCGTCGGGGCGCGTGGGCAACGAAGGCCGCGGCGTGATTCGTGGGCCGGGTTTTGAAGGCTGGAGCTTTTCCGCGTCGAAGAACGTTACCTTTGGACCGGAGCAGCGTTTCCGTTTCCAGCTTCGCGGCGAAGCCTCGAATGCGTTCAATCACACCAATCCGAGCACGTTCGGGTCGCTTTCGAGAATCAGCACTTTGTTCGGAGTGGTCACCGGTTATCGCGATCCACGTATCATTCAGTTAGGTGCAAAGTTGTACTTCTAACTGGATGAAGCCGATTGGCTCGGCCGAGCTGCCGCCGAATCATCCGGATCTGGCATTGTTCAAGATCAGCGACGCTCAGCTCCTGCGCCGTTTAGGCCGCAAGGATCAAGCCAGGAAGCTCGAAGAATCGGCGCGGGAAGTGCAAGAGGCCAACCGGCGCGAAAATCTGCCGGGCTACACCGTGGACGCCCAACGGCTGCGCTCCTGACGCGTCGAATAAGAAAAAGCCGTCATAATCGGAAAAACCGTGCATATCGGCTCGGATCATCGCTGAGGCTTGACATGAAACCGATTATTATTTGTTTGAGCATGGCCGCCTGTTTCGCGCAGCAGCCGGAGTTTGAGGTCGCCACGGTAAAACCATCGGCGCCGCAGCAGATGGGACGGATGATGATGGGCATGCGGGGAGGGCCCGGCTCCGATGATCCCTCGCGATACAGTTGCAGCAATTGCAGCCTGATGATGCTGCTCACAGAAGCCTACGGCGTTCAGCGAAATCAGATTTCCGGACCGCATCTGCTTGATAGCGAGCACTTCGATATCGCCGCCAAAGTCCCCCCCGGAACCACCAAGGAGCAGTTCCGGCAGATGATCCAAAGCCTGTTAGCGGAGCGCTTCCATCTCAAGCTGCATCGCGAAACAAAGGAAATGCCGATTTATGAACTGGAGGTCGCCAAGGGCGGCCCCAAGCTGAAGGAATCCGCCGCGGCGCCGCCGGACAGCGCCTCTCCGGCGCCGGGCCAACCCCTTCGCTCAGATAAGGACGGCTACCCGATGCTGCCTCATGGGCGCGGATCGATAATGGCCATGGCTCCGGGACGCGCCCGCCTTCAGGGGGAGCAGGAGACGATGGACCAGCTCGCGGCAAGGCTCTCGATGATGGTCGGGCGGACGGTAAAGAACGGCACGGGCCTCACCGGAAAATATGATTTCGTCCTGTCCTTCGCGCCGGATTTGTCGATGATGAACATAGGGATGCCCAACCCTCCGCCCGACGCCGATGGCCGTGGTCCGGGACCCGCGGCGCCAAGCTCGGACGATTCCGCGCCGTCGATTTTCACCGCTCTTCAGGAGCAGCTCGGCTTAAAGCTGGAGCAGAAAAAGGGTCCGGTGGATCTGCTCGTTATCGATCATGTAGAGAAAACGCCGGTCGAAAATTAGCCGGCTTGGTCCCGGGCTGCACGCCGCGCCGATCTTCAGCGTGTTTCTGCGCTTCCGGATCCAGCCGGATCTCCGAACTTGGCTGGACCGCCCACGTAGTGTACGATGAGGCGGAAGCAGAGGATTTTTTATTTTTCGTCGACCTGGGTTTTGCTTTCGCCCGACGCCCGCATCTTCGGCCATCGCCTTCTGCGCGGCTATGGCGCTTTTCAGGCGCGCGAGGGAATTCGCGGCTGGACCGACGATTACACGAATCTCCTCCAAATCGTAAAATGACCGTCTACGCCGTTACCATCTTCCTGAGCGCGTTCCTGCTGTTTCAGGTGCAGCCCCTGATCGCGAAAATCATTTTGCCCTGGTTCGGCGGATCGGCTGCGGTATGGGCCGCGGCGCTGCTGTTTTTTCAGCTCGTCCTGCTCGCCGGCTATGCGTATTCGCACGCATTGATTCGTTACGCAAAACCCAAGGCGCAGATGTTCGTTCATGCCGGGCTGCTCTCTCTAAGCTGTCTTTTGCTGCCTATCCTGCCCTCGCCTTCCTGGAAACCGTCCGAAGCCGGCGATCCGACGATGCGCATCCTGTTGCTGCTGGCCGCTACCGTCGGCCTGCCGTATTTTCTGCTTTCCTCCACCAGTCCGCTGCTTCAAGCCTGGTACGTGCGCCGCAGCGGCACGGGCATGCCGTACCGGCTTTTCGCGCTCTCGAATTTCGGATCGATGCTGGCACTGATTAGTTTTCCGTTTCTGGTCGAGCCGCGGCTCACCTCGCGACAGCAGGCGATTACGTGGAGTCTCGGCTATATATTTTTCGCATTGCTTTGCGTCGCCGCGGCCTGGCGCAGCCGCGAAGGCTCGGCCAGGCACGCGCGCGAAAAAAAATCGCCGGCGCCGCGCATCGCGGATTTGATTCTGTGGATCGCGCTCGCCGCCTGCGCCTCCACGCTGCTGGTTTCGATTACCAATCATCTCAGCCAGAACGTCGCGCCGATTCCCTTGCTGTGGGTGATTCCGCTCGCGCTGTATCTGCTGACGTTTATCTTTGCCTTCGAAAGCGATCGTATTTATCGGCGCTGGTGGGTGATCCCGCTGGCCATTCCCGCCATCGGCGCGATGGCGTACATGATCTGGGTCAGCTCCGGCAATCTCGATATTAAATGGATGATCCCGGGCTATTGCCTGGGTCTGTTTCTCTGCTGCATGATGTGCCACGGCGAGCTGGCGCGGCGCCGCCCCGCGGCGGATCATCTCACGATTTTTTATCTGATGGTCTCGCTCGGCGGCGCGCTCGGCGGGATTTTTGTCGCGCTCATCGCGCCGAGGGTGTTCAAGGATTATCTCGAGCTGCCGATCGGTCTGGCGGCCGCCGCGGTCCTGGCCGCCGTCGTCTTGTGGAACGTCGAGATTCCGCGCATCGGCATCTGGCCCCTCCGATTCACCATGGTGATCGCCGCCGTGATGATCTCCGCTTACATGATCCGAATGCAGCGCGATGAAAATCAGGGTTATCGGCTGGTGGCGAGAAATTTTTATGGCGTTCTCCGAGTCACGGACGAAAAGGCGGACGGCTACGATGACCGCAAGCTGCTGCACGGCACCATCAATCACGGCGAAGAGCTGCTGGCCGAAAAGATGCGCTATATTCCGATCTCTTATTACGGCGAGGATTCCGGCGTCGGCCGCGCGATTCGCGCCGCGCAGGGCCGCGGCGGCCCGGTGCGCGTCGGCGTCATCGGGCTGGGCGCCGGTGTTCTTTCCACCTACGGCCGCGCGGGCGATTATTACCGCATTTACGAGCTGAACCCACTGGTCCCGCGCATCGCCGAAACCGAATTTTTCTACTACCCGCACTCGCCCGCCGATAAGGCGATTCTTCTGGGCGATGCCCGCCTGACGCTCGAACGCCAGCCTCCGCAGAATTTCGACGTACTGGCCGTCGACGCCTTTTCAAGCGACGCCATTCCGATCCACCTGCTCACCCGCGAGGCCATCGCTCTCTATTTGAAGCACCTTCAGCCGGAGGGAATTCTCGCGCTGCATATCTCCAATCGTTACCTCGATCTGGAGCCCGTCTGCGCGCGCGCCGCGCAGGATTTTTCGCTCACCGCGAAGGTCGTCGATGACGATGGCGAAACGGCCGATTATATGTCCGCCTCAACCTGGGTGCTGCTGACTCGCCGCGCCTCCTGGTTCGACACCATCAGCTTTCGCGGCGCGGACATCCACCCCGCCGCCGCGCCAAAAAGCTTCCGCGAGTGGACCGACGATTACAGCAACGTATTTCAAATCCTCAAATTCAAATAGGACTTTTTTTCGTAGCCAGCACCACCTGCGGCCGCTTGGGGATCGCGCGCAAAATTTTTCGCACGCCCGCATTCCAGTCCGGAAACAGATCGACATACTGGACCTGCTCGGCGATCGCCGGGGGAACCTCGCACGGCTCCAGCCGCGCGGGAATGAGGAAAATCTGATCGAGAGGCAGCCGCCGCGCGCAGTCGAGCGCATAGCGCAGCTCGCTTTGAAACTGGCCCTTTTTCCCCACCGATCGCGGCGAAAAACAAGCCAGAAACGCATCCGCGGTTTGAATCGCGCGCTCGATCGCCCTTGGCCAATTCTGGCCGGGGATCAGTCTTTCTTTGTCAAGCCATGGCGCGCATCCTCCCGCGCGCAGCGCCCGCGCCAGCCGGCGGATTCGCGCCAAATCCTCGAAGGCATACGCAAGGAACACCCGCGGCTGTGTTTCCGGCAGGAACCTGGGGCCGTTCCGGTCCGGATGAAACACGCCAAGCCCTTCAATTTGTACCGATTCTCCCGATCGAAGCGCCTCGCGCAGAATTTCGAGCAATTCCTTCATCGCGGCTTCCGCGGAATGAGCGTTCCCAGGCCCGGAAGCGGCACGGCTTTGCCTTTTTTCAGTTGCTGCAAGATCTTATGCACCAGTTTGTCCACCTCATCGCGAGCCGCCGCTTTCGGCAGCCGCTTCTGGCGGGAAAGGGTTCGGGCGATTTCATTGCGCTTCACGACCCAAGCCTACGCCGCCGCTTTCGTCCCCGCGAATTTTTCGCGCGGGGATGTGCTTGAAAACACGTTTTCCACGGTTCAATCCGCAATGGAGAGGCATTTACGTGCCTCCGGAAATCCCATGAAGGGCTTTTAATACGGGCTTAAGCCCTATTTCATCTGGGTCTGCGAGCATGGTGATCGAGACGGCGAAATGTCGTCGACAAACACAAGGAGAAACTCAAACCAATGAAGAAGCTGATGAGCGTTTTGCTGGGCCTGTCGCTTGTCCTCGGCACCGCCTCCCTGACCTTCGCGCAGCAGGATACGACCAAGAAGACTGGCAAGAAGAAAAAGGGCGGAAAGAAGAGCACCGACAAGTCGACCAGCCGGTAAACCGTCGAGAATTTTTTAACTGAAAGCCGCGCAGGGCCCACCCGGCGCGGCTTTTGATTTTTTTTACAGCTTTTTGCAATCTGCGGGAACATTCTTTTCATCCACATCGTTAAGTTATATGACAGTGTTAATTAAACGATAAGGAGCAAGAATGACCCGCGCGTTATTAGTAATCTCCCTGATCTCCCTGGCCTTCGCCAATGCAGCCAACAGCTTTAAATTCAACGTAAACTTCTATCAGCCGACCGAGGTGAACGGGACCACCTTCCAGCCCGGCGAAGCCAAAGCCGAAGTTTCCGAGAACAAAATCGTATTGCACCAAGGCAAGAAGATGGCCGAAGCGCCGGTGAAGCTCGAAACCAACAACGCCAAATACGTCTACACGACGGTCGGCTACAAAGCAGGAACCGGCCAACAGCTCAAGGACATCTGCATCGCCGGCACGACCACCCGCATCGTGTTCGAGTAAATTATTTCAGCTCGACAATTGTGGCGCCCGTGCCGCCCTCTTCCGGGGGCGCGGCGTAGAATTTTTCGACATGGGGATTTTGCTTTAACAGATCGGCGATCGCTTTTCTTAAAATCCCCATCCCATGTCCGTGCACGATGCGGACCCGCTCCACCTGCGCCAGCGCCGCGCTATCGAGCATCTTATCTACCTGATCGATGGCCGCCTCGGCGCGCTGGCCGATCACGTTGATTTCGCGATAGGAGCCGCTGAAACTCGGCCCTTGCTGGAACCGGACAAAGCGCCGCGAGGACTCGCCGGCCGGCAGGATCTCCTCGACGTCCGATACGGAAACCTGCATTTTGAGGTAGCCTGCGTCGACTTCGAGGAGATCGCCCGCGATCCGCCGCACGGTCGCCGGCTGGCGGATCCCCTTCAGCCTCACGCGCGCGCCTTCCTCCAACTTCAATCGCGGCGCCTCGGCCGGAGCGGCCGGTTTTAGTGACTCCACCGATTCCCTGTACTCGCGCTTGGCCCTGGCCACGCGCGCACGGGCCTTCTGGCTCAACTCGCCGATCGTTTCCTCCGCCCGCCGCTCGAACGCTTCCGCCCGCGAGGCGGCCTGCTGCTCCAGCTCGCGGATCTTCGCGGCATATTTCCTTTCGAGCGATTGCTCGAGCGATTTTTCGCGCTGGTCCAGGCGCGCTTCTCGCGCCGCCACTTCGCCTCGCTCGCGCTCGAGCGCATCCAGCTCGTCATGCAGCTTCGCCAGGAAGCGCGAAGCGTCGCGCTCCGCCGTGGTCATGCGCGATCGCGCCGCTTCGATCAGCGCCGCGTCCAAGCCCAGCCACGCCGCGATATCGAGGCCGGCCGATTTTCCCGGCGCGCCGAGCCGCAAGACATAAGTCGGCTCCAATGTTCTTTCGTCAAAGCCCATTCCGGCATTGCGCACGCCCGCGGCCGATGCGCCGTAAACCTTGATCGCCATCAGGTGCGTGGAGGCGATGGTGAATGCGCCGCGATTCTTGAACGCCTCCAGCACCGCCACGCCGAGCGCGCCGCCTTCCTCCGGATCCGTCGCCCGCCCCAGCTCATCGAGCAGAACCAGCGATTCCGGCGTCGCCGTTTCGAGCATCCCTCGTAGCGCCCGGATGTGCGCTGAAAACGAACTCAGGTTTTCCTGAAGCGATTGATGATCGCCGATATCGGCCAGAATCTCGTCGAACACCGGAAATTCCGCCTCCACCGCCGGCACCGGCAGCCCGGCGTGCGTCATCAGCGCGAGCAGTCCCGCCGTCTTCAGCGCCACCGTTTTGCCGCCCGTATTGGGACCGCTGATCAGCAGCGTTCGCTCGCGCTCATCAAGTTCCATGTTCAGCGGTGTCACCCGCTTTTTTTGGCGGCGCAAAATATCCTGAAGCAGCGGATGCCGCGCCTCGCGCAGGATCAGGCGGCGGTTTTGCTCGCGGCTCAGCCGGGGCACGGTGCAATCGAAATCGGCGGCGAACTCCGCCTTGGCAAACAGAAACTCGATCTCGCCCAGCGCTTCCGCCGTCGCCGAAATTTCCGCCGCGTGGGCCCGCAGCCGCGCGGTAAATTCGCGCAAAATGCGGTGCGTCTCGCGCAGCTCCTCCTCACGCAGCCGCACCAGCTCATTGTTGAGATCGATGGTTTCCAGCGGCTCGACGAAAAGAGTGTGGCCGCTTCCGCTGGCGCCGTGGATCACGCCGTCGACGCGCCGCTCGCGCCCGGTAATCACCGGCACCACGAACCGATCGTTGCGGATGGTCACGAAGTCTTCCTGCAGCGTCCCGTCTTCGTGATGAGCGCGCAAAAATCGTTCGAGCGATTCCTGGATCTGGCGCCGCTGCCTCTCCACGTCGCGCCGCAGCCGCGCCAGCGCGACGCTGGCGTCGTCGGCAAGCGTGCCATCAGGCAAAATTTTTCCGCGCAGATCGCGAGCCACTTCGCGCAAATCGGCGATCGCGCTCGCCAGCCGCCCCAGCCGCGGAAATCGCTCGCGCGAGGAAAGCAGCACGGATCGCGCCTCGCTCGCCAAATCCAGCAGCCGCGATAAGTTCAGAATCTCCGGTGCGTCGAGCGCCGCGCCCTCGATGCGCAGCCGCGCGATCGCCGGACTTGGATCGGGCAGATCGTCGAAGCGAATGCGAATCGCCGCTCCGCGCGTGGCCGGCTGCGGATGCGAGGTGGCGCGCAGATACTCAATCGCCTCCGCCGTATCGGCCAGCGCGCTTTCAATCAGCGCGGCATCGGAGCAGGGCGACAGGCGAGCCAGCTCCGCGTGTCCCAGCGCGCCGCGCAGATAGCGCGCCAGCAAACTTCGCAGCTCCTCGAATTCAAGAACGTTTTCCGCGTGCATCGAACGCTTTTTCGATCACCCCGAGCGTGCCTTCGGTAAGTTGAAAATTTTTGAGCGCGCGGCGGCGAACCCATTCAACCCGGCTGACATCGTCGGCGGCCCGAAGCTCCCCACTCACCACTTTACAGACGTAATCGACCAGAACGTAGTGGTATTCCGCCTGGCCCGAGGCGTCGCGAAGAATGCGCTCGAAAATCTGAAAAATACGAACGGGTTTGATATAAAGTCCCGTTTCCTCCAGGATCTCGCGCCGCACCGCGTCGGCTAAGAGCTCGCCGGTCTCAACCAGGCCCCCCGGCAGCGACCAGTATCCTTTGAGCGGCGTGCGCCCGCGCTCGACCAATAAAATCGAATCGCGCCGAAAAATCAGCGCTCCTACGCCCAGCAGCGGATGGCGCGGATAACGTCGCGAGGACCGGCTCAAAATGGCTCCAACTGACCAGTATGACGGGAGGACAGCGGGAGTGGCTGGTGTCAGTGCCCGGCGAATTACAACGGCGCGGGGACGGCCACTCCCAAACGTGCCGCGAGGGAGGCAAGTTCCGCCCAGATTCCCCGCGCGACCGGAATTCCTTCGCGCCGGCGGACCGCTTCGACGCGCCACTCCGGCTCGCCCGCCACCAGCACCTCATCGAAGCCCACCGCCGGCGGCGAGCTTTTCAGCGTATCGCGCACCAACTTCATTCGCGCGATGAACTCTTCGAGAGGCATGAACCGCGCCACGTCGATCGCCAGGAAACTTTGGCTGGCGCCCATCGGGATACTCTTGTTCCGAATCCCGCCGACCGCGGTCAGCAGCGCGCCGCCGGAAAGCACCGCGCACAAAATCTCGACCATCACGGCGAGCCCGCTGCCCTTATATCCGCCGAGCGGCATCGGCAAGCCGTGGATTGCGGCCTCCGGATCGGTAGTCGGATTTCCCTCCGCATCCATGGCCCATCCGGCGGGGATCGTTTTCTCGCCGCTCAGCCTCGCCTTGTAGATTCGATTCAGCGCGACCGTCGTCGTCGCCATATCGAGCAGGAACGTATCCGGTCCCGGCGCCGACATGCAGATGGGATTGGTGCCGAGCATCGGCTGCTTGCCCTGCCATGGCGCCACCAGCGCCGTCGCATTGCACATCACGATGCCGATGAATCCTTCTCGCGATATCCGCTGCGCCCACCAGGCCGCTGCGCCGAAGTGCGTCGAATTGCGCGCCGCGACCATTCCGATACCGCCGCCGCGCGCCAATCGCACCGCATGATCGCAGCAGATGCCGGAGATGAGCTGGCCGATTCCGTTCTCGCCATCGTACACAAGGCACGCGCCGTTTTCGCTCGCCACGTGGCCCGCGGTTTGGACGTTCACGTTGCCGGCCTCGATCTGCTCGGTGTACCAGATCAGGAGCTGCACGCCGTGCGAATCGACGCCTCGCAGATTCGCCGCGACCAGCGATTCGGCCACGATCGCGGCCGTGGCGCGCGGCACGCCGGCCGCCTCCAGGATCTCGCGCGAGAACGCGATCAGCGGCTCCTGCCGGATGACGATGAAATCGCCGCTCACACCCACCACGGCGTCGACGGCTGCTCCCGGATGACGATCTGATTGAGAAAGGCCGCCGCCTTGGCCAGTCCTTCGCCGGGCGACATGATCGTGTCTTCATGTTCGATCGACAAAACGTAATCGTAGCCGAACATGCGCAGCGTCGAAACGAACTCCGTCCACCAGGAGTACGCATGCCCGTAGCCGCAGGCGCGGAAAATCCAGGCGCGATTGCGCTCATCGGTGTATTTTTTCGTATCGAGAACGCCGGTTTTCGGCAGATTTGCTTCATAAATCTGCGTGTCCTTGGCATGCACGTGAAAAATCGCGTCGCCTAAGACGCGAATCGCCTTGATCGGATCGATTCCCTGCCAAAACATATGGCTCGGATCGTAGTTGCAGCCGATCGAGGGTCCCGCGATCTGGCGCAGCCTCAGCATCGTCTCCGGGCTGTACACCACAAATCCCGGATGCATTTCGATCGCGATCTTCACGCCGTGCTCCGCGGCGAATTTCGCCTGCCTGGTCCAATACGGCTCGACCTTTTTCTCCCACTGCCACGCCAGGACGTCCAGATACTCCGGCGGCCACGGGCAGGTCACCCAATTCGGATATTTGGCGCCGTCATGATCGCCGGGGCAGCCCGAAAAATCGATCACCACCGGCACGCCCAATTTTTCGGCAAGCCGGATGGTCCGCCGGCTGGTCTCGGCGTAAGCGCGCGCGACGTCCCGGTCCGGATGCAGCGGATTGCCGTGCGAGCTCAGTGCGCTGATGGTGAATCCGTTGTCCTCGAACTTCTGTTTGAATTCCTTGAGCGCCGCGCGGTCGTCCAGCATCGACAATTTGCAATGCGGGTCGCCCGGATAATTTCCCGTGCCCAGCTCAACCGTCGTAATATTCAGGGCGCGAAGCTTCTCGAAGACTTTTTCCAGCGGAAATTGCGAGAGCAGCGGAGTAAAGCAGCCAATTCTCATCGCGTAAAGAATAGCAGTCCCGGCCCGTGCTCCGCTGAACGATTTGTCCGGGCCTAACTTTCGGCCGCGCTTTCACAATGTAATCGATAATCAGCGGATCGAGCGGCGCCTTGCGCGTTTCCCAGCTTCAGGCCCAGTTGCGATGTTTGGAGGCATCTCCGCATTGATCCGATCGAAGTTTTCTTAATCGGCCGCCTGTCCCTTAGCGCCCGACTTCTTCCGCGACCGCTCGGATGCGGCTGGTTTTTTCCTTCGGAGCAGGCGGTTGACGGCACGCACCAGATGCCCCACCTCATTGGCGCTCTTCTGGATCACCACGTCGGCGCCGGTGCTGGTTTCGCTCAATCCCAGCGCATCGACGTAGCCGGAAATGAGAATGATCGGAGTTTCCGGCGATAGCTTACGCAGCTTTACGATGAGTTCCAGACCATCCATCTTCGGCATGCGAAAATCCGTGATCACCAAATCGAATTTATGCCGCGAGAACGCTTCCAGCGCTTCGGCGCCGCCGGGGGCGGTGGAGATTCGATGCCCCAATTCCTGTAACACCGATTGGCGCGCGCTTAAGCCGTTTGCGTTGTCGTCTACCAGCAGAATTCTCGCGCCACCCGCCGCATGGGCGCTCGAAGAAGTTCGTGGAGGCATGGTCAGCAGGGCAAAATTAACAAACGTGTAACGGCCCTGTCAACGGACTCGTATTTGCATCAAAAGCCGAAAGATCGAGTACTTGACTTTGTCCCGAGCTTCAAGCGGGACTCAAAAAATGTGCGCACTTCTACTCGACCGGACGCGGCGCGGTGTAGCCGGTCTTGGCGATGATCTGATATTTGATCGGCTTGCCCTTCTGATCCACCACGCGAAGCGGCTCGTTGGTTTCCGGATTGATCAGCTCGACTTTAATCTTGCGGTATTTGCCGTCGCGCTCCTGGTTGGTAGGCTGATAGGAGAGCACGTACTGGTTGCGCATCGCCTGCGAAATTTGCGCGAAAATTTGCGGCATTTCGCCGTAAAAACGCGGAAAAAACGCCATTCCGCCGCTCTCTTTGGCGAACGTCCGCATGGCGTTGTCGGCTTGCAGGAAATCCATCCGTTGGATGGAGCCCATATAGGGATCGGCGATGATCCGGATGGCCTGCATCAATCCGATGGCGTACACCGGCACCCCGGCGTCCTGCACGATACGCCGCGCTTTATCGTAGGTGATCTTGCTGAACGTGTCGATGCCGCTGGAAAGCAGCAGCACCGCCTTTCGCCCCTCGATATCCTGCATGCGGGTTACGGTGTCGGTGAGGGCGTCGTACAGATTCGCCTCGGAAAAACCGGCGACGCGGAGCCGCTGCATCGCCTCGTAGGTGTCCTGCCGGTTGGTGGAGAAATCGGAAAGAATCTCCGGCCGCAGATCGTAGGCGACCACGGCCACGTAATCTTCGGGCTTAAGAGTCTGCAAAAACCCGTAGGAGGCGTTCAACACCTGGAACCAGGCGGCCGAATAAAAACTCTCGAAGCGGTTGGAGAATTCGATCACCATGGTGATTGTCATGGGCGCTTCGCCCATGGAAAATCCGGTGATCTTCTGCGGCTGATTGTCCTCGAGAATGCGAAAATTCCCCTGCGGGATTTTCGGGATGAAATGGCCGTTGCTGTCGAGCACCGCCACGTCCACGGCGACCGTCAAGGCATCGGTGTGAAAGGTCGCCGTCCCCTGCTGCGGGTTGTTTTTGTTGACCTTGAATTCGGAAGGAATTGTGGCGCCGGTGTTCTTGCCGGCATCCGGATCTGATGACGATGACGAATTTTTCTTCTTCGCCACCGTTTCGCTGCCAGTGGTCACCGGGCCCTGAGCTCGCATCAACAGCGCCAGCGCTCCGGACGAGAGCAGGACCAAAGCGAGCAGACGTACCGCTTTCATGACCACAACCATATCAGAAATGACGCCTACCGGGGAACCGGGGTTGCCGGCTCTAATTGATATCGCGGCTGCGCCCCTGCTTTTTCAGATAAACCTGAAATTTGCGCTTGGCGCGCGCCAGTTTCCAGGATTTATAGGCGCGATTGACCGCGCTCAGCGGATCATAGGCTCGTATCCGCGGCATTTTCATGAACAGGTAGGCGAAAGCCATGCCGCTCAGCAGAAACAGGTTGGCGGTGCCGCCGGCGAGCGAAAAATAGAGCGCGATGGCGCCGACCAGGAGGACGAAATATTTCATCTGCATGGGGAAGATGATGAACAGAACCTGCCGGTCCGGCCACAGGATGGCGCAAACCAGAAGAATGCCGTAGATGGGCGCCCAGGCTCCCATCAGAGGCGGTCCGGCGATGCCAAAGATCGCGGTCAGCAGCACCGCCAGGACGGCGGGACCAGTGGCGCAGAACAGGTAGAATTTCAGGAAACGGCTGGTTCCCCAACCTTGCTCGATATCGCTGCCGAACATCCACAGTGTCAGCATGTTCCAGAGGATCTCCCAGAATTCGAAGTGAACGAAGGAGTAGGTAAGGGGCTGCCAAATGGTGAAGCGGGAAATGACCTGAAGCGGATTGAGCGCGAGCTCGAATAGAATCGGCTGGAAGACGGCAAACAGGTGCAGCAGGAACATCGCGACGTTGGCGATCAGCAGCCACTTGATCCCGCGCGGCAAACCGGGGACGGCGAGGTAAGAACGGGTGTAGGATCGGGAGCTGAAACCCATAGATAGAATAAGAATAGCAAGATCTCCTCCACGGGCCCGGCAATTTTACGGGGCGGAGTGGAAGCCGCGAAGATGTTCAGCAAACGACAGACATAAAAGGCGTTAGCTTTTTTTCGCTTTTTTTGGGAGAGCGCTTGCTTCCCCGCGCGGGGGGTGCTAGATTGGAACAAGACCAAACGACGGCTGTTCACGGCGCCTAAAAAAAGTCGAAAAACTCTTGCGCCGCACAGTGTGTTTTGATATATTAACTGATGGAGTCCCAAACGCACCGAGGTGAAAACTGGAGTGCGAGGGGATAGGCAGGCCGGGCAAGTTGAGGTTGTAACACCCTCAGGAGTCCGAAGATCGCCGCCTTACTGAAGTAGTTCTTTCAGGTTCCCAAATTTTTCCCATTGATTGTAATGGGAGCATTTCTCTTTGGATGCGGCCGCGCCCGTGGGAGGTGATTGGGTCGCTCCAAAAACGCCTTTCGAGGCCGGCGACGGATTAGCTTTCCCTTTTCGGGGATCGTTAGTCAGGTTCGCGCAGATCATTGAAAATCTGGTTGGACGCGGATCGAGCTTCGCAGGAAGTTCGATCGAAGAAGTAATTCGTCAGTAACCTGAGTTCAAGCCGGAGTTATAGCCCCGCCAGCAATGGTGGGGGTTTCTAAAGGTTCAAACGAGAGTTTGATCCCGGCTCAGAATCAACGCTGGCGGCGCGCTTAACACATGCAAGTCGCACGAGAAAGTGGAGCAATCCATGAGTAAAGTGGCGTACGGGTGAGTAACACGTGGATTATCTGCCTTTTAGTGGGGAATAACCCTGGGAAACCGGGGCTAATACCGCATAAGCTCGTAAGAGGAAAGCCGAAAGGCGCTGAAAGAGGAGTCCGCGGCTGATTAGCTAGATGGTGAGGTAACGGCCCACCATGGCGAAGATCGGTAGCCGGCCTGAGAGGGCACACGGCCACACTGGCACTGAAACACGGGCCAGACTCCTACGGGAGGCAGCAGTGGGGAATCTTGCACAATGGAGGAAACTCTGATGCAG
>Ga0209062_1004523_pt1 | contig 14434 bp, 10 predicted proteins | sample Coa_R2_2_FD_187158 | JGI IMG/M metagenome (GOLD analysis project Ga0209062, IMG submission 187158) | Surface soil microbial communities from Centralia Pennsylvania, which are recovering from an underground coalmine fire - Coalmine... | ecosystem: Environmental > Terrestrial > Soil > Unclassified... | reverse complement strand
CACAGAAACAGTGCAGAGAATAGATATCGCCAGGATGAATGACAGGGCTTTGCGCAGACAGTTCTTCTCGGGTTTGGTCAAATATGGAAGACTCATCATAAAGCAGGTTTCCACTGCGCTTTTTCGTTTGCCTCCGCAGATCCGTCCTTATCATGCTCCTGCCGAACTCAGGCGCTCAGCCGCTCCACTGCACGGTCGCCATTTGCATGCCGAATCGGGATGAGAATTGAAAAGGCCGTGCCGCTGCCGAAGGGCTTGCGGCTTGTACGGACGCGGATACTCCATCCGTTCTTCTGAATGATTTCCCTAGTGACCCACAGGCCCAGTCCGGTTCCGGTTTCGCCTTTCGTCGTTACAAAAGGATCAAAGATTTTTGGAAGGATATTCGCAGGAATCCCGGATCCCGTATCCGCAATTGTTAAACGAACACGGCGTTCACCGGCATGACTCTCACCTTCGCAGGCAATGCGCACGCGTAATCGTCCGCCCATCCGCATGGCATCAATTGCGTTGCCGATGATGTTCGCAATAATCTGCCGCAACTCGCCTGAGCTCGAAAGGACCGTAACGGACGGAGCCAGCACTTCCTCTGAGACTTCAATTCCGGCGCTTGTGAGACGCGAGTGATAAAGCGTAAGAACGGAGCGGAGAACGCCGGCAAGCTCTGTTTCAACCGGCTGACTTGGTTCGCGATAAAAGCGCAGTGTCTGCTTGGCAATTTCCACCACACGCGCAAGTTCCTGTTCGGCGGAATTCAGATACTGACGCATTTCATCAAGCGATTGGCTGCCGCGCATCAGAAACAGGAGATTCGTTACTGCTTCCAGAGGATTGTTTATCTCATGAGCTATGCTGGCTGCCAACCTCCCGGTTACCGCAAGCTTTTCTGATTGCCGCAATGCCTCCTGAGCGCGCGCATTCTGCTGGATTTGATCTCGAATCTGATATTGCCGCTCGCGGCCGCGCAATGCAATCTCCAGCGTGCTGATGAGGGTTTCCGGACGCAGCGGGCGTTCCAGCAAAAGTACATTTCCCAACGGCCGACGAAACTCGCGCAGTCGTTCGCTCAACAGCGTTACGCCGCCGCCGACTGTGAGCAGAATGACCGGAAAATCAGACCACGAGGGTTGTTCGGCCAGAATACGGGAAAGCTGGGCCACAGATCCCGGCGTGAAAGACTCCTCCGCAATAATGGCTGCGCCTGCCCCCGCACAAATCTCGTCACACAGTTCACCGATCGAGCTTGCTACATGACAGGGCAATCCGGCACGATCCAGAAGCCCTGAAATAAGCAGGCCATCTTTGCCGGTGGGAGCCACAATGATCGTGCGGTTATCGCGTCCCGGACCGTCATTAGCTGGGGAGTACAGAGGCCTCCTCCTGACCCAGAGATTCACCAGTAAATGCCGGCATTCCGGAGAGCACTCCTTCGAATGCAGTCAATGGTTCTCCTACACGCACTTTGCCTTCTCGCATGATCAGCTCGCGGATAGTCCGTTCGTGCCCGCCGCTGCGCTTTTTAATAACGGAAAGCGCCTGACGAACTTCGCCTCTATATTCGAAATACCGGAACAGTAATACTGTATCAGTCAGATAGCTGACATCTACAGGTGTCTGCATCGACCCGATAAAGCCATGTTGAGCGAGCGTCAAGAGTGTTGCTATGCCCTGTTGCCCAAGATAAGAGAGCAATTCATGCAGCTGCATAGCCAGAAAACGCTCATTGGGCATGGCATTTAAAAAGCCATTCATGCTGTCGATCACGACCATTCGAAGATGTTCCTTATCTACCAGATTTCGAATTTGCGCGACGAACTCGCCCGGAGCAAGCTCTGCGGGATCAACCTGTTGTATTTCCAGCAGTCCCTTCTGCATCACCGCTGTCGGATCCATATCAAGGCTGCGCGTTCGTTCCATCAGCGTCCCCAATGACTCATCAAATGTAAAAAAGATTGCTTTCTCGCCGCGCATGGCCGCGGAAATTGCATAGCGAAATGCAATCGTTGATTTCCCGCAGCCTGCAGGCCCGGTCAGCATGGTGCTCGTGCCGCTGTCGATGCCTCCGCCAAACAGCGCGTCGAGCTCTTTCAGCCCGCTCAAAACCTTTTTTCTCTCAAACCCAGGCTTATGCTCGGCGGCGATCAGACGGGGATAAATGAAGATTCCGCCAGTCTGAATAGTGTAGTCGTGAAAACCCTCGCGATAAGCCGAACCGCGCAGTTTATGTACTTCCATGCGTCGCCGCTTAATGCCATAATCGCGTTCCATGCTCTGCAGCCTAACAACGCCATGCGCGATGCTCTGCAACTGCTGATCGCCCCCTTCAGCCGTTCGATCATCCAGCAGAAGCACGGTACAGTTTCTTCCTGCGAAATGCCGTTTCAATGCCAGAATCTGACGCCGATATTTCAGTGGATCGCGCGCGAGCATTCGCAGCTCAGACAGTGAATCGAACACCAATCGTTGCGGATGTTTCGCGTTCACCTGTTTCAGAATGGATGTAATGGTATTGGCCAACTCTACTTCAGAAGGATGGAATACAGTGTACTGCGGCTCCGGAAGAACATCCTCTTCCGGAGGAACCATCTCATAGATCATCAGCCCTTCTGTTGACCATCCGTGGGAACGCGCAACCCCTTCCAGTTCTTCCTTCGATTCCGAAAGGGTCACATAGAGTCCTTTTTCGCCGGCGCGAATGCCCTCGAGAAGAAACTGCAGCGCTAAGGTTGTTTTGCCGGTACCCGGATCCCCTTCAACGAGATACAGATGCCCCTCGGGAAATCCACCATGAAGAATATCGTCCAGTCCCTCGATGCCGGTGTGTAAGCGTCTATCAGGGTTTCCGTCGGGGTTTGTAGGGAGAGGTGATACATGAGAATCATTCACATCGTTCACTTTAACTTGCTCTCCTGAATAAACTCAAAAATCCAGCCCCCTGCTGGAAACAAATGACAAAATGCAACAACGGTAAGATTCCAGACGGCCGGAGGCAGGTTGTTTTCTTGCTGCCTGCCGTGCGGTCAAACAAGCTTCAAAAAACCTGCGAGATCAGGCGCTCAGGCGCTCCTGGCTATGGCCGTTGGTTTTCCGGATAGGAATAATAATGGAGAAAACCGTTCCGCTCCGCCCTGGCTGCCTGTTGCTGTGGACCCGAATGCTCCAGCCATTCTTCTTAACAATTTCTCTGGTGACCCACAGGCCCAGCCCGGTTCCGGTTTCGCCTTTGGTGGTCATGAAAGGCTCAAAAATCGTCGGCAGCACATCGGCTGGAATGCCGGAGCCGGTATCGGCAATGGTCAGATGAATACGTTCCTGATTGGTTTTCAGGGGGTTTATTTTCGAGGAAATGCGCACGTGCAGCCGTCCTCCGGAGCGCATAGCATCAATGGCATTGCCCACAATATTTGCAATTACCTGACGCAGCTCTCCGGGGCTGGAAAATACACTGGCAGATGAAACCAGGATCTCGCGCCGTACTTCAATTCCCGCAGCCATCAAACGCGAATGAAAAAGGGTAAGCACTGAGTGGATCACCGCGGCGAGGTCCGTCTCGACCGGTTGGCTTGGCTCGCGATAAAAACGCAGTGTCTGCCTGGTAATTTCCACTGCGCGCGCTAGCTCCTGCTCCGCCGTCCCCAGGTATTGATGCATCTTTTCTGGGCGCTCATCGTTTCGCATCAGATAAAGAAGATTCGTAACTGCTTCCAGCGGATTGTTGATTTCATGCGCAATACTGGCCATCAAACGGCCGGTAACAGCCTGTTTTTCGGAGCGCCGAAGGGCCTCATGCACACGCTCGTTCTGCTGTATCTGGTCCCGAATCTGATATTGCCGCCGTCGCGCCTGAAGCGCCATTCCCAGCGTGCTGAGAAGAGTTTCAGGACGGAAAGGCCGCTCGAGAAGAAACGCTTTGCCGATCGGAAGCCGTAGTTTGCCCAGATGCTCGCTTTCTGCTTCTGCGGTAACATCTCCGCCTTTTGTGAGCATGATTACAGGAAAATCCGACCAGGAAGGCTGCTCTGCCAGAAGATTTCCCAGCTGGTCCATGGATTCCGGCGTCAAAATCTCTTCCGCTACAATAGCTGCTCCAGCTCCTGAGGCAATTTCATGGCACAACTCACCGATGGAACCGGCAAGATGAAAGGGCAAACCAGCCTGCCCAAGCAAGCCGGAAATAAACGTTTCCTCATCGCCTCCGGCTGCGATGACCGTTCGGTCCTCATTCGCTGACACGTCATTTTTTCTGAAAGACAGAACGCCCCTCCTCATGCAAACAGCCGCCTTGCACAACGACGATTCTGAAACAATCGCCGGAGATCGACATTCTTTCCTCTTATCGGCGCCTGAAGGTGGCTCTTCACCGGTCTGCATGCTCCTGTAATTAGATCGGCTCCACCGCGCAGGAGCAGATTGATATGGCAATTTAGATTCCAGTCTCCGGAGCGCAGGTTGCAAGTCGGGGGGTAACTGGCTTTTCTCTTAATGATTTCGGTTACCTAAGTCTGCATACCCTTCCTGCGCGTCTCGCGGCTGAATCTCGACATAATCGAGCCCGGCCTGGTCGCCGTCGTTGGGCATGCCTTCAATGCGGACGGAATCGCCGGGTTTGAGTTCCACGGGATGCGTGGTTTGACGCGTGCTGGTGTGGCCGTTCATCTGGGCTGACGGCAGGTCGTTGTCTGCCGTCCAGGAATCGACGAGTTTTCCGTTCACCAGGAGACGGAAGCGCGCCACGCCGTTATTCGTATCAAAGTATTGCACGGCGAGAGCATAGCGTCCGGCGGGGCGGTCGAAGGTGAAACTGGCCGAGCAGCCGGAAACGCGGTCGCAGGCAACGGCTTTTCCGCCGGAGGCTGTTTCCCATGGTGTGACATCAACAGGGGTATAGCCGTCGAGCTGCATCGACTCGGCTTCGATGCGGTTGGGATAATGTCCGGCGCGGCCTTTGTCATCCGGTATGCCGGATATCTTCAGGAACCACTCGCAGATGGCGTCGCGCCACACGATGGCGTGTCCGGCCTGGTAAATCTGGCGATCGAGCACGGCGTTGTAGCGCTCGTCATCGACGCGGCCTTTGAGAGATTCCCACTGCTTCACCAGATTTGCCGCAGCATCCGCGCCCCAGTAATGCGAATCGTAAACGTATTGGATGACGGTCTGGCCTGAGTGCAGCTTGTAGGTATAGGGGACGTGGTGCATGAAGAGCAGCAGATTGTCAGGGCAGGTCTTGAGCGATTCATATATCGCAGCAACAGGCTGATGATACTGGCCGATGTAGCCTGTTCCGGTGGCCACGGTGCGGTCCATGCCGATGCCTTCGTGATCGGCGCGGAACCACTGGCCCCAGCCGTTGCGCTCGGCTGACTCGATGCCCGGTCCATAGTGTGGGCCGGTGATGTCGGTCATCGTACCCGCGCCGAGCGGGCCGGTGTAGCTCTCATAAATGTGCCATGAGGAAAGCTGCATGGCGATGATGGTTTTGACGACGACAGGATCGTTGCCGAAAGTGAGCCGCGTCCATTCATCAGCGATGGTTTCGGGCGTGAGATCCGGGTTCCAGGCGAGGCGAGCAAAGCCGTAAAGATTGGCCATGGCCAGCGGATGGCCGAGCCAGTTTGCATTGAGTCCGACATTGGCCACGCCGACCATGCCGCCCAGCGGGCGCTGAAAGCTCCTGCCTGCAATCAAATCTTTAACCCGAGTGCTTTCCGGTTTCGAATGCAGGTCGAAATCGAGTACCTCTTTCCACATCGGAACGAGGAAACAGAGATGGCGCTGCTGGCCGGTGTACTCCTGCGTGATCTGAACTTCCATCGCCTCATTGGTGTGTTCGAGTCCACCGAGCAGAGGCGAGACTGGCTCGCGCGCCTGGAAGTCAATGGGGCCGTGTTTGATCTGGAGTACGACATTGCCGTCAAACTTGCCGTCAAGTGGATGGAAGATGTCGTAGGCGGCGCGGGCACGGTCGGCTTTCGGATCGCGCCAATCAAGATGATGATTGTAGACAAAAGCGCGGTAGAGCACGATGCCGCCGTGCGGTTGGAGCGCGCGGGCAAGCGTGTTTGCGGCATCGGCGGGGGTACGTCCGTAACTGGAAGGGCCGGGCTGGCCTTCGGAATCGGCCTTGACGGTGAACCCGGCGAAATCGGGAATGAGTTTGTAGATTTCATCAGCCTTCGTCTTCCACCATGCTTCTACGCGCGGATCGAGCGGGTCGAATGTATCAAGATGTCCGACAGTCTGCGGACTGGCGATAGGGACCGAGAGTGCCAGGCGGATACCCCAGGGACGGAAGGCGTCGGCTATGCGGGCTAATTCCTTCAGCGATGCTGTGCTGAGAACGTCTGGCGCTGCATTGACGTTGTTCACATTACAGCCGTTCACGCCAACCGAAGCGAGCAGACGGCCGTATTCGCTGACGCGGGAAAGATCAGCGCGCACGTGGCCATTGTCGAAGAAGATCGACCGGCCAGCATAGCCGCGCTCAATCGTGCCATTCGGATTGTCCCATTGATCGACCCAGCGGATCGGCGCCGAGGGGGATTCTTTGTCGTCGAGATTGGAGATGTCCTGGAGCTGCGCAATGCGGCGCAGCAACGCAAAGGTGCCATAAAGAATGCCGCGTTCATCGGCCCCGGCGATCACGATATACGTGTGGTTCCGATGAATCGTCCTCAGCTGGAAGCCATTGTCGGTGAGCCGGGCCTTGCGGAGTTCAGGGAAGCGCGGCTGCAACTCTGTCGTTGTGCCCAGCACAAATGCGCTTTCATCCGGGATGCGGGATTGCGTATGCAGAGCTTTACCCAACATGCCGGTAAGCCCATGTGCCAGCTCGTTCTGCGCGCTTTCGCCGGTGGTGCTGTGATTGAGCGAAACGACAGCAGTCGGCAGAGATGCATACTTCGCGCTGTTCACAGGTGCGTAGCGCAGCCAGCCGGATGCGCCGGTTTCGGCGCATGCGATTCCGGAGATGAGCAGCATGAATAAAAGGACGGCGTATCTGATGTTCAATGAGGACCCCGCGTTGGAATCGCTGGAGAGCGACGAAAGAGGCTGCCGCGAAGTATCCGAGAAAGACAGATATTTCGCTTCACTCAGGATGACAACCTCATACTAAAGCGATTTTCTAGAATCATAACCGCTGGGCCCCGCAGTTGTCTTTTGTATATTCAGATGGAGCATAACCGGTAATGGACTTGAAGTCATTGATCAGGTGCGCCTGGTCGAAATAGCCCAGATCGACGGCAAGCTGTGCCCAGTCCAGGCTCTTGCCGGAGTGCATCTGTTCGAGCAATTCATGCAGGCGATAGCGGCGAATGACCCATTTCGGGCTTACGCCCACATACCGGCTGAAGAGCCGTTGCAGGCCACGCACATGTAAACCACTGTGCATGGCGAGGTCTTCGACGGTAAGAATCCCCGGCTCATGCAGGATACGTTCGACCAGCTGACGCGCCAGATCGGCTTTTTCATCAGGACCGGGCCTGCGGGCCAGCAGAAAGGCATCGGCGGCAGCCGTCATTTCGTTTTCATCTTCAGTCGCGAGAATCAGTTTTTCCAGGCGTTTCGCATCAGGGCCGAAAACCTCATCGACAGGCGCAAATCTCTCAGCCAGAGACGACACCGGCTTCCTGAAGAAAGGAAAAAAGCCGCCGGGCGTGAACTTGATGCCGAAGACATGCATGCGCCCTTCGAGCATGCGCGAGAACTTTCTGGTGGAAATGCCCCACGCTCGTGATTCGGGTTTTTCAAAGACAACGTGGATATTCGGGTGCGGCACGGTTTCAACCAGACGGGGTTCGCATCCGCGCAGGTCCCAGAAGACCATCCAGTAGTGGTCGATCCACGGGGCCAGTTCAGACGCGGCGCTGCGGCGGGCGTGACGGAATTTTCCCGCCGCCGGCGGAGGCCGTCGCAGTACGCCGCGCGGCTGGCCCAGCGCAGGGTCAAACGACTCCTCGTTTTCATACCGCTCCGGCGCCGGTTCAGTCTGTCGCGTTTTTCCAATCATGGCCGCGGCTTCCAGTTTAGAGTGTGTGCTGAGGATCAATGCACATGGCAGAACTGTTTATTCGTAAATCAATTGAAATAAAAGCTCCGGCTGAAGCGCTATGGAAGGTGCTGACCGACAACACGATCATCCCGCAGTATATGTTCGGCTGCATTGCCGAAACCGACTGGAAGCCGGGATCGCCGCTGCTGTGGAAGGGCGCCGCCGATGGAAAGGTCTACGTAAAGGGACAAATCAAGACCTTCGAAGCTTCGCGCCGGCTTGAATACACCTGCATCGATCCAAATAATCCGGCGACACCGGATATCCCGGAAAACTATCTGACTATGACCTACGCGATCAAAAAGCAGAATGGTGGCTGCCTTTTTGAGATCATCCAGGGCGACTATTCCAAAGTGGCCGAAGGCCAGAAGCGCTACGAGGATACGCTCGGCGGCGACGACTACATTCTCGAAAAGATTAAAGAGCTGGCGGAGAAGCTGAGCGTTCCTACTTCTTCATAAAATCCAGAGCCCGAATCAGATACGGTTTCATCTCTTTCCGCTTCACCACAGCGTCGAGAAAGCCATGCTCAAGCAGAAATTCTGACCGCTGGAAGCCTTCGGGCAGCTTCTGTCGGATGGTTTGCTCGATGACGCGTGGGCCGGCAAAGCCGATCAACGCTCCCGGCTCGGCGATGTTCAGGTCACCCAGCATGGCGAAGCTGGCGGTTACGCCGCCGGTGGTGGGGTCGGTCAGTATAGAGATGTAGGGAATCCTCGCTTCGTCGAGGCGCGTCAGCGCGGCGGAAACCTTAGCGAGCTGCATGAGGCTGACAAGGCCTTCCATCATGCGCGCGCCGCCGGATGCGGCCACGATAATCAGCGGGCGGCGCATGTCATAGGCGCGGTCCACGGCGCGAGCGATGGTCTCACCGACCACTGCCCCCATGCTGCCCCCGATGAAGGCGTATTCCATCACAGAAAGCACGACAGGATGCGGGCCAAGCTGGCCAAGCGCGTTCAGGATAGCGTCGTTCAGGCCGGTGTCATGCTGTGCTTTTTTCAGGCGCGACTTGTAGGATTTCAGATCGCTGAAGTGCAGCGGGTCTGTCGATTTCAGCTCGGTATCGACCAGCTCGTACCCGGGATCAAGCAGCATCTCAATCCTGGTACGCGCGCTGATGCGGAAGTGATGACCGCATTTTGGGCAGACATGCAGGTTTGCTTCGAGATCGGCCTTGAAGATGACCTGATCGCAGCTCTCGCATTTGGTCCACAGCCCTTCCGTACGGACTGTCTTCTCTCCGGCACTCTCGATCTTGTTTTCCTGCCGCTTAAACCAGGACATGCTCAAACTCTCCAAATCTTGTCATCCCGACCGAAGCGCGGAGCGCAAAACGGAGGGACCTGCAGTTACTATTCAATATTCAATACCGCGCTGCGCCAGAATACCCTTTTGATACGCATGTTTCACTTCGCGCATTTCGGTCACTGTATCGGCCATTTCCACCAAAGACGGATGCGCATTTCGTCCGGTCAGAATGACGTGTACCATCTCTGGGCGTTGCTTTAATGTCTCTGCAACCTTCAACGGGTCAAGCATGCCGTAGCTGATGGCGTAATTGATTTCGTCGAGCACGACCATGTCCCATTCCCCGGAAAAAATGGCCTGTCGCGCCTCTTCCCACGCTTCTTCGACCATGTGGACATCCTCTGGGTCAGTTGCTGCGCCGCCGATTTTTACGAATCCCCGGCCCATCTGCTTCATAACGAAGTTGCCATCGAAGGCTTCCACAGCGTCGAGTTCTCCGTAATGCCACGACCCCTTCAGGAACTGCAACATCAGCACCTTCATGCCGTTTCCTACGGCGCGCAGGGCCGTGCCCATGGCAGCAGTCGTCTTGCCCTTGCCCGGGCCGGTATTGATCAGGACCAGCCCCCGGCGTTGTTGCTGTGGTTCTGTTTCTGCCATGCAATTTCAGTGGCCCGTGTGATACGGATGCCCAGATAGGATTGTAAATGCCCGATAGATCTGCTCGCTGAGCACTACCCGCGCCAGCTCGTGCGGTAGCGTCATCGGCCCAAGCGACAGCAGCAGATCGGCCCGCTTGCGGGTTTCGTCTGACCAACCATCCGCCGGACCGATGGCGAAGACGATATTCTGGCGTCCCTCATCGCGCTGTTTTCCCAGCCACTGCGCGAATTGCTCTGAAGAAAACTGCTTACCGCGGCTGTCGAGCAGGACAAGAAGGGGTGAGGTGCGCTGTTTTCGGCTGTGCAGATGTTCCAACAGTGCATCTGTATTGCGAAGAGGCTGGGTCTCCGTTATTGCAAAGCGCTCCGGGATACGATTCAGAAATTGCGTAATGAGCACGTCAGCTTGTATGGCTGAAGTCGAACGTGGCGTTACATAAAAAATGGAGAGATGCATGGAGTCTATGTTTTTCCATAGATGCTTCAGGCTAAATTCTACATTTTCATCTATCTTATTGATATATATGTATTTATATAATTATAAACGTTAATTAAAAATACCTTACTATATTAGTAAATAGATGGTTGCGGTAATAGGTTGAACTTTCGGTTGCAACTTGTGAAAACGGGCTGATAGCCTGCTCCATTTTGCGCCAAATCTACTGAGTGGCCCCTCAATTGCCTAGAAATAGCCATTCAATCTTGCATTTCTTGCCTGGGGGAAGCCATGAAACAGCATCCATCTGCCTCTCGTTTCTCAACTCAGATCGCAAAGTTGGTCTTCACGCTGGCCTTGGTTTTTGGCTGGCAGCATTCCTTGTTCGCACAGTCCGGCTTTGGAGAGCTGACTGGAACCGTCACCGATGCTAGCAATTCGGCGGTCAGCAATGCCGATGTGCATCTGCTCAATTCCGCCACCGGTGAAGAACGGCAGACGACCAGCAATGCAGCCGGTGTGTATCGTTTTGCCGCCCTGCCCATTGTCGGGAAATACACCTTGAGCGTGACTGCTGGTGGATTCCAAAAATTCCAGGCAACGGATATCACCCTTAGCGTTGGAACCGTCAGCACACAGAATGTCAGCCTGGTTGTGGGCAATGTGCAGCAAACAGTAGTTGTGCAGGGAACGCAGGAAGAGCAGGTGCAGACCGACACTGCGGCGGTATCGCAGCTGGTGGATTCCGAGGTATGGAAGAGCTCTCCACTGGAAACCCGCAGCCAGAACGCATTTATTAATCTCGTCGCCGGCGCAACCCCGGACGACGGCACCGCGCGCGGCGCAGCCGTAAATGGTGCGCGCACGGGCACCGGCAACTATATGGTGGAAGGCGTCGACAACAATGAGCAGGGGCAGGGCGGCGTTGCTCTGGTAGGCCCGGGCGGCGCGGCAGCCACTATCTCTCCGGATGCCGTTCAGGAATACCGTGTTCTGACACATGATTATCCCGCCGAATATGGGCGCACTGGCGGTTTTGCTACAGATACCGTGCTCAAGAGCGGAACGAATATCTGGCATGGCTCTTTATTCGAATACAACCGCGTACAGGCGTTGGCAGCGAACGATTTCTTCTCCAATCGCCAGGGACTCAAGGACAGCCTGGTGCGTAACCAGTTTGGCGGGTCAGTAGGCGGTCCGATCTATAGAGACAAGACTTTCTTCTATGCGACGCTTGAGATTCATCACAAGAGGCAAGGATCTCCGATCACCGGAACATCATTGACACAGGATTTCCTGAATTTCGTCGATTCGGGACGATTTGCCTCTTTTATGGAAAGTGATCCAAACGGGATCTGCATGCAGAGCACCGGAGCGCCCTGCCCCGGTGCTTTCGCCCGGTCGTCTCACCTGGGCCCGATTTTTACGCAGCTGATGAAGGCAGAGCCGACCGGTTTTCCTCTGGGCACACAGGAGCCCAGCAATGTCGCATCGGGCATCGTTACATCCGGGCTTGTCTACCCTGTCGCTATCAATTCATTTGTCGGCATTACACAACGGGATGACCTGAACCAGAACCGCGGCTCCTTCAAGCTTGACCACAAGCTGCGCGACAGCGACCAGTTGAGCTTCACTTACATCATTGATCAGATCAATGAGTCTGTTACATCAGGTGGCGGAAGCAGCACCTTTGGGCCAGATGAAGGAATCATTGGCGGAGCACAGGTATTTGGCGCAACATGGACGCATACATTTTCGCCTACTCTATTGAATGTCTTCCGCGCCGGATACCTTCGTCACGTCGCCAACTTTGTCGCTCCGAATACCACTGGTGTTCCTGCCATCTATACAGCAGATGCGCTTGCCGGATCGTTCGGCGGTTCCGCTGCAATTCCGCAGACGTTCACAGAGAACCAGTTCCAGTATCAGGATGCTATTACCAAGACCATTGGCACCCACACCATGAAGGCTGGCCTGCAATACATCCGTACACGAAACGGTTCCAAGTTCTATAACGACTTCAATGGAACTATCTATATGAACGGTGCTGAGGATCTCCTGACAGATGGTGCTTTCGGCGAGGAAACAGATGCAGCCGTTTTTGGCGGTCCGACGTATGGCTCCTTCTATGAAGTTGGAGCATCCGTTGATCCCACAACCGGCACGGTGCCTGATCCCTATCGTGGCTTCCGGGCCAACGAATGGGCAGCTTATGTTCAGGACGACTGGAAAGTAACCCCGCGGTTGACACTCAACTACGGCCTCCGTTGGGATTATTTCGGTCCGCCGCACAACATGAAGGCCGGTCTGGACTCGAACGTTTATTTTGGTCCGGCAGGCTCGCCGACTACGACCGGCAATCCCTACTTCCCGACATCCTCTTTCGCCGGAATGGTGCAAGGCGCCAAGTTCATCCAGAAGAACAGCGACATCTGGAACAAGGACACCAACAACTTCGGCCCGCGGTTCGGTTTCGCCTACGACCTGACGGGAACAGGCAAATTTGTTGCTCGCGGAGGCTTCGGAATTGGCTTTGACCGACTGTACAACAACGCTTACGAGAACATCCGGTTCAATGCGCCGCACTTTTCTGATAACAATATTGGCGCACTGGACAACGGAGTCCCTGCCGGACCCACCTATCAGCCCGGCATCTATGCAGTACCGTTTACCGGAAATGCGCTGCTGCTGAATTATGGCGGTAAGCCGACGCCCCGCCATATCGATCAGCGCCTGGTGACTGCCTATTACGAACAGATGCATCTGGGCCTGGAGTATCAGCTAGCCCCAGGATATGTGCTCGAAACTAATTACGTGGGCACACTCGGCCGCAAGCTGATTGGACTGCAGGACATCAACAACTTTGATGGACGTACTGCATGCTCTGGATCATTGCAGCCGGCATGCGCCGCCAACGGATTCCCTCAAGGTTTCCCATCCACCCGCATTACCACGCTGTTTAACTCGGATAACTTCCGGACGAATGGATTCAGCTCTAATTACAGTGCGTTGCAGGTGAGTCTACGCAAGGGCTTCAGCCACGGATTCCAGTTCCTGGCTAACTATACTTACAGCAAGGCCATGGACCAGATTAGTGATATCTTCAGGCAGCGAGGCGGCAACACTGGTCCCACTGATATCCAGAATCCCTCCACCGATTATGGTCCGGCGGATTTCGACCTGAAGCACAATTTTGTTCTGACGCTGAACTACACCGAGCAGTGGAAGAAGAAGAACCTTCTTCTTGGTGGCTGGGCGGTCGCTCCGATCGTTACGCTGGCCAGCGGCAAGCCGATTCCATTGATTGATTCCGCACATGATCCGAACCGGGATGGGCGCAGCATTGATCGCCCACAGTTTGCACTTACTGGCTCGCTGAAGAACGCGATTACTCACAAAACAAGTCCGGCAGATGGATATCTGAAGCCAGGCAGCTTCGTGCCTGTTGGTATTGAGTATGCTGCTAACAAATATGAATGCTCCAATGGAGCTCTATGGTGCGATAGCCCGCTGGGCAGGAACTCTTTATATGGTCCTGGAAATATAAACTTTGATTTCGGCGTTCTGAAGCATTTCTACATCACAGAGCGGCAGAGCGTCACCTTTGAGGCGAATTTCTTCAACCTCTTCAACCATGCAAACTTCAGCGTTCCGGATGGCAACATTCAGGATGCCACCTTTGGACAATCTCTAAGTGATGCAAGCCCACGCGTAACACAGCTTGCTCTGCGTTACGACTTCTAGATATGTTGATCCGTCATTCTGAGGATCAAAGCGACGAAGAATCTCAAACAACATTCACGAGCAGAGATTGTTGGAGATTCTTCGGCTGCGGCTCAGAATGACGCTCTTGTTTTTGATCGAACTTAAAAGAAAATGCATTTAATTTGAAGCAGAAGGGCCGATTTCATCGGCCCCCAGATTGCTGACAAAGGTATCCAGAAAGGCTCTCGTTTTCCACGGGAGCCTTTCGTATTTTGAAAGCATGCTGAAGAAGGCGGAAGCGCAGCAGCATGAACTTGAGCTGGTGTC
>Ga0209062_1004522_pt1 | contig 14438 bp, 13 predicted proteins | sample Coa_R2_2_FD_187158 | JGI IMG/M metagenome (GOLD analysis project Ga0209062, IMG submission 187158) | Surface soil microbial communities from Centralia Pennsylvania, which are recovering from an underground coalmine fire - Coalmine... | ecosystem: Environmental > Terrestrial > Soil > Unclassified... | reverse complement strand
GTCCCCGGCTGCTGGGGCCCGAGAGGGACGGCCCCATAGGAAATATCAATAACTTAGATCGCCACCGGACGCCACAGAACGAGTACAATCAGCTTAAGATGCTACTCAGGGATTCTCGGATGTGTCAACGCACGGCCCGCAGTTGAAATCCCGGGCCATATGCGCTCAGTGGACGGGAGCACAACCGTGTCAAAGTATCTGAGACGTAATTGGGGTTGTCCGTCGGGCGAGAGCAGATTCCCCAGTTTGGAAATACGTAAGCGTCCGATGAACCCCTCTTCCCCAGTGAGTTCGGCAGGCCGCATAGTGGTCTCATGACCGATACCGTCGTCGAGGCAAAGGCGAGTAGCAAAGCCGATCAGTGGCGGCAGTGGATCAGCGAGCAAGAGCTCAGCGGATGGTCCGCGCGCCGTTTCTGTAAGGAACGGGGGCTCAGCGAAGGCTCCTTTTATGCTTGGCGCAAACGGCTCCGGGAACAGGGGCCGGTGCGTTTCGCGCTGGTGGAGCGAGGGCCGCAGCATCCAGCGCCGGCGGCGGAGGCAGCCCTGGAGCTGGTGCTGGCGACCGGTGAGCGGCTGCGCATCGGCGCCGGGGTGGATGCGATGACGTTACGCACGGTGCTGGAAGCGTTGCGGGCATGATCCACCTGCCGGCCAGCGTGCGCGTGTATCTGTGTCTTTCGCCCTGCGACATGCGCAAGAGCTTCGATAGCCTGCACACCCTGGTGCGCGAGCACCTGGAACTGGACGCCTTCGCCGGCCACTTGTTCGTGTTCGCCAGCCGGCGGCGCGACCGCGTCAAGATTCTGTACTGGGATCGCGACGGCTTTGCGATCTGGTGCAAGCGCCTGGAAGCAGGCACCTACGCGGTGCCGTTTGAGGAGGGCGCGCGCCGGCGGGAGATCACGGCGCAGGAGTTGGGCGCGCTATTGAGCGGGATCGATCTGAGCCAGGCCCAACGGCGCAAGCGCTACCGGCGCGTAGCATAAAAACAAAAATAGTCTCTTTTGTTTTTTCTCTTGCTAGAAAATAAATCCGCGAGTACACTGATCTTCACTTGCGCATGCCTTTCGATCCCAAACACCTTCCCGACGATCCCAAGGTGCTCCAGCAGATGGTGCTGGACTTGATAGCGCAACTGGACCGGGAGGCCAGCGAGCGCGCCAAGATCGAGAGCTTGCTGCGGGAGTTGTTGGATGCCAAACGCAACCGCAAAAGCGAGCAGCTTTCGGAGGACCAGTTGGCGCTGTTCGCCTCGCTGTTCGAGGCGCGGCAAGCGCAGCGGGAGCAGGCTCCGGCCGAGCCGGAAAAGCCCCAGCAGGATGACGACACTCCGGGCGCCCCTGGGTCCGCCCCCAAACACGGTGGCGGAAGACAGCCTTTGGGGCGGCACCTGAAGCGCGAGCGCATCGTGCATGATCTGGCAGAAGCAGAAAAGCACGGTCCGGCGTGCCATCGGGATCTGCGGCCGATCGGGGAAGAAACCAGCGAGCGCTACGAGTATGTTCCGGCGCAGTTGACGGTCATCGAGGACATCTGCAAGAAATACGCGTGCGCGTGTACGGTAAAGACCGCGACCAAGCCGCCGCAGCCGATCGAGAAGAGCACGGCGGGGGCGAGCCTTTTGGCGCAAGTCATCGTGGCCAAGACCGCGGATCACCTGCCGCTGCACCGGCAACAGCAGATCCTGGCGCGGCACGGCGTAGAGATCTCTCGGCAGACCATGTGCGGGTGGTTGGGGCAGTGCGCCGCTCTGCTGCAGCCGCTCTACGGCGCGGCCAAGGAAGTTCTGTTCGCATCGAAAGTGATCGGAACCGACGACACCGCGGTGAAGGTGCTGGACGAAAAGCTGCCGTTCGCGCGCGCGGGCCGGATCTGGCCGTACTACGGTGATGCGGATCACCCGGTGATCCTGTACGACTACACGGCCACGCGGGCGCGGGCCGGGCCGGAGGCGTTCTTGAAGGGATATCGGGGACACCTACAGGCGGACGCCTATGGCGGCTACGACGCATTCTTTAAGGACCCGGCGCGGGGGTTGACGGAAGTGGGCTGTTGGAGCCACGCCCGGCGATATTTTTACAAGGCGTTGGAATCGGACCAGGCGCGCCTGGGTCCGGCGTTGCTGTTGATTGCGCAACTGTACCGGGTGGAGCAGCGCGCGCGGGACCTGACATCGGAAGACCGGCTGCGCCTGCGGCAACTGTACTCGCGGGGCATTTTGGAGAAACTGCACGATTACTTGGTGGAGATCGAGGTGGAAGTGCTGCCCAAGAGTCCGGAAGGGCGGGCGGTGCGGTACACGCTGAAGAACTGGGCGGCGCTGACTCGCTTTTGTGAGGACGGCGATCTGGAGATCGACAACAATCGCACCGAGCGAGCTCTGCGCGGCGTAGCGGTAGGCCGCAACAACTGGGTGTTTTTCGGCAGCGACCGGGGCGGCAAAACGGCGGCCGTGCTGCGAAGCTTCGTGGCAAGCTGTCAGCGGACGGGCGTCGATCCGTTCGCCTGGTTCAAGGACGTGCTCTCGCGCATCGCCGCTCATCCCATCAGCCGGCTGGCTGAACTACTGCCGCACAACTGGGCACCCGCTCAGGCTTGATCGCAGTTCAAATCTGACAGCGGTTGGCTTCAGGTCCTGGTGATTCTCGGACGGTTACGAAATACTGAGAAAGCGCGAAACGGAAATGGAAGGCTTGGAAGGGAACTTCACGCGCACAAGGCAGGTGGTCAAACCAGATCGCTCGCATTCCGTTGGGCATCTCCGGATTTGTCCCATGCAACCAATGAACGCATGAGCCGACGCTTCTCAGGCGCGCCGAGACGTGGGTAATGGTGGGCAATGCGCAACGGGAGTTGCGGCAGTTCTGGCACCAATGGCAACAGAGCACCAGCAACTTACACGGACGAAATCAGGCGCGACGGTTCCGGCAAGACTCTCACCGCCACCGAATTTCTCGCAGCTCTTGGAGAGGATGAGCGAGGACTGCTCTTTGCCGTCTGCGAATATCCTGAGGTCGCCGCACCAGAGGATCACCTCCTCAGAATTAAAAAACACATTGAAGAATTCAAGCCAACCCGAGTGGCGGTCGACAGCCTTTCGGCTCTCGAACGGATTTCGACACCGCGAACATTCCGCGAGTTCGTTCTGGCCCTTACGTCTTACCTAAAGGACAAGCGAATCGCGGGGCTGTTCACGTCGACGACGCCCTCTCTGCTTGGCGGTTCAACCGTCACTGAAGCGCACATCTCAAGCCGTCACGGATTCGATCATTCTCCTCCGTTATGTCGAGGGCCTTTGGCGAGATGCGGCGCGGTATCACAGTTCTAAAAATGCGCGGATCACAACACGACCGCAGCGTTCGAGAATATACGATAGACTCGCATGGGATGCATGTGGGCGAGCCTTTCCGGAGTATTTCAGGCATCCTCTCGGGAAGGTTCACGCATTCCACTACCTCCGAGTTGCAAACTCTTCAGCATCTTTTTGATCGAACCGATGCTGAGGAAGCTTAGCGCATAGCTGAATCCTGCGGGGAATCGGTCGGAGTGCTGTCGCCGAACGATTCGCAGAGCGCATCAGAGTCGTTCAAAAAAACATTGGACGGTTTTTTCGTCCTGACATACGCTGGGTTTGGATTCCGCGCGACTCCAGTTTTTTCAATGGCAATCAAGAGTGCGGTGGTGTTAAATGAAGAGATCGGTAGGCGGCTCCTGAATGTCAGGGAGGCGGCCCAATACCTTGGTCTCGAAGTGGACACGGTCTACAAGAAAGCCAGGTTGCGGGAGCTTCCCTGCGTCAAGGTTGGTCGAGCGTTGCGGTTCGATTTGAAAGCGCTGGAGCGCTTTGTTGAACAGCACACGATCGAAACCATTGACTGAAAGGAGAAGCTTTAGTGTCTATACACAAGAAATCCGATGGGTTGTTTGAAGTCCGTTGGAGGGAAGGAGGTCGTAACAAGAGCGTCTGGGTGCACGGCTCGTATGAACTCGCGCGGAAGATCGAGCGCAAGAAAATGTCGGTTCGCGATGAGAACCGGCATCTCGATATCAAGCGCGAGGTCAATTTTCGGATGTCGGCGCTGTTGGACCGGTACTGGGCGCATTACGGCTCGAAAAAGCGTTCGTCCAGCAGGGAGAAAAGCGTTATCGAAGGCATTCGGGATGAGTTGGGGCGCGCCTTTGTTCGCGAGGTTGACGGCAGCGCGGTGGCGCGCTGGTACGAGGACCTGACCGCCGTCCGCGGTTTATCGGCCGGAACGGCGGTGCGGCACTTTAACGTCATGCATCACATGATGGAAAAGGCAGCGACGATCTGGTCCAAGGAAACCGGTATCGACCGGAATCCGGCAGACCTGGTCGAGGTGAAGCGACCCGATGATCAGCGAGACCGGTACCTCTCCGAAGACGAGCTTCGGAGATTAAAACGCGCGCTCGATGACAAGACGTACTGCAAGGGTACGAAGAAGCTCAACAAGACGTTCTACCGGCTAAGGCTGATCGTGCTCATCGCCGTCACGACGGGGATGCGCGCGGCGGAAATCTTCGGCCTGTGCTGGTCGGACGTGATGTACAGCGAGGGGCTGGTGGCGGTGAGGGCGAAGCTGAAGGGCGGAAAAATGCGGTACGTCCCGATGCCCGCTGAACTTGCCAGCGAGCTGCGGCGGATTCCCGTCGTGATTGGTGAGGATCGAATTTTTCCGCCGAAGGCGGGGGCGACGAGCGGGCGGCAACGCGTAGAGGGGAGTTTCGAGGATCTGCTTGAAAGAGCGAAAATCGAAAATTTCCGCTTTCACGACCTCCGCCACACGTTTGCGTCCTGGTACATGATGAACGGCGGCGATCTTTACGAGCTCGCGAAAATCCTGGGCCACTCGAATATCAAGATGACCGAACGCTATGCCAAGCTGGCGCGGCAGCACATCGCCAAGACCGGCAGCACGGCGCGGGAAATCTGGAAATTGATGGAAGTGAGGAATGCCGAACAAGCGAACGCCGTTTGAGGATGTTCGGTTATTGTTCGGTTGGTTGAAATTCTCTGTTTTTGGCTGCTGCTAAGTTGCTTGTTTTGTGGTGGCCAGGGACGGAATCGAACCGCCGACGCCAGCCTTTTCAGGGCTGCGCTCTACCAACTGAGCTACCTGGCCTGGACTGTTTTTTCATTCTAACATTCATTGCTTGAAATCCGCTCTTCAATTTTTCTCCCCATTCGACTACACTCAATTCTCATGGTGCGACGTCCCCTCCTTTTTTGCTGGCTTTGTTTCGCTTTCGCCTGCCACGCCGCCAGCCCGTTCGCCGGGCGCTGGGATTTTATCGTCACTTCGGGCCCTGAAAGCTATCCAGGATGGATGGAAGTCGTCGAGGATCATGGCAACGCGCGCATCCGCGTGCAGCCGCGGACCGGAAGCGTCGTGCCGGCCGGAAATGTTCGCATGGAGGGAACCCACCTCGCCTTTTCCTTCGGCCGCGAGATTCACTGGGATCTGGACGCAGCCGCCGGCGAGCTAAGCGGGACGCAGAAAATGGGCAATCGCGCCGCAACGCTCAAAGGCGTGCGCGCGCCGGACTTGCGCCGCCCCGCTCCCAAGTCGTGGAGCGCGCCTGAGCCGCTCTTTGACGGCAGCAATCTGAAAGGTTGGCAGCCGGATCGGCCGGAAGCGAATCATTGGGTGGCGCGCGACGGCGTGCTGCTCAATGAGGAACGCGGCTCGAATCTGCGGACCACGCGCGCCTTCGACGATTTCAAGCTGCACATCGAATTGAACTGCCCGGACGGCGGCAACAGCGGCGTTTATCTGCGCGGCCGTTATGAGATTCAGGTGGCGTATGAAAAAGGCCCGGACGCGTATCACAGCATGGGATCGATTTACGGATTCCTGAAGCCCTCCGTCGAAATGCCGCGCAGGCCCGGGCAGTGGGAAACCCTGGAAGCGACGCTGATCGGCCGGCGCGTGACGCTGGTGCGCGACGGCGTGACCATCCTCGACGATCAGGAAATTCCCGGCATTACCGGCGGGGCGCTGGATTCCAATGAAGCGGCGCCGGGGCCGATCTACATTCAGGGGGATCATACCGGCGGGATGAAGTATCGCAATATCCGTATCTCGCTTCCGAATTAGCGCGTGCTCGCGCCAATTAAACCGCCGACGGCAGCGACACTTCCAGCCGAGCCCCTCCCTCCGGACGATTGCTCGCCGCGATGGTGCCTCCGTGCTGCGTCACAATCCCATGGGCGACCGTCAAGCCTAATCCCGTTCCGCGCGCGTCCAGACGCGTGGTCACAAAAGCATCGAAAATGTCGGGCAATATATCAGCCGAAATGCCCCGGCCATTGTCCTCAATGGTGATCAGCATCCGGCCCTTCTGTTTGCGCGCGTTCACTTCGATCCGGCCGGACGGACCTTCAATCGCGTTCACGGCGTTGCGCAGCAGGTTGACAAATACCTGAATCAGCCGGTCCGGATTGCCGATCACCCGGTCCTCGGCTCCGATCGCGTTGACGAATTCAATGCGCGACGCTTTTTCGTCGATCGCCACCAGCCCCCAGGCTTCATCCACCAGCGGGCGAATCGCGATCGGCTCCATTCGTGTTGAACGGACCTTCGAAAAATCCACCAAACTCTCGCTGATTCGCTGGAGCCGCTGCGCCACGCGCTTCATTCGCTCCAGCCGCTCCAGCGTGTGCGGATCGGCCGTCGTTTCGATCAGTTTCTCGATCGACCCGTTCAGCACCGCAAGCGGCGTGTTCAATTCATGCGCCACGCTGGCCGACAGCAGACCAAGGCTGACCAGCCGGTCCTGTTCCTCCAAACGCCGCAGCGCCGTGGCGAGCTCGTCTTCCTGCCGCCGCAGCGCCGCCACCGTCTCGTTCCGAGAACGCATGATCTGGCCGATTTCATCGCCCATAATCTCCTCCGGCGGAATCATTTCCCGATCGCGATCGCCGGCCTGCGTCGCCGTGTCCGCTTCAAGCATCCTCCGCAGCGGCCGGTAGACGTAAAGCGGCATAATCGCCGATTCCAGCAGCAGCACGGCCAGGATGTAAATGCTTCCAAGTATCAGAAAAAGCGTAAGCTTCGCGCGCGTCACCGCGCTCCGGTAGGACTCCTGGGACAGCTTCACCTCCCCGCTGGTGTGTGGAACCTGTTGAATAATGGCGACTTCTCGCGCCCGTGCATCGGCCACCAGCTTTTCAAACAGCGGAATCAGCGAAAAATAGGCCGCGCAGGTCAGCACCAGGAAAAACAGATTGTGAAGGACCATTAATTTCGGCCGTACCTTCAAGTTCCCGAAGAATTTCGTAACGCTATACTTCATGCGGTTAGACAAGAAATTGTGCTCCGCTTGCGTATTTTATCCAGTCGTGGTAGAAACAAAGATTAAATCTACTCACGATGGCTGCGATATTTCCGAAGTCGTCTGACCTCATCCTGAAAGTTCTCGGGGCGGTGGTCGGCCTGGGCGCCGTGGCTGGGGTTGGCGCCTATACCTACTACACATACCCCACCGTAATCGACACAGGATACCAGCCGGTGCAGCCGGTTCCCTATAGCCACAAGCTGCACGCCGGACAACTCGGGCTCGATTGCTTTTATTGTCACTCCACGGTGTACAAGGCTGCTTACGCGGCGATCCCGCCGACGCAGACCTGCATGAACTGCCATACCAAGGTGAAGACCGACAGCCCGCGTCTGGAGCCGGTCCGGCAGAGTTTCAAAACCGGCCAGCCGATTCCCTGGGTGCTGATTCACCGGCTACCCGACTTCGTCTATTTTAACCACGAAGCGCACGTTACCGCCGGCGTGAGCTGCGTGAGCTGCCACGGCCGTATCGATCAGATGATCGAAGTGCATCAGGACAAGCCGCTCAACATGGCGTTCTGCCTGGCCTGTCATAAGGATCCCGCGCCGAATATCCGGCCGGCGGAGCTGGTGACAAAGCTCGATTGGATTCCCGATCGCGATCCGCGGGAAATCGGCAGCGAGATTATCGCGCGGAAGCATCTCAATCCGCCAACCAACTGTTCGGGATGTCATCGATGAGTTTGATTCAAATTAAAACCGATCCCGCCAACAACGGCGAAGGCCAGGCACCGGCCGGCCCGCAATACTGGCGCAGTCTGGACCAGCTTGCCGGCACGCCGGAATTCCGCCAATGGGTGGAGCGAGAATTTCCCTCCACCGCCTCGGAGATGCTCGATGGCGATTCGCGGCGGCACATGCTGAAAATCATGGCGGCGTCGTTCGGCCTGGCCGGATTGGCCGCCTGCCGCCGTCCGGTGGAGCACATCCTGCCTTATTCCCACGGCGTCGAGGATTTGATCCCCGGCGCGCCGTATTACTACGCGACCGTGATGCAGCTTGGCGGGGCAGCGACCGGCCTGATTGTCGAAACACATGACGGGCGGCCGACGAAAATCGAAGGCAATCCCGATCATCCGGCCAGCCAGGGCGCCGCGCTCGCCTGGCAGCAGGCGTCGATTCTGTCGCTCTATGATCCGGACCGGTCGGCGAGATTTCTTGAAAACGGCTCGCCAACCACGAAAAGCTGGCCGGAGTTCGACGCCTATCTCAAAGGGCTTTCGCTCGGCGATGGCGGCGGGCTTCGTTTTTTGAGCGAGACGGTGATTTCGCCGACGCTCGAACTGATGCGATCCGAGGCGCTGAAGAAATTTCCCAAGGCGAAGTGGATCGAGTACGAAGCCATCACCGGCGAAAACGAAGTCGCGGGACTTGCCATGGTGTTCGGCCAGCGGATTGCCTCCGCGCCGCGTTTTGATAAGGCGAAAGTCATCGTTGCTCTGGACTCGGACTTCCTGGGTCTTGATTCCACCACGCCGCAGCCGACCAAGCTGTTTTCCAAACGCCGGCATGTTTCGGGCGAAGAGGATCTTGAAAAGATCAATCGCCTCTATGCGGTGGAAGCGCAGTTTTCGATCACCGGCGCGAACGCGGATCATCGCTTGCGCCTGAAGCCGAGCGAGGTTCGGCAGTTCGCGATGGATCTCGCCGGCGCGCTCGGTGCGATTCCCGGATTGAGCGCAACCGCGGGATCGGATAGGCGCGGGAAATTCCTGGCCGCGGTGGTCAAGGATCTGAAAGCGGCGGGCGCCGAAGCGCTGGTCGTGGCGGGTCCGCGGCAGCCGGCCGAGGTCCACGCGATTGCGGCGATGATCAATGAAGCGCTCAGGAGCGAAGCAATCAGCTATCGCAAGGTGGAGGGCGGCGCGGCGCTTGACGGCTTAAAGGCGCTGACCGCCGAAATGAATTCGGGCCAGGTTTCGACCCTGGTGATCCTCGAAGGCAATCCTGTCTATACCGCGCCGGCGGATTTGCAGTTCGCCGCGGCGATGGCGAAGGTCGCCAACACGATTCATTCCGGGCTTGAAGAAGACGAGACCGCGGCGGCGGCGAAATGGCACGTGCCCGCGGCGCATTATCTCGAAACGTGGAGCGACGCGCGCGCGGCCGACGGCACGGTGGCGATCCAGCAGCCGATGATTCAATCCATGTACGGCGGCAAGACCCCGGCCGAAATGGTTGCGCGGATCATCGACTACAAAGACAAAGACGCGCACGCGATCGTGAAGAATTACTGGCTGGCGCAGTTCCCCGGCAGCGCGCGCCAGAAGGAACAGGCCTGGCGCAAGGCTCTCAACGATGGCGTCGTCGCCGGCGTGAAGCCGTACGAGCCGGTGAAGGTTTCAGCCAACGCCAGCAAGCTGCCCGCATCGCTTGCCGCGCCGCCTGCGCCGGGTGGAATTGAGGTCGCCTTCGTGGCCGGCGCTTCGACTTACGACGGTCGCTTCGCCAACAACGCCTGGCTCCAGGAGTGGCCGGAGCCGATGACCAAGCTGGTGTGGGGCAACGCGGCGTTGATCAGTCCGGCGATGGCGCGGGCGCGGAATCTGAAGGACGGCGATGTGATCACCATCGCGCGCGGCGGCTATAAAGTGGACGCTCCGGTGATGATCCAGCCGGGACAGGCCGACGACGCGGTGACCATTTCGCTCGGCTATGGTCGCGCCAAGTGCGGGCGCGTCGGCAAGGATGTCGGCTTCAACGCGAACCTCATCCGCACCTCGGACGCGTATTGGTTCGGCGGCGGATTTTCGCTGACCCCCACGGGCAACAAAGTGGTGATGGCGACGACGCAGGAGCACGGCATCATTGGAGGCTCCAGCGCCGAACGCATGAACAATCGCCCGCTGTACCGCGAAGTCACCATCGAAGAGTATAAGCGGAATCCCAAATCGATCGAGGAGATGAACGAGATTCCGGAGCTTCAATCGATCTATCCCGAGCGCATTTACGACAAGGGATATCAGTGGGGGCTGGCGATCGATTTGACGGCCTGCACCGGCTGCAACTCCTGCGTGATCGCCTGCCAGGCCGAGAATAATATCCCGGTGGTCGGCAAGTATCAGGTGACGCGCGGGCGCGAGATGCACTGGATCCGGATGGATCGTTATTATGTCGGGCCGGAGGACGATCCGCGCGCGGTGGAGCAGCCGGTTCCCTGCATGCAGTGCGAAAACGCGCCGTGCGAAAACGTCTGTCCCGTGGCGGCCACGTCGCATTCTCCCGAAGGGCTGAACGACATGGCTTACAACCGCTGCGTCGGCACGCGCTATTGCCTGAACAACTGTCCGTTCAAGGTGCGGCACTTCAACTTTTTGAATTTCCACAAGCACATGCCGCAGATCGAGGCAATGGCTTCCAATCCGGACGTGACGGTCCGGATGCGCGGCGTCATGGAAAAGTGCACCTACTGCGTGCAGCGCATTCAGGAAAAGAAGATTCAAGCCAAGGCCGAAGGCCGGCGCGCGATTCAGGACGGCGAGATCGTCACGGCCTGCCAGCAAACCTGCCCGGCCGACGCGATCGTGTTCGGCAACATCAACGATCCGCAGAGCCGGGTTTCGAAACTCAAAAAACAGGAGCGTAACTATCAGATGCTGGCCGAAATGGATCTGCGTCCGCGGACTTCCTATCTGGCCAAGCTGCGCAACGCGAATCCAGAGTTGGAGGCGTAAGAAGTGGCCAGTGTGCAGTGGTCAGTGGCTAGTTTGAATACGGAGATGAGAAGGAATTTTGCTGGCCACTGGCCACCGGCCACGGACCAGTTCAGGAAACTATGTCTGACGTAGCGATCACACAAAACCCGCAGTTGATGGAAGTGAATCCGCCGCTCGTCCGGGCCAGGGATTATCACGATCTTTCCGAGCAGATCAGCTCGATCGTCGAAGGCGACGTCATCAAGACGCCGCGAAAATATTGGATCACGCTCGGCATCACCAGCTCGATCACGATTCTGCTCGCGGCCATGCTGACCTATCTGGTCTCGACCGGTATCGGCGTGTGGGGCAACAACCGGCCGATCGGCTGGGCCTGGGACATCACCAATTTCGTGTTCTGGATCGGTATCGGCCACGCTGGCACCCTCATTTCGGCGATTCTGTTCCTGTTCCGGCAGAAGTGGCGCACTTCGATCAACCGCTCGGCCGAGGCGATGACGCTGTTCGCGGTCATGTGCGCGGGCATCTTCCCGCTGTTCCACACCGGCCGGCCCTGGCGCGCCTACTGGCTCTTCCCGGTTCCCAATACCGACCTCAGCATGTGGCAGAACTTCCGTTCGCCGCTCATCTGGGACGTGTTCGCGGTATCGACTTACTTCACCGTTTCGCTGCTGTTCTGGTACACCGGGCTGGTTCCCGATCTCGCCACGCTGCGCGACCGCGCGGTGAGCAAGCTCAGGCAGGTGGTCTTCGGGATTTTAAGCCTGGGATGGCGCGGATCGGCGCGGCACTGGACCAATTATGAAGCGGCGTATCTGATTCTGGCCGGCATTTCGACTCCGCTGGTGCTCTCGGTCCACACCATCGTTTCGTTCGACTTCGCCACTTCGGTGATCCCCGGCTGGCATACGACGATTTTCCCGCCGTACTTCGTCGCCGGCGCGATTTTTTCCGGATTCGCCTGCGTCATGACGCTGCTGCTGATCGCCCGCTGGACGCTCAACCTGCAAAACCTGATCACCATGAAGCACCTGGAGAATATGAACAAGATCATCCTGGTGACCGGATCGGTGGTCGGCTACGCCTACGCCTGCGAGTTTTTCATCGCCTGGTATAGCGGCAATATTTATGAGCGGTTCACGTTCTGGAATCGCGCCTTCGGACCGTACTGGTGGGCGGCGTGGTCGATGTATAGCTGCAACGTATTTATCCCGCAGCTTTACTGGATCAAGGCGATGCGTCGGTCGCTTCCGGTGATGTTCATCATTTCGATCACCACCAACATTGGCATGTGGTTTGAGCGATTCGTGATTATCGTGACCAGCCTGCATCGCGACTTCCTGCCGAGCTCGTGGGGATACTTCCGGCCAACCTGGGTCGATATGTGCACATTTGCGGGCACAATTGGGTTGTTTTTGACGCTTTTTCTGCTTTTTGCGCGCTTTTTGCCGATGATCGCCATCTCCGAAGTCAAGGGCGTGCTGGCCTACGAAAAGCAGCTTTTTAAGGGTCAGGCGGTGGAGGTGGCGGCGGAATGAATCTCGATCCGAAGGCCATTCGCGAAAAGCTGGGAATCGGCGACGACAAGGTTTATGGCGTGATCGGCGAGTTCGACGATCCGCATGAGCTGGTGCAGGCCGGCCGCCGGATTCGCGAAATGGGATACACGAAACTCGATGCGATGACGCCGTTTCCTGTGCACGGCATTGATGAAGCGTTGGGGATCCCGCGTTCGATTTTGGGCTGGATCGTGATCTGCGTCGGATTGTGCGGCACCGCGACGGCGTTCCTGCTGATCTGGTACTGCGGCGCGATCAACGACAAGTTCGTGATCGGCGGCAAGCCGCTGTTCGATTTCACGTTTTCGATTCCGATTGCGTTCGAGCTGACCATTCTGTTCTCGGCGTTTGCAAGTTTTTTAGGGATGTGGGCGCTGAACGGATTGCCGCGGCTCTATCATCCGGCGATGAACTATCGCGATGCGCATCGCGCGAGCGACGACAAGTTTTTGCTGGTGATCGAGGCGGACGATCCCAAATTCGAGGCGCAGCGGGCGGCGGAGCATCTGCGCAGCGTGGGCGCCGAGACGGTTGAGGTCGTTGAAGGATGAGGATTCAGGATTCAGGATTCAGGATTCAGAACGCGCTTGCCTGGGTGGGCGGATATTGCGCGCTGCCGATCGCCTGCGTGGTGATCGCGCTGCTGTTTCTTTCCGGATGCTCGCCGGTGCAGCGCGTTCCTCCGGTGCAGGTCTGGGATGACATGAAATTCCAGGAAAAATTCAAGCCGCAGATGGAAAACGAAATCTTCGCCGACCATCGCGACAGCCGCGTGCCGCCGGAAGACACGGTCGCGCGCGGGCACATGCGGGAAGACACGCCATATTACACCGGGATGGAAGGCGACATGTACGCCGGCAAGAATCCGGCGCCGATTACCATGGACCTGCTCAAAAAAGGCCAGGCGAAGTTCGGGACCTACTGCACGCCGTGTCATGACCGTACCGGGTCGGGGCAGGGAATTGTTCCGCTTCACGCGCCCACCTGGCAGCCCTCGAATTTGATGGAAGATCGCGTGGTGCAGTTCGCCGACGGCGAGATATTTAACGTCATCTCCGAAGGCCGCCGCACCATGCCGCCGTACAAATATCAGATCTCGGTGGAAGACCGCTGGGCGATTATCGCTTATTTGCGCGTTTTGCAGCGCGCGGCGCATTCCACGATCGACGACGTGCCGGCCGAGCACAGGACAGATTTGCAATGAGTCACATGGAAGAACGACACGAAGATATTTATCAGATGGAGGCGGCCCGCTGGTCGGCGGGGCGGAACGCGCTGGCGTTCGCGGCGCTGGTGGCGGTGATCGCCTGCGCGGCGGGATATATTCAGGACCCGGCGCGGTTTTTCCATTCCTATATTGTTGCGTTCGGTTTCGTGGCGGCCACCGGATTGGGCGCCTCCTTCTTCGTCATGGTGCAGTTTCTCAGCGGCTCGGCGGCGAGCGTGACCGTGCGCCGAATCATGGAAAACATCATGTACACGCTGCCGTTCGGCGCGCTGTTGTTTATCCCCGTGGCGCTGGGGCTCAAGGATATCTACTCCTGGACCACCTTCGACGCGACGCACGACGCGGCGATGCGCTGGAAAGCGCCGTACCTTTCCGAAAACTTTTTTGTGATTCGTGCGGCCGTGTATTTCCTGATGTGGTCCATCTGGATCTTTTCGATCTACCGCCAGTCGACCCGGCAGGACACGGAAAAATCGGTCCGGCAGATGTACATCGCTTCGCGATGGAGCGCGCCTGGCTTGTTTCTGGTGGTGGTGGTCGGGACGCTGGCGTCGTTTGACTGGTTTATGTCGATTGAGCCGAAGTGGTATTCGACGATTTTCGGGCTGTATATTCTTTCCGGCGGCGCTCTG
>Ga0209062_1004521_pt1 | contig 14439 bp, 15 predicted proteins | sample Coa_R2_2_FD_187158 | JGI IMG/M metagenome (GOLD analysis project Ga0209062, IMG submission 187158) | Surface soil microbial communities from Centralia Pennsylvania, which are recovering from an underground coalmine fire - Coalmine... | ecosystem: Environmental > Terrestrial > Soil > Unclassified... | reverse complement strand
TGACCCACTTCGCTCATCCGAGCCGCGCATCACAACAACTCCCGCAAGCTACCGAGATCAGTGAATCATCTTCTTCGGTCCGATACGACGACTTTTTCAACAACCTGCTAGCGGGCCAACCGCTGCAGCCGTGCCACCATTTCCGGTGTGGGATGGCCGTCGGCCGGCAGACCGGCCTGCTTCTGGAACAGGCGCACGGCCGAGCGCGTCTTGGGACCGAGCAGGCCATCGGCTTCGTCGGTGTAGAGGCCGAGCCGCGCCAGGCGGTTCTGGATATCGACCACGGTATCGCGCGACAGCGGCTCGTCGTCGGTTGGCGCGGCCTGCGCGACCGGTGGTCCGCCTGCGATCTGCTGTGCGAGGATCGAGACCGACAGCGCATAGAGCGTCGAGCGGTTCCAGTTCATCACCGCCTTGAAGTTGGGATAGAGGATGAAGGCGGGCCCGCGCCACCCTGCCGGCAGGATGATCGCCGCCGGCTCGTCGCTCGCGGGCAGCGGGCCGCCGGCAGCGCGCTTCACGCCCATCGCCGCCCAGGTGCGCACCGGCTTCTCGACCGTCGTGTCGGCCTGATCGAGCGGGAAGTTAGGCGGCAGGAATACCTCCTCGGCCGCCGGCAGGCCCGGCCGGAAGCCGATGCCGCGCAGGAAATTCGCCGCCGAGGCGAAGGCATCCGGCATGCTGTTCCAGATGTCGATGCGGCCGTTGCCGTCGCGATCGACGGCGTACCTGGTGAAGGTCGAGGGCATGAACTGCATGTTGCCCATCGCGCCGGCCCACGAGCCCTTCATCTGCTGCGTGGTCATGTGGTTGTCGGCGAGGATGCGCAGCGCCTGCACGGTCTCGTTGCTGAAGAATTCCGTGCGCTTGGTCATGCAGGCGAGCGTCGCCACCGAGCGGAGCGCCGAGAAATCGCCCATGTAGGCGCCGTAGTTGGTCTCGACGCCCCAGAAGGCGACGAGATACTGGCCCGGTACGCCATACTCGCGCTGCAGCGCATCGAGCAGCCCGCGATATTGCGCGAGCTTCTGCTGGCCCTTGGCGACGCGGTCGGGCGTGATGGCGTTGGCGATGTACTTGCCGTAGGTCAGCGTGAATTCGGGCTGGCGCGCATCGAGATCGAGCACCTTGGGATCGGGCGTGAGGCCGCGGAACGCCGTGTCGATCGTCGCCGCCGGCACACCCTGCTGCAGAGCCTCGGCCCGGATATTCTGCAGGCAATCCTGGAAACCGTTCTGCGCCACCGCAGGGCTGGCGAGTGCCGTCGTTGCGGCAAGCAGCAGGACTCTTGGAGGGACGATCATGCCGCCGACTTTATCATGAGCCGGCGACGGTCATCCCTTCGATTCGCACCGTCGGCGCGTTGATCGAGCTCTTGAACTGCAGATCGTTGGCCTGAGTCATGTTCAGGAACATGTCCTTCAGGTTGCCTGCAACAGTCAGTCCGCTCACCGGCCAGGCCTTCTTGCCGTTCTCGATCCAGAAGCCGGACGCGCCGCGGCTGTAGTCGCCGGTCACGCCGTTCACGCCCTGGCCGATCAGGTCGGTGATGTAGAGGCCACTCTTGATGTCGGCCATCAGCTCCTCGGGTGAAAGCTTGCCCTTCTCGAGATAGAAGTTGGACGGCGAGCCCTGCGACCCGTTGCCGGTCGGCGCCAGCTTGAGCTGCCGCGCCGAGGCGAGATCCAGCAGCCAGGTGGTCAGCACGCCGTCGTCGATCACGGCGCGGCGCCTGGTCGGCAGGCCCTCGCCGTCGAACGGCCGGCTGCCCAGCCCGCGCTTGCGATGCGGATTGTCGATGATGCGGATGCCCTTGGCGAAGATCTGCTGCCCCATCCTGTCCTTCAGAAACGAGGTGCCGCGCGCCACGCCGCGGCCGTTGATCGCGCCGGCCAGATGGCCGATCAGCCCGCTCGAGACGCGCCGGTCGTAGATCACCGGCACGCGCGCGTTCTTCGCCTTCCTGGGATTGAGGCGCTCGACGGCGAAGCGGCCGGCATTGCGGCCGACCTTGGACGCCGCCATCAGGTCGTCGAAATGGATGGCCGACGACCATTCGTAGTCGCGCTCCATGCCGGTGCCTTCGCCGGCCAGCACGGCGCAGGAGAGCGAATAGCCGCTGCGGCGATAGCCGCCGGCGAAGCCGTTGCTGGTGACCAGCATCTGCGTGGTGCGGCCCCAGCTCGCCTCGGCACCCTCGGAGTTGGTGACGCCCTTCACGGCGCGCGCGGCGTCCTCGGCTTCGGCGGCGAGCGCCAGCAGCGTCCTGGCCGAGGGCGGACGCCGCTTGTCGTCGAGGTCGAGGTCGGCCCAGCTGGTGGCGAGCAACTCGGCGGGCGCGATGCCGGCATAGGGGTCCTCGGGAACCGCGCGCGCCATGTCGACGGCGCGCTCGACCAGGGTGCGCAGCGCCTTCGGTGCGAAGTCGGTCGACGAAACCGAGGCGTTGCGCTGTCCGATGAAGACGTGCAGCCGCAGATCGCGGCCCTCGCTGCCTTCGAGCTTCTCGCGGGCGCCGAGACGCTGCGCCACCGACAGCGACTCGCCGTGCACATAAAAGGCTTCGGCCGCATCGGCGCCGGCAGCTTTCGCCCATTTCATCAAATCGGCGAGCAGATTGGCGTCGACGTCGGACGGGGGACGGGGCTTTTTCAGGGAGGTGGCCATGCCGCTTTGTACGCGTTCGCGGGCGCTGCCGTCGAGCGCGGGCGGCAGGCCCCTCCGCTCGGTCCGCCTTCGATCAGCCGCCGGCGAAGGCAATGCCCGCGCGGGTTTCCTCGATGGCCCGGTCGACCGCGCCGATGGCGCGCTCGCGATGGCCGCCCTTGTTTGTCGTTGAACGCTCGAGCTCGCCACGCGCCGAACGGAGCATCTCGAGCGCGCTCACCATGTGCGGCTGGTTGGCGTAGGCGATCGTGGCACCGATCATCGTGCCGGCGACCAGGCAGGCGAGCGAAGACATCACAGCAAGACGAGACATCGGCTTTCTCCCCCAAAGTGGAAGCGCGCGGGGTTTCCGCGCGCTTCCTGCTTATCAGCTTGCCGATGCGTCTTTGTGTCGACTTGTATCGTCTATGTCACGCTGGCGTGACCGATTGCGCTTGCCCGGTTGGCGGCGCAGGTCACCGCCTTGAGCGAGGCGGTGACGATGTTGGAGTCCATGCCGACGCCCCAGAGAACCTTGCCTCCGGCCGTCTCCGCCTCGATGTAGCTCACCGCCTGGGCATCCTCGCCGGCGCCGGTCGCGTGCTGGTGATAGTCGCGCACCCGGATCTTGACGCCGCACTCCTTGGCGAGCGCCTCGACATAGGCCGCGATCGGTCCGTTGCCGTGGCCCGAAATCTTGCGCGCCTTGCCGTTGACCCTGATCTCGGCGTCGATCAGGCGCAGCTCGGGATGGTCGCGCTGCGGCAGCGTCGTATGGCCCTCGAAGGCGAACGGCGTGGTGTTCTCCAGATACTCCTTGCGGAAGGTGTCCCAGATCAGCGCCGGCTGGATCTCCTTGCCGGTCTCGTCGGCGATCTGCTGGATCACCTTGGAGAACTCGACCTGGAGGAGACGCGGCATGTCGATGCCGTAGTCGTTCTTCAGGATGTACGCGACGCCGCCTTTGCCCGACTGGCTGTTGATGCGGATGATCGCCTCGTACGAGCGGCCGAGATCGGCGGGATCGATCGGCAGGTAGGGGACTTCCCAGACCTTGCTGTTCTGGGTCTTGAGCGCCTTGAAGCCCTTGTTGATCGCATCCTGGTGCGAGCCGGAGAAGGCCGTGAACACCAGGTCGCCGCCATAGGGATGGCGCGGATGGACCGGCAGCTGGTTGCAGTACTCGACCGTCTGGCGGATCTCGTTGATGTTCGAGTAGTCGATCTCCGGATCGACGCCCTGGGTGAACATGTTGAGGCCCAGGGTCACGAGATCGACGTTGCCGGTGCGCTCGCCGTTGCCGAACAGGCAGCCTTCGATGCGGTCGGCGCCCGCCATGTAGCCCAGCTCCGCCGCCGCGACGCCGGTCCCGCGGTCGTTGTGCGGGTGCAGGCTCAGGATCATCGCATCGCGGTACTTGAAGTTGCGATGGCACCATTCGATCTGGTCGGCATAGACGTTGGCCGAGGCCATCTCGACCGTCGCCGGCAGGTTGATGATGATCTTCTTCTCCGGTGTCGGCTTGTAGACGTCACAGACCGCCGCACAGATGTCGCGCGCGAACTCGAGCTCGGTACCGGTGAAGCTCTCGGGCGAGTACTGGTAGACCCACTCGGTGTTGGGATCGGCGTCGGCCAGTTGCTTGACCAGCTTGGCGCCCGACACGGCGATGTCGATGATGCCGGCGAAGTCGGTGTTGAACACGACCCGGCGCTGCAGGGTCGAGGTCGAGTTGTAGAGATGGACGATCACCCGCCTGGCGCCGCGGCAGGCCTCGAAAGTGCGCTCGATCAGCTCGGGGCGGGACTGCGTCAACACCTGGATGGTGACGTCGTCCGGGATCATCTTCTTCTCGATCAGCTCGCGCACGAAGTCGAAGTCCGTCTCGGACGCGGCGGGGAAGCCGACCTCGATCTCCTTGAAGCCCATGTTGCAGAGCAGCTTGAACATCCGCGTCTTGCGATCGGAGTCCATCGGCTCGATCAGGGCCTGATTGCCGTCGCGGAGGTCGACGGCACACCAGATCGGCGGCTTGGTGATGACCTTGTTGGGCCACTGCCGATCCTTGATCTCGATCGGCTTGAACGGAACGTACTTCTCGCCCGCGATGGGCATCATGGGTTTTTGAACGGACATTCGGAAGCCTGCGACTTTTCGGAAAAATGAGGACGGACGACTGACCGACCCGCGGCGTTCCCGGCGAAACGGGAGGCGGGTCAGCGAATAAGTCGAAGCGTCGGCAGTCGCAGCATTACGGCGCGGGAGATTAGCGATTTACGGGCCGCCGTCAACCCGAAGCAGCATAGGGCGAAACGGAAAGGGCGGCTTGCGCCGCCCTTTCGCCGAAACTCTTACTGCAGGGGGATGTTGAAGTTCAGGTTCAGGCCGGACGGGCCCTGGGGCATCATCGGCGCGACCATCATCGGCTGCGGAGCCACGTAGACGGGAGCGCGCTCGACGACGACCGGACGCTCATGGATGAAGACGGGATGCTCGTGCCGCCAGTGTTCGGCGCGCTCATGCTCGTAGCGCTCGTGACGCCAGTGATCGTGATCGCGGTCCCAGTGATCGTAGGCCATCGCGCCGCTCGACGCGGCGAGGAAGAGGAAGCTGGCGCCGAGGGTGGCACCGAAGAGACGGGTGAGACGCATGGGCATTGTACCTCCGCTGACATCATTGAGTACGGAGGGACCCCCTCGTTTCATCTCCGCCGAATTGGGGCATTGTCGAGAATTGTGAGGGCCGTTTTCCGCCATATTCGCCCGTCCCGCCGCCTGGTCACAAAAAAGACGCGCCGCAGATGTGGCGCGTCCTGAAGTTTGACGGTCTCGATTTACCGGTAGACCAGCCCGTAGGTCGGCTCCGGACCGTAGTACGGGTTGCCGTAGTACGGACTGTAGTAGTAGCCGTAGCGGTAGGCCGGCGGCGGATAGTAGTAAGCCGGCGGCGCCGAGTAGTAGTACGGGTGGTAGTAGGACGAGGCGATCGCGGCGCCCGTCACGGCACCGGCCACGGCGCCCAGCGCCCAACCCGGGTTCCCGTAGTAGCCGTGATGGTAGTAGTGCCACGGGCGCGCGTCGGCGGCGGTCGTCGCGAGAATACCCGCCGCGGCAACCGCCACGGCGGCCGACACTCGGCCCACTCGACTCTTCAAGATGCTGCGCATGGCAGGCCTCCTTTCAAGCCAACAGTTAACGTTCTCATGTGCGAATAGATCGGTGTCGAATGCGACATCTGCGGGGAATTTCACGACCGCTTGCCGCCACGTTTCACCTTAGTCAGGTCTACCGAACGAACAGCCCGCCCAACTGACCAGCCGCATTGCCACCGTTGCCGTAGTAGGGCGCCGGATAGGAATTCTGCGGTCTGTGGTAGTAGCCGCGGCCCTGGTCGTACGCGCCGTACGACGGAGCGCCGTAGCGCTCGCCCCACGTCCAGCCCGGATCCATGGAGCGGTTGTAATAGGGATAGGGGCTGCTGTTGTAGCCGTTGTACGGGACCCAGCCGTTCCAGTTCTGGGCGTCGGCGGTCGACGCCGCGCCGGCGAAGGCTATGACGCCCGCTGCGATGGCTACCGAAGCTCGGGCGAAGAGGCCCTTCACATAGCTGCGCATGGCACGACCTCCTGTGGCTCTGCGAGCGGCATAACGCCTGCCGCGACCTTTTAGATCGGCATCGAATGCGACATCTGCGGGGAATTTCGCAGTTCGTTTCCGCCATCTTTTAGATCGGCATCGAATGCGACATCTGCGGGGAATTTCGCAGTTCGTTTCCGCCATGTTTCGCGCCCGACCCCGTGACGGCTAAGATGCAACAAAGCGCGTGGAGGAAATGCGATGGCGGGGCCGCTTGCCGGTGTCAGAATTCTCGACTGCACGACGGTGGTGCTCGGGCCGTGGGCCGCGCAGCAGCTCGGCGATCTCGGCGCCGACGTGATCAAGATCGAGCCGCCCGAAGGCGACACCACGCGCGTGCTGGGACCGGCGCGCAATCCCGGCATGGCCGCGTTCTATCTCGGCTGCAACCGCTCCAAGCGGTCGATCGTGCTCGACCTCAAGCAGGACGCCGGCCGCAAGGCGCTGTTCAAGCTCGCGGAGACTGCCGACGTCTTCATGCACAACTACCGGCCCGAGCCTGCCAAGCGGCTGGGCGTGGAGTACGAGAAGTTCGAGAAGATCAATCCGCGGCTGGTCTATCTCGCGACCTACGGCTATCGCTCGGCCGGGCCGCTCGGGCCCAAGGCGGCGTACGACGACATCATCCAGGCGGCCTCGGGGCTGGCGTCGCTGCAGACCGTCGTGGCCGGCCAGCCGCGTTTCCTCCCGACCATCGTCGCCGACAAGACAAGCTCCAACGGCGTGGTGTCGGCCCTGCTGGCCGCGCTATTCGCGCGCGAGCGCACCGGCAAGGGACAATCGGTCGAGGTGCCGATGTTCGAGACGCTGGTCTCGTTCGTCATGGTCGAGCACCTCTACGGCGAGACCTTCAAGCCCGCGCTCGACACGCCGGGCTACAAGCGCGTGCTAAACAAGGAACGGCGGCCCTATCCATCGAAGGACGGCTATTTCGCGCTGCTGCCCTACACCGACGGCCACTGGAAGGAGTTCTGCACTCTGGTCGGCCGGCCGGATCTCGCGGCCGATCCGCGCTTCCAAGGCATGGCGAATCGGCTGAAGAACGTCGAACAGTACTATTCGACGTTGGCCGGCCTGTGCGCCGAGCGCACCAATGCCGAGTGGGTCGAGCTGCTCAAGAACTCAAACGTGCCGCACGGGCCGGTCAACACGCTCGATGACCTGTTCGCCGATCCGCAGCTCAATGCCACCGGCTACTGGCAGGAGGTCGAGCACCCGAGCGAAGGTAAGCTGCGCATGCCGGGCATCGCCCCGCGCTTCAGCAAGACCCCGCCCGAGATCAAGCGCCTGCAGCCGCGGCTCGGCGAGCACAGCGTCGAGGTCCTGCAGGAGGCCGGCTTTACCCAGGCCGAGATCGACGCCATGCTGAAATCGGGCGCGACGAAGACGGCGTAATCGCCGCCGAAACACCGCGTAAGAGAAGAGCGTCGCTGCTCCCTCGTGAGACGAAGGGGAGGAGACGATGCTCGTCCGTCCGTCCGCCCGGTCCGGCTCGACGTCGTGCGCGGCCTGAACCTCGAGCCGCAATAGAAGGTCGAACAAAAGCCAAGCCCGTCCCGTGAAATTCGCGGCCTCGGCCCCCGAGCCGCAGGTCGATCGATCACAATTTCCGGCGCGTCTTTTCACGCGATATGTCGGAGTGCTAAAGCAACTCCAAGTGGCAAACGTTCGGACCCAGCGAACGAAGAAGGTGGGGACCCCCGGTCAATGGCTTTGGACGTCTATGTCGGCTCGCTGACACGGTATTACGCGGGGGACTGGGAAAGCATCGCGGACAGGAAGGGGAAATCCACGCAGCTGCGCGGACGAACCGGGGCAGCCGGCGGGAGCCGTGCTTCGGGCAAGGATTCCGAGCGCATCCGCAGGGCCGTGCTCGACTGGCGGGACGGCATGAAGCGCGCCTTGGGCCCGCACCTCGCCGAGCCGCTCGACTGGGCGGAGACGACCGAGGCGCCGTGGTTCACCGGCCGGCCGGGCTGGGACGGCTTCGGCTCGCTGGTGCTGTGGGCGGCCTACGCCGAGCAGCCAGGGCTGCGCCGGCCGCCGGCGCTGCCCGAAGAATGGGACGACGATCCTGCCCTGGTGCGCAGCAATGCCGACGGCTTCCGCTCGCGCTACTCCCATCTGGTGCGCAATGTGGAGTTGTGGCTGCCGTGCGCCTTCGACTTCACCTTCGAAGCCGAGGATGTCGACGGCCGCCGCATCATCGTCGGCTCCTCGATCATGCTCGGTCGCCAGCTTGGCGAGCTCAATGCGGGGAGCTGGAAGATGGACCCGGGCCAGCTCATGGCGCTGGCGAAGACTCGGCCGAGCGGCAACGGCCTCGAAACCTGTGCGCGCCGCGCGCTCGCGGTGATGGCCGGCCTGGCTCGGCAGGCGGTCGAGCACGGACTGCCGATGAAGCTGGACTACTGAACCCCCAAACGACACCGCCCGCGATGGTGGCCATCGCGGGCGGGCTCGAAGAGAGGGCGAAGATCTTTACGCGGCCGGCGGCGGTTCGGTGGCCGGCGGACGGTTGCGGCGCTCGTTCATGAACTGGTCGAACTCCGCGCGGTCCTTGGCCGACCGCAGCTTGTCGAGGTAGTCGCGGAACTCGCGCTGCTCCTCGTCGAGCTTGCGCAGCGTCTCCTCGCGATACTCGTCGAAGGCGACGTTGCCCGAGGAGGCCGGACGGCCCCAGCGGTGGCGGCGCTTCCAGGCCTTCCATTCCTCGCGCCGGGCGCGCCATTCATCGCGCGCGGCATCACGCTCCTCAGGCGTGTACCAGCGGCCGTAGCGGCCGTGTCTTCCGCAGAACATGCGTCCACTCCATATCATGTAGACCAGCAGAGCGAGGCCCACTGGCCAGAACACGATGAAGCCGATGATTGCCAGCGCGATCAGAGCCGGCTTCGGCAAGTCGTCCAGTCTGTCCATCACCGCGTACATGGTGCCTCCTGTGGGCGGGCGTTAACGATGTTAATGTTAACGACATTTACATTGGGCTTGCCGGTCCCGGGAGTCAAGGCCGGCCCGGGCTTTTTCGCTACTTTTGGGGAAAACCCAGTCCCTGCAGGTAGATGAGCATCTCCGATTCGAGCAGCTCCTCGGCCGACATCGGCAGGCTGCGCCGGCCGCTGTCGCCGCGGCCGAACAGGGACGCGATGCCGTGCGCCATCGACCAGACATGCAGGCTCATCATCAGCGCCGGCGGCCGCTTGCCGGCAGGCAGCAGCCCGACCAGTGCTTCGGCGGCGGTGCGCAGCACGCCGAACGCCTTGTCGCCGGCGGCGCGCAGCTCGGCATTGAGGTCGGGCGGCAGGCCCGATTCGAACATCGCCGCGTAGTAGGCCGGTTCGCCGCGGGCGAAGGCGAGATAGGCGCGACCGACATTGTTGAAGGCGGTGAGCGGGTCGGGCTTGCCGTTGTTCCAGCCCGTCGAGAGCATCGCTTCGAAGCGGCCGAAGCCCTCGCGCGCGACGTCGGCCAGGAGCGCCTCGCGATCGCGGAAATGCCGGTAGGGTGCGGCCGGCGACACGCCTGCGGAGCGCGCGGCGTCCGCAAAGGTGAAGCCGGCCGGGCCCTTCTCTGCGATCAGCACGCGCGCGGCCTGGATCAGCGCTTCCTTGAGATTGCCGTGATGGTACGCGCCTTCGCGGGCGCCCCGTTTCCAACTCATGTTAAGGGAGTTTACATTAAAGCGCCCGCCGGCAATACCCACGGCAACGGCGAGTCCCGCCGGCTGGAGATGCGTTGCGTCGCGTCACGGCCTATGGCCGGATGCGGCCATGCCCCTCGATTTCGAACTCCGCCCCGCGACCCGGTCCGACCTCGACTTCTGCTGGACCGTCTATCGCGATGCCATGAAGCCTCTCACGGAGGCCCTCGGTCCGTGGAACGAGCCCTCGCAGCAGAGGCTGATCGCCGATGCGGTGGCCGATGCCGGCACCTCGATCCTGCGCCAGCACGAGGACGACGCGGGCTGGCTCCAGGTCGAGGAGACGCGCCACATCGTGCACCTGCAGCAGCTCTTCGTGCTGCCGGCGGTGCGCAACCGCGGACTGGGCACCAGCTTCCTCACCTGGATGAAGGAGCGCGCCGAGCGCAAGCGCAAGGACCTCACCCTCGAGGTGATGACCAACAACCCGGCGCGCCGCCTCTACGAGCGGCTGGGCTTCAAGCCGATCTCGACCGCCAACAACAAGATCACCATGCGCTACTGAGCGCGCATCGGCGTCGAATGGAACCGACGCTCGCGGTTCGTCTCTTGACCCATCTGCGCGGGCGGCTGGGCGAGGCCGTCGGCTTCGCCGAGACACCGGTGCCGCTGAGCGGCGGGTTCGACACGACCATCCTGGCGTTTCGCCTGAGCGGTGCGCCGCCGGAGTGGGAGGGGTCACTGATCCTGCGCGTCATGACGCGCGCCGACCAGGGGCCGCGCGTGCTGCGCGAGGCCGCGGTCCATCAGGCGCTGGTGCAGGCGGGCTTTCCGGCGCCGCGCGTCTTCCTGCACGAGACCGAGCTTAGCCCGCTCGGCCTGCCGTTCCTGGTCATGGAGCGGCTGCCCGGCGAGACGATGTGGTCGGCTCTGGCCAAGGCCGGCCCGCTGGCGTTCTTGACGATGCCGCGCCGGCTCGCCGCGCTTCATGCGCGTCTGCATCGGGTGAGCGGCGAGGGCTTGCGCGAGAGCGCGCGGGCGCTGGGCGTCGATCCCGCGGTGATGGGCGTGCAGGCCGACCTGGAGCGCCTGCGCCGTCGCATCGTGCGCGATGGGCTCGACGCCCTGCTGCCGGCCGCCGACTGGCTGCTCGGCCATATCCCGGCGCCGGTGCAGGCGGAGGTGATCTGCCACGGCGATTTCCATCCGCTCAACATCATGATGGAGGGCGGCCGCGTGTCGGGCGTGATCGACTGGGCCAACGTGGTCATCTGCGAACCGGCCTACGACATCGCGGCGCTGCGCACGATCGGGCTCTATGTCGATCTCGGCCTTCCCGCGTGGGCACGAGACGCCAGCAACCTCGCGCGCCGGCTGATGGTCGGCCGCTACATGACCCTCTATCGCGCGACGGCGCCGCTCGAGACGCGCAACCTCGCCTACTACGAGGCGATTCGGATCCTGTCGGCGCTGATCTTCGCCGGCGAGCCGCGGTCGCAGCCCGCCAATCCATGGAACGCCCCGCACACGGTGAAGCGGCTGGTCGGCGCGTTCGAGCGCACCACCGGAATCCGGGTGCGCGTCTAGTTCAGCGCCGCTGCTCGCCTTTCAGGATCTCGTCGCTGACCTTGGTGGCCAGCACCTCCTCCTCGTCGAGCAGGCGCTTCTTCTTCCAGTCGCCCTTGCCGTAGACGCCGAGCGTGATCAGCGCGATCGTGAGGTTGGTGATGGGGAAGGCCCACCAGATGCCGTGCACCTCGAGCGCGGTGTGCTTGGACAGGACGTAGGCGAGCGGGAACTGCAGCACCCATTGCGACACCAGGGTCAGCACCATGGTCACCACCATGTTGCCCGAGGCGCGCAGCACGCCGGTCAGCGCGAACTGCAGGCCGAGGAAACCCCAGGCCGGCGCGCCGATGCGCAGGAACTCGGCGCCTGCTGCGATCACCGCCTGATCGTTCGGCACGAAGAAGGCGACGATGGTGCGCGGGAACAGGAAGACCAGCAGGCCGAACGACGCCAGGCCCGCGAACCCGATCAGCGCGCCCAGCCGGCCGATCGCCGCCGCGCGCTCGATGTTGCGGGCGCCGATATTCTGTCCGACCAGGGTCGAGATCGCCATCGACAGGCCCATGGCCGGGATCATGACGACCTGCAGCACGTTGGAGGCGACGCCGTAGGCGGCGAGCGCCAGCGTGCCGAAGCTGGTGATCAGGAAGCTCATCACCATCAGCGCGCCGGCCCGCGCCGACATCTCGACCGAGGCCGGAAAGCCGAGGAAGAACGCGCGCTTCACATAGGCCAGGTCGGGGATGAAGTCGCCGCGTTGGACATGGATGCCGTGCAGGCCGAGCCGCAGGACCGCGATGCCGATGCCGGCGGCGATCGCCTGCGAGACGAAGGTGGTCATCGCCGCGCCCATCACGCCGAAGGCCGGCACCGGCCCCCAGCCGAAGATGAACAGCGGATCGAGCACGAAGTTCAGGAATACCGTGCCGAGCGCGATGTAGACCGGCAGGTTCGGCCGGCCGATGCCGCGCATGATCGACTGGAACACGAAATAGGTGAAGGTGAAGATCGTGCCGGCGAACGACACGCGCATGAAGCCCAGCGCGCCGGGATAGACGTCGGCTGCCACGCCCATCAGCCGCAGCAAGGCCGGCGCACCGAAGAAGCCGATGACGCTGAGCACGATGGAGACCAGACCCACCATCAGCAGCGTCTGCCCCGCGACGTGGCCGACCATGCGCTGGTTTCGCGCGCCGACATACTGGGCGATCAGGGTCGAGCCCGCCATCGACAGGCCGCCGCCGATCGCGAAGGTCAGGAACATCGCCGGGAAGCTCACCGACACCGCGGCGACCGCGGCGCCGCCCAGGCGCCCGACCCAGAAGGCGTCGATCAGCTGGTAGGCCGACTGCAGCGCGTTGGCCGCGACGATCGGGACCGCGAGCGTCAGCAGCGAACGCAGGATCGGTCCTTCGAGAAGCTTGTTTTTGGGAGGGGGCACGCCGACGATATGGGACGGGAGGAGTCCGCATGCAACTTTGGACCACGCAGGTCGCGTCTGCGCGCGGTGCGCAGCGCATGGCGCAGGAGGTCGAGGCGGCCGGCTGGGACGGCCTGCTGGTGGTCGATTCCCAGAACCTGTCGGGCGATCCCTATGTCGCGCTGGCATTGGCAGCCACCGCCACGAAAAGAATCGGCCTCGGGACGGGCGTCACCAACTCGGTGACGCGCCATGCCGCGGCGACGGCGACCGCGATCACGTCGGTCAACCGCGTCTCGAACGGCCGCGCGGTGCTGGGCATCGGCCGCGGCGACAGCGCGCTCGCGCATCTCGGCCGCGCACCGGCGCGGCTGAAGCAGTTCGAGCGCTACCTCGCGCAGCTCCAGGCCTATCTGCGCGGCGACAGCGTGCCGTTCGAGGAGATCGACATCCCCTTCGACGCCGCGCCGCCGATGTCGGAGCTGCACCTGCACGACGCGCCGCCGGCGAGCCGCATCTCGTGGATCGCAGACGGCATCAAGGGCGGGCAGACCAAGGTGCCGATGGAAGTCGCCGCCAGCGGCCCGAAGGTGATCGCGATGTCCGCCCTGCATGCCGAGCGGGTGATGTTCACCCTGGGCGCCGACGTCGAGCGCCTGCAGTGGGGCATCGAGCTCGCGAAGAAGACACGCCGTGATGCCGGTCTCGACCCCGATGCGATTGCCTTCGGCGCCTACATCAACATGGGCTGCCACGGCGATATGGACAAAGCGCGCGGCCTCGTGCGCGGCGGCCTCACGACGTTCGCCCGCTTCTCGGTGATGCACGGCAAGGCCAACGGTCCGGTCTCGGACAAGGATCGTGCGCAGCTGGAGACGCTGGTCACCAACTACGACATGAAGCAGCACACCCGCGCGGATTCGCGGCAGGCCGGCACGCTCGCCGACGATTTCGTCGATCGCTTCGCTGTCGTCGGCCCGCCCGACCGCTGCATCGCTCGGCTACGCGAGCTCAAGGCGCTCGGCCTCGACAAGGTCGCCATCAGCGGCGGCACCCGCGGCGCCTCCGCCGAGGACGCCGCCGTCGGCCGCGGGCTGGTGGCGAAGCACGTATTGCCTGCGCTCCTGTCATCCTGAGCGAAGCGTCGGTCCGTCAGGTCCTTCGCTTAAGCGCGGGGACTACCCCGCGCGACTCGGGACGCACAGTCCGCTCGTCAGCCTGCGGGCAGCTGCTCGAGCAGCCGGCCCTTGCCGGCCAGCGGCGTGTCGAGCTTCATGGCCCGCATCACGCCCCACAGCGCGGCCTGGTTGGTGGTTACCACGGGCTTGCCGAACTGGCGCTCCCAGTCGGCGATCCGGTCCATGGTCGGGAAGTTGCCGCCCGGCACGACCAGCGCGTCGATGCCCGGCCCGTCGATCCGGCGGAACACCGCCTTGACCATGCCGGCATCCATCTTGCCGATGGCATAGGCGTCGGTCGCGCCCAGGCTTTCCGATGCGACCACGGCGATGCCGTACTTCGTCTCGAAG